>CAFBNE010000057.1_pt1 | contig 20419 bp, 19 predicted proteins | sample 7269181 | NCBI WGS metagenome assembly CAFBNE01 (sample SAMEA6814085, study PRJEB35770) | uncultured Actinomycetes bacterium | biome: Freshwater; feature: Freshwater reservoir; material: water | place: Czech Republic | collected 2017-05-23 | depth 30m m
TGCGTGAAGGGGGTCGCTTCGGTGAGTAGTGCCTCGCTGGGGTGAGTAGTGCCTCGCTAGGGTGAGTAGTGCCTCGCTAGGGTGAGTAGGTGATGAAGATCGGCCTCACCGGAGGCATCGGCTCAGGCAAGTCGACCGTGGCGGCCATGTTCGCGAAGCTCGGTGCCGTCGTCATTGACGCTGACGCCATCTCGCGCGAGCTCGTCGAGCCCGGGCAGCCGGCACTTCACGAACTCGTCGAGGAGTTCGGCGACGGGATCATCGCCGCGGATGGGTCGCTTCGGCGCAGTGAGCTCGCGAGGATCGCCTTCCATGACTCGACTGCGACGCAGCGTCTCAACTCAATCATGCACCCCCTCATCAGGGCCGAGACCGAGCGCAGGCTCGCTGCTGCCGGCGATTGCGACGTCGTCCTCTACGACATGCCGCTCCTGTTCGAGACGGGCCAGGAGCAACTCGTCGACGTCGTCGTCGTCGTCGACGTTCCCGAGGCGATGCAAGTCCGGCGAGCGGTCGGACGGGGTCTGGACGAGGAGGACGTCAGGCGGCGCATGCAGGTGCAGGTGTCCCGTTCGATGCGCGTGACAGAGGCGGATTTCGTCATCGACAACTCCGGATCCCGGCGCGACACCGAGCGGCAGGTCCGTGGGATCTGGAACCAGCTTGACGCCGTAGTGTGATGACATGACCAGGCCGGTGACCGACCTTCAGCGTCGGGTCGCCCCCTTCGAGGTCAAGGCACCCTTCGAGCCGTCCGGAGACCAGCCGGCGGCCATCGCCGCCCTCGCAGAGCGCATCCGCTCCGGGGAGCGCGACACTGTCCTCCTTGGGGCCACAGGAACCGGCAAGAGCGCGACGACCGCCTGGCTCGTCGAGGCCGTGCAGCGTCCGACCCTTGTCATGGCCCCGAACAAGACCCTGGCTGCCCAGTTGACCTCGGAGTTCAAGGAGCTGCTCCCCAACAACGCCGTCGAGTACTTCGTCTCCTACTACGACTATTACCAGCCAGAGGCGTACATCCCGCAAAGCGACACCTTCATCGAGAAGGACTCGTCGATCAACGAGGAGGTCGAGCGGCTGCGGCACTCCGCGACGAACAGCCTGCTCACCAGGCGCGACGTCATCGTGGTGGCGAGCGTCTCGGCGATCTATGGACTCGGCACGCCCCAGGAGTACGTCGATCGCATGGTTCGCCTCCGGATCGGCGAGTCGATCGAGCGCGATGCGCTCCTTCGCCGGTTCGTCGACATCCAGTACACCCGAAACGACATCAGCTTCCAGCGCGGTACCTTCCGGGTGCGCGGCGACACCGTCGAGGTGTTCCCGGTGTACGAAGAGCACCCGATACGGATCGAGATGTTCGGTGACGAGATCGAGCGGTTGATGTCGCTGCATCCCGTGACGGGGGAGATCCTCACCGAGGATAAGGAGATCTACATCTTCCCCGCGACGCACTATGTCGCAGGCCCCGAGCGCATGGATCGCGCCGTCGCCGGGATCGAGGCGGAGCTCGAGCAGCGGCTGGCCGAATTCGAGACCCAGGGCAAGCTGCTCGAGGCGCAGCGGCTGCGGATGCGAACCACGTACGACATCGAGATGATGAGACAGATGGGATCCTGCGCTGGCATCGAGAACTACTCGCGGCATATCGACGGCCGCGAGCAGGGGAGTGCCCCGAACTGCCTCATCGACTACTTCCCAGAGGACTTCCTCCTCGTCATCGACGAATCGCACGTGACCGTGCCCCAGATCGGCGCGATGTACGAGGGAGACATGAGCCGCAAGCGGACGCTCGTCGACCACGGCTTTCGGCTCCCGAGCGCGATGGACAACCGGCCCCTGCGCTGGGACGAGTTCGTCGAGCGGGTGGGCCAGACGGTGTACCTGTCGGCGACTCCGGGACGATACGAGCTTGGCCGGGTAGGGGGCGAGTTCGTCGAGCAGGTGATTCGGCCCACCGGTCTCGTCGATCCCGAGATCATCGTGAAGCCCTCGAAGGGCCAGATCGACGATCTCATGGATGAGATCAAGCAGAGGGCCGCACGCAATGAGCGGGTGCTCGTCACGACCCTCACGAAGCGGATGGCCGAGGATCTCACGGACTACCTGCTCGAGAACGGGGTCCGGGTGCAGTACCTCCATTCGGAGGTCGACACCCTCAGGCGCGTCGAACTGCTTCGCGAGCTTCGGCTGGGCGTGTTCGACGTCCTCGTCGGTATCAACCTGCTCCGAGAGGGCCTTGACCTCCCGGAAGTGTCGCTCGTCGCGATCCTCGATGCGGACAAGGAGGGCTTCCTGCGTTCGGAGACCTCGCTCATCCAGACGATCGGCCGTGCTGCCCGCAACGTCTCTGGTCAGGTGCACATGTACGCGGACAAGATCACGCCCTCGATGGAGCGGGCGATTGACGAGACCACGAGGCGCCGTGCGAAGCAGGTTGCCTACAACGTGGCGCACGGCGTCGACCCGCAGCCGCTGCGCAAGAAGATCGCCGACATCACCGACCTACTCGCTCGTGAGGACGCCGACACCGCGGCACTGCTGCAGGAGACCGCGGCGGGCAGCGGAGCCAACCGGCGCAGGCCCAAGGCGCAGGACGAGCTCGTGAAGCTCATCGACGACCTCACCGCCCAGATGCACCATGCGGCCGGCGAACTGCAGTTCGAACTCGCCGCGCGCCTGCGTGATGAGGTCGGCGACTTGAAGCGGGAACTACGGGGAATGAGAGAGGGGCAGAGCTCTTGAACGTTCCCGCATGGCTGTGGGCGGTGACGCTCGTAGGAATCGTCGGGGTCATCGCACTCGACCTGGTGATCGTCGACCGGCGCCCGCATCCCTTCGGCCCTAGGGAGGCGACCCGTTGGGTCATCTTCTATGTTGGCCTGGCAGCAGTGTTCGCCGTGTTCATCGGCTGGTACTTCGGCATCGCCTACTCCGGTGAGTTCGTCGCCGGCTATCTGACCGAGTACTCGCTGAGCGTTGACAACCTCTTCGTCTTCCTCGTCATCATGACGTCATTCGCGGTCCCCGCTGCCTACCAGCATCGCGTCCTGCTCGTCGGCATCATCATCGCTCTCATCCTGCGCGGCATCCTCATCGTCGTCGGTGCGGAACTCATCGCGCGGTTCTCCGGCATCTTCTACATATTCGGGGCCTTCCTGCTGTTCACCGCGTGGAAGGTATGGCTCGCCAAGGAGGATGCTGAGCCTGACCCGGGCGGCAATGGCCTCGTCCGCTTCGTCGCCCGACGATTCCCGACCTCCACCGAGTTCAACGGGACGAAGCTGACGGCGGTCGTCGCCGGCCAGCGAATGCTGACGCCGATGGCGCTCGTCATGCTCGCGATCGGGACCACCGACCTGCTCTTCGCCCTCGACAGCATTCCAGCGGTGTTCGGGATCACGAGCGAGGCCTACATCGTCTTCACCGCGAATGCCTTCGCACTCATGGGCCTTCGCCAGCTCTTCTTCCTGCTCAAGGGCCTGCTCGGCAGCCTGCAGCACCTGAGCAAGGGCCTGGCGATCATCCTCGGGTTCATCGGGGTGAAACTCATTCTGCAGGCGATCCACGAGACGACCGCGCTGCCGGTGCCCGTCATCCCGGTGTGGGCATCCCTCGCCGTGATCGTCACCGTTCTCGCCGTCACGATCATCTGGAGCTACGTATCAGCACGATCAACGAAGGAGACCTGAAATGTCACTGACCCTGTGGGCCATAACGGTCGTAGGGATCCTCCTGCTCATCGCCTTGGACTTCGTGATGGTGAGCCGGAAACCGCATGAGGTGAAGTTCCGCGAGGCGGCGCTCTGGTCCGTGTTCTATGTCGGCGTCGCCATCGCATTCGGCGTTGCGCTCATCGTGTGGCAGGGAAGTGCCGTCGGCACGGAGTACTTCGCTGCCTACCTGGTCGAGAAGTCGCTGAGCGTCGACAACCTCTTCGTCTTCATCATCATCCTCGCGCAGTTCGCGGTGCCGACCGCACTCCACCAGCGGGTGCTGCTCTTCGGCGTCGTGCTCGCGCTCATCTTCCGCGCGATCTTCATCGCGATCGGGGCAGCGGCGATCTCGGCATTCGCGTTCACCTTCGTCATCTTCGGTGCGATCCTCATCTGGACGGGCATCCAGCTCGCCCGGCATCGCAATGAGGACCCGGACCCGATGGACAACTTCATCATCCGCCGCGTCAGGTCCCGTGTCCCGTTCACCGACGAGTACGACGGAACCCGAATGTTCACCAAGGTGGATGCGCGTCGGGTGGCGACCCCGCTCCTGCTCGTGATGATCTCGATCGGCGCGACCGACCTGCTCTTCGCCCTCGACTCCATCCCGGCGACGTTCGGCGTCACCCAGGATCCATATCTGGTGTTCACAGCGAATGCATTCGCGCTCCTCGGCCTCCGAGCCCTGTACTTCCTCCTCAAGGGGCTGCTCGACAAGCTCGTCTACCTCTCGACCGGCCTCGCGTTCATCCTCGTCTTCATCGGCGTCAAGCTCGTCCTCACCTTCTTCCACGAGCAGTTCGCCGGCGTCCCGAAGATCTCGACGGAGGTCTCGCTCGGCGTCATCGGGTTCGTGCTGGTCGTCGTCGTCATCGCGTCGTGGCTCAAGGTGCGCAAGGATCCGGCCGCGGTCGCTCATGCCGGGCGCCTGACCAGCGGGCCGGACGCGTCCGCAGAGGGCTGATCCCATGACCGACATGGCGACGGCCCTTCGTCACCTGCGGTGGGCTGACGAGCGACTCTTCGCGCAACTGGCGGAGCTGCCTGATGCGGCACTCGATGCCACGTACGGGCCGGCGAACTGGACGGTCGCGCACCTGGCCGAGCACATCGTCGGCGGGGCGGAGTGGTACCGGTACTGCCTCACCGGGGTGCGATGGAGCGACCTAGTCCTCCCGAGGACCCCGGCCGACCTCGATGCACTGCGCAGGCACCTGGGTGCGATCAACGATGTGCTGCTCGCAGAAGGGTCAAAGCCCGACGAGGATATCCGGTTCGAGGATGAGGACGGCCCTCGATCTGCACTGCGGTCGATGCTCCTCGCGCAGGCTTGCTACCACTCCACCGAGCACCGCACCCAGATCGCGTGCGCGCTCGAGGTGAACGGCATCCCGGGGATTACGCTCGACGACTACGACCTCTGGGCATTCACCGAAGTGAGCCGCGACGCGCCCGCTTGAGCCGGATCACCAGCCGCGTTCGCGCCAATCGCCCAGATGGGGTCGCTCGGCTCCCAGGGTCGTGTCGTTCCCGTGACCCGGGTAGACCCAGGTCTCATCCGGCAGGCGGTCGAACAGCTTCGCCGTGACGTCCGCGAGGAGCGAGGTGAACCGATCTGCGTCACCCTTCGTGTTCCCGAGCCCTCCGGGAAACAGGCAGTCGCCGGTGAACAGGTGCGGTGGGCCCTCGGGATCCTCGTACAGTAGGGCGATGGATCCGGGCGTGTGCCCGACGAGCTCGATAGCCGTGAGCTCGATCCGTCCGAATCGGATGATGTCGCCGTCCGCGACGGCGACGTCGGTGGGGATCGGGATCTCGGGGGCATCATGGACACCGGCTGCGGTGCGAGCGGCGGTGGCCTCGACGATCTCGGCGAGGGCCTGCCAGTGATCGGCATGCGCATGGGTGGTCACGACGAGCGCTGTTGCCTGCTCCCCGCAGAGCACGAGCAGTCGCTCGGGTTCCGCGGCGGCGTCGATGAGGACCGAGGCACCGGTTTGCCGGCATCTGAGGAGATAGGCATTGTTGTCGTACGGCCCGACGGCAAGCTTGCTGATGACGAGCATGGGGAGCTCGCGAACGTCGGCAGGTCCCGAGACTTTCACCGTACCGGTATACATTGCACTGTCCTCTCATAGCGGTGAAACATCAGGAAGGGAGTCTCGTGGGAGACCGGCTCGTCGTACGAGGTGCCCGCGAGCACAACCTTAAGGATGTCTCCCTCGATCTGCCGCGCGATGCGCTCATCGTGTTCACCGGGCTCTCAGGCTCGGGCAAGTCGAGCCTCGCATTCGACACCATCTTCGCCGAGGGCCAGCGTCGCTACGTCGAGAGCCTGTCGGCCTACGCGCGCCAGTTCCTCGGGCAGATGGACAAGCCGGATGTCGACTTCATCGAGGGCCTCTCGCCCGCGGTGTCCATCGACCAGAAGTCGACCTCGCGCAATCCGCGGTCGACGGTCGGCACCATCACGGAGGTCTACGACTACCTCAGGCTCCTCTACGCGCGCATCGGCGTGCCTCACTGCCCCGAGTGCGGTGCCGTCATCGCGCGCCAGACCCCGCAGCAGATCGTCGACCAGGTCCTCGAACTGCCTGCAGACGCCAGATTCCAGGTCCTCGCGCCGGTCGTGCGAGAGCGGAAGGGCGAGTACGGCGAGCTGTTCCGGCAGTTGCAGACCCAGGGCTACTCGCGGGTCCGCGTCGACGGCACGGTCGTCGGCCTCGACGATGTCCCGACGCTCAAGAAGCAGGAGAAGCACACGATCGAGGTGGTCGTCGACCGTCTCGCCGTGAAGCCGGACTCGCGCCGACGCCTCACCGACTCCGTCGAGACGGCACTGAAGCTCAGCAGCGGGCTCGTTGTCCTCGATTTCGTCGACCTTGACGAGCGCGACCCGAACCGGGAGCGAGTCTTCAGCGAGCACCTCGCGTGCATCAAGGACGGGCTCTCCTTCGAGGAACTCGAGCCCCGCTCGTTCTCGTTTAACTCCCCGTTCGGCGCCTGCCCGGTGTGCACCGGCCTCGGCACCCGACGCGAGGTCGACGAGGAACTCGTCACCCCGAATCCCGAGCTCACCTTGAACGAGGGCGTCATCGCCCCATGGGCGGGCGGCAACGTATCGGACTACTTCGGCAGGCTGCTCGAGGCCCTGTGCGAGGACCTCGAGATCGACATGGACACCCCGTGGTCGGAGCTCCCGGCAAAGGCTCGCAAGGCGATCCTCTTCGGCTTCCCCACCGAGGTCCTCGTCCGGTACAAGAACCGCTACGGGCGAACCCGGTCCTATACGACGACCTATGAGGGCGTCATCCCATACATCGAGCGGCGGCACTCGGAGTCGGAGAGCGACGCCGTCCGCGAGAAGTTCGAGGGCTTCATGCGAGAGGTGCCATGCCACGGATGCGCTGGCACCAGGCTCAAGCCGCTCACCCTCGCAGTCACCATCTCGGGTCACTCGATCGCCGAGATCTCAGCCCTGCCCATCGGCGAGCTCGCGGCCATGCTCAGCGGGCTCACGCTGTCGACCCGCGATGCGGCCATCGCCAGCAGGGTCCTCAAGGAGGTGAACGAGCGACTGCAGTTCCTCGTCGACGTCGGCCTGCACTACCTGTCACTCGACCGCCCGTCCGCCACCTTGGCGGGCGGAGAGGCGCAGCGCATCCGGCTCGCCACGCAGATCGGCTCGGGGCTCGTCGGCGTGCTCTACGTCCTCGACGAGCCGAGCATCGGGCTGCACCAGCGCGACAATCGCCGGCTCATCGAGACCCTCATCCGCCTTCGCGACCTCGGCAACACCCTCATCGTCGTCGAGCACGACGAGGACACCATCAGGGTCGCCGACTGGGTTGTCGACATCGGCCCCGGCGCAGGTGAGCACGGCGGCCACATCGTCGTGAGCGGCCCGGTCGACGACCTGCTCAATCATCCCGACTCGATCACCGGCCAGTACCTCACCGGCAGGCGGTCCATCGAGATCCCGGCGATCCGGCGTCCGCGGCAGGATCGCGAGATCACGGTGCACAATGCCCGCGAGCACAACCTGCGGGACGTGACCGTCTCCTTCCCGCTTGGATGCCTCGTCGCGGTGACCGGCGTGAGCGGTTCAGGGAAGTCGACCCTCGTCAATGACGTGCTGTACAACGTCCTCGCGCGCGATCTCAACGGCGCCCGCATCGTCCCGGGCCGGCACAAGCGGGTCGATGGCCTCGAGCACGTCGACAAGGTCGTCCATGTCGACCAGAGCCCGATCGGTCGCACCCCGCGAAGCAACCCGGCGACCTACACCGGCGTCTTCGACCACATTCGCAAGCTCTTCGCCGAGACCCCGGAGGCGAAGGTGCGCGGCTACCTCCAGGGGAGGTTCTCGTTCAACGTCAAGGGCGGCCGGTGCGAGTCCTGCTCGGGCGATGGCACGCTGAAGATCGAGATGAACTTCCTGCCCGACGTGTACGTGCCCTGCGAGGTATGCGTCGGCAAGCGCTACAACCGCGAGACCCTCGAGGTGCGGTTCAAGGGCAAGACCATCGCCGAGGTGCTCGACATGCCGATCGAGGAGGCGCTCGAGTTCTTCGCGGCGGTCCCACCGATCGCCCGCCACCTCGCGACGCTCGTCGACGTGGGCCTGGGCTACGTGCGGATGGGCCAGTCGGCGCCGACGTTGTCCGGCGGCGAGGCGCAGCGGGTGAAGCTCGCTGCGGAGCTGCAGAAGCGCTCGACGGGTCGCACCATCTACGTCCTCGACGAGCCCACGACCGGCCTGCACTTCGAGGACATTCGCAAGCTCCTCGGCGTGCTCCACTCCCTCGTCGACAAGGGCAACACCGTCCTGGTCATCGAGCACAATCTCGACGTCATCAAGACCGCTGACTGGGTCATCGACATGGGGCCCGAGGGCGGGTCCGGGGGCGGCCTCGTCGTCGGGGCTGGGACCCCCGAGCAGATTGCCGGGACTCCCGGCAGTTACACCGGCGAATTCCTCGCGGGCATGCTCAGTGCGGAGGCGCCCGCTAGCGCACCCGCCAAGGCACCCGCCAAGGCTTCCGCCAAGGCTCCGGCCAAGGCTCCGGCCAAGGCTCCGGCCAAGGCCGCTCGCGCATCCCGAAACGTCGTGAAATAGCCTGAAGCATCGAAGGGAGTCAGTCATGGTGGAACGTCGTACGGTCCTTCAGGTCAGCGGTGCCATCGCTGTCGGCGGCATGCTTGCCGCCTGCGGCGGGGGATCGGACACCGGGTCCGCGGAGGCCTCGGCCGTAACCGGCCCAGCGCCTGACGGGCAGGGCGTCATCATCGCATCGCTCGGCGATGTTCCGGTCGGGGGCGGTGTCGTGAATGACGAGGTCGCCGTTGTCGTGACGCAGCCGTCGGAGGGCGCGATCAAGGCGTTCACGGCGGTCTGCCCGCATCAGGGCTGCCTCGTCTCCGAGGTCGTCGACAACGAGATCATCTGCCCCTGCCACGACTCGCGGTTCTCAGCCCTCGACGGCGCGGTGCTGCAGGGCCCCGCCACCGAGGGCCTCGCAGCGGCGGACGTGGTGGTGCAAGGTGACAGCGTCATCCTTCCCTGACACGTGACCGGCGCCGCGTCAAAGCCGAGGGCCCCCCTGCGTCCGGCGACAGGCAGCATCCCCACGAATCCGGGTGTCTACCGGTTTCGCGATGAGCGCGGACAGGTCATCTACGTTGGCAAGGCGCGAAACCTGCGATCTCGGCTGACGAGCTACTTCCAGGACCCGTCCGGCATGCATCCGCGCACGGCCTCGATGGTCGGCACCGCCGTCGATGTCGACTGGGTGGTCGTCGGCAATGAGGTCGAGGCGCTCACCCTCGAGTACGCCTGGATCAAGGAGTACGACCCGCGGTTCAATGTCAGGTTCCGTGATGACAAGACCTACCCCTACCTCGCGGTGACGGTGGGCGACGAGATACCTCGCGTCTCGGTCGTCCGCGAGGCGAAGCGCAAGGGCACCCGGTACTTCGGGCCTTACGCACACGCCTGGGCCATCCGCGGCACGGTCGACGAACTGCTCAAGGTGTTCCCGATCCGGTCCTGCCGCGATGGGGTGTTCCGCCGGGCTCAGGGGATCGGGCGACCGTGCCTCCTCGGCTACATCGACAAGTGCAGTGCCCCCTGTGTCGGACGCGTCACGCCTCAGGAGCACCGGACCCTCGTCGACGACTTCTGCACGTTCATGGCCGGCCAGTCCGATCGCTTCATCCGCGATCTCGAGCGCAGGATGCAGGCCGCCTCGGCCTCCCAGGCCTATGAGGAGGCAGGAAGGCTGCGCGACCGGGTCGGCGTGCTTCGGCGGGCCCTTGAACGCAATGCCGTTGTCTTCACCGACAGCACTGACGCCGACGTCGTGGCAATGGTCGAGGATCCGCTCGAGGCGGCCGCCCAGGTTTTCTACGTGCGGGGCGGACGCATCCGCGGCGAACGCGGGTTCATCCTGGAGAAGTCCGAGGACCTGCCGAGCTCGGGTTACCTCGAGCGGATCCTTCAGCGGATCTACGACGACCGCGTCGACCTCGACGTGCCTCGTGAGGTGCTCGTGTCCTGCGATCCGGAATCCGGGCCGGCCTGGTCCGCCTGGCTGTCGGGGGTTCGCGGATCGAAGGTCGACGTGAGGGTGCCGCAGCGAGGTGACAAGCGCAGCCTCATGGACACCGCGATCCTCAACGCGACGCAGTCCCTCGCCCAGCACAAGCTCAAGCGATCGACGGACCTCACGACGCGGAGCAAGGCCCTGCAGGAGCTCCAGGAGGCGCTGGATCTTCCCGATGCGCCGCTGCGCATCGAGTGCATCGACATCTCGACGCTGCAGGGCCAGGACACCGTGGCCTCCCTCGTCGTCTTCGAGGACGGCCTGCCCAAGAAGCGTGACTATCGCTCATTCATCATCCGGACGGTCACTGCCGACGACACCGGGGCCGTGGCGGAGGTCGTTCAGCGCCGCTTTGCCAGGCGTGAGGCCGATGAGGGAGCCGATGGCGGCGGGGAAGGCGAGGCTGCCGATGGTGCAGTGACGACCGGCCGCAGGGAGCGACCTGCCTTCGCGTACGCCCCCGGCCTGCTCGTCATCGATGGCGGCCAGCCGCAGGTTCGTGCGGCACAGGATGCACTCATGGCGGCGGGAGCGACCGACGTCCCGGTGATCGGCCTGGCGAAGCGGCTCGAGGAGGTGTGGCTCCCGGACGGCTCCGATCCGGTCATCCTGCCTCGTTCGAGCGAGGGGCTCTACCTCCTTCAGCGGATTCGCGACGAGGCGCACCGGAGCGCCATCGGCCTGCATCGCAAGCGCCGCGGCAAGCGGGCGACGACGAGTGCCCTCGACGGGATACCCGGCCTAGGGCCCAAGCGGGCCCAGGCACTCGTGCGGCACTTCGGCAGCGCGAGGAAGGTCGCGATGGCAACGGTCGACGAACTCGTGGCGGTGGCGGGCATCGGGCCCGCGCTGGGTGCGACAATTCACTCGTCCCTCAACCCACGGGAAGGATCCGCGTGAGCTTGAACGCCTCGTCCGGGGTCGACCTAGAGGTCGCGCTCGTCACCGGCATGTCCGGGGCGGGCCGTTCGACCGCTGCACGGGCCCTCGAGGACCTCGGCTGGTTCGTCATCGACAACCTGCCGCCATCGCTGCTCCAGCAGGCAGTTCAACTGGCCCGTGCCTCCGATGACATCACGAAGATGGCTGTCGTCGTCGACGTGCGAGGCAAGACGTTCTTCACCCACCTCAGCCAGGCGCTCGCCACGCTGCCAGCGGTCGGCATCGGCGTGCGAACCCTTTTCCTCGAGTCGTCCGACGAGGTCCTCGTGCGCCGATTCGAGAGCTCCAGGCGGCCGCACCCGCTCCAGGGATCCAAGCGCATCGTCGACGGGCTGCAGGCGGAGCGCGCCATTCTCGGCGACCTGCGGGCCAATGCCGATGTCGTCATCGACACCTCGACCCTCAATGTTCACGACCTGCGCCGCAAGGTCGAGGCCGCATTCGCGGCTGACGACCCAAGGGTGCTCCATGGGACCGTCATGTCCTTCGGGTTCAAGTACGGGATCCCGGTCGATGCCGACATGGTCGCCGACGTGCGATTTCTCCCGAACCCCCACTGGGACCCGGAGTTGCGCCCGCTCACCGGCCAGGACCCGGTGGTCTCGTCGACCGTGCTCGCGACGGATGCTGCCCAGCGATTCCTCGATCTCTTCGGTGCGCAGATCGACCTCGTGTCGCCCGGCTATCTCGATGAGGGCAAGCGCTACGTCACGATCGCGGTCGGCTGCACCGGAGGCAAGCACCGCAGTGTCGCCATGGCGGAGGAGCTCGGCGCACGACTACGGCTCGGGGGCATGGAGGCCCTCGTGATACACCGGGACCTGGGCCGGGAGTGATTCGGGGTTCGGGCCTGCGCCTCGACGGGCAGGGGAGCGGGCCACGGGTGGTCGCGCTGGGCGGGGGCCACGGGCTGGCGGCGACGCTCAAGGCATTGCGCCGGGTCACCGATCAGATCACGGCCATCGTCGGGGTTGCCGATGACGGCGGTTCCAGCGGACGGCTGCGCGCAGAATTCGGCGGCCTCCCTCCAGGCGACCTGCGCATGGCGCTGGCCGCCCTGTGCGGCGACGATACGTGGGGTCGCACCTGGCGGCAGGTGATCCAGCACCGGTTCGGCGGCGATGGCGATCTGGCCGGGCACTCCCTGGGAAACCTCCTCATCACGGCGCTGTGGGAGGAAACCCACGATGCGGTGATCGGACTCGACTGGGTGGCCGCGCTGCTCGAGGCGCAGGGGCGGGTCCTGCCGTGCAGCGTGACTCCGGTGGCGATAGTCGCCGATGTCCGGGGGCACGACCCGGCGAAGCCCGAGCTCGTCTCGGTGGTGCTGGGCCAGGTTGCGGTCGCGACGACCACGGGCGATGTCATGAGCATCCGGCTCGAGCCCGCCGAACCGGAGCCCTGCCCCGATGCGCTCGCGGCACTCGGTGCCGCCGACGCGATCATTCTCGGCCCCGGATCGTGGTTCACCTCGGTCATGCCGCACTTGCTCATCCCGGCGCAGCTCGCCGCGATCCGCGACAGCACCGCGGTCAAGTTGCTCGTGCTCAACCTCGATCCGCTCAACGATGCCGAGACGTCGGGGGCCTCCCTCGACGATCACCTCGGCTTCATGCAACGGCTCGTCCCTGACCTTCGGCTCGACGTGGTCATCGCAGACCCTGCGAACGTGGAGGATGAGCAAGCCCTTCGCCAGCGATGCGATGACATCGGCGCTCGGCTGGAACTTGCCTCGGTCGGATACCCAGAGAGTGCCCGCCGCGGGGAACATGACCCGGGCAGACTCGCCGTGTCATTCGGTTCCGTGCTCGGCAGGTGGCAGGATGAGCCCCTATGGCGATGACATCGGCGGTTAAGGACGAGCTCAGCCGGGTGGAGATCACCAAGGCGTGCTGTCGCAAGGCCGAGGTTTCGAGCATCCTGCGGTTCGCCGGGGGCCTGCACCTTGTCGCGGGCCACATCGTCATCGAGGCCGAGCTCGACACCGGCGCCGCTGCACGTCGGCTGAAGAAGGACCTCTTCGAGATCTACGGGCACGTCTGCGATATCGCGATGGTCCAACAGGCGGGGCTCCGGAAGGGGACGAGGTACCTCGTTCGCGTCGTCGAGGGCGGCGATGCACTCGCCCGCCAGACCGGCATCGTCGACTCGAGTGGTCGGCCGGTCCGAGGCCTGCCGCCTGCCGTCGTCTCGGGAGCAGCGTGCGATTGCGAGTCGGCGTGGCGCGGAGCATTCCTCGCGCACGGGTCGCTCACCGAGCCTGGCCGATCCTCGTCCCTCGAGATCACCTGCCCTGGTCCGGAGGCCGCGCTGGCGCTCGTGGGCGCGGCCCGGCGCCTGGGGATCCCGGCGAAGTCGCGCGAGGTGCGCGGGGTCGATCGAGTGGTCATCCGCGACGGCGACGCGATCGGCGCGATGCTCACCCGGCTCGGAGCCCACGAATCGGTGATGGCGTGGGAGGAGCGGCGGATGCGCCGCGAGGTGCGGGCAACCGCGAATCGACTTGCGAACTTCGACGATGCGAATCTGCGGCGATCAGCCCGAGCTGCGGTCGCAGCCGGCGCTCGGGTTGCCCGGGCGATGGAGATCCTCGCCGATGACATTCCCGACCACCTTCTCGTCGCAGGGCGCCTGCGTCTCGAGCATCAACAGGCAAGCCTCGAGGAGCTCGGCGCCCTAGCCGACCCGCCCATGACGAAGGACGCCATCGCGGGCAGGATCCGCCGCTTGCTCGCGCTGGCCGATAAGCGGGCGAGCGATCTCGGGATTCCCGACACCGAATCGGTCCTCGAACCAGACATGATCGGCTCCTGACGCGAACGGCCGCTGCTTGCTTGGTCGCGCAGCAGGCCTTCGATAGAGTTCGCGATATAACGTTTGCATATCGGCGCTCACGAGGAGATTCAGATGGCTGTCAAGGTCGGCATCAATGGTTTTGGCCGTATCGGCCGCAACTTCTACCGCGCGATCCTCGCGAGCGGGGCCGACATCGAAGTGGTTGGTGTCAATGACCTCACCGATACCAAGACCCTCGCGCACCTCCTGAAGTACGACAGCATCCTCGGCCGACTGCCCGTCACCGTCACGGCCGCCGAGGGAGCGATCATCGTCGACGGCAAGTCCCTGCCGGTGTTCGCTGAGCGCGATCCGGCAGCCCTGCCCTGGGGCGCGATCGGCGCTGACATAGTGATCGAGTCGACGGGCTTCTTCACCGACGCGGCCTCCGCCGGGAAGCACCTCACCGCTGGTGCCCGCAAGGTCATCATCTCCGCGCCAGCAAAGGGCGAGGACATCACGATCGTCATGGGCGTCAACGACGACACGTACGACTCGGCGATCCACAACATCATCTCGAATGCGTCGTGCACGACGAACTGCCTCGCCCCGATGGCGAAGGTCATCGACGAGGCCTTCGGCATCGAGCGCGGCATGATGACGACCATCCATGCCTACACGAACGACCAGAGCATCCTGGACTACCCACACAGTGATCTTCGCCGTGCCCGTGCGGCCGCGATCAACATGATCCCGACCACAACCGGCGCCGCGAAGGCCGTCAGCCTCGTGCTGCCCCACCTGGCAGGCCGCCTCGACGGCTATGCAATGCGCGTCCCCGTCCCGACGGGCTCGGCCACCGATCTCACGGTCGAGTTGAAGAAGCCCGCGACCAGGGACGAGGTGAACGCGGCCGTGAAGGCAGCGGCTGAGGGACCACTCAAGGGCATCCTCGTCTACACGGAGGACCCGATCGTGTCGAGCGACATCGTCACCGACCCGGCCTCATGCATCTTCGATGCACTGCTCACGAACGTGAACGGCAACATGCTCAAGGTGGTCGGCTGGTACGACAACGAGTGGGGTTACAGCAACCGCCTCGTCGATCTCGTGGGCCTCGTCGGCTCGAAGCTCTAGGCCACCGCCGTGAAGTCACTCGACGACCTTGAGGTTGCCGGGCGGACCGTCCTCGTGCGCTCCGACTTCAATGTCCCGCTTGCCGAGGGTGCGCACGGCACTCGCGTCATCACCGACGATGGTCGGATCCGTGCGAGCCTGCCGACCCTGACCCACCTGATGCAGGCTGGGGCAAAGGTCGTTGTCGTCGCCCACCTAGGGCGGCCGAAGGGCCATCCGTCCGCTGAGCTGAGCCTCGGTCCGGTCGCTGCGCGGCTCAGCGAGCTCCTCGGTGCCCCGGTAGGCCTAGGCGCTGACATCACCGGGCCGCAGGCTCGGGCGATGGTGGCCGCCATGGAGCCCGGGGACGTCGTGCTGCTCGAGAACATCAGGTTCGACGCCCGGGAGACGAGCAAGGATCCGCGAGAGCGGGCTGCGCTCGCGGCCGAGCTGGCGAGCCTCGCTGACGTGTACGTCTGCGATGGGTTCGGCGTCGTGCACCGCGAGCAGGCCTCCGTCACCGACATCGCCCGGCTCCTTCCGAGTGCAGCCGGCCGTCTCGTCCACAAGGAAGCCTCCGTGTTCGCGGATCTGCTCGCGGAGCCGGCGCGGCCCTACGTCGTCATCCTCGGGGGCTCGAAGGTCAGCGACAAGCTCGGTGTCATCGGCAATCTCATCGACCGGGTCGACCGGCTGCTCATCGGTGGCGGCATGGCATTCACCTTCCTCGCGGCTGCCGGCCATCCGGTGGGGGATTCCCTCCTTGAGGCCGATCAGATCGACACGGTGAAGGGCCTCATCGAGCAGGCAAGGGCCAGCGGGGTCGCGCTCCTCATCCCCGTTGATGTCGTGATCGCCGATGCATTCTCGGCTGATGCCGCCATTCAGGTCGTCCCGGCTGACGCCATCCCTGACGGATGGCGAGGCCTGGACATCGGCCCGAAGACCGCCGTGCTGTTCGCTGAGCAGATCGCCGATGCCGCCACCGTCGTCTGGAACGGCCCGATGGGGGTCTTCGAGATGGCGCCGTTCGCGGCAGGCACGAGGGCGGTCGCCGAGGCGCTCGCCGCATCGAATGCCATGACCGTGGTCGGTGGAGGCGACTCCGCCGCCGCGATCCGGCTGCTCGGGCTCGATGAGGCCGACTTCGGCCACATCAGCACCGGTGGTGGCGCCAGCCTTGAATTCCTTGAAGGGAAGACCCTTCCGGGCATCGCCATTCTTGAGGAGCACTGAATCATGGCAAGCACCGCTCGCACGTCATCCGAGCGCAAACCGCTCATGGCCGGCAACTGGAAGATGAACCTCAACCACTTCGAGGCGATCGCCCTCGTCCAGAAACTGGCCTTCGCGCTCAACGAGACCGATTTCGCGGCGGTCGAGGTCGCGGTCCTGCCGCCGTTCACTGACATCCGTTCGGTGCAGACCCTCATCGAGGGCGACAAGTACGAATTGCTCTATGGCGCGCAGGACGTCTCACGGCATGCGTCAGGGGCCTACACCGGCGAGATAGCCGCGAGCATGCTCGCCAAGCTCGGATGCACGTTCGTGGCCGTGGGCCACAGTGAGCGTCGTCAGTACCATGCCGAGACCGATGCCGTCGTGAACGCGAAGGCGCGGGCGGCGATCGGCGCCGGAATCGTTCCGATCGTGTGCGTCGGCGAGGGACTCGACATCCGCAAGGCCGGGACCCATGTTGCGCATGTGCTCGAGCAGCTGGACGGCTCGCTCGATGGCCTCACCGCTGAGCAGGTCGCGGACCTCGTCGTGGCGTACGAGCCGGTCTGGGCAATCGGGACCGGCGAGGTCGCGACCCCAGAGGATGCCCAGGAGGTCTGTGCCGCGATCAGGGCGCGCGTAAGCGACGTCTGGGGTGCCGGGGCGGCGCAGCAGGTTCGGGTCCTCTACGGCGGCTCGGTGAAGGCCTCCAACGTGGCCGGGATCATGTCGAAGGCGGATGTCGACGGCGCGCTCGTCGGGGGAGCGAGCCTAGATCCGGATGAGTTCGTCGGGATCGTGCGTTTCCGAATGCACCCGGCGGACCTTGCCGGCTGACCAGACCCGTATCCTTACCCAATGGTCCAGATCCTCACCATCGTCCTCGCCGTGATCCTCGTGATCACGAGCACCCTGCTCGTCGTCCTCATCCTGCTGCATCGTGGCAAGGGCGGGGGCCTGTCGGATCTTTTCGGTGGCGGCGTTTCCTCCTCGGTTGGGGGTTCATCGGTCGCCGAGCGAAACCTCGATCGCCTCACCGTTGGCCTCGGCCTCGTGTGGGCGGCCAGCATCGTGGCCGTCGGCCTGCTCGTCCGCACCGCAACCTGATCTAGCCCGGTACCCGCGCACCACCGATCGTTTCGAAGGGATCCATCCATGGCCGGAGGCAGTGCCATTCGTGGCAGCCGTGTTGGTGCTGGGCCGATGGGGGAGGCGGAGCGCGGCGATGCCGCCCCGCGCATCTGGATCTCCTACTGGTGCTCGAGGGGACATGAGTCCAAGCCCAGCTTCGCGGCCGATGCCGTCGTCCCGGAGGAGTGGGATTGCCCGCGCTGCGGACTGCCGTCCGGACCCGACCAGGCGAATCCGCCGTCGCCGCAGAAGGTGGAGCCGTACAAGACTCACCTCGCCTACGTGAAGGAACGCCGGTCCGACGAGGACGGCGCGGCAATTCTCGCCGAGGCGCTGGAGAAGATCCGCTTCTGAACCGTCGGCCCCCGGCTGGCTACCAGAAGTGCAGGCGCGAGAGTGGCACCTGCCGAACGGGGTCGAGGGTGAGCACCTCGCCGTTCCACGTGACGACATCCCCCTGAGGGGATACCCGCATCTCGCCGGCGTCACCATGCCTGACGAGGTGGCTTGCCCGGACCGCGCGACACCCTGATGTCGCGATGGCACGTCGTGCCATCGGGGCGGGCCCCTGAGCCAGCGCCTGCTCGTTCGATATCAGGAACGACAGGTCGCTCGGCGCGGCTCCAAGCGCCCCGAACTGCTCGGCCAAGACGAGTGGCTGTGCGGAGTCGATGCTCGCATTCGGGTCTCCGGTGACCCCCCACGCAGGGAAGCCGCCCTTGAGCACGAGCCACGGCTTCGCGGCGAACATCTCGGGCCGCCACAGGACGATGTCGGCGAGGAGTCCGGGGGCAAGCCGGCCGACCTCGTGGACAATGCCATGGACCATGGCTGGATTGACGGTGATCTTCGCGAGGTAGCGCAGGATGCGGTCATTGTCATCGCCGGATTCCGAGCGCTCGGCTCGCTGTGGGTCCGCTGCCGCGACGACGCCTGCGAGGGCGAAGGTGCGCCACCAGGTCTCGCCGGCCCGCCCCATGCCCTGTGCGTCCGACGAGGTCATGTGGATGACCCCGAGGTCGTGCAGGCGGCTCTCGGCGGCCATGGTCGCCGCGCGGACCCGGGCGCGCGCGATCCGCACGTCACTTGCCCGGTCGGCGTCCATGCCATGGCAGAACATGATCATGTCGAGATGCTCCTCGACGGCGTTGACGCCGTAGGGGAGCGTCGGGTTCGTCGATGACGTGAGGATGTTGTCGTGCCCGGCAAGGCGCAGGACGTCGGGCGCATGGCCGCCTCCGCAGCCTTCGACGTGGAAGGCGTGGATCGCCCGGCCGCCGACGACGGCGATCGTGTCGTCGACCGAGAGGGTCTCGTTCAGGCCGTCGGTGTGGAGCGCGACCTGGACATCGGCCTCATCGGCCATGCGCAGGGCCGTGTCAATCGTGCGGAGGGTCGCACCGGTGTCCTCGTGGACCTTCAGGCCGCAGGCATGGGCGAAGAGCGACTCGCGGATCGAATCGGGATTGGAGGACGAACCGCGGCCGAGGAGCCCGATGTTCACCGGGAAGGCGTCCATTGCCCGAAGTGCGCGGTCAATGACCCAGCGCGAGCCGAGCCCGACGCCCCACATCGGGCCGGCCTCCTGGCCGATCACCGTTGTCACCCCGGATGAGATCTCAGCGTCGAATACGCGCGGGCTCAGGCTGTGCACATGGGTGTCGATGCCGCCCGGGGTCGCGATGAGTCCGTCGCCGTCGATGACGACGGTGCTCGTCCCGACGACGAGATCAACGCCATCGCTCGTATCGGGGTTGCCAGCGCGACCGATCCCGCAGATGCGGCCCTGTCGAATACCGATGCTCGCGACGCGCACGCCGTCGACCGGATCAAGGACGATGACGTTCGTGATGACGAGGTCGCATGAGTCGGCTGTGGTGGCCCCTCGAAGCCCGATGCCGTCGCGGCCCGACTTCGCGAAGCCGACCCTGAACTCGTCATGCTCGTCGGCGACCCGGGCGCTGATCCGCAGCCTCAGGCCGGTATCTCCGAGGTCGACGAAGTCTCCGTCGATCGGCCCATAGGGTCGAGCGTGAGCGGTCACTGGATTGCCTCTCGGTGCCGGATGAGCGCCGCCACGGCGTCATCGGGCGGGGGCACGTCTGAAGGTGATCCCGTCGCCTTGATGGCCTCAGTGTCGAGGTATCCGCAGGCTATTAATGTCTCGAGTGCTCGCGCACGCACCACGGGATCGTCGAGGGAGCCGTCGACGACCCCGGTATTGCCGATGACGACGCGCGAGCCGCCGATCGGCCGGATCGGAAGGTCGACGGCCTCGCCGGGAGAAATCCAGACGGTGTCGCCGCTCGGGATTGCCAGGCGGTGGCCGTAGGCCAAGCCCCGGTCGAGCCGAAGCCGCGGGTTGACCTCGGCCAGGTGGATGTGCGAGGTGAGCCCGATGGGGGTCAGTGCGCAGTTCTCGACACGGATGGCACCGGTCGAGGGGACCGCCGTCGCTTGAGCCTGCGGGGATGATGGATCGCCTGACGCTCGGAACGGGTCGCGGACGACGACGAGGCGAGTGCCGTCATCGAACCTCGCCTCCACTGAGACATCAGTGACGACCTCGACGACCCCGGGCAGGACGTCGGCGGCACCGAGGACCGAGCGCCCGGCCTCGCGCGCCGAAGCCAGATCCTCGCCGTCACGCGCTGCCTCGCAGACAGTGTTCGCGATGAGCGCAGTCGCCTCGGGGACGTTGAGGAGAAGTCCCCGATCACGACGCTCACGGGCGAGGAGGCCCTGGGTGTAGAGGAGCAGCCGGTCAGCCTCGCCCGGGGTGAGCGCCATGCCTAGCCCCCGTGGACCCGCACGCCGGATGACCAGGTGCCCAGGACCGGGATCTCCTCGATGGCCATCGGATCGACCTCCCGGGGATCCTTCGCGAGCCAGACCACATCGGCACGGCCGCCA
>CAFBNE010000058.1_pt1 | contig 20414 bp, 16 predicted proteins | sample 7269181 | NCBI WGS metagenome assembly CAFBNE01 (sample SAMEA6814085, study PRJEB35770) | uncultured Actinomycetes bacterium | biome: Freshwater; feature: Freshwater reservoir; material: water | place: Czech Republic | collected 2017-05-23 | depth 30m m
AGCATGTTCTGGTGCCGGCCGTGGCTGCTCGAGCGGATAGCCGACCTCGACATCGGCGACGAGCACTTCGAGCCCGAGGCCGGCCAGTACGACGCCACGACCGCGCACGCCCTCGAGCGCCTCATGGGGATCTACAGCACGGTCGGCGGCATGGACATCGTCGAGGCAATGGACGTCAAGCAGCGCCTCACCGCCTACCGCAAGAATCCACAAATACGCCCCAACATCTACGCCTTCTACCTGCCGCAGTATCACCAGTGCGCGGAGAACGACGAGTTCTGGGGTGAGGGCTTCACCGACTGGGTGAACGTGAAGAATGCGAAGCCACTCTTCGAGGGCCACCGCCAGCCGATCCTGCCCAGCGAGGAGGTCGGCTTCTACGACCTCAAGGACCCAGAAGTCCTGCGCAAGCAAGCGAAGATGGCGAAGGACCACGGCATTGACGGCTTCGTCTTCCACCACTACTGGTTCGACGGTAAGAAGGTCCTCGACACCCCGATCAACAACTGGCTCGCCGACCCCACCATCGACCTGCCGCTCGCCATCTGCTGGGCCAACGAGCCATGGACTAGAAGGTGGGACGGACTTGACCAGGACGTGCTCATCCCGCAGACCTACGGTGAGAACTGGGCCGACAGGTTCTGGGACGACATCGCACCATTCCTCAGCGACCCCCGCTACATCCGAGTCGACGGCGCCCCGATGCTTGTCATCTACCGGCTCGGAGAGATCCCCAACGCCACCGACGCCATCGACCTGTGGCGAAAGCGAGCAGCAGACGATGGCCACCCTGCACTGCACCTGCTCGCTGTTGTGCCAGCAAGGGAAATCGACGACTTGGCCCCCGATATCGCGCAGGCAAGCGACGGCCTAGTCGGTTTCCCGCCTGGGTCAAACGTGCGGATTGAAAGCCTAGCTGGCCAGTTTCAGACGATGGAGCAGCTCTCAGGTGACTTTATGTCGTACCAAAGTGCAGTAACGACGATCGACGGCGCAAGGCGAGGGGAGAGCCCTCAACAACCCGGGCTCATGCCAGGTTGGGACAACACGGCCCGCCGAGGTGCGGGGGCCCACGGCTTCATTGGATCGAACCCGGTCACTTGGCGCCTCTCAATTTCATTGCAACCCTGCCCACGTAACCCGAATGACCGCGGCATGGTCTTCATCAACGCTTGGAACGAATGGGCAGAAGGTGCGGCCCTCGAGGGAAGCGGGCGCTTCCAGAGGAGCATGCTTGCAGCGATAACAGACGCCAGCCCGTGCACGTTGCCTGTAAGTTTTCGACGCCACCGCGAGCTAGAGCGACCGGCAGTTGGAGAATACCCTCGCCCGGTCTCGGAACCCGCGCATGCTGTGTCAACGGGTCTCTGCACATCGCCTGTTATGACACCGGTGCTATCACCGAACGCCCATGGGCGCTAAGGGACACGTCCAGCAGATGAGCGAAGGAAACGTCTCGGCCTGTGTGCCGCTGGTTGAGCAGACGGAGTCCGCGTGGTGAGGACGATCTGCGCGCGGGTGGGGCGCGCGCGGCCGACCGAACCGGCGGTGGGTGGATTCGACCGGGTCCACGACGGCCTAGTTTCCGGCTGGTTCGTGTGCCCGGGTTGCGGCCTCCAGCCGAAATCGAGGCTTGGGCTTCTCCTCGACGGCCAGCGGGTCGTGGCTATCGCGTCCGCCACCCCGCGCGGCGACGTGCCTGGCGGCCAGGGGTTCCTGTTTCGCTTTCCACCCGTCCGCGCCACCGCCCCACGGGTCCTAGTCCAATGCCCGGACCATATGGACCAAGGCCTAGAGGTCAAGGCGGACCCGACTGACTGGCGGACGGGCGTACTAGGGGCGATCGAGACGAGTAGTTGGCCGATCGTCACAGGCTGGGTTGCCCTCATCGACCCCACCGACAGCGCACCCGAGCTTGCCATTGTCGGCCATGCGTGCTGGCCAGTGCGCGTTACTGCCCCTCGTCCGGACGTTCAGGCCCACCTCGGCGACGCCGGCGTCGGCGGGTTCCAATTTGACCTCGGGGCCACTCTGGGCGCAGGCAGCGGCCCGCCGCTGCGCACCGCCCTGCCCGACGGCACTGCCCTGCAGCTGATGGCACGTGGCCGGGTTCTGACAACCGCCGCGGTCGAGGACTCGCCGCTCGGCCCGGACGACCCTGGCTGCATAGCTGCGGTCGCTGGGCCGAGGCCCGGCGTGGACGAGCAGGCGGAAGTGAACCTGCGGCGGCGCTTCCTGACGACGGAGATCGACCCTGAGGGCGACTGGCGCGACCTTCTCACCCGCCTCGGGCTGGAGACCCACTCCGCCGAGGTCGAGCAGTGGGCCGCGTACCTTTTGCACCTAGGCCGCTCTAACATGGAGGTCGCCAGCTGGCTGGCGATTCGCGCGACCCAGTGGCTAGGAGCCAACGCCGTCAGCCCGCTGCCGCTTACGTTGCAGAGAGCCTCTGTCGCCGTCTCGGCTGAGATGCCTAAGAGCGTCCTCGCGTGGGCTGATTCGGTTCGCGGCGTCAATCAGAACAGTTACGTTCCAGTGCTCCCTGCGCCGGCTGCGGAGGTGCCGACCGCGGTCGACAAGGTCCTCGTTGCCGGCTTGGTCAACCACCGCTCCGGCCTGGGGCAGAACGCGCGTAACTCCCTGCGCGCACTCGAGCTCGCGGGGATCCACGGCTGCGTTGCGCCGTTCTTCCCCGCGCCCGGCGGATGGAACCCCCGCCTGACAGGAAGGGGCAATTCAGAGCCTGCCTCCGAGGACCACGCGGTACTGCTCCACTTGCCCATCGACCAGGTCATCCCCAGCCTGTCCGCCCAGTCCTCGCTGTTGCGCACCGACCGACTCATCGGATATTTCATGTGGGAAACCGACGTCATCCCGCGGCAGTTTTACCGCGCTCTGGACCTGGTCGATGAGATCTGGACAGCGACCGACTTCGTTGCGGACTCATTTCGCGCCGTCACTGAAACCCCAGTCCATGTCACTGGACACGTCGTCGACGTGTCCGGCGTGGAGACCGTAGTCAGAGAAGATCTCGGAATTCCGATACATGCATTCGTCGTCCACTATGCCTTCGACGCCAACTCCACCGTCGCGCGCAAGAACCCCAACGACGCTATCGACGCGTTCCAACTCGCTCTCGGTGACGACCCTGATTCGGTCTTCATGCTGAAGGTCCGCAACTTTCCGCAGGTCGAATGGCAAGCAAGGTCAGGGGATCCCTACGCTCGCGGGTTGTTGGACCGGTTGGCGAGCCACCCAAAAGTCCGTCTCGTAACGGGTGAATGGAGTCACGCTCGAACCCTCGGGCTCATAGACATGTCCGACTGCTACTTAAGCCTGCACAGAGCCGAGGGCTTTGGCTACGGGATGGCGGAGGCGTTTCTGTTGGGCACCCCGGTTGTGGCCACCCGATATTCTGGAGTGGCGGAGCACCTTGGTGAGGCTGGTGTGTGGCTGATCGGCTCAGATCTTGTGTCGATGGAACCAGGCGACTACTTCTATTGGGAACCTGGGATGGTCTGGGCGCAGCCTAGACTGAGGGAGGCCGCCCAAGCCCTGATTGAAGTGCGAAATTGCCTCCCCGAGCAACGGTGGGTAGCACCATCGGAGTCGACGTTCTCGCTTCGAGCCCTCGCCTCCGTCTATGCGAGTCGACTCCGCGAGTGATCACTCCGCCGAGCCGTTGCCGATTTGCCCGTCTCTCAAGTCCTAGCCTCGAGGAGGCAAAGAATGTGGCTAGCCGTTAGTCCCCAACTAAATCTCGTGAAGCGGCTTCAGCTGACGATTCTCGAAGCGGGAAATTGCGTGCCATCCGAGTCGGGTGCGACCTCGATTCAAGATTGGTTTGACCGGTATGGGGGTGATGGGTCCCTGGTAGACGAGAATCCGCGCCGTCGAATTGCCGCGCAACTGATCCTTGAGGCAATGTCGAAGTCTGGATCTGGCTGGGTGACGAATGGTAACCCCGCCGACCTCCGTTACTGGCTTGAGCTTGATCCATCGATTCGCGCCGTGTACATAAGCCCGAGCGCGCGGTTCTCACTCGCCGATTGGCTAACAGAACCATGCGAGTTCCCTTCGGATCTCAGCTCCTACCTCGATGGCGTAATGCGTTCCAAACTTTCCCTTACCGGTACGTGGTCATTCGCAGCGGAGCAAGTGGTAGCGGTCGATGATTCTGACGACTGGTGGTCGTCGGGGCTCCTTGATTTCATGGGTATCGGAGAACAAAATCGCGATGTATTGCGCGTGCACTTTCCCGGTGAGTTGGAAAAACTTGTCGCGGATCGTCTCCTCAAAGGAGGGTTGGACCCCCTGCTTCAGGCGCTGACTGGTGGCGAAGGAGGCGAGGCCAATGATCGGGTGAGGATTCTGGCCCAGTACGTGGAGCTTTGGAAGCGACACGCCAAGAGTGAATTACCTTTCGCTGCTGGTGCCACTAGGGGTGAAGATCGAAGTGACGTCTCAGCCTTGAGAAGTCGAATACGCCAGATTTCCCTTCTCCACTCAGCAAGTCAAAACTCACTGGCAAAATTAGAATCAATCGGCAAATCAGAATGGAAAGTCAGTCCCTGCATTGACACGACTACTGTCTCGGCCCGAATTGATTTCTGTTCCAATGGCAGGCATCGATGGGTTTGCACCGGCGTTCGCAGTCAGGGTGTGGAGATTCCCGGACTTTTGGTTGAAACGATCGAGGTGTCGGGAAGAATGGGAATCCTAGCGTTCCAAAGTACGGGTGGACTGGTGAGACTTTTGCGGTCTCTACGTGAGCATCTCGCGTGGCGCCAGGTAGTTGCACCTCGCAACTTAGCGATTTCTTGGGACCTCATCCCCGATGCCGACGTCGCCAACATGCCTATCGATGCATTGTCTCGCGAGGACGCCCTCCTGTTGCAGAGCATCTTTAGGGCTATCGCGGTTCAAGCGGGATCGAATGCGTGCAACTGCACGCTCTCGGCCGTGGAATCTGGTGAGGTGATGCGTGTTCTTGACACTAAAGTCGAAAAGGCAACTTTCCGGTCGGTGTCTCTGATTTCTGCATGCAGACATGACGAATATGAACATATTTGGCTGAGATTGTATGACTTTTGCGCTTGGGCAGTGATTTGGCCAGTGATCGATCTTCGGCTGGCGTCATCGCACCCGGCGAATGAGGAGTTCGGATCAATGCCGAAGGTTGAATTTCCCTGGAACGGATCAGGCTTTATTGAGAACGACCTTGCCAAGTCATACTTTGATGAATTTGGATACAAGTATGAGTTGCGCTTCGCCAAGCCGAGCGAGATGGACTTCGACGGCTGGATGTCCCTTGGTACCGAAACCCGTGCGATGGTCAAAGCCCTGATAGACGCCCTCCCACACGCCTTGCAAAGACTCCCTGCGACCGACGAAAGAGCGCTGCAAAGGCCCATCTCGCATTGGCTTGAGGTAGTCAATACGATTCAAGCTTCGATGCGAAGACACCTGGAAACTAGTCCAGTTGTTAAATTCGCAGCCAATTCGGAGCAGCCTACGCGTGGCATTCGACGGGCTCTTAGAAAGCTGAGTCTCAGGTGATAGCGGAGAACTCGCGGGCTTTCCTTTCAGTGGTGATTCCATCCCTAAATCAGGGACGGTTTATTGAGGGTGCGCTTGACAGCGTCTTGGCCCAAGAGTCAGACGCGATAGCCGTCGAAGTGCTTGTTGTCGATGGGCGCTCGCGCGACAGCACGAGAGAGATTGTTTCGACCCGTGCTGAGAGCGACAATCGAATCGCACTCCTTGATGCATCTGGGGCCGGACCCGCAGCGGCTATCAATCAAGGCCTTGCGGCGTCTGAAGGGGAATACATAGCTTGGCTGTCTGCTGACGATAGGTACGCCTCAGGTGCGATCGCTCGGGCAGTCACACACTTGCGGGAACACGCCTCCGCTTTGTTGGTCTATGGCCAAGCGGACATCATCGACGAATCAGGCGTTGTAACGGGAACGTACCCAACTCTCCCCCCAGGAGAGTTGTTCAACTCATGGCATGGGGGCTGCGGGATTTCTCAGCCGACGGTTCTCATGAGGCGGAGTGTGCTAGAAGACCTCGGGTACTTGGATGAGAATTTACGCACTTGTTTCGACTTTGAATACTGGCTGCGGCTGGGAGCAGTCGGAGCGCAGCGAGTGGGCTTCATTGATGCCCTACAAGCGTTCGTTACCGACCAACCGGAACGCATTACGCGAACGCTGCGATGTACGGTGGCCCTTGAGTCGATTGAGGTGCTGCATCGGCATGGATTCAGGACCGACCAACACTGGCTGAAGACGGCACTCATCGATGAAGCCTCCGCGTACCCCCAAGCACTTACGAAAACCGCACTCGTTGAGCGGATCAACTTTCTGCGCTCGGCTGCGGCGACTTACCTACAACGAGTCGAAGCCGAAGAGTTTCGTGAATGGTCGGAGCTCTACTTGTCGGCTAAGGCGCCGGTCGATGGTGTTTGGCTTTCTAGGGATCTTGACGGTTGGTTCGATGGAGACTTGGAGATCCGGTGGTCGAAGCGCGCGGAGGGAAGTGCACTGCTACTTCTCTTTGATTGCGCGTACCTAAGACCACCCATAAAGGTCCGAATCTCGACCGGCGGAAAAGCCTCACAGGATCTAACGATCGATAAAGTTCCATTTGGCGTACACCTAGTTCTGGATTCGCAGAATGGGTCGCGCGCGACATTGGGTGTCACTCAGGCTCGCCCTCCACTGGTGGAGATGCTCACCGAAACGCGAGCGATTAGCCTCCATCTCGCCAACGCAAGATTCACGCGGCGACGGAGATTCGCATCAGCACTGACACGAAGCGGGCAATACGCAAGACTGAAAGCAGGATCATGAAAGCACCCGCGCGCATTTTCACCAGCATTGTGCCTCACGGGCCTGAGCGCCAGTCGGCAGCGGTTGAGCAATGGCACGCCCTTGGATACGAGGTTCATTCGGTCAATTCGGTGAGCGAGGCTCGTCGAGTTGACGAGCAATTTCCGTATGTATACGTGCATGAATCGCCTCGTGATGCGATGAGCATTTGGGGCAGGGCTTACGCGTTTGTGGACGATGTCCTCACGATCGCGGAGTGGGTCACGAATGACGATGAACCGATATGCCTAGTCAATTCGGACATCTACTTGGATGGCCGTCTCGATGATCTAGAGTGGGCCGCGATTCCCCATGGGTCTGGAGTAATTGGCACTCGCATAAATGTGTCCACTCTGAGTTCCCCCTTCGGGCTAAATTACGATGTGGGTTTTGACCTCTTTGTCTTTCCTAGTGGGGCACTGCGTCAAGTTTCCTTCGGAACGCTCTGTCTAGGGGTCCCATTTTGGGACTTCGCCTTACCTCTCCTCCTGGCCCGCATGGGACATGCGTTGGTATATCTCGGGGAACCGGTTCTATTGCACGTATGGCACGCTGAGAGATACTCCCGAAAGGTGCTCAATTTGGCAGCATTTGAATTTACCCGGGTCCTGAAACTAAATGGTGTTCCAGTCGGATTGGCATCTGCTACCGAAGTTGAGACGTCAGATATCAGCGACGAAGAACTGATGTTAGATCTTGTCCTACCTTCCCTTAGAGCCATTCACAGTCTCTTGGAATCTTCCGATTGCTTGATGAGCAAGGACCGGAAAGAAACCCGGCGATCTCTGAAATTTAGGGCGAGTGATGCTTACGGCATACGGGTAACCGACTCGGAGCGCGCGTCTGGGCTTGATTTCTATCACCCGCTCTATTCGCTCTATCCGGAACTTCTATGGAGCTTGGGGAACCTCATGCAGACCGAGTTGCGCAGGTCTGCGCGCGCACGCGTTCACAAGGGCACGTTGACGACGCTTGGAGGAGTGCAGCCATGAATTGTGAGCCATTGGTTTCGATTCTATGCGTAGCCTTCGAGGCTGGGGACAATCTCCAAGGCTGTCTCGAGAATCTCGCTAACCAGACAAGATTTCATGAGTGCGAGATTCTGTGCTTTTACGACCGAGGCTCGAAGGGTATGGAGAAATCGATTCTGGATGCCTTTCTCGGTCGTCTCGGACCACGTCTGCGCCTGATCCCGGTAGATGAGGATCCCGGACTCTATGAGCTGTGGAACCTTGGTGTCACGCTAGCGCGTGGTCCGTACATCACTAACGCGAACCCTGATGATCGACGACATCCGCAAATGATCGAGTGGGGAGTTGAGCATCTCGAGTCGGATGCGACCCTCGATCTAGTCGCGTTCCCCCTGGATGTGACGTTGGAGCACGTAACCTCTTGGGAGGATTCCGAGCGGCTAGCCACGTGGTTCCAGGACTTCGCAGGCCCCATTTCTGTGGCCGGGATGTTTGAAACCGTTGCGGAAGCGACAGTGCAGTCCAGAAACCTTCCGCACTGTATGCCTTTGTGGCGGAAAAGCCTTCACCAACGCTTCGGATGCTTTGAAGAGCACAAGTTTGGGCCGAGCGCTGATTGGGAATTCTGGTTGCGTTGCCTTGACGGTGGCGCGAATTTGCTGATGGATGATCGCGTGGGCGGGCTCTACTCAATGCGTGAAGGAAGTTATGGGCGAGCCTTCGGTGAGGACTGGGATAGAACGATCATCCAGCACTACGGACCCGGGGGGCGTGGCAGATCCGGTGGTCCTGAAAGAAATTCCGTTGAATTGGCGATCAACGGGGTTCAGAGGGCCGGCGTAGACCTTTCTCGCCTGCAAGGTTCGGGTTTCGGGCTTCACCGCCATGGATGGGCTGCAGCCATGGACGCGTTGCAGCCGTTAGTGATGCCGAATGGCATTGTCTTGGAGCCGTTTCTCGAGAAGCGATACCATTTTGGCACGGATGAGGGAGAAGCCAGTTCAGGGATTCATGCGCCTGAGACAAGCGCGTGGATTGGGTTTCTTCACGCCCCGGAGGAATTGCCTGACTGGTTCGGGCCCTGGCTTAAGCCTTCGTTCATACTGAATAGGCCTTCCCTGCGAGAAAGCCTCCCACGCTGTCGAGGAATATTTGTCCTATCCGAGGAATTGAGAGCGTGGGTGATGGACTCGAAACTGTTACCCCCAGATATCCCGGTGTCAGCGATTCTTCACCCCACTTGCTTAGAGGTAGAACAATTCTCGTGGGACGCATTTTGCGAGTCTCCAAAGGTGACACAGATTGGGGCTTGGGGGCGCAAACAATACGCAATTCACTACCTGCGCGCGCCCTTTCCAAAGGTAGCAATCTTTAGGGATCCCAGAGATATCCGTCAGGAGGAGGCCCGTCAACTCTGTTTGCCCGAAGACGCAAGCATTTCGTGTGTCGAATATCCGGTTTTGAGCGATAACGAATACGACTCACTCTTGTCACGGTCGGTTGTCTTCGCATGGTTTTTCGGTATAGCTGCATCGAACATTGTTCTCGAGTGTATTGCTAGGAGTACTCCTCTTTTGCTGAATCGATTGGAGGCATCCGTCGAGTACTTGGGTGCGGACTATCCTCTGTTCGCCAGTGACCTCGGTGAGGCATCCCAGTTTGTAAGAGATCGTGAACGCTTAAGGGCGGCGCATGAATACCTGAGCGAGATGGATAAGCGCCGGTTTTCGTTTGATGCGTTCAGGGAGCAGTTCATTGCTTCTGACGTGTGGCGCCAATTGATGGAAAACGCTCATCGCAATGCACATTGACGCCGCTGCATTTGCGCTTGCTTCGCTGGCTGCCGAAAGGGAGTCGGTCGATGTCAATCTCTTGCCCTCTAGTCCTCCCGCGCCTGATGAAAGCCTGGCTTCGTGGTGCTTCTGGTTCGGTCAGGCGGCCGCGGGTGGAGATTGGGAGGCAATTAGGGCGAGTTTCGAGTCTTGGTTGCTCGTGAACCGTTGTGATTGGGCAGCGATCGAGGCGCTCACTGAGTTCTTAACGGTCCTTGGATGGGGTTCTGAAGCGCGTAAATTCGTGGCCCTCTCGTTCGATCCGTGGGCAAGTCTGAGTTGGCGTCGCGTTGTGGAATCCCGCGGCTTGGTCGGTGAGGACAGGTTGGCCAGATTAGCGGAGATCTGGCGATGGGATCCATCGAGTTCTTTTGTCTGTCACGAGCTGGGGGAGTGCCTAACCGAAGTCGACCGGGATCTCGCCCAAGTCTGGTACCGCCGTGCCACGATTCGAAATCCACAGTTCGGCTGGACTTGGTGGAATTGGAGCAAACTTCAAACTAAGAATAATAGCACGTTTCGAGAGCGAATTGCCGTGCTTGAGAAGGCCGCAACTCTGATGTCTGAGTCACCGCACGGCCTTGAACCAGCGCGCGCGTATGTGGAGTTGGCTGTCACGACTAGGAAGTGGCGCCAGGCTCTGAATCTGCTCTATGGGGTTTCGATGCAGTCATCTTCTATAGATGGGCTGGCAACTGTCTTTGATGTTTGCCTTCGATATGGAAGGGTCAGTGAAGCATCGGTTGTATTTGGTCGACTCCTCGAGATTCCGGAGGCTGAGCAGCATTGGGTGATCGGGCTGATGGCGAACTATCCGCTGCGATCCGTAGCAGCAAGGGCTGACTGGGATCCGGACGTCCCGTTATTTAGGTAACTCTAGGGCGAACCCCGGCGATCGTCGCAATGCCTCGAGCGTTGGAGGTCGTGGTGGGAGACTATCGCGAAAGTGGTGAAAGTGGCATTGTCGGTCGGGTCATAGACGTTTCAACTTTCGAAGTCAGGGGCAGTACGCCTGACTCTGCCAGCCAGCTCCATGTCATCCACACCTACTGAATCACAGACTTTTCACCTCCGGAAACTGCCCACTTCGCGCGACAACGTGAATCCACCAAACTCCTTCACAGATCCCGCAAATGCTGCCGCAGCAGCAGTCGGTAACGTTCGTCCACGTGGCTGCGAAGCGATCCGTGTTGCATCTCAAATGCGACGTCAAAATGGGACAAGAGCGTTGGAGGCGTATCGAGGTCTATGAGAGTTACCTGGCCGTCCACTTCGACGGCATTGTTGGCGCACAGGTCAGTGTGAGCGTATCCAGTGGAAAGTGTCGCTCGCCAAACTCGCTCGACGAAATCTTGGGGAAGGGCATCGATGCGTTCCCCAGCCACAGTCAAATAGCCGATACAGGAGCCAGCTTCATCTTCTACCGTATCGACAAATCCCGGCGCCGTGTCGGAGCAAACCAGGCCAATATCAAGACAGGCTATACCCATCAAAGGGTGGAAAAAATCGTGCAAGACGAAGTTTCCGTCAGCGACGACTAACTTGTGTGACTCGTATCTTGGTAACCATAGCTTCACTACATATCGATCGAGGCGCCACAGCGTGCGCGCGGTTTCGGGAGTACTCGCTGTCCAGTTCAAGGGGGCGATTAACCGTTTCGCAGCCGCCCAGTTGAGTCTTGATACCAACACGTGCAGCACCTACGACTTTCGTGCTCGGCCTTCGAGAACCAATGCCGTTAGTCCAGCGTGACAACCACTGGAAAAGCTTCGCCACAAAAAACCGAGCTGGTCAATCCGACGACTTCCACTCGGTCGTAGCCAGCGTCAGCCAGGAAGGCTAAATTCGATTCAATGGTGAACATACCCTCATATGCGGCCGTGGTGGCCAGTACTCCCCAGCTCGGGTTCAATCGAAATGCCTCTGCTCGGCCAGGTCTGGTTTGGATGATCATCTTTGGCCGGTGCTGACGAAGAAAATCCTGCAGATAACGGAGGTAGTCGTCCCCAACGTGGTACAGGACGCATGCTGCAATGATCCCTGAGATACCTGGATGAAGATAATTGGTGAAAGTACCAGACGCGAAATCTACGGGACCCGTGAGTCCTTGAGAGATAAACAAGGGGCGAGCCCGTTCAGCGCGATCGATTAAAGGTTGTTCAACATCGACGCCCGTCACGTGGTTTGCGACGAAACCCGCCAGATATGTATAAAGTCCTGAGTTGCATCCAATGTCAAGCACGTGCCGTCCCTGCAGGTGATCGAGTGCTGAGATGACCACAGTGGCCTTATTGGTGATTCCCTGGTAGTCAGCTGGATAGCCCGTCCCGGCACCGTCCTTCCACAACTCTTGGAGCGAACCCATGCCAGCGGTTTGGAGTGAGTGCACGACTGACTGCAATGCTGTTTTCATGAGTGATCCCTTTTGTGTAGTGATTTGGGTGACGATAAGAGTTCTTGCAGCACTTCACTGAGTGATTCGGTTGGGGGGGGGAGAAGCTTCGGCCCATCGCCAAAGCGCGCGAGCATTGCCTCGCTACACGCTCGATGCGTAATCCTTGCAGAAGGAGGGTTCTGCGTCTCCACGCGCCGAAATCAAGGTTCTGCCGCATAATCCGCAGAATCTTGCTGTTGTCAATGGCTTGAGCCGCGGCAGGATGCCCCCGTCTATTGTTTCGAATGCCCGTGCAAGAGAGTCCACGGATACACCACGCTCTCAGGCGCCAAGTAAACCGACCAAGCCAGACCAGAACCACACGCCGCCTAAATTCTGGTGTCCTGCGGAACAACCTGTTGGGCCACACATGTCCAATGAGGATCATGCTGCCGCTAGCGTTAGGAAATGTGGAGCCATGAAGAACCGTCGTGGTCGGCTCAACGGCAAGGCGGCCACCCAGCCAAAACAGTCATGGAGTGGATTTGGCATGAGTTGCGAGGGAAATTCATCCCACGATGTCTCGAAGAAGGACATTCGCTTTCGCTCTCTGATGCCGGAAGTGACGGGAAGAGACTGTGGCTCGACGTCTGTCTTTGCTCCCGTTTCGATTTCTCGGACCGCATAGCTATCCTGAAGCAAGTCATGCAAGTAATTTGGGTGGGCCTTAAACCTGACTAATGCTGGAACTGCGGCTAAACACCTCTGCACCTCCCTTGGGGTTGTCTGGGCGTTACACCGCCTTGGCGACAACGTCAGGCGACTTTCTCGAGGAACCACTGGTACGTCGAGGTAAGGCCGTCGCGCAGCGAGATTTTCGGGGTCCATCCCAGAGCCTTGACTCGCGCAGTATCGAGCAATTTGCGCGGCATCCCGTCGGGCTTTTTTGCGTCCCACTCGATCGTGCCGGTGAAGCCGACAACATCGGCGACAATGCTGGCGAGCTCCTTGATCTTCAGGTCGACACCAGAACCGATGTTGATCGGTTGGGCGGAATCGTACCTTTCGAGCAGCGTTAGGCAGCCCTTGGCTAGGTCGTCCACGTGCAGGAATTCGCGGCGTGGGGCACCCGTACCCCAGACCGTGACGATTGGCGCACCGGACACCTTGGCGTCATGGAAGCGACGGATGAACGCTGGCAGCACGTGGCTTGTCTCCAGATCGAAGTTGTCACCAGGGCCGTACAGGTTGGTCGGCATTGCGCTGATCCAGTGCCGGCCGTACTCCTCTCGGTGGGCACCGACGTAGAAGATGCCGGCGATCTTGGCCAAGGCGTATGCCTGATTTGTGGGTTCAAGTGGCCCGGTCATCAGCGAGGACTCACAGATGGGCTGGGCCGCGTCCCGCGGGTAGATGCAGGACGAGCCGAGAAAGAGCAGCCGGTTGACGTCAGCGGCGTGGGCTGCATCCATGAGGTTGGTCTGAATCAGAGAGTTATCGCGCAGGAACTCGACAGGATAGGTTGCGTTGGCCATGATGCCACCAACCTTGGCAGCGGCATCGATGACGATGTCAGGCTTGATCTGGGTTATCGCGTCAAAGGTGGCGTTGCGATCTCGCAGGTCCAGCTCCTCGGAGCCCCAGCCGAACGTTCGGCCGACTCCCTTAGCCTGTAAAGCCCGCAATAGAGCCGAGCCAACCAAGCCTCGGTGCCCTGCCACGTAGACCGAGACATCCCCCCACGACATCTGTGTGTCATCACAACGGGTGTTCACTGAATTCCTCTCTGCATCGTTACTTGGCGCCCGTGAAACGCCAAGCGTCTGGGTCAACCGCGATCATCGCGGTCTCCGACAGGAGCACCTAGGGCCCCTCACCTAGTTTCGTTTTCACTCTGCCCGGTTCACCGACGTCGTCTACCTCGGTGGGCGCAGGATCTTGGGGTCAAACTCAACCTAGTTGTCTCGCCCTTGGCTGGGATGCGGGAACGAGACGTCAGAAAGTGACGAATCGTGTACGCGGTGCCGGTAGTGAGGTTAAAGACCACCGGCTCGACGGGTTGCAGTATTCGCAACATGCCGTCGGTGTACCTCGGCGCAAAGCCCAAATCTCGGATTGAAGCCAGGAAACGCATCTGCAGGTCGGACTTGTCACCTTTCGGGATATTCGCCACCGCGCGGTTGATCTTGCGGGCCCTGGAAGTGGCGCCGCGGGGAGTCGTGGTCGGGCAACTCTCGGCCGATCTCGAAAATCTCGCGCGCCTCGCGGTGGCTCTTGCTGATCCAGTGTGTGCATACCTTCTCCGCGGCGCGCGGAGGCGTGGGGCGAACGGGGTGACCCTGTTCTCAGACGGAGGGGAGACGCTGAACATCTTGGAGGTGGACGACTGGTGAAAGCGGATGCTCTGATCGTGGCGGCGTAATGAATGCAGCAGGTTCGTCGTGCCCGAGCCCGTGCCCGTCGCATCGGAGGTGTGCACCGGCTCACGCCCACTCGGCCGCACACATGACCGCGCCACCCGCCGGAGCAGCTTGTGCGGGCTGATCGCCCGGTCCACTTGGCGCATCAGTTTCGCATATGTCACGTCGCCGCAATCCAGGTGCGGGTCGCGCCATGTCATGTGCTCAACGTGATGATGGTCATCGATCCGCGAGCGGGTGAACGTGCTCGAACGACAGACCATCGTGTGAATTTCGTCCCCCATTTCAATGAGGTGCGAGGAAGCACGCATGCCTTCTTGGTCAGTCACCAGACCCCTGCTCCAAACGTTTCGCCATGTGTTGCATCCCCGCCCCCAGAATTGCATAAACGCAACTGTAGTCGTTACCCGCTATGCGAACAACCGCGCCGGCCAGCGGATCCGCCGACTCGTGCTGGGGCAAGAGACGGACGAAGAGAGGCTCGATGGGGACATCGATGCGCGGGTGGCACTTCGCGCCCTGCTTGCGATGCCGCTCTAGGAAATTGCAGGCGCGTGAGTCAGGCCCAGGTCGATCTCCTTGGTGCAGTGCTGGTGGAGGAGCGCGGGACTGTGCGAGGCCATGACGAGAGTTCCGGCGGTTTCGTAGAACTCACGTAGTCTTTCCTCTGCCCGCGCATTGAACTCGGCATCGGCTGCCCCGATGCCCTCGTCGACGAGCAGGACGTCGGCCTTGAGCGCTGTGATGGCGGTGAATCGTAGGCGCACCTGCATGCCGCTGGAGTAGGTGCGCACTGGGTGCTCGAAACGTCCACCGAGGCCGGAGAACTCCTTGATGTCGTCGAGCTGCTCGCGCATGGCGCTGGCGCTCTCGCCGAGCTTCACTCCGAGCGAGACGGCGTTCTCTCGGCCTGTCTGCTCCGGGTCCAGGCCCTGGTCGGGGCCGCCGAGCAGAGCGAGCACTCGTCCGTTGGTGGTGGCGGTGCCGCGCGTCGGGGTGAGCAGGCCGGCCATGACGGCCAGCAGCGTCGACTTGCCGGAGCCGTTGGGCCCGGTGAGGCCGATGCGATCACCCCGGTTGATTGTGAGGTTGATCCCAGCGACTGCGGTGATGATCTCGACCTCGTCCTTGCGGCGGAGCATGCCGTTGGTGAGGGTGCGCTTGAGGTTGTGGTGGTGGGCGTTTCGTAGTTGGTATTGCACCCACACGTCGCTCAGTTCGATGGCCGGTTCTTTGTTGGTGTCGCTCATGATCCCTTCGGCGCTCATACCCAGTAGGCGATTCTGTCTCGGGTTCGGCTGAAGTGGACGATGCCGACGGTGACATTGACGACGGTGATGATTGCGACTCCGATGAGGGTGATCGTCGAAGGTGTCTCGCCGAGCAGAGGTGTTCGGAAGAGTTCGAGGAGGTAGGTCAGCGGGTTCCATCCGCTGAGAAGCACGAGCTGGCGATTGCTGAGATCGCTTGCGACCCAGAAGATGGGGGTGAAGAAGAAGAGCACTCGCACGATCGAGGTGACAATCTGGCCGACGTCGCGATAGCGGGCAACGAGCGGGCCGAGCCACAGGCTGACGGCGATGCCGTTGAGCGCAATTGCGACGAGGGCGAGGGGGAGGAAGAGGAGTGAGCTCGTGACGGTGACCTGGAACACGATGATCACCACGACGATGACGATGGCGTCGTGGGCGAACTGGATCGTGTTGCCGGCGAAGTTGCGCAGGGCGTAGATCGACAGGGGGCCGGGCGTTGTCTTGATCGCCGAGGCATTACCGGTGATGCACGTGGCGCCGCCCTGGATCATGCCGGTCATCCAGTTGAATCCGATGAAGCCGCAGGTCACGTACGGCACGAACTCCTTGAGATCCTGCCCGAGCAGGATCCCGAACAGCAGGCTCAGGCCGCCGACGAAGATGATCATCTGGATGGTCATCCACCACGGCCCGAGGTAGGTGCGACGGTACTGCGACCTGATCGCCTGCCGGGTGAGCGTCCACCAGATCGGCGTGCTGCGAATGCCTCGTCCGATATCGGCGAAGCCGGACTTGAGGCTGCCGACCGGTGCTTCGGTACTGATCTTGGCCAAGGTGCTCGTGTTGATGTTGCCTCCCCCATAGTTGCGCAGACGCAATGCTAGCGGTTGAAGTGTTCTTGGAGTGTCGACAGGTGCCTGCGCACCGCAGTCTGCTCAAATCGATGAGAAGCAGGTTTGCCGTGGTGACCGGCGGTTCTGCTCAGGTTCTCCACCCGATCTATGGAGACGTTCCGATATCCGTCTGAGGACAGGTAAGGATCCCCTGATCGACGGCGTCGGTGATGCTCAACGGATTGGCCCCATTGGCCCTGATCGCTGGATTAGGGCGCGATCGGGGGAGTTCGGCGAAGGTGATGGCAAGGCTCCGCGTTTCCCCGCGCGCAAGTTCCATCTCGGTGGCCCAGACTGGACGGCCGGCTTCGGTGCCAGAGACGAGGCCGATGGGTTCTTCGTCCAGAGTGGCCGACATGTCGACCGCCCCGACTGGGCCGTAGACGTGGATGAGCGTGCGGGTTGATCCTGGTGTCTTGGGGCCGTCGTCCAATCGAAAGTCGACATAGTCAGGCAGACCAGAAGGAGCATTGTTCGTCACTTGCAGATCCAGGGTCTTCAAGCGATAGCCGGCGAGATCGAAGGCGGGGTCGACGCAGAGCCCTGGGGTGAGGGCCGCCGCAGCCGTCACATAGGCGTCGATCTTGCCGCCGACTCCGTTGTTGAAGGCGATTGCGAGGGTTCCCGGATCAGCTGACTCCAATGAGCCCGAAACCCCCAACTGGTCGAACCAGGTTGATTCGTCAATGTCAGCGGACCAGATCTTGACGTGGCCGCCGGCAACTGCCTCGGGCAGGCTCGTTGCGAGGGCCGCGAGATCCAGCGGGCGATTGAGGACTGAATCCATGGTTGCGTAGAGCAGCCCGAGAGTGAGCTCATCCTTGGCCTCGACGTCGCTGAACGAGGGGTAGAGGGCATAGATGTCCTTGGTGAAGAACGCTGCTGCGCCGGTTGCGTCGATCGTCACCTTGTTGTGCTCCACTGGGCCAGTGCTGGCGAGAACGGCACCAACCGCTCCCGGGTCGATGGCAATGACGCCATCGACAGGAGTACCCCGGGCAGCCATCCCGGCCTGCGCCAGCCGGGCGACATGCGGGAAATCCGCGGAGACATTGAAGGAGGCCCATTTCGATTGGGCCTCGCCCCAGAGCGCAGTGTCTTGCTTATCGAGGATGCCTTTCGTCGGGATTCGCAGTTCGTCAAGCACCTTGCGACTGTTCGCCTCGAGGATGGCAGGCTTCGCGTCCTTGAGCTCAAGGATCAGGAAGGCACTGAAGAGGCCGCCCGAGCCGCGAGCCTCGGCCGGATTCTGGAGCATCACGAGGTAGCGCCGCGTGCCGTTGAAGCCCAGGAAATCCTGCAACGAGGTTGCGTGCTCTTGGATCGCATCGGTAGAGGTGGCCAACGAGTCGAGAGCCTCCTTGGCCTCGAGAGCCTTCTCGGCGATGCCTAGGCCGGCGCCAGAGTTGGTTGCTGGGGAGAGCGCGAGACTCGCCTGCTGAGCGCCAAGGGTGACCTGACGGAGCAGGGGAAGGAGTTCGGGTACCCGCCGGAGAAGATCGGTGCCCCCGGTAGACGAGCTCACTGCATCGGCGAGCGGCAAGGTGGCGTCGGACATGATCAAGGCCGCGTCACCGATAGCTTCTACGGCCTTGGTCGTCGGCGCCAGACCCGGCACGAAGGCGACGAGCTGCCATTGCCAACGTTGGGTGCTCCTCTGAAGTTCTTGCCCGCTCGCTTGGATCGCTGGCAGAGAAGCACTCAGTCCCTTCACATCACCAGAACGAACTAGGGCCTGTGTCGTCGCCACGCGGTCCTGCAGGGTTTGTGCCGCGGCTGCGGCATCCTTCAACCCTAAGGAGAGTGCTAGGCCGAAACCGACGACGGCGAGGCAGGCCAACCCAGCTAGTAGCCAACGGAAGGTGTGGAGGCGATTCGGTCTGGAGGGTGGCACGGCTTGGACTCCCTATGCTAGGTTTCCATCGTACGTTGCGAATCAGCAACGTGAGTACTACTGGGAAATTGCCAACCACGGAATCGCCGGATAGGTGATTGCCGACTATGCAAGGGGGATTCATGCGTGCACGTCGCAGTACAGTTTTCGGAATCACCGCCTCGGGGGTGCTGGCTGCGGGCTTGCTGTTCGCACCGATCGCCCTCGCGGCAAACTACGCACCTGAGTTGCCGCCGGCAACAGTCGGCGCGGTCAGTAGCCCTGAGGTAGCCACCCCAATCGGCGCGACTGGGTCAGGAGTGGTGCTCGTCAATGCTGCAGCAGCGGCACGGGTTACCCCAACAGCCGTTGACAACCCGGCAGCAACTGCTGCGGCAGCACCGAAGGTGCCCGTCGTCGCCGGGAAGGTCATCGTTGCGGAGGTCGCCGCGCTGGAGCCGAGCACCAAGATGGCAGTCACGATGCTCGTCGGTGGCAAGAAGGTCAATCTGGGTTCAGCAAGGACCGACGCGAATGGCAATCTGACCCTGCCGGGCATCCGCGGGGCCAAGCCGGGCACGATCACCGTGCAAATCACCGCGCCTGATGGCACCAAGAAGTTCGTGAAGATCGTTGTGACGGCACGCCGCTAGCAGCCCTTCCTCACCCCCCGAGAGAGGGGCTGATGGGCCCGGTCAAGAGTCTTTGGCCGGGCCCATTCACTTGCCCGCCTTGCTGAGTGGATGCTCAACCCTCGCGTAGACCGGTCGACATAGCGTGCTCAGTGGCCCCTCGCTGAACGTCGATGGACAAGGCTTACACCTCATCAATCTTTTGTGCATTGGAGGCGGCTGCCTCGTAGGCGGACAGGGGGTTATCGTGGGCTGGGCGTCTTTGATGAGCATTCTCATCACTTTGAGAACTGCGAATGCCAGGATGCCGTCCGGCTCCGACGACCCGACGATTTCCCCGTGTCGAAGGGTGGCTTCGGCAACGGTCAGATCGACGGGAGCTGCTCGTTCAGGCGTCCGTTGATTAAGTGCGGCGAGGGCACCTGCTTGTCAGTGCGTCACGGGGAGTACCCCATCCGGACCGCTCGGCGGCGGCGCGGGTAAGGGCGTCAAGCTCGGAGGGCACCGAAACGGATTTTTGGCGCGGTCAGCCATGCGCGCTCTCCGTGGCCGTGGCCGTGTCCGTGGCCGTAGCGGAGTTGCGCGTGTGCAAGCTCGGCGTCCTCGATTTCTGATCGAGCTCGACTGCTCCGGTGCTGGTGTGGGAGTTGCTGGATCAGCGGTGGTCAAATGCCGCGCCTGCCGTGACGCAATGGGCGTCCTGACGAACTCTCGGGTGAACCGCGCCGAAGATCGGATCCGCCGGATTGCTCGAGGGCAGGAGACCGATTCGGAGCGACTTCCTCGTCAGGTGTCGCAGAGGATGAAGCGAGTGCCCACGATCATAGACAAGTTGCTGCGCGAGCCAACGCTGCTGCTATCCCGAATGCACGACATCGGCGGCTACCGTGCCCTTCTGCCGACGCTGGTGACCGAAGTCGACCGTCAGCGAATAATTGCGTCAAGGTATCTGCTCTCTCCCCCGGAGCGGCGCCGCCCATCGTCTTGTCCGGAAGTTCTTCACGTATGAGGGCTCCGTCAGCGAGGTGTACCTGCGGACCTTCACCCGCTACCCCGACCCGTCATGGCGGATGTGGGCCAATTGACATTGATGGCCCGGGCAGGCGGGCTGACGCTCCAGCAAGGCTGAACCAACCCCATCGAACGCTGGTTCAAGGAGCGCACCGAGCGGGGCCCGCGCCGCGCGACATTCACCAGCGTCGGCGAGCTCGAAGATGCAATCCAGCTCTGGACCAGCCACTGGAACCAGGACCCCACTCCGTTCATCTGGAAGGCGACCGCGGCCGACATC
>CAFBNE010000059.1_pt1 | contig 20294 bp, 27 predicted proteins | sample 7269181 | NCBI WGS metagenome assembly CAFBNE01 (sample SAMEA6814085, study PRJEB35770) | uncultured Actinomycetes bacterium | biome: Freshwater; feature: Freshwater reservoir; material: water | place: Czech Republic | collected 2017-05-23 | depth 30m m
CCTCGTCGGCGATATCGCCGCCCGGGTGCGGTCCGGGCATCAGGTCGTCCTCGTGTCGAGCGGGGCGATCGCGACCGGACTGCCCGCCCTGGGCCTGACCCGCAGGCCTCGCGACCTCGCCACGGCGCAGGCGGCGGCGAGCGTCGGGCAGGGCATCCTCATCGCGGCATATTCGCGGGCCTTCTCGGCTCACGGACTCACGGTCGGGCAGGTGCTCCTCACGGCCGGCGACGTCACCCGCCGCACCCACTACCGAAATGCGCAGCGCACCCTCTTCAAGCTCCTCGAGCTCGGTATCGTGCCGATCGTCAATGAGAACGACACCGTGGCGACCGATGAGATCAGGGTCGGCGACAACGACCGTCTCGCGGCGCTCGTGGCGCATCTTGTCCAGGCCGACGCCCTTGTGCTCCTCTCCGATGTCGCAGGGCTCTACGACGGCCCTCCGGGCCGCGAGGGGGCCACGCTCATCGAGACCGTTGAAGCCGGCGATGACCTCGCCGGGGTGCGGATCGGGGGAGTGGGCGAGGCTGGTGTCGGGCTCGGCGGGATGACCTCGAAGGTTGGGGCCGCACGCATCGCGAACGCCGCGGGGATCCCGGTGCTGCTCGCCGCTGCCGGGGACTCCTCAAGGGCCCTCGCTGATGCCTCCGTGGGCACGGTGTTCCATGCGACGGGCGAGCGCTCCTCGACCCGGATGCTCTGGCTCGCGCACGCGACGACCGGCTCAGGCCGGGTTCACCTCGATGCTGGCGCGGCCGATGCGGTCGTCCGCCGCCGGATGTCGCTGCTCCCTGCGGGCATCACGAGCGTCGAGGGCACGTTCAGCGCCGGAGATCCGGTGGACTTGTTCGACGAAAAGGGTCACGCGATCGCCCGCGGACTGATCAACTTTGACTCCACGGAGTTGCCGGGACTGCTCGGCAGATCAACCCGCGAGCTTGCTCGCGAACTAGGAGCGGCATATGAGCGCGAGGTCGTCCACCGGGATGATCTCGTCGTGCTCTGAGGCTAGCGCCAGGGAGGGAGTCCGAAGGTGCTGAGCGCCGTCCCCGATTCCGAACCGGACTCTGCCGCCCGGATGTGGCACGTCACCTTGACCGTCGAAGGTGCGCCGGTGTCTGCGTCCGCGATCCGCGAGGCCCTTGAGCGGCTCAGCGACGAGCATCCCTTCCTTCTTGCCGGGCGCTACGCGCCGACTCGCGCCGAGGTGCGCTACTGGGACGAGGCCCTCGACGCATCGACCGCCATGAGCCTTGCCGCACGGCTGTGGGACGAGCACCGGGTGAGCGCCGGTCTGCCGGACTGGCAGGTGGTCGGGGTCGAGGTGATCGATCAGGGCAACTTCCACCGCCGCGGCCGGACGGCCCACGGGCAACTCGGTCTCGTAGCGGCCGGGCGCATCCTGCCGTTCTAGACTCGGCCCGTTCTAGACTCGGCCCATGAACGACGATCAGGAACGCGTGCTCGCCACCGCCCGCCGTGCCAGGGAGGCCGCTGCGGCGCTGCGACTCCTCACCCGGCACGAGAAGGACTCGGCCCTGCTGGCGATGGCCGATGCCCTCGACGCGGGGGTCCCCGAGATCGTCAAGGCGAATGAGCTCGACGTGGCCCGGGCCCAGTCGGCCGGCACGGCAGCCGCGCTCATCGACCGGCTCACGTTGACCCCCGCGCGCATCGCTGACATCGCTCAGGCACTTCGCGACGTGGCGGGGCTCCCCGACCCGGTCGGCGAGGTCATCCGCGGCTACACCCTGCCCAATGGCCTGCAGGTCCGCCAGGTGCGGGTGCCGCTCGGGGTCGTCGGCATGATCTACGAGGCACGGCCCAATGTCACCGTCGATGCCGCCGGCCTGTGCTTGAAGAGCGGCAACGCATCACTGCTGCGCGGATCGTCATCGGCCGCATCGAGCAATGAGGCCCTCACCCGCATCATGCGCGAATCCCTCGTCGAGTCGGGCCTTCCCGCCGATTCTGTCCAGATGGTGCCCGGTGAGACCCACGAGTCCGTGAAGTACCTCATGACGGCGCGCGGCCTCGTCGATGTCCTCATCCCCCGCGGTGGCGAGTCGCTCATCAGGAGCGTCGTCGACAACTCGACCGTCCCCGTCATCGAGACGGGGGTCGGCAACTGCCATGTCTACGTCGACAAGGACGCCGACATCGACAAGGCGATCGCGATCGTGCTCAACAGCAAGGCCCAGCGGGTGAGCGTGTGCAATGCAGCCGAGACCCTGCTCGTCCACCGCGACATCGCCGGGGCCTTCCTGCCCAGGGCCCTCGCAGCCCTCCGTGATGCCAAGGTGACCATCCACGGCGATGCCGCGTTCGAGGGCTACGTGAACGAGGCAGGCATCGAGTTCCTGCCCGTGACCGACGAGGACTGGGCGGCCGAGTACTACTCCCTGGACCTCGCTGCGGGGGTGGTCGACAGCATCGACGCGGCGATCGCCCATATTCGCCGGTGGTCGTCCGGCCATACCGAGGCGATCGTCACCGACAGCCAGAGCGCTGCGCAGCGATTCGTCGCGGGGGTCGACTCCGCCGCGGTCATGGTGAACGCATCGACCCGGTTCACCGATGGCGGCGAGTTCGGGTTCGGCGCGGAGATCGGCATCTCGACCCAGAAGCTCCATGCGCGAGGCCCGATGGGGCTCACCGAACTCACGACCACGACCTACGTCGTCACCGGCGACGGTCACATCCGCCAGTAGCCGCACCCGCCGGTAGAGTGGTGTCTGCCGGGAACGAGTATTGAGTTCCGGACGAGTCGAAGGGAACCCCATGAGCCTGATCCATGCCGCGGCAGTGCTGGCGAGCGAAGAAGCGGCCACCGTGTCGCATGGCGTGCCGGCGTATGCCGTCGGGCTGTTCGGCTTCGGTGTGCTCGTGGTGGCCCTGATCGCCACCATGATGATCAACGTCAACCGCTAGAGCGGCAACTGATCGAAGACCCGTCGTGACCGCTCAGCGCATCGGGGTCATGGGCGGCACGTTCGACCCGATCCATCTCGGTCACCTGACGGCGGCCGCTACGATCGCCGACCGGCTGCGGCTTGACACAGTCATCTTCGTCCCGGCCGGTGAGCCGTGGCATCGGGGCCGGCAGCCAGTTGCCGAGCCCGAGCAGCGCTTCGAGATGACCCGCCGAGCGATCGCCGGCGATCCCCGGTTCGTCGCGAGCCGGGTCGACATCGACCGACCCGGGCCGACCTTCACCATCGACACGCTCACCGATCTCAAGCAGGCGCGCAAGGAATCCGGCGGCCAGGCGACCGATGACGATGCCTGGTTCTTCATCACCGGGGCCGATGCCCTCGCCGGCTTCATGTCATGGCGCCAGCCCCTAGGCATCCTCGGGCTCGCCCACCTCGTCGGGGTGACCCGTCCGGGCCACGCGCTCATCGCCCCGGCCCTGCCGCCCGGCACCTGCACCCTCATCGAGACACCGGGGATCGACGTCTCATCGACCGAGGTGCGCGACCGCATCCGTGACGGCCTCGAGGTCACTGGGCTGGTACCCGCCTCCGTGGCCGACTACGTCGCCGACCACGGCCTCTACGCCCGGCAGCCATCGTGAACGCAGACTCCGGGAACCTCGCGCTGTGGCGAACACGAGGCGGGGTCATCGCCCTCGCCACCGTCGTCCTCGTCATCGGAACGAGCACGGTCTTCCTCCTGCCCGGCGGCCGTGCACCGAGTGCCGACTCGTCGATCATCGCGAGTGCCTCAGGGCCCGCCGTCTCCGCGTCGACCGCCCCGTTGGCCCCCGTGCAGCGCACCCTCCTGTTCCAGGTGACCGACAAGGAGGGCCTCGCCGTCGCGAACGTGCTGCTTGCCTCCGGGGGTGCGGCGAACGGCGGCAGCCTGATCTACCTCTCGCCGATCCTCCTCGTGCCGGTCCCGTTCCCGACCCCGCTCCAGTCGACCGTGGGGGCCTCGGACACCCTCCAGGCGCGCACCGGGGTATCGATGCTCCTCGGGGTGAGGGTCGATGCGGCGGTCGCGTTCAACAGGCTCGCCCTCGCCGCCCTCGTCGACGCGGTCGGGGGCGTGCCGATCGCGGTGCGCGATTCGGTGCGCGTCACTGACGCGACCGGCAAGACGATCGAGACGGTCCCCCTCGGGGCCAGGACCCTCGCCGGCGTCAACGCGGCGACGTATGCCCTCACCCTCCAGCCGGGCGAGTCGCAGGCGGTGCGCATGCGCCGGTTCGCCGAGGTCATGGAGCGGGTGCTCGCCAGCCTGCCGGACGACATCGAGTCGATGCGCCAGCTGGTGCTGAGCCTGGGGTCGCTCGCGAAGTCGACCGCGACGAACGACGAGCTCGTCGAGACTCTCATGCTCGTCCAGGCCGAGGCGGCGGCGGGCACGTCCGTCGAGGTCTTCCTTCCGGTGACGACCGTGCGAGCCAACGAGGCCGCCGTCATCCGGCGACCACTCGGCCCGGCGCTCGTCGAGTCACTCCTGCCCGAGGCGAAGCTCAGCCCGGGGGAGTCCCGGATGACCCGCGTCGTGCTCGCGCGCGCGGGGGCGTCAGCGGCGCGCGTTCTCGGGGCGACGGCCTCGCTGGTATCCGCCGGTTTCACGGTGGTCGATGCCGGACGCCGGCCGCGGGGCGAGACGATGATCGTCATTCCGGACGCTGACCCGGGGTCGGTGTCGAGGGGAGCGGAGGTCGCCGACGCCCTCGGGGTGCCGCGATCGGTGGTGCGAATCTCCGGCGGCATCAGTCCCGTCGTCGACGTTCTCGTGCTGCTCGGAGCTGACGCATCGCGCCTGTGAGAGGCTGAGAGCCGAGAACACTGACAAGAGGCGGATGACGTGACAGCAACACCCGAGGCAATCAGCCTCGCCATAGCGGCGGCCGAGGCGGCTGCCGACAAGATGGCGACCGACATCGTCGCCATCGACGTGAGCGAGCACGTCGTCCTCACCGACATCTTCGTGCTGTGCTCGGCTCAGAACGAGCGGCAGGTCAAGGGCGTCGTCGACGCCGTCGAGGAGCGGCTCCTCGGCCTCGGCGCGAAGCTGCTGCGGCGTGAGGGCGAGCGCACGAGCCACTGGGTGCTCCTGGACTTCGGCGATGTCGTCGTGCACGTCCAGGTCGCCGAGGAGCGCATCCACTACGCGATCGAGCGGCTCTGGAAGGACTGCCCGTTCATCGAGCTGCCGGAGTCGGTGACTGCGCCCCACTCCGTCCACGGGAACTGATCCGGTGGGGGCGCCGCGCAAGATCGTGTTCTGGCGCCATGGCCGAACGCCGTGGAATGCCGAGCAGCGGTTCCAAGGCCAGACCGATATCGACCTCGACGAGGTCGGCACCGGCCAGGCGCTGAGGGCCGCTGGCATGCTCGCCACTCTCGAACCATCGATGATCATCGCGTCAGACCTGCTGCGGGCGCGGGCGACGGCCGAGCCGCTTGCACGGATCCTCGGACTTGAGGTGCACCTTGACGTCGGCCTGCGCGAGACCTTCGCCGGCGAATGGGAGGGGCTCACGCGACCCGAGCTCGAATCCGGCTACGGGGAGCTGCTCGCGACATGGTCGAGCGGCGCCGACATCAGGCCGGGAATCACTGGCGAGACTCGGCGGGAGGTCGCAGCCCGCATGGCGGCAGCAGTCGAGCGGGCGCTCGTGGGCGTCGGTGCCGGTCAGGTGCTCGTCGTCGTCACCCACGGCGGCGCAGCGCGGGCCGGCATCGGCCAGATGCTCGAGCTCCCTGCGGAGCACTGGGCGGTGCTCGGCGTGCTCACGAACTGCTCGTGGTCGGTGCTCGTCGAGAACCTGTCGGGGCACGGGCCGAGCTGGCGGCTGCAGGAGTACAACGCGGGCACCCTGCCCGAGGCCGCCCTCGCCGACGATCGGTGACGGCCGCAAATCGGCGGGGGAGGGCCCGGATCTCGGGCCGGACCGCGGGCGCTATGCTTTCCACTCCCGCGCAATTGAGCGCATCGGGGCTGTGGCGCAGCTGGTAGCGCACCTGCATGGCATGCAGGGGGTCAGGGGTTCGAATCCCCTCAGCTCCACCGAGATCTCTCTCACGAAAGGCCCCGTCTGCACCCTCGGACGGGGCTTTTTCTTGCTCTGAGACGGGCCCTACCCCAACTGGTACCCCAACTGGGAGACCCCCGCAACGGTCTTCGCCCGACCACAGTCAGACCATTCGTAAGCCCACGTTGCGACGTTCGCTGGAATCCGGCCACTGCCACCGGTCGCCGGCGTTGTCCCTGCCGCCGAGGTGCCGCCGGGGGCGTCGTCGGGCTCCGTCAACGGCGTCCCGGTGACGACGACGGTCACGGTGAATCCGGCGGGTGGGGTGCAGGTTTCCGGCGGCGGGTCGACCGTCGCGCTTGCCGACGTCGGGCCTGACGGGCTGCCGCTGCCCGCGAGCGGAGGCGGTCTCGCAGGCGCACCGGGGGGGCCTGTCGGTCAGTGCGTCAGGGTTCCTGCCGCAGTCGCAGGCCGACGTGTACATCTACTCCGAGCAGCTGTGGCTCGGCAAGGCCACCGTGGATGCCGGCGGCACGGTGTCGATGAGCCTGACGATCCCGACCTGGGTCACCCCGGGTGGCCATACCCTGCAGTTCGTCGGATATCAGGGCCCCTACACGTCGATCGCGCTGTCGACCGGCATCACCGTCGCCACGCCTGCAGCTTCGCAGGTCGCGGCCCAGCCGGCCGCGCGGGAGTTCACCGCCCGCTTCCGTCGGGGCTCTGCGGACCTCGCCCCCACTGCGAGGGCTGGCATTCGCAGCGTGGTGAGCGCCGCCGCGAAGGTCCGGGCCGGGGCGACCGTGGCGTGCACCGCGACCCACCTTGAGCCCGCCACCGCGCAGGCGGGGACGCTGTGGGTCAGTCGCGAGGCGGCGGTGAACGTATTTCTGTCCAACGCCGGGTGCGACACCGTCACCATCGGCCAGGGCACCGTTGCCGTGGCGTCAGGGCAACCCGGCCTGGCCATCCGCATCGCCGCGTTCGCCGGGTAGCCGCCCGTGCGGCGCCTGCGGACCCTCGTCGGCAAATCCTGAGCCAAAGCCCGATCCGATGCCGCTCAGCCGGGCCGGTTCCCGTCCAGCGTCGAGAGAGTCCTGAACTGCTCGGCTGTCGTCCACGTCGACACGGGGCACGACCGTTTCCCCAGCCGGGATCGGGATGCTTGGACCCTGATCCGTATCAGCAGTTCTCAGCACGAGCCTCAATGCTTCCTCGGCTATCGCCGACAGGGTGGAGCCGCGCGTGGAGGCGACGACCCGTGCTCGGCGATAGAGGTCGTCGTTCAGCACCAGCGTTGTCCTCTTGCCATCGAAACTACCGGGGAAATGGCAAGGTCGGAAGTATCTACGGCCGCGACAGCGTTGACAGCAATGCTGTCAGCACTTAGCATCGCCGAATGGCAACGCTGACGATTCGCGGCCTTGACGAGGAGGTCCGCGACCGGCTCCGGGTTCGCGCGGCAACGCGAGGAAGGTCCATGGAGGCGGAGGCTCGGGCCATCCTGTCGGAGGCGGTGGCATCGCCGGTCGAGCGCAGCCTCGTCGACATCATGCTCGCGATGCGCGAAGCGCTCGATGGCGAGGGATTAGAACTCCCGTCCCGCGCGGATGAGGCTCGGGATCCGTTCGCGTGATCGTCCTCGATACGAACGTTGTCTCCGAGGTGATGCAGGGCCCGGCGTCGTCACCTGCGCTGGCCTGGGTGATCGCCCAGGCCACGGGGGATCTCGCGATCACGGCAATCACGGTCATGGAGGTGTCAGACGGGATCGCCCGGATGCCCGCCGGACGCCGGCGCGACCACGTGGCCGCCCAATGGGATCTCCTCGAGGGCCAGTGGCTCGGTACCTTCCTCCCGCTGGGCATGCACGATGCTCGAATAGCGGGGGCGTTGAGCGCGAAGCGCAGGAGTATAGGCCGGCCGATCGCCATGGCCGACGCCTGCATCGCAGGGATCTGCCTGGCGCACGACGCCACGCTCGCCACCAGGAACACGCGGGACTTCGAGGGTGTCGGCCTCGCGCTGGTGGATCCGTGGGCTTCCTGAGCCTTTGGTGCCGGCAGCGCTGCGCAAGCGCTACCGACTTGACGAGCCGGGCGCGCAAGTGGAGATCACCGAGCGTTCGGGGAGTTCTTGGACTCGTTACCTGCTGGCAAGCCTTCGAGCGAATGAGGTTCGAACGCACCGCACGATTCGACTCGGACTTCGAGTCGCTCCCCGCCAAGCACCAGCAACAGTTTCGGGCGCTCGTCTCAGACTTCCATCAGGCATGTGTCACGCACGTTGAGACCGGGGGACGTTCCCCTTGGCCGAAGCGGCTGCGTATTCGGCGGTTGACGGGCGCCCCACCGATCTGGGAAGTGACCTGGTCATTCGCGTCGCCGGACGGCCGAGCGACCTTTGAGTTCGTCAACCGTGACGGAGAGGTTCGCGTGCTGTGGCGGCGCATCGTTGACCACGGTGTCTTTCGGCGCCCTTGAAGCAGGGCTACCAGACGTTCCGTTTCCGGAACATTCAGGCTTCTCAGCAGATCCGGCGTGCCACCATTGCCGCATGGTGGGGAAGGGTCGAAGCGTGCTCGTCGTCGAGGACGACCGGCTGACCCTCGGCCTGCTTGCGGAGACCCTCGCCCAGTCGGGGTTCGTGGTCGGGGCTGCGGCGTCTGCCGCCGCTGCCCGGCGCATGTGGGACAAGATGGACCCCGACGCGGTGGTGCTAGATGTCGACCTCGGGCCGGGAGTGAACGGATTCGACCTCGCGGATGCTTTCCTCGCCCAGCGTCCCGGGCTGGCTGTCCTCTTCTTGTCCAACCTCCCCGATGCCCGGTTCGCCGGCCGTGACGCCCACTCGCTGCCGCCCGGGGTCGGGTATGTCCGCAAGGATCAACTCGCCGACGCTCAGGCGCTCGTGACCGCGCTCGATGCCGTGCTGCGCGGGCTGACCGACGAGACGCCGCGGCACGACCGCGATCCGGGCAGGCCCCTTGCCGAGCTGTCGAGGACCCAGATCGAGGTCCTGCGGATGGTGGCCATGGGGATGTCGAATCAGCAGATCGCCGCCGAGCGCGGCACCACGTCACGGGCCGTGCAGAACGTCATCGGCCGTGCGATGGCCATCATCGGCGAAGTCGAGACGGAGGAGGGCAGTGCCAGGGTGGCCGCGGCCCGTGAATTCATCCGCGCGGCCGGGCTCCCCGAACGCGGATGACGCTGGCATCGCGGATCGACCGGGCCCGGACGCTGATCGGCGGCCCGGGCGCCCTGTCGAACCCGGTGATCGCAGGTTTCGGCGCACTGGGACTCGCTCTCACCCTTCATTACTCGAATATCGAAGTCGATCATCCGTGGCCGCAGACGCTCGCGGCGGCGGCCGGCTCACTCGTCGTGTCCTGCGGATTCCTCCTCGCCATACGCCGCGTCGCGGTCGGCCTTGGGTGGCAGCGCCCCCGGCCGGGCCTCGTGGTCGCCAGCGTGCTGGCAGCGAGCGCGATGCGATCCATCGTGAGGCTCGCCATCATCTCGGGACCTCCTGCGGTGTTCAGCGTCAGCCTCGAGTTCATTGGGCGCATGGCCGCTGCATGCGGCATGTCACTGGCCGTCTCGATCGGGCTGGCCGCCGCAGTGCAACTCGGTCGCGAGCGGGGCGAGCTCATGGCCGTACTGCTGGCCGAACAAGCCCGCCTTCTTGACCTGGCCGCCACGATGGAGCAGGACATCCTGCGGGCCGAGACTGAGTTGCGTGCGAAGGCAATCCGGCTCCTCGAGCCGACGATCTTGGACATCAGGCGCATGCTCGATGCGGAGCTCGAGCCTGGTGAGGGCGCTCGAATTTCCGCCCGCATCCAGCACTCGGTCAATGATGTGGTCCGGCCCGTCTCCCGGGAACTCGCGGTCTCGCCTTCCGTGGCTCTCGGCGGCATCCAGCCCCTGAAGCCCGCTCGGCTCAACATGCTGACGGATCGGATGGACGTCCCCCGGGCCATCCGCCCCGGCTGGGTCTTCATCCTCACGTGGATCGCGATTGCCCCGGCGGTGGTGTTGGTGGGCTTGCCGCTCGACGCGCTCCTGGTGGCGATCGTTGCCGGCCTTGTCTTCGTCGGAGTCCTCGAGGCCGTCAGGCTCTGGTGGCCGCGGTCGCTGCGCTCGATGCGCATCGCGACGGGCATGGCCGCCCTGTTCGTCCTCTACCTGCTTGGCAATCTTGCCTACCAGTTCGCGCTCACCCGCTCAGGCGCCTTCAATGATGGTCCGGCACCGTGGGTCACGCTCACGGGTTCGGGACTGCTCATCCGGGTCGCCCTCGCGATGATGGTCGCGGTGCTCGCCATGCTCGACGAGCACCGTCAACGCAACAGGGCTGCCCTCTTCGCGCTCAACGTCGAGCTCGAGGAGCTGGTGGCGCGGCTGCGGCGGGAGACCTGGCTGCTCCACCGCTCGGTTGCCCTCGCGGTGCACGGACCGGTGCAGTCGGCGCTGGTGTCGACCGCGATGCGGCTCGCGGCGGTGCATCGGACGCAGGGGTCGGTGGACGATGCCAAGCGCCGGCTCGACGAGGCGCTGTCGGCGATCGAGTGTGGCCGTTCCGAGGACGTGAGCATCGATGACGCGCTTGGGGACCTGCGCGACCTTTGGCGGGGGGTCGTGCGGATCGACTACGCGATCGACCCCGGGGCGCGGGCCCTGCTCGCCGCCGACCCGGGCCTGCGAAGGTGCATGATCGAGGTGTGCCGGGAGTCGGCGAGCAATGCGATCCGCCACGGCGGTGCGGGCGAGGTCGTGATCACGATGAACGGCGATGCGGGTCGGGTCGAGGTGCGGGTCAGGGACGACGGGCAGGGGGTCGCCCCAGACGCGGTTCCCGGGCTCGGGTCGTTGATGATGGACGAAGCGTGCATGCGGTGGGAGCTCGGCGACGTCGCGGGTGGCGGGGCGGAGCTGGTCGCGACCCTCGTCTGAGACTTCCGGGACCACAACCCTCAACTCTTGGAACACTCTCGGACGAAACGACTGTCGGGCGACCGCGTGAGTTGCCCTCGCCGTGGGCGTGAACCTTGTCTCGTGTATCGTCACGCGCTACACGAAGCAGGTGATCGTGAGCTTCAGTCACAAGGGCCTGCAGGCGCTGTACGAACGCGATTCGATCAAGGGCGTGCCAGCGGCGCATGCTCCCAAGCTGCGCCGGGTCCTATCGGTCCTGGGTGTCGCTGAGGGGCCGCGGGATCTCGACCTCCCTGGTTTTCGGACTCACCCATTGTCCGGAAAGCTCGCCGAGCACTGGTCAGTGTGGGTGAACGGCAACTGGCGCGTGACCTTCCGATTCATCGGTGGTGACGTCGAACTCGTGGACTACCAGGACTATCACTGAGGAGTGGACCGCATGAAGAATCCCGTGCACCCGGGCGCCATCCTGCGTGAGGATGTCTTGGCCGAACTTGGCATCTCGGTGTCGGCGGCGGCGGAGAGCCTCGGCGTATCACGAGTGACCCTGAGCCGGGTCATCAACGAGCATGCACGCATCTCACCCAACCTCGCTCTTGGCCTCGAATCCGCCGGGGTCGGCACGGCCCGGGCATGGCTGGCGATGCAAACGGCGCATGATCTGGCAGGCGAACGTGCTGCCGGCCTGCCCAAGGTTCGCAAGCTGGGTACCGTCGCCTAGGAACGCGGATTGACCCCCGCCCGCAGAGGCGCATCACGTCGGTGGTCAATATCGAGGACCATGATGCGGTGGTTCGCCTCGTCGATGCGGTAGCGGATCCGGTACTCGCCACGCCTGGCCCGCCGTAGTCCTTCGAACGGGTCTCGGAGCGGACTTCGACGACTCGGGGTCGCGTGACAAGCGGGCCGGAGATGAACTCCCACGCAGCGAACGCGGCGCCCGAGGGAGCTCATCCGTGAGCGCGCGCTCGCCGCGTGGCCATGGCGCCGGCCATGTCCGCGGCCGTGGTGAAGTCACCTTCCTTTACCGCTTCTTCGGCATCTCGGATTCGGGCCATGGCTGCGGTGTCACGGTGCAGTTCGACGGTGGCCTCGAGTGACTCGAGATCCTCGGCCGAGATGAGGACGACGCACTCACGGGCGTGGCGCGTGACGTGGACGCGTTCGTGGGTGCGATCGACGTCCTCGGCGATCTCGGAAAGCCGAGCCTTGACCTCGGAAAGCGACAGCGTGCGCATAGCCCACAATGCTCGTCTGATTCGGGGAACCGGGCAGTCAAGGCGACTGGGCCTCGGTCGCAGCCGAGCAGTGCGCTTCCCCGAGGAATTCCGTTGCCCCGTAGCTATCCCGGGAACGGCTCGCTGGCAGTGTGGGGGACGGTGACGACGTCGAACGGAAGTTGCCAGGAGTCTGGGAGCAGCGCCCCGATGAGGGGCAGGCCGTGCCCGCTCGCGAATTCGAGGTGGACATGCCCGGTCATCTCGGGCCGGGCGGCCTCGGGGAAGCCGGCGAGGATGCCGTCGAGCACGGCGGTGTCGGCGGCGAAGGTGATGGAGCGCATGCGCGGGTTGTACCAGGAGAGCCGGTCGCCCTCGATGCCGACGATCCGGCGTCCGGCGACGTCGGGGCTCAGGTACTCGCGCCAGGTGACGGCCTCGGCGGCGCCGGTGCCCTGACCCGCGGCGACTGAATCGCGAAAGGCGCGGATGTCGTCGTAGGCCTGCTCGTAGCCGGCCTCGATGACAGCGATGAAGAGGTCGAGCTTGGTGGGGAAGCGGGTGAAGGCGAATGACTCGCTGACGCCGGCGGCCTGGGTGGTCAGGGCGACGCGGGTCCTCTGGTAGCCGACCGTGCCGATCGACTCGAGCGCGCTGATGAGGATCATGTCGACGCGGGGGTCGCCGGTGTCGAAGGGGGAGGCGCGAAGGTAGTCGGCCTTGGTCTCGGGAAGGGGCTGTGCCTTGGCTGGGTGGGCGAGCGAATCGTGGAGCCTGGCGATCGCGGGTGCGGGGTCCATGGCGTCGGCCCATGGGCGGTTGGAGAACACGATGAGCCCGAGCGCCCAAGTTGCGATCGCGGTCGCCTGGGCAGCCCGGACGGGGTCGGGCGTGCCGCCGGGGGGCTGGCAGCGGTCGCGGAGCCAGGCGGCCAACGGGTCGAAGATCGCGGCCCGCTGCACCGCATCGAACTGGGAGCCCATGACGATCTCGAGGGCGGCGCGAACTTCTGCGGCGGGGCGGATAAACGCATCCATGGCCGCGGCGAATGAGGCGAGGGTCTGGGCAGTCAAGGCGGGGGAGGATGCATCCGCTGCTAGCCCTGTGGTGATGGCGGTGTCGAGGGCCTCGATGAGCGGGGCTCGAAGGTGCCTTTCCCAGACGTGGACGCCGAGTGCACCCTTGTCCGCGAAGCGGGCATGCACCGCGCCGTTGGTGAGGCCGGCTGCCCTGGCGACCTTGTTCACCGAGAGCTCGTCCCAGCCGGACTCGCCGATCACCGTGATCATCGCGGCGTCGAGGGCGGCGTCGTTGCGAACGGCATGGGAGGGGCGAATCCGACCGTGCTTCGCGATGTACGCGGCGCTCGCGGTCTTCTCCTCGGCAGTCTTCATCGTCCTCCTTTCCCTCCGCCCCGCGATGCCCGCCTGTCACGGGACGTTCTCCACGGTGGTGGGTCACCTGACGATTCCGGAAACCCGACTGCGGATCCTAGCCGCGCAGGATCCTCTCCATCGCCTTGCCCTTGGCGAGCTCATCGACGAGCTTGTCGAGATACCGGACCATCTGCACGAGGGGATCCTCGATCGTCTCGACGCGCACCCCGCACACAACGCCCGTGATCATTGAGGCGTTCGGGTTGAGGGAGGCGGCTGCGAAGAAGTCCGGAAAGGTCGTGCCATCGTCGAGGTGGCGTCGCAGCGTCAACTCGTCGAAACCGGTGAGCCACCGGATCACCTCATCGAGCTCCTCGACAGTGCGGCCCTTTCTCTCCACCTTGGCGATGTACAGGGGGTAGACCTTGGCGAAGGTCATCGTGAAGAATCTACTCACGGGCGCCGATGGTAGCGGTCGGCAAGTGAGTCCGAGGGCCGTGTCCGTTCATGGTGTGCTGGGCTGCCAAGAGGAATGCGGTGGCACAGAGGCTGAGGACCCCGGTCGCGGCCCAGGCTGCCGAGTAGCCGCGTGATGCGACGACGACGCCGAAGATCACCGGGCCCACGGACGCTCCGGCGCTGGTGCCGATGGACACGAAGCCGGTGGTTCGTGCGGCTGCATGACTCCAGTAGCGCATGACAACCGGGTACAGCGCAGTTGGCCAGCCCCAGCCCAGGGTGAGGGCGATTGCAAGTCCGGTCGCTGCGACTGCCGGAACCGGGACGGCGAGCAGTACGACGCCGCCGGCGCTGGCCCCGACGATGAGTGCGATACCGGTGAGCGAGGTGTGACCCCTACGATCGGTGATCCATCCGGTCGTGAGACGGCTGATGACAGCAATCGCACTGGCGCCGGCGAATATCGTTGCTGCGGCACCGTCACCGAAACCTGATGAGACGAGCGTTGGCACCGAGAAGGCCCCAAGGGTGGCGATGGATACTGAGGCGCATCCAACGCCTGCGGCGATCAGGGCAATGGCGAGATGCGGCGGGGCCGTTTCGTGAGAGAGGTCAGGCATGTCAGCGTGCGGACGGCTCACCGCACCGTCGCTCCGATGCTGCCTCAGGTAGGGAGCCATGAGGACAGCGGCGGGGAACGCGAGCAGGGCGCCTGTGAGGAAGGCCCAACGCCACCCGAACGGCACCGCGATAGCAGCCACGATCAGGCCTGCGGTCATCGCAATGATCGGTGGTGCGGTCTGCTTCAGGCCGAATGCCCGTCCCTGCCGGCTCCACGGCACCTCCCGCGCAATGGTGAGGTTGCTCGACTGGCTGCAAAGGGCGAGGCCCACTCCGGCGATCGCCATGGCCAGCATGAGGGTCGGCTTCGAGCCGACGACGGCGGCGAGGAGGAACAGGACGACTCCGGAAACGGCCACGCCCAGGGCGCCGGTGGGGGCCCAGCCGTGTTGGTCGGCGCGGTGTCCGACGATGGGTGCCGCGACGGCATTGGTACCCCAATAGGCGGCAATCGCCAGGCCGATGTCGACAGGGGTCATGACGAGCGCTGCCTCGAGTTGCACGGCCAGGACACCGAGGAGCGCGACAGGGAGATAACCGACTGATAACAGGGCGAACGAGGTCAGCGAGGGGCGCCAGAATGAACGCGGCTCACTCACACTGCACCGTGACATGCGTCGGTCGCCCTTTTCTCACGAGCCCCAGCCTCCCACGCCCGCGGCGCAGAGGGGTCACGACATAGAGGTCATGACGACGGCGTCATTGGCCAAGGCCCGTAGGAGAAGTCGGTCACGTTGGGGTTGACCGCGTGGAGGGCGGATTTCATCTGACGGTCGGACAAGGCTCCGGGGATCGTGCCCTTGACCCCTTCGAGCACGCCTGCAGGGATGTCGTCTGGCATGAGGGGCGAGCCGGGATTCATAGCAATCAGTGCTATGCTCCAATCGTGGAAGGGTCCATAATCCTGCACGACGTCATGTCCCGTACGGGCATGACGCAATCCAGGTTGTCTTCGCTCAGCGGGGTCAAGCAGCCGAGCTTGAGCCAGATGCTGCACGGCCGGATCGTCATGAGCGACGTCATGCTGGATCGGTTGTTGTCTTGTATGGGATATCGCCTCGAAGTTGTGCGCAGGCCGGTTCTGGTAAGCCTCGACCACTCGACTGAGCGACGCTGGCGGATGCACCAGGCACTAGTGTCGCGCCTGTCACCCGAATCCTTGGGGGAGTGGAGACCGGTCCTTAGTCGAAACCTCGAGCGTTTGAAAAAGTCCACCAGGGGCGAGCCGCATCTGGGCAATCTTGACCGGTGGTGCGAGCTGGTCGCCTCCGACGACGTACGGGGAATTCGCCGCGTGATGACCGGGCTCGATACCGACTCCGTCCAGATGCGTGAGGTCTCGCCGTTCGGCGGGCTGCTTTCCGAGGACGAGCGCCAACGTGTGCTGATGGAAGTTGGGCGATGAACCGCGACCAGCTGGAGCATGCGATTCGCGCAGCTTGCCAGATTATCCAAAGGCCCGAGGTCATCGTCGTCGGGTCGCAGGCGATCCTCGGAACTTTTGACGAAGATGTGCTGCCTCGTGAGGCCACGATGTCTCGCGAGTGCGACATCCTGCCGATCGCGGACACGGATCAAGAGACGGCCCGGTTGGCGGACGTCATCGAGGGCGTTGCCGGAGAGTGGTCACCGTTCGAGGAGCAGCACGGCTTCAGCATCGATGGTGTCGACCTCACGACCGTTGTCCTTCCCGATGCTTGGCGGACGCGGCTCGTGAAGGTGCAGAACGCCAACACGGCTGGACCTACAGGGCACCCGAGGTTCACCGGCTGGTGCCTAGAGCCTCACGACCTGTGCGCTGCGAAGCTGTGCGCTGGGCGAGAGAAGGACCTGAACTTCGTCCGCGCATTAATCGAGGCGAAGCTGGTCGCTCGGATCGTCATCAGGGAGCGACTTGGGTTGGTTGAGCGCCAGTACGAGGGACCAGCTCAGCGCGCCACTGACTGGCTTGCCTCGTTCCATAGGGACGACTAGCGACGGGCCTTTCGCTCACGCCCGCGACAACAAGCGCCGCCACGCCGACCTTCCGATTTTCAGGTGCTGACGTCGAACTCGTGGACTAGCAGGACTATCACTGAGGAGTGGACCGCATGACGAATCCCGAGCACCCGGGCGCCATCCTGCGCGAGGATGTCTTGGCCGCACTTGGCATCTCGGTGTCGGCGGCGGCAGAGAGCTTCGGTGTATCACGCGTGACCCTGAGCCGGGTCATCATTGAGCATGCACGCAATTCACCCAACCTCGCTGTACGCCTCGAATCCGCCGGGGTCGGCACGGCCCAAGGATGGCGGGCGATGCAGACGGCGCATGATCTGGCAGGTGAGCGTGCTGCCGGCCTGCCGAAGGTTCGCAGGCTCGGCACTGTCGCCTAGGAACCTGGTTTGGACTGGTCAGGGCTCGGCTTGGCGATGACTTCGTTCATCGTCCTCTGATCCTCACGCAGCGATCGCAGCCCTGCGTCGTCCGCAATCTCCTTTCCGGACTCGAGATCGAGGGCTTGCGCACCCTGGGGGAGGTTCGACAGATCGGGCGCGCTGACGATGTCCGGCAGGCCCGAGTCTGGTAGTCGGAGGGTCTTCTCCTCCTGATGCGGGGTAGCGAGGACCAGGTCGGAGGACGTGCGCTTGGGGAAGACCTCACCTCGGAAGAAGGCGGGCGCGATGATGTTCCAGGCCACCGACTCCACCGATGGCCGTGCTCCCATAAGTGCGCTGGGCGTACTGAACCGACGCGATGACGTACGTCCCGAGAAGCATGAGCCCGCCGAGGAAGGGGAACAGGCCTTTCATGAAGAAGTTGCGGCCGCTGCGGAAGATGTAGCGCCGGTAGAACCACACTGCAGCGAACCCGGTCAGTCCGTAGTAGAAGGCGATCGAGACCGCTCCCATCCATACGGTGGCGACGGACGGAGTCATGTAACGCGGATGGATGCGGGCGAACGAGCCCGGGATGGGCCATTGGCCCGAGTAGTCGGACTCAGGCGTGCGGTTCGCTCTCGATCGCGGGTGCCTTGCGGGTCGCCATCCATGAGCCGATGAGGACGAGGGGGAATCCGATGACGATCCCGAGGGTGATCGGCTCAGACAGGACGATGACGCCGAGGACGACCGCGACGGCTGGGTTGATGTAGGTGATGAATGTTGTGCGTGACGGGCCAACCTCGGCGATGAGCGCGAAGAAGATGATGAAGGCGAGTGCGGTGCAGACGATTCCGAGGGCCGCCACCGAGATCCAGGCGGTCGCGGGGACGGCCTCGGTCGGCCTACTGAGCCATGCGATCGGGGCGTAGATGATGAGATTGATGACCGTTGATGCTGCGATCACCGGAAGTGCCGGAATCTCGGAGAGTCGTTGCGCGACGATAATCGGTCCGAGCGCATAGCCGAATGCCGTGACCGCCAGGGCGGCGACCGCGATGAACTCGCCGGTCGACACGTCGAGCCCGACTAGGGCTACGACCCCGGCGAATCCGATACCCATCCCGATAAGCCGAGAGCCGGTGAGCCGGTCATCGAGCCCGGTCGCCTTGGCGAGCAGCGCCGTCATGATGGGGACCGTTGCGATGAGGAGCCCGGTCAGCGAGCTCGAAATGCGCTGTTCAGCGAAGGTCAGGCACCACCAGGTGAAGGTGATCTCGACGATTGCGAATGCGAAGACCCAGCGCCAGTGGCCACGCAACTGGGGGAACTGTCCCTTCGCAAGGACGATCGGGACGAGCACCATCGACGCGAGGAGGAGGCGGCCGAAGACGATCATGCCGGGGGAGAGCGTCTCGACGGAGATCTTGATAAAGAGGTATGGCGTGCCCCAGATGATCGAGAGCGAGGCGAACAGGATCAATCCTCGGCGGGTCACGGCTCGAGGCTAGTCGATTGGGTCCTCCGCCGGGCTCGCGCCGCTTTGGGCAGGTTGATGTCGCGCTCGGCGGGCAATCGCGGGTCTGGGGCAGCATCAACCCGCCCAAACCCGGGGTGGGATGGGGTGGGATGGGGCGGGGTGGCGGGGTGGCGTGGCGGGGTGGGGTGGCGGGGTGGGGTGGCGGGGTGGGGTGGCGGGGTGGGGTAGGCGCTTGGGTTACTCGAACACTGCGTGCCGCGCTGACTTGGAGGGCCACGACACCGATGCCACGACGACAATGACCCCTGCCACGAGTGTTGATGCAATGCGGCTGGGCGCGGTCTGGTCGATCTGTTCGCCCATGAGTGACAGCAGTGCCATGACGATCACGGTGATGCCGATGACGGCAAGGGTGTAGTCGGTCGCGAGGAACAGGAGCATGACGACCGCTCCCAGCGCGACGACGACGGCGAGGCCGTAGCTGGTAATGCCGAGGACGTTGATGATTGCGATCGCGAGCGCCACACCGACGATCGTGCCCGCCACCCGGGAGAGCACCCGAGTGGCCATGCCCATGGTGTCGGGGCGGCTCAGCCAGGCGACGGTCATCGGGATCCAGTACTGGTGTGGCCAGTTGCTCGAGTGGCCAATGGCGGACGCTACGACCATCGCGGCGGCGAGTCGCACACCGTGGCGCAGAAAGTCGTCTCGACGCTGCGAATGGGCCTTGATCCGCGCGCGCACACTTGGCAGATCGTCCTCACGACCCCGAAGGAGCCGCCTGTTGCGCACGAGGACCGGAATAAGCAGGGCCGCCATCTGGATCATGGCACCGAGGCCGACGAGGGCCCCGGATTCGAATGTCCCCGAGCCGGTGTCTGGAATGCCTGCATAGATAGCGTAGGTGACAAGGGTCAGGACGCCGACGAGGGCGCCCCGACGCCCAAGTGCCCCGGCGAAGCCGCAGCCCGCGCCGACGAGTGCCACGACCACGAGCTCGGCCAGGCCCACATTCGACATCAGCCCGCCCAGAATGGCGGCGAGCCCGACCCACAGGCCCGTCCAGAGCATGATCCGCCACCGATGCCCGGGCGCCTCGCCGATCCCGCCGAGGCCGGTGAACAGTGAGCCGACCGCGAGTGGGAAGGCCGTTTCGGGCTCGCCGAACCAGATCGCCAGGGCCGTCAGGCTCCCGACGACCGATGCGACGACGATGGTCCTGCGCCATTCCATCTCTCGGAACCGGATCGGGGCGGTTCCGAGAATGACCTTCCGCCATGTTGACGTTCGGTTCGCCGCCGGTGAAGACATGAGGGCATCCTGCCGAATGCGAGCGTGATCCGCATCCGTAGGTAGGCTTTGGCCCTCATGACTGCGCACATTGAACGCCCTGACGAGCCCGCCGGCTACGACTTCGAGTCGATCCAGGAGCGGTGGCTCCCGGTATGGGACGACATAGCCCCCTTCCGCTCCGGCCGGGCAGATGACCCGCGCCCGAAGAAGTACGTCCTCGACATGTTCCCGTACCCGTCCGGCGACCTGCACATGGGTCACGCCGAGGCATACGCGCTCGGCGATGTCGTGGCCCGATACTGGGTCCAGCGCGGCTACAACGTCATGCACCCCATCGCCTGGGATGCCTTCGGGCTCCCAGCCGAGAACGCGGCCATCAAGCGCAATGAAGACCCGGTCATCTGGACCTACGAGAACATCGAGCAGCAGAAGGCGTCGATGCGGCGATACGCCTGCTCCTTCGACTGGGATCGCGTCTTCAACACCTGCGACCCCGAGTACTACAAGTGGAACCAGTGGTTCTTCCTCCAGATGTTCGAGCGCGGCCTCGCCTACC
>CAFBNE010000060.1_pt1 | contig 20256 bp, 25 predicted proteins | sample 7269181 | NCBI WGS metagenome assembly CAFBNE01 (sample SAMEA6814085, study PRJEB35770) | uncultured Actinomycetes bacterium | biome: Freshwater; feature: Freshwater reservoir; material: water | place: Czech Republic | collected 2017-05-23 | depth 30m m
AGCGTGCGAACGGTGGGGGCAGCGGGGTCCTTTTTCAGAGGTCGGCTATGTCAGCCTGCTTGGCGCGCACGGCCTCGGCTGCGTCGCGCAACCCGGCCAGTTCGCTCTCGGACAGGTCGCCCTCGACGACCTTCCGCACTCCTTGTCGGCCGATCTCGGCCTCGACGCCCAGGTACACGCCGCTGATCCCGTACTCGCCGTCGACCCAGGCGCACACCGGCATGACCGCGCCGGAGTCCTCGATCACGGCCTTGGCCATGCGGGCGGCTGCCGCAGAAGGCGCGTAGTAGGCGGAGCCGGTCTTGAGGAGCGCAACGACCTCGGCGCCGCCGTTGCGGGTGCGGACGACGAGCTCCTCGATCTTGTCTGCGGAAAGCAGGTCGGCCAGCGGCTTGCCGTCGACCGAGCAGGCGGACGCAACCGGCACCATGGTGTCGCCGTGCGAGCCGAGGGTGAGGGTCGTGACCGACGCCACCGGCACGTTGAGCTCTTCGGCGACGAAGTGGGTGAACCTGGCCGTGTCGAGCATGCCCGCCTGGCCGATGACCCGCTGGAACGGGAATCCGGTGACGAGCTGCGCAAGCGCAGTCATCTCGTCAAGGGGATTCGCGACGTTGATGACGATGGCGCCCGGGGCGTGCTTGGCGATGTTCTCCGCGACGGAGCGCATGATCTTCGCGTTCGTCTCAATGAGGTCCATCCGGCTCATGCCGGGCTTGCGGGGCAGGCCCGCCGTGATGATGACGATCTCAGAGCCCGCGATCATCTCGTAGCCCTCGCCATTCGGGCCAGTGGTCTGGCCGATGAGCTTCGTCTCGAAGCCCTCGATCCAGCGCGACTGGTTGAGGTCGAGCGCGAGGCCCTCCGGCTTGCCCTCGACAACGTCGGTGAGCACCACCGTCTCGAAGATGTCGTACTCGGCGAGGCGCAGGGCCGTCGTCGAGCCGTAGAACCCTGCACCAATGACTGAAACCTTGCCGCGACGAGCCATGGCAGACCAATGCCTTCCGAAAGGGTGGACGGGGGATATCTCGACGTCAAGATACCTTAGGGCGAGGCCGGAATCGACACGGGAGTGCGGCGCGCAATGCCGGCCGGCGGGTGCGACCCGCGCGCGGAACGCAATGCGCGCTGCCCGTCTGGGCCTGCGACTGCGTATTCGCGGCCGCGTCCGAAGAATCCCCGATGGTAGGGTCACGAACCGCTCCCGCATCAATCCTGCTGTTGCCCTTGTCGCAAGCACCATGCTCGCCATGGGCACCGCTCTCACGCTTGGCTCGGGCATGGCTGCCGCAGCCGACGGAACTGCCCCGCAGGTGCAGGCCGATGCCCTCGCGAAGATGATGACGAGCGCTGACATCCCCTCCGCGCTCAAGATCGACGCTGGCTGGGAGTTCACGACGAAGTTCGATCGCCAGGACCTCGCCTTCGAACTGTGCACGAAGAGCGGCGTGACAGTCCGCGGGGTACCAGCCCCAGTAATGCACCAAGTGGAATTCGGCGAGACCGACCGGCTCGCAGATCCGATTTCCATCCAGCAGAACATCTGGCAGTTCAACTCATCGGCTGAGGCGCAACGTGCCTGGCAGGTCATGCAGCAGCGGGCGAAGCGCTGCACCGGCACGACGAAGGAGCCGAGTGGAGTCGGCGGCGACTACGCGACCCAGGTCCTCTCGAACGGCACCACCCGAGCCGTGGTCAATGGCCGGTCAGGGATCTGGCTCCACTCGGTCTACGCATCCGGGACCTCTGACGCCGGAGAAGGGGGCTACTACGTCGCGTTCCTGCTCGACGATGCCATTCAGACAGTCGAGTTCGACTTCGCAGAAGGCGAGGTTCTCGCGTCGAACGACCGGTGGCCCGTCAAGAAGACCGCGCAGGCCTTGGCTAATCGGTGGCTCGCCGGCGGTCAAGCCGACGCTGCCACCTGACGTCCGAGTTCGTCGAGAACATACTCCAACTCCCGAACGACGTACTCCGTGATGTCGCCGGTCTTCAGGTGCTCCGGCAGCACATCCCATGTGTACGCCTCGATCTCGAGGTGTTTCGAGAGGGGGGGTCGCCGCGTGGACCGCAAGGGCCTCATCGATGCCTGATCGAGTGGTCTTGAACGGGCCGAGGTCGGCGAGGAACACGGGAACATGGAAGTGCGTGCGCCATTCGCGAGGACCTGGATCGACCTCCCGTGCTGCGATCGCATCCTCGAGGTTCAGGTATCGGGTCAGGACGCCGTTGCGGCGCTCGGTGGTCTGGCTTAGGTAGACCGTGCCCGTGTACCGCTTCAGCTCATCCACGATCGCCGGCGTCACCCCCGGGACCATGAGCGCCGCCGCCGGCGCAGGCACCTGAGAACTCGGAGAGCGGCTGGCCGGTGAGCTCGGCCACCCTGCGGTAGGCGACCGCAGAACAGACATGCGTGTTGAAGTACTCGACCGTCTCAGCGTTCGTCCCGAGGAAGCAGCAGGGCTCGGGCTCGAGCACCAGCTTTGCCCGGCGCCCCGTGCTGCGCTCTCGATCCATGAGATCCGCGAACACCCTCAGGAGATTGTCGGTGAACTCGGCGACGTAGCTACGAGCAGGAGGACATCCTGTTCTCCGCAGCAGCATCCCAGTGCTTCAATTGGACGGTGCACCGCCCGCAGCGATGATCGGCTGGGCCCTCGATAGCGCCATGAACATGGGCGTCGCGCTCGCAATCTACGGAAGCATCTGCGCCGCCGCCGGCGAGCCGTTCGTCTACCCGGGATCACCGTCTCAGCTCAATGGCGACGGGTTCAGATGGCGCCAACTGTGGCCGATCCTCGGCGAGGCCCTCGGTGCCGAAGTCGGCGCCTCCCCGGGGCACCCACTCCGCTCGAGGACCGCATGGGCCATGCTCACTTGGTCTGCGAGGGGCTCGTCGCCACCCAAGGGCTCGAGCCCAACGCGGCAACGGATCTCGCCTCATGGTGGCACACCGATGCCGACCTCGGGCGCGACGTCGAGACCTTCGCTGACATGACCAAGAGCCGAATGCTCGGCTTCCTCGACTACCAGCCGACCGTCAACAGCTTCCTCGATCTCTTCGAGGCACTGCGCGAGGCCAGGATCATCCCGCGACTCGGCTAATCTCACCGCCGGATAGAAGTAGCGCAGCAGGTCGAGCGGCACTCGATGGAACCTCCCAGCGGCGTGGAACCTCCTGCGGATGCCGCGCTCCACGCGTCCACGGTCATGTTGCCGCGCTCCAGGGCGCGAGCTCTCCGGAGCCACGCGCGATGAGCTCGACCGGGACGATGACGTCGTCGGGGCTCGGCGGGGTGCCGTCGAGCCGCTCCCTCAGCAGGTCCATCGCCCGCCGCGCAAGCATCCGCGGATCGTGGTCGATGACCGTCATGGCAGGGCTCAGGAGATCGGCGGTCGCGAAGTCGCCGAAGGAGACGAACGCGATGTCGGTGCGCTGACGCGAGTGCAGAGCCCTGACGACGCCAAGCGAGGTCTCGGATCTTGCGCTGAAGACGGCGGTGGGCGGCCGTTCGAGGTGGAGCATCTCATTCGCGCACGCCTCCGCCTGCGCCGCATCGACGCACCCATTTGCCTGAAGCTCCGGTTCGGCCGGGAGGTCTCGATCGTGAAGTCGTCGGTAAGGAGCGCGATACGTCGATGTCCGAACGAGGCCAGATGCCTGACGATGCGGTGGGCGCCTCCGTCGTCATCGACGATGACGGCCCCGACGTTCATGCCCTTCGGGTGGCGGTCGAGGAAGACCACCGGCGTGGCGACCCGCTCGAGGAAGGAGTAGTCGGTCGAGAACGGGGTGATGATGAGTCCGCAGACGCGCCTGGCGAGAAGGCCATCGACCACCTTTCGCTCGAGTTTGGGATTCCGGGAGTTGCTCGCCACGAGGAGGTTGATGCCGCGCGGGAGCGCCATCTGCTCGATCTCCTCGATGGCCTTGGCAAAGAAGGGGTCACCGATCGTTGGCACGACGATGCCCACGGTGTCATCGACCCCCTTGCGCAGGACCTAGCCATGAGGTCGACCTGAGAGCCCAGTTGGCCGACGGCCTCCTGCACGCGCTGGCGGGTGTCGGCCGCGACGCGGGCGTCGCCGTTGATGACGCGCGAACCCGTCTTCGTGCTCGCTTCGGCAGCCAGCGCAACCTCCCGGAGCCGCACGGGACTCGGGCTCATGTCCCCACCGATCCCGCTGTGGCCTGACCCCGATGTGGATCGCCACCCGCGCCGGCCGGTCGAGGGGCTACAGCACCCCAATCACGATTCGAGCGCACAACGGCGAAGGTAATCGTTGTCAGCCACGATGGAAAGGAGACGCTTAGGACTTCGTGTCTATACGCGCCGGAAATCGTCAACGAATTGAGATATCACCAAGCAGACCTTGTCCTCGTTCGCCAACTGAGCGTCAAGGCTCAGGTGTCCGACCACCGGCGGGACGGACGCAGGCAGTTGCACGGCACCGGCGCTCGCCGCCGTCAGCCGCACGTCACGGGTCGCACCTCGCACCCTCATCCGGCGCAACCGCTCCTCCGGAGTGACCTCAAGCCAGATGAGATGAACAGCCACCCCCGAATCGAACGCGTCGGCGAATGCCCGCCATCGCTCCGGCGACGAAATCTCGGAGGTGAACGGAGCCGTCAGAATGACCGACCCGCCGGTCGATGTCGCCAGCAACGCCACACGACGCAGTTCCCGGTAGCGGTCATCCCGCACGAAGCCCAGCGCCCCGGCCTCATCGAGCTCGGGATGGGTAGCCCAGAACGCCTCGACAAGCGGGGCCGTCACCTCGTCGAGATCGAGGAGCGGTATCGCGAGTCGCTTCGCCAGGGCGCAGCCGAAGGTGGTCTTGCCGCTGCCTGCAGCACCTGCGATAACGAAGACTTCGACCATGCGATCATTCTGCCGCTAGATCGACACGAGCCTCCCTGCGATGAATGCACATCACCGGGTCAATGAACGGGAGCACGGATGTCGGACCCTGAAAAGATCCACGGCGCCCGGTCCGTCACGGTTCGCAGCAGTTCGGTCACCGCCTCAGTCACGCTCACCGGCGCGCACGTCGCGCCAGTCGTCTTCACCGCCGGCGACGAAACCGCCGTGCCCTACTCCCTCGCTCCTTGGCAGCCCGCCGAGATCCCCGAGGTCGGTCCGCTGCTCGATGTTTTGCGCGGGGACTTCTTCTGCCTGCCATTCGGCACGCAGCCCGACGGCCCCGCCCATGGCGAGCCGGCCAGCGGCAAGTGGACGGTCTCATCGTCGAGCGAGCAAGCCGTCACCCTTCACCTCGACGCCAGCGATTCGGGCGGCTCATTCGCCAAGACGGTAAGCGTCCGCGATGGGCAGACCGTGCTCTACCAGGAAATCAGGATCCGGGGCCTGGCCGGCACCTTCAACTACGGCACCCATCCAATCCTCGACTTCAGCCGCCAGGCCCCGGCCAGCGCACGGATCAGCACCAGCCCGATGCGATGGTCGTCCGTCTACCCGGGCGTCTTCTCCGACCCCGCAATCGGCGAGACTCAGATTCTGCGCCCGGGCGCGACGTTCGACAGCCTCGGGGCCATACCGCTCGAGGCCGGGGGCACCCTTGATGTCTCGCGGTATCCGACCCCCGCCGGTCACGAGGACCTCGTCATGATGGTGAACGATCCCGACGCCGGCCCGATCGGCTGGTCGGCGGCGGTGTTCGACGACTTCGTCTGGTTCTCGCTCAAGGACATCACCTCATTCCCGGCGACGCTGCTGTGGATCTCCAACGGCGGCCGCACCCAGCCCCCATGGTCGGGAAGATTCACCGGCCGAATGGGCATCGAAGACATCCATTCCCATTTCCATGACGGTCTGGTCGCCGCACGCCGCCAGCCCCTCGCCCACCTCGGCATGACGACGGCGCGCCAGTTCGACGCCGACACGTCCGTATCGCTCCGCACCGTTCAGGGCGTCGCCTTCACCCCCGATGGGTTCGGCCGAGTGGTCGATATTGCAATGGACGCTCCCGGGCGCGTCACGCTGACGGACGAGGACGGCGCGGCCCTAACAACCGAGGTCGAATGGGAGTTTGCACTCGAAAGCAGGTGACGAACCTCCTCCTGGCGCTGGGATACGTTGCCCTGGGCGACACGGACTGCCAGCATCGAGGAGCACGACGCTCCTTTCAGTGACTATGCCCCGTCTGGGTTGGGAGCAGTTGTCCGACGCCGGCACCATTGCCGTCAGCGTCGACGATGTCGATGACCCCCATCATCCCTAGGTCCTCATGCCCGAGAACGTGACAGTGGAACACGGTTCGGCCCACGTAGTCGGCAAAATGGATACGGATGCGAACCCATTCCCCCGGGGCAATATTGAGGGTGTCGAGTTCCGCTCGCGGGTATGACTTTGTGCGCGTAAGGATGGCACCGGTCGCCGGATCGAACTCACCATGATCGACGACCCAAAATGGATTCACGTGGATATGGAATGGGTGATTCTCAACCAACGCGCTGAAGGGCGCCACATTGGTGTTCTTGAGGATCCAGTCCTCCGTCGTGCCGACGCGGACGGTGATGACGTTCTCTAGCGTGATGTTCTGATACGGAACGTTGTCGAACCAGAAGTCTGGTGGCAGTGGCGTGCGGGTCGTTGCACCCAAGGTCAGCACGCGCCGCTCAGCCACTGGACCTTCGAGGTACTTCGGGCTCGGCGCCATCACCTCAGGGAGCGTGACCGAATCGCGCCGCGGCCCGCTGACAGTCACCGATGCGAGGGTCGACTCCGGCAACGACCACGACAAATTCTGCGCGAACGCCTCGGTCATGAGCGCTGTCTGTCGCGGCGCTGACGGTGCAGTAACCAGCACCCCCAATCTCTTACCGGGCGGCATGAATAGTGTGTCTGGCCTCCACGTCTGCCAGGTTGGGCAACCATCCTCCTCGATAACCTGGAAAGTAGCCCCGGGGACAAGTAATTTCCAATAGCTACGCGTCGACGTGTTGGCGATCTGCCAGAACTGCGTTTCACCCGGATGCATGTCGATATTTGGTTGAAATGCACCGTTCACCAGAGTCACCATCTGAGTGACCGTCATCTGGTCGATAGGAACGAAAGCTTGCCCTGCCCCAAGGTTCGTGATGCCAATGTTACGGATGTTTAGGATTCGTCGGCGGAGCGGCGCGACCTGTGGGTAATCTGCGGCCCCCCCTTCGATGACGATGAGGCCTTGGAGTCCGGAGTACACCTGTGCGTTCACGTAGCCGTGACGATGGGGGTGGTACCAGTAAAGCCCCGAAGGGTGATCCGCTGGGATCTGGACGCTGTAGCGAAAGTCGTAGCCCGGCGGAATGTCAAGGAAGACGTTGTCACCATGGCCGCGCGGGGATACGTGGAAGCCGTGAAAGTGCAGGTTCGATGGAGTGTCAATACGGTTCTGCAACGTCAGGTCGAGTCTGTCGCCGGGACGAACGATCATGGTCGGGCCGGAGAACGCTCCGTTGTAGGTGGAGATCCCCGCAAGTGGATTGCCCGCAACCTGCGCCGTGCCCGTCTGCATGGTGAGGGTCCCGTTGAGGACCCCGTTCGAACTCCGCCAAACCCGACCCGTCGACGGCGTCGGTTGCCGACCATTCGAAGCGGCCATGACGGCGGAACCGCTTCCGCCGGCGATGCCGAGACCGGCGGCGATCAATGCTGATGATCCGAGCATCCTCCGTCGTGAGATTTCCATGATCCGAGGATACCGAGCGGGACCGAGTCCTGCCGATACCTTTGCCGCGGACATCGGTACCTGTTGTCGGTCCCAATAGGCCCGCCGAGGGCGAACCCCGATGTCAGACCCCCCGAGGATGCTCATGCATGACGGACGGGCCGGTAGGTCCTTCGTGCCACCAACTGCTGACAGGGGAGCCCCATGACAAACGCCGACTACACCCACCTGACGCTGCTCGTCGATCGGTCCGGATCCATGGGAACCGTCCAAAGCGATGCTCAGGGAGGCATCAACGAACTGTTGGCCAAACAGTTCGCCCTGCCCGGAAGACTCACGGTCACCCTCGTCGAGTTCGATACCGAGATCGACACGGTGGTGCGAATGGGCAATGAGCCGGTGACGTACCTGCTCGAACCACGAGGGATGACCCGTCTCCTTGATGCCGCTGGTATCGAAATTAAGCGAACGGGCGCCGATCTCGCCTCGATCGATGAGGCAGAGCGACCCGGCCGGGTGCTCTTCGTCGTCGTCACGGACGGCCAGGAAAACTCGAGCAGCGAGTACCGGTTCGAGCAGGTCCGTGCCCTTGTCGAGGAGCAGATTTCTGTCTATCAGTGGGTCTTCCAGTTCATCGGCGCCGACGACGCCGCGTGGCAGGGCGAGTCCATGGGCATGAAGACCGCCAGGTACCGGCCATCAGGCAAGGGCACGCGCAATGCCTACAAGACCATCGACGACTCGATGATGGCCTTCCGCGCTGACCTTTCGCCGATGGCCGCGTTTTCCATGCCCGAGGACATCCCCGAGGATGACGGCTAGGGGCTCAAGAGCACCGTCTCGGGGAACCTACACGCGACACTGTGGGCGTATGCCGATGTCCCAGCGCCTGCAAATCCTGCTCGATGAGGGGTAGCACGCCCGGCTGGCCGCGCGGGCAAAGGCGCAGGGTGCGAAGTGTCGGAGCCTTGATCCGCGAAGCCGTCGATCACATGTGGACAGGGGCCGATATCCGCAAGGCCGGGTTGCCCGACGAGATTCTCGCTGACGGACCGATGCCGGTGCCTGACCCCGCAGATTTGGCCCTCGAACTTGAAGAAATCCGTGGCTCACGATTTCTGAATTCCTGATGCTCGTCCTTGATACCTCGGTCCTGGTGTACGCAACGGGCGCAGATCACCCGCTTCGTGAGCCGGCGGTCCGGCTCCTGCGCGATGTCGTTGCGTCTCGCGTCAGTGCGACCACCACGCCGGAGGTGTTGCACGAATATGCGCGCGTGAGGGCTCGTCGCCGTGACCGCGCCCATGCCTTCGCGCAAGCGGAGCGGTTCGCCGAGCTCCTTGGACCAATTACCGTCGTCAGCACCCGCGATGCGCTCAAAGGCTTGCGCATCTGGTCGCAGACGTCAACGTTAGGGGCCTTCGACGCAGTTGTCGCAGCCGTTGCGATCGCCCATCGTTGGGAAGCTGTCCCCGCAGATCGGAGTTTCGGTTCGGTTACCGGGCTGCAGTGGATTGACCTAGCGAGCTATTGACGCCGCACTCCCGTCATTGGCGCTCCGCGACTACGCAGCCACCAACTGTCTAGGTGATCCCCGAGCAACAGAAGCGAGCACCCACGGTCAAGATGAACGAATCGAGGCTCAAATGAGCTCCTTTCGTTCATTTCACCCAGATTCTGGGGGAAATGAGGGGGGGTTAGGCCGGTACTCGGATGAGGAGTGCGTCGCCCTGGCCACCACCGCCGCAGAGCGCGGCTGCGCCCGTGCCACCGCCACGGCGCTGCAGTTCGAGGGCCAGGTGCAGGACGATACGGGCACCCGACATGCCGACCGGGTGGCCGAGAGCAATCGCCCCACCGTTGACGTTCACGATGCTGGCATCGACCCCCAGCGCCCGCATCGAGACCACGCCGACCGCGGCGAAGGCCTCGTTGATCTCAAGCAGGTCGAGGTCGGAGACCGCAATGCCCTCGCGGGCGCAGGCCTTCTTGATGGCGTTCGCCGGCTGCTCCTGCAGGGAGGCGTCCGGGCCGGCCACGACCCCGTGTGCGCCAATGACCGCGAGTGGGGTCAGGCCGAGCTCAGCGGCCTTGCGCCGGCTCATGACGACGACGGCCGCAGCGCCGTCCGAGATCTGCGAAGCACTGCCCGCGGTGATGGTGCCTTCCTTGGCGAATGCCGGGCGAAGCTTGGCAAGGCCCTCAGCCGTGGTGTCGGCGCGGATGCCCTCGTCGTCGGTGACCATGATCGGATCGCCCTTGCGCTGCGGGACGGCGACCGGGGCGATCTCGGCGGCGAATACGCCCGACTCCTGGGCGCGGGCGGCGCGCTGATGCGAGGCGGCCGAGAAAGCGTCCTGGTCCTCACGCGTGAGGTCGTAGCGGGCATTCGCCCGTTCAGTGCTCTCCCCCATGCCGCACTCGTCGATCGCGCAGGTGAGTGCATCGAAGGCCATCGAGTCGACCATCGACCAGTCGCCGTACTTGACGCCCGTGCGCGAGCCCATGAGCAGGTGCGGGGCGTTCGTCATCGACTCCATCCCGCCGGCCACGATGCAGTCGAACTCGCCAGCGCGAATGAGCTGGTCGGCGAGAGCAATCGCATCGATACCGGACAGGCAGACCTTATTGATCGTGAGCGAGGGGACGTCCATCGAGATGCCCGCGTTGATGGCTGCCTGACGCGCCGTCATCTGGCCCGCACCCGCCTGCAGCACCTGGCCCATGATCACGTACTCGACCTCGGAGGCCGAGACACCCGACTTCTCGAGGGCCCCGGCGATCGCGACCCCGCCGAGATCGGTGGCCGAGAAGGAAGACAGGGAGCCGAGCAGGCGCCCCATCGGCGTACGGGCTCCCCCGACGATGACCGATCCGTTGTCGAACGACATGCCTGACTCCCTTGCTCGCGCGACCGTGATCGCGGCTGGTTTCTCGCCTTCAGCGGCGACTGGCTATCCACACATCGACGAGGCTGACGTCGCTAGCGGGCACCGCCTTGCCATTGGCGCTCGCGTGAAGCGGGAACGAATCACCCACCGCGCTTACCGCCCGCAGACGATTGTCCGCGAACATCTGAATGCCGGAGTGGCCATCGACGTCGCCGGAGGCGGTGGCCATCGATTCCCCTCCATTCTTCGTGTGTGGTCAGCGGTCTCAGGATATCGGCGGTTCGTTGGCGGGCCTTGGCTCTAGCCCGCCCAGGCTTCGGCATGTTCGATGAAGCGAGTATTCGCCTCGGGCTCGCCGATCGTGATGCGCACGCCCTCGCCTGCGAACGGGCGAACGGACAGGCCGACGGCATCGCATGCAGCCGCGAACTCCATCGTGCGCTCACCGAGCCGGAGCCACACGAAATTGGCCTCCGACTCCGCCGGGTGCAGCCCGACTGCATCGAGCGCCGCCTGCACGCGGCCGCGCTCCGCGATGATCGCCCGCACTCGGTCGAGGAGCTCGTCCTCGGCATGGAGGGAGGCGATAGCCGCGGCCTGGGCGACCGAGTTAACCCCGAATGGAACCTGCACCTTGCGAAGCGCCTCGGCAACCGGCTCATGCGCGATGCAGTACCCCACGCGAAGGGCCGCCAGCCCATACGCCTTCGAGAAGGTCCTGAGCACCGCGACGTTCTCGTGAGCGCGGTAGAAGTCGAGGCCGTCTGGGATCTTCGCCGGATCAACGAACTCGCAGTAGGCCTCGTCGATGACGATGAGGAGATCCTTCGGCGCGGCCTCGACGAACCGAGCGATGGCCTCGCCGCCGACCGCCGTGCCGGTCGGGTTATTCGGATTGCAGATGAAGGCGATGCGCGTCGTGTCGTCGATCGCCGCCAGCATGGCCACGAGATCGTGCCGGTCATCGGCATCGAGGGGAACTGCCTGAGCCGTCGCGCCCAAGATCTGGGTCATGATCGGGTAGGCCTCGAATGACCTCCATCCGAACAGGACGCCGTCTCCCGGCCCAGCCGTGATCTGGACGAGTTGCTGGAGGAGCCCGACGCTGCCCGTGCCCACCGCGATATCGCTGACCGGGACCTTGAAGTGCTGGGCAATCTCGGCGACGAGCGCGGACGAGGCATAGTCCGGGTAGCGATGCATTTCGTACAGAGCGCGCTCGGCAGCCTTGAGCACCGACGGGAGAGGGTCGTGGTGGTTCTCGTTGCTCGACAGCTTGTAGGAGGTCATGCCGGACGCCACTGTCGGAGGCTGCCCAGCCTTGTAGGCCGGGATTGCGCCGAGCGTGCTCCGTAGCCGGATCTGTGTCATTAGTCCTCGTCGTCCCTCTCGCATCGGTCGTTGCCCATTCCAGCCAGCACAGGCTGGAGTGGGCAGCCCATCTTGTCATCACGAGGAATAGCGAGCGTCAAGGCGACTTCAGCCGGCGAGTGGATACGCCTGACAAGACGTAGCCGACGCACGGTGACTGACATCGACTGCCAATTAACATCGACTGCCAAGCGGGCCTCACGCACCCAGTAAGGTTCGCGATGTTGATGGACGATACGGAGCCTTCATCGGGTCGTCAAGATTTTCCCAAAATGCGGGATATATTTCCTTCGTAACAGGATTCTGTCTCGTTGGCACGAATAAGGAGGTCCGGTGGACAAGGTCGTGACGAGTGCCGAGGAGGCTGTTGCCGACATCGGCAGCGGAGCCTCGCTGGCGGTCGGTGGGTTCGGGCTGTGCGGGATTCCGCAGACCCTCATCGACGCGCTGGTCGCCGGCCCGGCGACTGACCTTCGGGTGGTGAGCAATAACTGCGGTGTCGATGACTGGGGCCTGGGCATACTGCTCGGCCAGCGGCGGATCGCTCGGGTCATCGCGAGTTATGTGGGCGAGAACAAGGAGTTCGAACGGCAGTTCCTGTCCGGCGAACTCGAGGTCGAGCTCATCCCGCAGGGCACCCTGGCGGAGCGGCTGCGCGCGGGCGGGGCGGGTATCCCGGCATTCTTCACCCCCGCCGGAGTCGGCACACCTGTCGCCGACGGCGGGATGCCGCTGCGGTACGCGTCCGACGGGTCGGTCGAACTGGCATCGGATCCCAAGGAGGTCCGGTCCTTCGACGGACGCGACTACGTCCTCGAGCGCGGCATCGTCACCGACTTCGCGATCGTCCGTGCGAGCCTCGGCGACCGGCACGGCAATCTCGTGTTCGACAAGGCGACCCGCAACTTCAACCCCCTCGCGGCGACAGCCGGGCGGATCACGATCGCGGAGGTCGAGCGTCTCGTCGAGCCCGGGCAGATTCCCGCCGAGCACGTCCACACGCCAGGAGTGTTCGTCCAACGCGTCGTGGTCCTTACCCCAGAGCAGGCAGTGGCCAAGCGGATCGAGCGCCGCACCGTCACAGCCCCCACCGCCGGCACGTCAGGAACGGAGTCGTCATGACCCTCACCCGCGAGGAACTCGCCGCCCGCGTCGCCCGCGAGCTGTCCGACGGCCAGTACGTCAACCTCGGCATCGGCCTGCCGACCCTGGTGCCCAACCACCTGCCCGACGGCATCCACGTGGTCCTCCAGTCGGAGAACGGGATCCTCGGCACCGGCCCCTACCCGGTAGAGCAGGAGGTCGATCCCGACCTCATCAACGCGGGCAAGGAAACCGTCACCATCCTGCCCGGCGCCTCCTACTTCGACTCAGCCACCAGTTTCGCGATGATCCGTGGCGGTCACATCGATATTGCCATCCTCGGTGCGATGCAGGTCTCCGCGACCGGAGACCTCGCGAACTGGATGATCCCGGGCAAGATGGTCAAGGGCATGGGCGGCGCGATGGACCTCGTCCACGGCGCCAAGCGCGTCATCGTCATGATGGAGCACGTCGCCAAGGACGGCACCCACAAGATCGTCGAAGAATGCACCTTGCCCCTCACCGGCAAGTCCGTCATCAACCGCATCATCACCGACATGGCCGTCATCGACATCACCCCAGGCGGACTCGTCCTCATCGAGACCGCACCCGGCATCACCACAGACGAGGTCCGCAACGCCACCGGTGCGCCCCTTCAACTCAGCAACTAACGCACCGCCGCGGCAGCGCGCATGGCACCATCACCGCCCGTGTTGGGCAGGGAATAGGCGTCCTCACCAGCATGTGTACCCCCGATCTCGAAGTGGCGGGATCGACGAGTGCCGCGTGCCCACCAGATCATGAGTCGATCCGCCTCCGAGGAAGGTCGGGTATGTTGATCCCGAACCCCACCACCTTCGAGAGGCCTGCACATGCATCGACCGAATCTCACCGGCCAATTGGCAGCAGCCGTGGCCGTGGCCGCCCTCCTTCTATCGGGGTGCAGCAGCAGTAGCTCATCGACGCCGGCGTCAAGCGCCCCCGAGTCGAGCCCGGCCGCCGTCGCGACGAGCGGTGCATCGGGCGCCCCCGTCACCGAATCGGACAACACCGTCACCTACAGCTCGGCGGTCTTCGAGAAGATGGCCTCGGTGGCCATTGAGCCGAACTGCGAGTCGCCCACCGGCTACCTCAGCGCCTCCTACAGCGCCGATGACTACAGCTGCTCCCTCAGCATCGACCGGGTGGCGCTCTTCGACGAGGTGTGTGCATCCGATGACCCCACGCTCATCTTCACGAACGATCCGGTGGCTGGGACCTGCTCGATGACATCGGACAGTCCGGTCACCGTGAAGGCCGGTTGCGACGCCATCGTGGGCGACGAGACCGTCACGGCTGCGTTCGACGACGCCACCAGCAGTTGCGTCCTGACGGTCAAGCCCGAGGCCATCATCAGCGGGGCCTGTGATCCTGCCACCGTCGACCCCCTCGACGCCCAGATCGACGAATCCGGGCTGACCTGCACGCTCTCGCTATCTGCGCCGGTCGTCTACGAGATCATCGCCCAGGCCGTGGCCTCGGGTGATATCACCTGCGATGACGGGTCACCGCTCTCCTCGCCGAGCGAGGCGTGCGTGCTCGGGGCACTCGACGCGGTCAAGGCCACGCCGTAAGCACACCTATCCCTGCGGTCACACGATCCACCGCTGAACCCCCGTCGCCCATGAAAGGGCGGCGGGGGTTCAGTTCGGCGCGGGCACCCAGAAGGTGAAAATCGTGAGTCCGATCGCCAGTGCTGCGAGCACGAGCACATCGGTTCTACGCGACCTGACGGCCAGCATCCCGACATCGCTATTCGGCAGCAGCAATCGCAGGAACATTGCGAGCATGACACTGGCCGACAGCACGATCGATCCGCGCCGGAAGTGGTCAGTACCGATCATGACGAGCGCCACTCCGATGCCGATGAGCACAACGCTGATCGGCCACTGGGCGAAGGACAGCCGCCCCCACCTCCGCGGCTGCCGAATCGGCCGAACCGGCGCGAGTCGCTCGTCAGGCTCGTCGGTCACTGCCGCTCGGCCTCCTCGACCACGTTCATGATGAGCATGGCGCGGGTCATCGGGCCCACTCCTCCGGGCATCGGTGCGACGAACCCTGCGACGTCCATGACATCCGGGGCGACGTCGCCCACGAGACCCGACTCGGTGCGGGTGATGCCGACATCGAGTACAGCGGCGCCAGGGCGAACGAGCGCGCCCGTCACCAGGTGCGGCACGCCTGCGGCCGCCACGATGATGTCGGCACTGCGCAGGTAGTCGCCAAGATCCTTCGTGCCGGTGTGGCACAGGGTGACGGTCGCGTTCTCGCTCCTGCGGGTGAGGAGGAGACCGAGCGGACGGCCGACGGTGACACCGCGACCGACGACAACGACGTGCGCCCCGGCGATCGGGACCTCATAGCGGCGAAGGAGTGCGACGATGCCGCGCGGGGTGCAGGGCAGGGGCGCATCCTGGCCGAGGACGAGGCGGCCAAGGTTCGTCGGGTGGAGGCCATCGGCATCCTTCGAGGGAGCCATGAGTTCGAGGGTGTGGTTCGCGTCGAGCTGACGGGGCAGCGGCAGCTGGACGATGTAGCCGGTCACGGCCGGATCATCATTGAGCCGGCGGATCTCGGCATCGAGTTGTGCTTGCGTCGTATCGGCCGGGAGGTCGATGCGGATCGATTCGATCCCCACCTCGGCGCAGTCGCGGTGCTTGCCGGAGACGTAGGCATGGCTGCCCGGGTCATCGCCGACGAGGACAGTTCCCAGGCCGGGACGCTTGCCCGCAGCCTTGAGCACGTCAACGCGCGCTCGCAGGTCGGCCTTCACCTCGGACGCAGTGGCCTTTCCGTCAAGAATCGTCGCAACCATGCGCCCATTGTCGCGGACGCCAACGAGCCCGCCCACGTCACCCACCTCAAGCCGGTTGGCGACGTCGAAGGGCGCCGACACCAACCGCGGCGAAGGTGAGGAGCACTCCGGCGACGAGGTTCGCCTCAACTCGGTTTTCGCCCACCGGTACGAGCAGGTCAAGGGCAAGCGCCGCCGTCAACTGGCCGGCGATCGTGGCGAGGGTGAACACAAGGACGCCGTACCGGGGCACCGCCCATGCAGCAGTCAGGATGAACACGCACCCGAATATGCCGCCGAGCCACATCCACCAGGGCCCGGCAGTCGGCACCCTCAAATCATCGCCCAGGAGCACGATGCCGATCGCGGTCCCGATCATGAGGCCGAGGGTCCCGAAGACGAAGTTCAGCCAGGTCGTCGCAAGCGGGTGGCCTGACGCGACCGTGATCCGGCCGTTGAGTCCCTGCTGGATGGTCGTCGCCGTGCCCCCGAGCAGGGCCGCCAGGACGGCGGCAAGCGAGAAGCCCTCGGCGTTAATCGAGCCACTCGCAGCGACGACGACAGCGATAACGGCGATGACCGCCGAGATCACCCGGGCCGCCGAAAGCGCAGTTCGGCCATTGGGCCCGATACCGAGCCGATCGACAAGGAGCGCGGTCGCCGTCTGGCCGACCACGGCACCCACTGCGAACAGCGCCACCCCGACGATCGCGACGGCGAAACTCGCGCAGGCAATGAAGACGCCACCGAGGACACCGGCCGGAATCGCCCACCAGGCAAGGGACCCGTCGCGTACGGTCGTCGGAATTCGGGTGATCGCCGCGCGGATCTCGCCAGAAGAACCAGCGATGACGCTGAGGAGGAGGAGGCCGATGATGAACGAGAAGAGCGCCGCGTTCACTCCGTTCCCGGAGTGCTGGGTCAGTTCGCCATTCGACCTCGACTGGAGCGCCGATACGACCCCCGCGAAGATGAAGATCGCCGCGAGCCCTGCAGGCCCAGCGCGGCGAATGGTGATCAATGGAAGAAGTGCCGGGTCCCCGTGAAGTACATCGTCACCCCCGCTGCCCGGGCCGCCTCGGTCACCTCATCATCACGCACCGACCCACCCGGCTGGACGACGAATCGCACGCCTGCGTCGATGAGGACCTGAAGTCCGTCCGCGAAGGGGAAGAAGGCATCCGATGAGGCCACGGAGCCGGCCGCTCGACCACCCGCCCGATCGACTGCCAGCCTGGCCGAGTCGACTCGATTCACCTGGCCCATGCCGATGCCGACGGCTGCCCCGCCCCGCGCAAGGAGGATGGCGTTGGACTTCGCGGAGCGCACCGCGCGCCAGGCGAACTCCAGATCGCTCAGCGTCCGCTCGTCAGCCGGCTCCCCGCAGGCAAGCTGCCACGCAGCCGGACTGTCGCCCGCGGCCTCGATGTCGTCAACCGCCTGCACGAGGACGCCGCCACTGATCGTCCGCATCTCCAGCCGGTGTCCGGGGTGGGGGCCGCCGACCTCGAGAACTCTCAGGTTCTTCTTCGTTGCGAAGAGCGCGAGGGCCGCGGGCTCATAGGACGGGGCGACGATGACCTCGGTGAAGACGTCGATGAGTGCCTCGGCCATGGCGAGCGACACCTCACGGTTGGCCGCCACTACCCCGCCGAACGCCGATACCGGGTCAGTCTCGTGCGCGAGCCGGTAGGCGGCCGCGATATCTCCCCCGATCGCGATTCCGCAGGGGTTCGCGTGCTTGATGATCGCAACGGCAGGCTCGAGATGGTCGAAGGCGGCCCGTCGGGCGGCATCCGCATCGACGAAGTTGTTGTACGACATGTCCTTGCCCTGATGCTGGAAGGCGCCTGCGATGCCTGGCTCTCGCGAATGGGTCAGGTAGACGGCCGCTTGCTGGTGGGGGTTCTCCCCGTAGCGAAGCACTGAGCCGCGTTCCCACGCCGCACCCGTCCACGTCGCAAAGCCCTCGCCGGCCGGATCGGGTGCCACGACTGAACCGATCCACGACGCCACGGCAATGTCGTACGAGGCGGTGTGCGCAAAGGCCTCCGCTGCCAAGCGCGCCCGCTGCTCAAGGCTGAACCCTTCGCCCCGCACTGCCTCGAGGACTGCGTCGTAGTGCCGCGGCGAGGTGACGATCGCCACGTTCGCGTAGTTCTTCGCGGACGCCCGCACCATCGCCGGTCCGCCGATGTCGATCTGCTCGACACACTCATCGATCCCGGCACCGGACGCAACCGTCTCGTTGAAGGGATACAGGTTGACGATCACGAGTTCGAACGCAGCAATGCCGAGTTCGGCCAGTTCGCGCTCATGCTCGGGCTTGCGCATATCGGCGAGGATGCCCCCGTGGATGTGGGGATGAAGGGTTTTGACCCGGCCCTCGAGGCTCTCCGGGAAGCCGGTGACGTCGTTGACCGCGGTCACCGGGCAGCCTGCGGCGGCAATCGTCATTGCCGTCGATCCGGTCGACACCATCTCGATTCCGGCAGCGGCGAGGCCCTGCGCGAGCACGTCGAGCCCGGCCTTGTCGTACACCGACACGAGTGCCCTGCGGATCAGGCGACTGCCCTCATTACTCATGATGAAGCTCCGATCAGTTGGGTGAGCGTCTCAACGAGCAGCTCGCGTTCGACCGCCTTGATGCGCTCATGGAGCGTGGCCTCCGTATCACCGGGCATCACCGGCACCGCGCGCTGGGCGATGATCGGGCCGGTATCGACCCCCTCATCGACGAGATGGACGGTGCAGCCGGTCACCTTGACGCCATGCCGCAGCGCATCGCGGACTCCGTGCGAGCCAGGGAAGGAGGGCAGTAGCGCCGGGTGCGTGTTGATGATCCGGCCCGGGAACGCGGAAACGAACACCGGGGCGAGGATGCGCATGAAGCCCGCGCTCACCACCCATCCGGGCCGAAAGCCCTGAACGGCTTCGAGGAGCGCTGCATCCCAATCGTCTCGCGTCGCGAACTCGCCCGGCAAGACCTCGAAGGTCGGCAGCCCCGCCCTCGCAGCCCTGTCGAGGGCCAATGCATCGCTCGAGTCGCTGCCGACCGCGACGACGCCGCCACCTATCGGTGAGTCGAGGACCGCCTGTAGCAGCGTGCCGGAACCCGAGGCCAGCACTACGATCCGGGGCTCCACGTTGAGCGAGCCTACCGCTGACTCAGTTGGCCGAAACCTAGCGCTGTGCGACCGTCTCGCCGTTGAACTGCCGGTACATGTGAACGATGAAGAGGGCCGCGAACGGCAGCGTGACGAGGGTGAGGATTCCGTAGAACGCGCTCCCCAAAAGCGTGACGATCAGGCTGAAGATGACCATGACAATGGCCGGCCCGACGTTCTTGCTGATGACCGAGTAGCTCGCCTTCATCGCCTCAACAGGACGGTAGCCCCTGTCGAGGACGAAGAACGGCCCGAGTTGAAGAAAGAACGCGACGAGGATGCCGGGGATCACGCACAGGATGAACCCCAGGATCACCAGTCCGAGGTAGGCGAGCGAGAAGACGACATAGCGGCCGAGGTTCTCGGTCTTGAGCAAGACGGTGAACTCGGGCGTGATTCCCCTGCTCACATCGAGGGCGGCGCGATAGACGCCGATCGTCGCGAGGAAGGCAAGGACGAGGAACACGAAGGTCACCACGATGCCGGCGATCGCCGTGAAACCGACCGCGGCGGCACAGGCATTGATCTGGCCCTGCGTCTGGGGGTCTGAGCAGTCGGCCACGATGGCCGAGAGGGGCTGGGCGCCGATCTCCTGAATCACCTGAATCACTGCCACAACTGCCGCGAGCGCAATGAACGGCAACGGGTGCCTCTTGAATGTGTCGAATGCCCAGGAAATGGCAAGCGAGACCTGAGGCCTCGGTACTGCAGGACCGGGTACGGACGGAAGTTGCTCAGACATAGCGATCCTTCACTGGCTCAAATCGGTGGCCACGAGCATCATAGGCAGTCATGTCCCAGTCATCGGGCGCGACGATCGATGAGCGCATGAGGAGCGCGACTGGGATCGCGCCGAGGAGGAGGAGTCCGCCGCTAAGGAGCGCAACGGTCTCCGATGGCGGGCCGATGCTCACGAGTCGCTCATCGCCGAGGGAGCCGACGGCCAGGCGCGCGAGGATCGAGAGCGAGATGCTTGCCATGACCACAGCACCGATGACGAGGCTGAGCCGCGCGAGGGCCGACCTCTCGGTGCGGCGGCCGACGACGGCACCCATGAACGCACCAGCAAGGACGCCCGCGAGCGGCAGGGCCATCCCGAGTGATCCGAGATCGCCCGGGAGCGCAGCGAACAAGGGGAACGGCGGGAGGAGCACTGGTTCGCCAGCCGACGCGAAAGGCGAAATCACCACCCCCGGGCCGAGGACAACACCTGCACCGACGAGGTAGGACGTGG
>CAFBNE010000061.1_pt1 | contig 20092 bp, 19 predicted proteins | sample 7269181 | NCBI WGS metagenome assembly CAFBNE01 (sample SAMEA6814085, study PRJEB35770) | uncultured Actinomycetes bacterium | biome: Freshwater; feature: Freshwater reservoir; material: water | place: Czech Republic | collected 2017-05-23 | depth 30m m
CATGATCCCGATGGTGAGGGGGTAGGTGGCCGTGAAGGTGATGGTCTCGGCATTGAAGGACCGCTCGGTCGTGATCGGCACGGAGTCCTCGCCGACCTTCTTGCCGTTGACGTAGAGGGCGAACCAGTTGTCAGCCCACACCTGAGCCGTGAAGGACGAGGTCTTCGCGGATGGCTGCGCGGCGGTCGCGGGTGAGTTCGCCAGTGCGGTGAGTCCGAGCAGTCCGATCCCAGCGGTCGCCGCGCATCGTTGAAAGAGAAGCCTTCGGGACACGTCATGCCTTCCGTGAGTAGGCCTGCGTGGATTCAGTGCCATTCGGAGCGATGAAGGTCATCGAGACCGATTGCAGCGTGGCGGTGTAGTTGATCCGATACCGGCTGCCACTGAGGGTGTACTCGAGGGCGAACGCCGAGGATCCGTTCCGGACGAACTCAGTGATCTTGGCGCCCCTGAGGGGTTCGCCGGCGGGGCGGAATGGGTTCGCTACCGGCTGCGGGTCGACCTGACCGTCCTTGACTGTAACGACCCCGCGCATCCCGCCATTGGCATACGGGTAGGTCTTCGTGCCGTGGTAGTGGTACTTGCCCTTGAACATGTGGCCGTTGTACTCGTCCAACGGCTGAAGTGCCGTGCCATTCGGCTCGACTGATCCGTACATCGGATAGCCGTCAAGGGCATAGGCGATGGGCTTCGTCGCTCCAACCGTTTTCGAAAGGTGCAGCGGCGCTGTGTGATAGTGGTAATCGTCGGCCCGGCCGCAGTGGCCGCCCCATTCGTCGAGTTCGCCGATGAGGTAGGAATCCTCACCACGGTTGTTGAGGGCGTTGAAGATCGGGACGCCGTCGGCCGCGAGCGCGATGGCTCCGCGAAAGAGATTCGTCTTGGCGGAGATGGGATTGGCGGCGAGCTTGGGGGTTACCGGGAACTGCCAGGCGTTGGAGCCGGAGTAGGGCTGCGGGACGGGTACCTGCTGCTGCCAGTTCGTGATGCCCACCATCATGTTGTGCGGGGGCAGGCCGTTGCTCTCGACGAGGTAGTACTGGCCCGACTTCAGGGTCTTCACGGACGAGGCGAAGGCGCTGAAGCCCGGGAGCTTGACGGCGGACCCGGCTGCGACCGCCTCCTGGGCAGTGACAAGGGATGCAGTGACAGCGGCGCCGAACCCGAGTGCCATGCCCTGCAGCACGGTGCGACGGGTGAGTCCCGGGTGTCCTCCGGGCTCATGCGGGTGCAAGTGATCGTGGGGGCCGCTACCGGGTGTATGTGACATCGAGTGCCGCCTTCGTGATGGTGATGCTGGATATGGCAGAAAGGAGCGCATCCCTGTTTATGGCAGCCGACGATTTCTTCGGGAGGTTCGGCGTGCCGGACAGCGCGAACACGGTGATCGTGTAGGTCTTGGAGCCGGGACCCTGGGAGCAGGGGGGTGCGTAGCCGATGTCCTTGTTCACGCTGTTGCCGCCAAGGTAGCCGACCTTCGCTGAGTTCGCAGGGATCGCCCGCGTCTTTGAGGGGATTCCCCAATTCAGCCAGTACCAATGGTGCCCGCCATCCGGTGGCACGTGATCCATGACCACCGCGTACCCCTTGGTGCCCTTCGGCGGATTGGCCCAGGAAAGCGGTGGACTGGTGCCCGCGCCGTCGCATGTGTATCTGGCCGCGAGTGCATTTCCGGCTCCGAGGCCCGGGCTGGTGAGAGTGAACGTGTCCGAGGCGCGAGCGGGTCCGCTGAGGGCGACGGCGGCCACCATGGCCGCGACGAAAGCGAGGGTTATCCGCGATGCGAGGTTCATGGTGGGTCATCCTTGTCGTCCAGAGATGGGTGCTTGCGCGAGGGGGTGCCGTCAGCAACGGGGACTGCCGTGGCAGGGTGGGCGCGTGAAGGCGAAGGGTTCCTGGTCAGTGCTGGGCCTCGACGGCGCTGACGTCCGGTTGCGCAGCGGGAGGATCGGCCTGGTGTCCATCGACGTCAAGGCACCGGTCACCGCGGGCGAGCTGCATGTGACGAGCGCGGGCGTCCGCTTGACCCTAAGCCTGGCCCTCGATCAACTCAAGACGCGCAACTTCCTCATGGAGGGCGCAGCCCGGTCGCTCATCCGTCGGCATGACGCCCATGCGCTCGACTACACGGGCCATGGAGCGGGAGGCTCGAACCCATGGCAGGTGAGCGGCAGTGCGATCTCAGGCGATGTGAACGTCGAGCTGGAGCTGACGATCACCCCGGTCGGGCCGAAGGACAACCCGATGGCAGAGATCGAATTGGCCGGAACTGCGAACCTCGGCACGGTGAACCTGCCCCTGCCCGGCCTCGGAAGGGTTGACGACTTCTCTTTCGAGGTGGATGCGCGGCTCGCGTTGTCGCTCAAGGGGGAGTAGGCCCGCCCCGCCGTTATGAGGCGGGTGAGATCGCGGCGGCCGCGGAAGACGGACGAGGCTGCTACGCAAGCGGCTGCACGGCAACGGGCACTGATGTCCGTCGCGATTCGAGGCGATCGACTGCGGCCCGGATGACGAAGCCAACGACCGCACCAATGATGGCGAAGGGCGCGATCGCCGCGCCGGCGACGCCGACGAGGAGCATCGCGAGGAGCGCAGAGGTGAACGGCAGCCGAGTCATGACGGTTGCGGCGGCGGCGATGCCGACGGCCGCCATCGCGCTGATCGACAGGTCGGTGAGCAGAAGGCCCGCGAGGGCGCCGCACGCAACCCCGATGAAGGTAGCGGGGAAGATCGGACCGCCGCGGAAGCCGGATCCGAGCGCAACCCCGTAGACGACGAGCTTGCCGCAGATGATGACGATGAGCGTGGTGATGCTCGTCTCGGTGATGAGGGCAGGCATGCCCGTCTGGCCGGAGAACAGGATCTGGTCGACCTCGACGTCGAACCACGTCACCGCGGCCAAGGCGACTGCCGCTGTGACGATCGCGGCCAGCATGATGGTGGCGGTGGGCCGGCGCTGGCCGAGCAACGACGCCCGTTCGCCGATCTCGCGCGCAAGGCAGGTGGCCAAGCCGACGACGACGGCGAGAATAATCCCGCCGAGGAGATCGCCGGGCTGGACGGATGGATAGTCGGGGAGCCCGGGGACGCTGAGTCCGTGCGTGCCGATACCCGCCCATGCCCCCCAGCCGATCTGCGTGAGGTAGCCCGCGCCGAGGGCGACGAAGGCTGGCAGCAGGATCACCCTCGGGGCCAGGCCCATGGCCGCGAACTCGAGGATCATGAAGGCGGTGACGAAGGGGTTGCCGAAGATCGTGCCGATGGCCGCGATGCCTCCGAGGAACATGACCATGCTCAGGACGTTCGGCTCGGCCCTGCGCATGAGAAGAGCGCCGGCGGTGGCGCCGACGACGATGAGCGGGCCCTCCGGGCCGAGGGACGCCCCGAAGATGAGGGTGGCGGCCGCGGCGAGCAGGATCGACGGCACGGCCTGGACCGGATTGGTGAAGTGGAACCCGGTGAGCGGGCTCGCGCCGGTGTGCCCGGGCAGGCGCTGGGCAGCGATGATGATGAGTGCCGAGAGCAGGAGGCCGCCCGCGATCCACCATCCCGGTGCCGAGTCCCATCCGAAAACCTTCGGCAGGTCGGTGAAGAAGAGGGCCTGCCCCTCCTCGATGAGCCAGAGGAACAGCGTCGCAACGCTGGCCCCGATCAGGCCGACGACGATCGCGAGGGCCAGCGCCTTGATGGGCAGTGACTCCGGGGGCTCAGCGGGAATATCGACCATGCGCGCATCCTGCCGCAAGCCCGGGGAACTTCGGCTACCTGAGGGTGGTGCCTTGTCGCAGTTGCTCCGCGACGTCGGCTACTTCGGTGAGCTCGCTGCTGGCGATAGCGATGACGAGGTCGTACGCCTCATCATTCGTCAGGGAGAGCTTCCAGCCGTTGACACCGAGCATGACGATGGTGGCGGCTAGCGCGAGTCTCTTGTTCCCGTCGATCAGGGCGTGGTTCTTGCAGATCGAAAGGAGCAGGGCGGCGGCCTTCGAGTGGAGATCGGGATAGGCGTCGTCTCCGAAGACCGTGGTCTGCGGACGCGCCGCAGCGGACTCGAGAAGCCCGGCATCGCGGAGCAGGACGTCACCGCCGATGACACGCTCGGCGACGATGAGCAGGTCCTCGATGGTCAGGTAGATCATTGGCCCAGGCGATCGAGCGCTTCGGCGTAGCGTGGCAGTTCGGCGTTCATCACCTGCTCGATGAGCGAAGCCCGTCCCCGACGTTCGATGTACTCACGAATGGCAACGAGGACGATGTCGTGCTGGGAGCAACCCTCGAGTTCGGCGGTACGAGCGAGGGCGAGGGAATCCTCGGCGGGGAGGCGAAGGGTCATGGCCATGCCCTCACGATAACACCGTGATACCACAAGTGATACCAGATCGCTGAGCGCGAGGTGTTCGGGATCAGCTCACCATGACCCTCACCGAAGCCGTCACGTCTCCCAGCTTCCGCTGTGGATGTCCTCCGCATCGATGATCCGATAGGAGTATCCCTGCTCGGCGAGGAACCGCTGCCGGTGCTGCGCGAAATCGGCATCGACCGTGTCGCGGGTGACGATCGAGTAGAAATGGGCGGTGCGGCCGTCGGCCTTCGGACGCAGGATCCGTCCAAGGCGCTGGGCCTCCTCCTGACGCGAGCCGAAGGTGCCGCTCACTTGGATGGCAACCGAGGCCTCGGGCAGGTCGACGCTGAAGTTCGCCACCTTGCTCACGACGAGCACGCGCAGGCGTCCCTCGCGGAAGTCGCTGAAGAGCCGCTCGCGCTCCTTGACCGACGACGCTCCGGTGATGACGGGGGCGTCGAGCTGCTCGCCGAGCTCGGCCAGCTGATCGAGGTACTGCCCGATGACGAGCACCTGGTCAGCGGCATGCTTCTCGGCGATCTCCTGGACGAGGCGGATCTTCTGCGGTGCCGATGCTGCGAGCCGGTAGCGGTCCTCCGGCTCGGCCATCGCGTAGGTCATCCGGTCCGAATCGGGGAGGGTGACGCGGACCTCGACGCAGTCGGCCGGCGCGATATAGCCCTGGTTCTCGATGTCCTTCCACGGCGCGTCGTAGCGCTTGGGCCCGATGAGGCTGAATACGTCGCTCTCGCGACCGTCCTCTCGCACGAGCGTGGCAGTGAGGCCGAGGCGTCGTCGGCTTTGGATATCCGCCGTGAACCGGAAGATGGGAGCGGGGAGCAGGTGCACCTCGTCGTAGATGATGAGCCCCCAGTCTCGGGAGTCGAAGACCTCGAGGTGGGGGTAGATGCCCTGACGCTTCGTCGTCATCACCTGGTACGTCGCGATGGTGACCGGACGGATCTCCTTCTTCGCGCCTGAGTACTCCCCGATCTCGTCGGCGGTCAAGGTCGTGCGGCGCAGCAGTTCGTCGCGCCACTGACGGGCAGCGACGGTGTTCGTGACGAGGATGAGGGTCGTGGCCTGCGCGAGGGCCATGGCGAGGGCGCCCACGATGGTCTTCCCGGCGCCGCACGGGAGCACGACGACACCTGAGCCACCGTGCCAGAAGCCCTCCGCGGCCTCGGTCTGGTACGGCCGTGGCTGCCAGGTCTCGGCATCGAGCCCGATGGCGTGGCGCTCGCCATCGACGTAGCCCGCGACATCCTCGGCAGGCCAGCCGAGCTTGACGAGCGCCTGCTTCAGGTGCCCGCGCTCGCTCGGATGAACGATGATCGTCGTGGCATCGACCCGGGCGCCAAGCAGGGGCGCCACCTTCTTGCTGCGCAGCACCTCCTCGAGCACGGCCTCGTCGAGGGCCTGAAGGACGAGCCCGTGGACGGGGTGGTTGTTCACCTGCAGGCGGCCGTAGCGCGACATCGTCTCGGCGACATCGACGAGCAGCGCGTGGGGCACGGCGTACCGTGAGTATCGAATGAGGGTGTCGATCACCTGCTCCGCATCGTGCCCCGCTGCCCTGGCATTCCATAGCCCCAGCGGGGTGAGCCGATAGGTGTGGATGTGCTCCGGCGCTCGCTCGAGCTCGGCGAAGGGCGCGATCGCCTGCCGGCAGGCGGGCGCGAGCGCATGGTCGACCTCGAGCAGGAGCGTTTTGTCGCTCTGCACGATGAGCGGGCCGTCAGCCACGTTGAGTCCTCACTTGTCGTCGAGCCGTTCATCGAGGAGCCGCTGAATGAGGGCCGCTGCCAACGCCGTCCTTGGCGCGAGGTCTTTGACCGACGCCCACTCATGGTCGGCGTGGGCGCCGTCACCCACCGCTCCAAGGCCGTCGAGGGTCGCAACGCCGGCGGCTGCCGTGAGATTCCCGTCACTCGCACCGCCGACGGATGCCTGGGCCAGGGGCGGCAGCCCCAGCCCGGCGGCGCACTCGCCCGCGAGCTTGAAGAGACGCTCGGATGAGGAACTCTCCATGGCCGGCCGGTCGATGCCGCCGTCAAACGCGATACTGCCCTCGAGGGGTGCCCAGCGGCGGACGGACGCATCGACGCGCTGCTGCTCCGCGGCAGTCCATGCCCGCACGTCGATCGTGAGGCTCGCCTGGGCCGGAACCGTGTTCGCGGTCGTGCCGGCGGTGAGCATGGTGGGTGTGACCGTGGTGCCGACGGCTGGGTCGGCCCAGCCGAGGGTGGCCGTAGCAAGGCCGGCGGCCGCGAGCAATGCGTTGATGCCCCGCTCCGGGTCGAGCCCGGCATGGGCCGCGCGACCGGTGAGCTCTGCCTGGTACCAGGAGGTGCCCTTGCGGCTCGTCTTGAGTGCCCCATCGAGGGAGGGCTCGAAGACGAGCACGGCCCGGGCGCTGGCGATGGCACGGCTGATGATCGCTCGTGAACGGTGGGACCCGGTCTCCTCGTCGGTCGTGAGGAGCAGGCCCACTCCGTCATCAGGGTCAAGGCCCAGCATTCCGATCGCAGCCATGGCCTGCACGACGCCCGCCTTCATGTCGAACACTCCGGGGCCCGTCAGCGAAGAGCCGTCGCACGCCCAGGGGAGGCGCTCGAGGGTGCCGAGCGGCCACACCGTGTCGAGGTGGCCGAGCAGGAGCACCTCGGGCTCCTGCGGCCCCCAGCGGAGCACGGGCCTTCCCTCGTGCTCCTCGATGCGAGCGGGGGCCGTGATCCAGTGCCCGCAGATGCCGTGAGCGGCCGACACGGCCATGGCGCAGGAGTCGATGTCGGCCGTGGGGGACTCGACGACGACGAGGGCGCGCACGCTCTCGACGAGGGCGTTGGTATCCGGTGCGGTCATGCGCGTCTCCTCGTGCCCGGTCGGGGAGACGGGCGCTGTCGGTGCGGTGCTCTACGGTTCAGGGATGACGAACGAAGCGACGGCTCGCACCGCATTCGCCGGCGCGCAGTCGCGAGCCGGCGTCACCATCCGTACCCTGACTGACCTTAGTGAACTCTCCGACGCCCGCGACATCTTCGACACCGTGTGGCCTTCGGTGGCAGGCGGCTCGCAGGTGCAGGCGAACCTCCTGCGGGCCATCGTGCATGCCGGGGGCTACGCATCCGTGGCCTACGCCGACGAGGTGCCGGTGGCCGCGGCCTTCGGCTTCTGCGGTCGGCACCGAGGCGCTGATGGTGCCTGGCACGACCTGCTCCACTCGCACATGGCCGCCGTCCTCGATGGGTTCCGCGATCGTCACGTCGGCACGGCCCTGAAGCTGCATCAGCGGCTCTGGGCTCTCGAGCAGTCCATTCCGGTCATCACCTGGACATTCGACCCGCTCGTCCGTCGCAATTCACGGCTGAACCTGCTCAAGCTAGGGGTCGAGGTTCGCGGGTATGAGGTCGACTTCTACGGCAACATGGACGATGCCCTCAACTCAGGCGACCCCTCGGACCGGTTATTCGCCTGGTGGGTGGTCGGTTCCGACCGCGCCGAACAGGCCGCGCACGGGGGTCTTCTGCCGCTGAGCGACCTCGAGATCGAGTCGGATGACCGCCGGTTCGTCGTCGAGCTGCCGGATGACATCGTGGCGCTGCGCTCGAGTGACCCCGAGGCCGCCTATCGCTGGCGGTTGCTCGTGCGCGACCGGCTCACGAGCGCGTTCGACGAGGGGTCCGTCATCATCGGCACTGATTCCACCGGCAACTACGTCCTGGAAAGGCATCGTCCGTGACCATCGACCTCCTGCGCCTGCACCGGCTCAACATCCCCCTCGTTCGCCCGTTCCGGACCAGCTTCGGCACCGAGCACGTGCGCGATCTCGTCCTCGTCGAGGCCGTGAGCAGCGACGGCATCCGGGGCTGGGGCGAGTGCGTGACGATGTCGTGGCCCGGCTACTCGGCCGAATACACCGACGGTGCGATCGACGTGATGCAGCGGCACCTCGTGCCGACCCTGCGCGAGCTCCCGTCGGGTGCCGATCCGCAGGCGGTTCGCGAGGCTCTCGAGGTCGTCCGGGGTCACCCGATGGCGAAGAACGCGCTGTCGACCGCCCTGCTCGATGTGTGGCTCCGGGCGCGCGAGGAGTCGCTCGGGTCCTATCTCGGGGCGACCCGCGAGCGAATCGACTGCGGGGTCTCGGTAGGCATCCCGGCGACCGAGAGCATCACGGCACTGCTCGAGGAGGTCGGGTCGTACGTCGATGCCGGGTATCGGCGGATCAAGCTGAAGATCGAGCCGGGATGGGACCTCGAGCCGGTCGCGGCCGTGCGGGCAGCCTGGCCTGATATCCCCCTGCAGGTCGACGCGAACCAGGCCTACACGCGCAGTCACGCAGACCACCTCGCCCAGCTCGACCCCTTCAACCTCAACCTCATCGAGCAGCCGCTGCACGAGGAGGACTGGTACGGCCACGTCATCCTCAGCGAGGCCTGCGCGACCCCGATCTGCCTTGACGAGTCGATCCTGTCGGTCGACTCCGCCGACTCGGCGCTGCGCTTCGGGGCCACGACCATCATCAACATCAAGCCGGGCCGGGTCGGCGGGTACCTGACGGCGCGCGAGATTCACGACCTCTGCCTGGATCGGGGGGTGCCGGTCTGGTGCGGTGGCATGCTCGAGACCGGCGTCGGGAGGGCTGCGAACCTCGCGCTCGCCGGACTGCCGGGCTTCACCGTCATCGGCGACACGAGCGCCTCGAGTCGCTACTACGCGGTCGACGTCACCGAGCCGTTCGTGCTCGATGACGGGCGGCTCGACGTGCCGACCGGCCCGGGTATCGGCGTCGATCCGCTGCCGGATGTGCTCGCCGACCTCACGGTCTGGTCCGCCGAGGTCAGGCTGGACGAGGGCTAGACCTGCCTAGCCCTCGCTCTCGAGCAAGGCCACGCCACTGATCCGCGCGACCATGAATCCCCGAACCTGCTCAGTCCGGTGGTCGAAGGCGGTGACCGTGCCACCGCCGAGCCGGATCGGGTCGATGATCTGCTCGGTGGTCGTCCCGTCGGTGTCGGCGTAGCCGATCCACACGGGGGTCGCCTCCGCGATCGCGGTGCGAAGGGCGGCGACGATCGCCGTGCTCGTGGTCGCCCTCAGGTCACTGACGCCGGCGGGCCCGGCGATCGTCGTCCGTCTCGGCGCATTGGCGGCGCGGTCGCCTGCGCGCAATCCCTTGATGGCCGCCGAGATGAGTGTCACCGGGTCGGCCCGCGAAGCGGCGACCTTGCGATGCCGCGGACTGGCCGATCGATGCTGGCGCGGGTTGCGTACGACGATCGTGCCGTCGGGAGCCTCGGCGGCCGGCGCGTAGCCGGCGGTGCGCAGGCCGATGATGAGCTCGGCGGATGGGGCCTGGCTCACGATGACCGTGTCGGCGATCCGTGCGAGGTCAAGGGTGCGGAGCCGGCGATCGGTGAGGATCGCCGAGATCGTTGCCTCGTTGTCGCAGCGCAGGTAGCTCGACGCCGTCCCAACCCGAACGGCCCCGTGACGTCGGGCCGTGTCGTCGATCAGGTACGCGAGGGGCTGGGGGAGCCCGGTGGTTGACGCCTCGGCAAGGACCCCGCGGATCTGTGCGGCGTCCCAGCCGGACTCGAGGGCGCGCTGGATGGACGACTCGCTGATCCGGTAGACGGTGGCATGGCCCCTGGACTCGATCTCGGCGACCCGGTTAAGCGCGGCGCCGAGGGCGGGTGCCACCGGTCCGGGCGCGATGATCGTCATATCGGCCTGGATGAGGACGTGATCGACCTCGGCGGGCATGGCCGCGGTCATGGCGGCTGCCGCGCGAGCCTCGCGGTCCTTCGGGGACTCGGTGAGGAGTGCCCGGGCCGGGCTGCTGAGTGCGCCTCCGACGAGCATGCCGAGGAGCAGACCCTCGGCGAGGGTCGACGTGATTGCCTGCTCCCTGAGCTGGCCGGCCCGGCGGGGCTGACGGTCGTTCAGGACGGCCGAGATGGAGGCGGGATCGACGAGGGCACCAGCCGGTGCCTCGGCCAGCAGGGAGAGCACCGCGAGGCGCAGGCCGATGACCGCCTTGCGATCGAGCTCATTGGCGAGGATGTTCGTGCGTTCGGTCGCCACCGATGGGAGTCGGGGCATCGAGAGCCAGGCGACGGCGAGGGCGACCCATTGGGCGGGCGCGGCTGCTTCCTCCCATAGGTCGAATGCGTCGGTGGGCGTCCATGTCGGCCGTTCCTCCTGGTCGTCGGCGAGGAGGCCGGCCGCGTTCGCGAGCTCGATCGAGAGCGATGCCGTTGCGGCATCGGTGTTGAGCAGGCGAATGGCGGCCGCGAAGTCGCGAATGGCGAGCCCTCCGCTGCGCAGCACTCCGGGCGGCTCCGCGGACCAGGCCTCGAGGAGATCGCGGAGCTGAGCGATGGCCGCATGCGCATGGCCGCCGGCCTGCTCGTCTACGTCGCCTTGTTCCATGACCCGGGTCCAGGTGAGGTGCGCGAGCGGCCAGGTCGGGGTGGTGACGCCCGCCATCGCCTCGCGAACCGGGTGAATGGCCCGGCAGGCGGTCGACGACCCCCAGAGCAGGGCGAGGGAGGTGAGCCGGCGGATGCTCGAGACGACGCTGCCGCGCGCATCGGGGCTGATCGCTGCGGTGGCGGCCTCCGTGAGCTCGGTGATGCTGACCGCCGCGTCACCGGAGAGGTTCGCCGCCGTGCTCAGGACGAACAGGTCGAGTGACGTGAGCGAGTCAAGGGACCGCGAGACGGATGGACCGCTCGTCGCCCGGGTCGCGAGGGCGGTGAAATCGGATGGCACCGGGTGGAGCAGGTCGGGCCGCGCGGTGAGGAGGGCGGAGAGGTCAGGGTCCTCCCGCTGCCGCAGGGCGTCGGCCAAGCTCCGGGGGATTGCCTGCTTCGCGGTGGTCACGCCATGCCCGACTGCCGCCAGCGAGGGGGCAGGCCGCATGGGTTGGTCACCCGAGGGAGCCTACGCGCCCGTTCGCCGGGTAGCCTCTACGCATGCCTACCGGAACAGTGAAGTGGTACGACGCGGACAAGGGTTTCGGCTTCATCTCGTCAGATGAGGGCGACGACGTCTTCGTCCATGTCTCCACCCTCCCGGAGGGGGTGGCCGCCCTGAAGCCCGGTACCAAGCTCGAGTTCGGCGTCGTCGACGGTCGTCGGGGCAAGCAGGCCCTGTCTGTGAAGATCCTGAGCGCCCCTGCATCGGTGGTGAAGGGGTCTCGCAAGGATGCCGGCGATCTCGCGGGCGTCATCGAGGACCTCATCAAGCTCCTCGACGGACTGTCGAATCAACTGCAGCGCGGCAAGTACCCTCCGGACGACATGGCGCGCAAGACCGCTGCGGTGCTCAGGGCCGTAGCCACCGACCTCGACATCTAACCCTCCGCGTTTGTGCCATGAGCTGGGGCAACGAGCAAAATCGGGCGAGACGGGCTGAATTACGCCAGATTTCCCATGGGATGGGACAAACGGGGGAGGGGCGGGGGTTCTGGCTGGGATGGGCCACAATGACCCTGTGGAGATCTTGAGCTCGGACCTGACCCTCGATGAGGCGCTTGCCGCCGCCGTCGAATTTGCTCGTGAGGCGGTAGCCACCGAGGTGGGCGCTGACCGGGTGGGCGGGCACCTCGAGGTCGCCATGGAGGACGACCGACTCGCCACCCACCTGTTCGACTGCACGAGCCCCGGCTATCGCGGCTGGCGCTGGGCCGTCACCTTGGCCCGCACGCCTGAAGCCTTGGAGCCGACCGTCTGCGACGTCGTCCTGCTGCCTGGCCCCGATGCCCTCGTTGCCCCCGCTTGGGTCCCGTGGAGCGAGCGGGTGCAGCCCGGTGACCTCGGAGTCGGCGATGTCTTCCCGACCGGCGCCCAGGACCCCCGGCTCGTGGCCGGGTTCACCGATGAGGACGACCTCGAGGGCGCCGGTTCGCAGTCCCCGTTGTCGCCGGGTACCTGGGAGCTCGGCCTTGGCCGCGCCCGGGTGCTCTCGCAGATCGGACGCGACGACGCCGCGGACCGCTGGTACGCGGGGGATATGGGCCCGGACTCAGCGATGGCGAAGAACGCGCCGCACACCTGCCTGACCTGCGGTTTTCTCATGCCGATGGGCGGGGCGTTCGGGCAGATGTTCGCCGTCTGCGCGAACGTCATGGCGCCGGCCGATGGCCGAGTGGTGGCCCTCGACTACGGCTGCGGCGCCCACTCCGAGGTGCAGGTCGACGAGGTACCCGCTGATGAGGTCCTGGCTGACGATCTGCTGCCCGAGGGCGAAGGCGCAGACGCGCATCTCCCTGGCGGGGATCCGGTATCCGAGTCTGACGCCGCCACCTCGGGGGCCGAAGAGCCGGCCCTTGATGCCGGGGTCCTGGACGCACTGGCCCTTGATGACGACCTCGTCGAGGATGCGATCGAAGACCTCGACGGGACGGTGCCGGTCGATGCCGTCGAAGGCCTCATCCTCGACGATGCAGGCGAGCAGGACGAGCCTTCAGCGAACGATGAGCCAACGGATTTGATCGACTCCGTCGCTGCAGTTGCCCCGAAGCGGCCACGTGGCCGCGGGTGGCTCAGGGGCCGTTCAACCTAGTCGCTCACCGGCTCAGCGACGGGGGTTCCGCGCCTAGGCCCCGGCGCGCGGGGTTCCGCGTCGCCGACGACGAAGGTAGAGGATCCCGCCCACTCCGCTGATGACGGCGACGGCGCACGTGCCGAGCCACCACTCGCTGCCCTGCGGGATTCGCTCCCGAAGGACGAGCAGGACGCCGCCGACGATGAGCCAGATGACGGTCCCGGTGCTCACGGCGACGAGTGAGTCGTCCTTCTCGCGTTTCGTCTCGCCGGGCATGCTTCCTACGCTACTCTGCGCGCGGTACGTCGGGCTGATGCCCGCGAAAGCAGGTGATTCCCCCTGGTCGACACGCCACCTCGTCTTTTCGCGTGCCGATCTGGAGGAACCATGGCGATCAATGCCCCATCCCGTCCCGCTAGCGGCATCGACCGCTGGTTCTCGCTGTCTGCTCGAGGGTCGACCTATGGCCGCGAGATCCGAGGCGGCCTCGTCACCTTCTTCACGATGGCCTACATCGTCGTGCTCAACCCGCTCATCATCGGCACCGCCAAGGACATGAACGGCCTGTATGTGGGCGGCACGGACGATGTGATCAAGGCGATCACGATGGTGACGGCAGCGACCGCGCTCATCGCCGGGCTCATGACGATCCTCATGGGCGCCATCGGCAGGTTCCCGATGGCCGTGGCCGCGGGCCTGGGCCTCAATGGGTTCGTCGCATTCACCCTGGCCCCGCAGATGACCTGGGCCGACGCGATGGGCCTCGTGGTCCTTGAAGGCATCCTCATCCTGCTCCTTGTCCTCACCGGCTTCAGGTCGGCGGTCTTCACGGCCGTGCCCGAGCAGCTGAAGTACGCGATCGGCGTCGGTATCGGCCTGTTCATCACGATCATCGGCCTCGTCGACTCGGGCATCGTGCGCGGAGGGGTGCCGCTCGTCTCGTTCGGTGTCTTCGGGGAGTTGCAGGGCTGGCCGATCTTCACCTTCTGCTTTGGCCTGCTGCTCACGATCGTCCTTGTGGTTCGCAAGGTGAAGGGCGCCATCCTCATTGGAATTCTCGCCACCACCGTGCTGGCGATCATTATCGAGTCGATCGCAGGCGTGGGCGGCAAGACGGCCGAAAACCCGACCGGCTGGGGGCTCAACGTCCCGGCGGTACCCGAGACCATCATTGCCACGCCGGACCTCGGACTCCTCGGCCAGTTCAGTCTCTTCGGCAGCTTCGAGGTCATTGGCGTCATTGCGTCTATCCTGGCGATCTTCTCCCTCATGCTGAGCGACTTCTTCGACACGATGGGCACGGCGTTCGGCCTCGCAACGGAGGCGGAACTCCTCGACGAGGAGGGGAACATTCCCCACTTCGAGAGCATCCTCGTCGTCGACTCGATTGCGGCAGCGGCCGGTGGCATCGGCTCGGTGTCGAGCAATACCTCCTACATTGAGTCGGCCTCGGGCATCGGTGAGGGCGCACGGACCGGCATCGCCTCGATCGTCACGGGCGGGCTGTTCCTCATCGCGATGTTCTTCTCGCCGCTCGTGACGATCATCCCCTATGAGGCTGCGACGCCAGCGCTCGTCGTGGTCGGCTTCCTGATGATGACGCAGATTCGTCACATCGACTTCAATGACTACTCGATCGGGATCCCGGCCTTCCTCACGATCGCGATCATGCCGTTTACCTACTCCATTACAAACGGCATCGGAGCCGGCTTCGTCTCGTGGCTCGTGATCAAGATATTCACGGGCAAGGCCAGGGAAGTGAACTGGCTCATGTGGGTGATCTCGATTGCCTACATCATCTACTTCGCGATCTATCCGATCCAGGTCGTGCTCGGGCTGAAGTAGCCTTGGATACATGAGCCCCCGAACGAGACGACTGGTGACGCTGGCCGTGCTCGGCTCGCTGGTGGCCGCGGTGCTCATCGCCACCGCGCTCGGACGTTGAAGGGCGCGCTGAGGGCCACGATCTTTACGGGGATCGTGGCCCTCAGCATGCTCGCCCCCACCCCTGCGACGGCAGCCGACGACGTCGTGTGCCGGTTCTCCGATTCGCGGTTCGGCGAGATCAGCGGGATGGCGCCTTCGATTCGGCACCCGGACGTCCTGTGGATCCACAACGACTCAGGGGGCGGCCCGCGGCTGTTCGCCGTGGATTCGACGACCTGCGAGACCCTCGCAACGGTGACCGTCAAGGGCGCCCGCGCTCGGGATTTCGAGGCCATGGCATCGGGACGCGATGGGAATGGCAAGCCAGTGCTCTGGCTCGGTGATGTCGGCGACAACCTCGACTCCTGGGACTCCGTGGAGGTCCTCGCCATCAGGGAGCCCAAACGACTCCGATCAAGGAGGGTGTCGGCTGAAGCCTTTTCCTTCACGTACGCCGATCGTCCGCATAATGCCGAGACGCTGCTCGCCTCCCCGCGAGGCGGGCGCCTATGGGTGGTGACGAAGCAGCTTGCCCACGGCTCGCTCTACCGGCTGCCCTCGCCGTTGCGCCCAGGGATCGTGAACGTTGCGAAGAAGCTTCAGGTCGAAGGCGGCCTCATCACCGACGGCGCGGTGTCGCCCCAAGGCGATCGGTACGTACTGCGTGACTATGTCGATGCCGTCATCTATGACGGGCTGCCGCCGGGCACGGAGGTCGCGCGCATCCGCCTGCCGTATCAGACCCAGGGCGAGGCGATCAGCTGGTCCAGCGACGGCCGATCGCTGCTCGTCACCAGTGAGCGCGACGATCGCCTTATTCGAGTGTCGGTACCACTCGTGCTGCGCCAGGCTCGTCGGGAACCGGTCGCACGATGAGGATGACGAGCGCGAGGGCGAGGAATGCGGGAACGAGCAGGAACGCCTCATGGAACCCGATCACATCGGAAAGTGCACCGAGGCCGAAGGGTGCGAGTGCAATGGCGATGCTGCCTGCGACGGACGCAGCGGCTGCTGCGTGATCGGTGAGGCCGCCTGACGAGCGAACTGCGCGGGCAAGCCCTAGCGGCCAGTGGACCCCGATCCCAATCCCGGTGATGAGCATGCCAAGGATGACGATGGGCCACTCGGTGAAACCCCAGGCGAATGCAAACCCGAAGAGCGCCAGCACGATCGAGCCCTTAAGTATGGACTCGGTGTTGAAGCGAAGGGCGAGCCTAGACCCGAAGGAGCGTCCGATGAACATGCCTCCGACAACCGCCGCGAGGGAGGAGGCTGCGGCAGCGGGGCCGAAGTTGCAGCGCTCCCGCAGGAGGTCAGCGCCCCAGAAGGTGAGGGAGAACTCGGTCGCAAGGAAGCACATGAGCGCGGCGAGCGTCCAGTAGACGCGACGAGGCAGGTGACGCCCGTCGTGATGCCGGGCGACTCTGCCCGCCTGCCCGAACACGGCGACTTGCCCTCCGCGGATGATCTCTGTGATCACAAAAGCAACCACCACGGACCACATGCCGAATCTCCAGCCCAACAGGGTGGCGACACCGATGCCGACGACGAGCGGAGCGATGAGCCCGGCAAATGAGGCCAACGCAGTCGACTCGGTGAGTGAGGAGGGGCCCGCCTCGCCCTGATGGTCGAGGATGAAGGCGTTCAAAGAGATAAGGAGAATTGCGCCGGCAAATCCGGCGAAGAAGATGCCGGACAGCGTGACGGGGAGGCCACCTGGTGCGGTGTAGACCAAGATCCCGGCAGCGGTCGCGATTGTCGCGATGCGCACGACATGTCCTCGGCCCCACCGATCGATGACCCGGGCTGCGAGTAGGCCACCGAGGAGTCCTCCAAACGCCAGGAGGCTCGCGTGGATCGATGACACCGAGCGTGACGTGCCCTGCTCGTCACGCAGCAGCGCAAGCGTTGCACCGAAGGAGTAAAGGAACCATGCGTAGCAGCACATTTGCGCATAGGCGATCCACGTGGGACGGTCGCGCACCGGGGTCGTGCTGAGTCGCGTGACGACTGCCCCCTCGTTCATGACGTGGGCGTCACTACTGCAACTGCCCAATGACGTGGTCAATCGAGCGCATGAGCTGGCGGACGTCGGCAGGCTCCACCGCAGGGAAGACCGCGATGCGCAACTGGTTCCTGCCGAGCTTGCGGTAGGGCTCCGTGTCGAGGATGCCGTTGGCGCGCAGGGTCTTTGCGATGACAGTCGCGTCGATCGTCTCATCGATGTCTATGGTGGCGACGACTCCTGACCGCTTCGCAGGATCGGCGACGAACGGGGTTGCGACGCTGCTCGCCTCAGCCCAGTCGTACACGATGCCGGAGGATTCGCTCGTACGGGCCACGCACCAGTCGAGCCCGCCATTGGCATTGAACCAGTCGACCTGCTCGGCCATCATGAGGATGGTGGCGAGGGCCGGCGTGTTGTAGGTCTGGTCCTGGCGCGAGTTGTCGATCGCGGTCTGCAGGTCGAGGAAGGGCGAGATCCACCGGTCGCTCGCCTTGATCCGCGCCGCTCGCTCGATCGCGGCGGGCGACATGAGCGCGAACCACAGGCCGCCATCGGATCCGAAGCTCTTCTGAGGCGCGAAGTAGTAGGTATCGAACTGCTCGGGGTCGACGGCCAGGCCACCGGCGCCCGAGGTGGCGTCGATGATCATCAGGGAGCCGGCATCGGCGCCGGTGACCCGCTGCGGCGCGATGGCGACGCCGGTCGAGGTCTCGTTGTGCGGGCTGCAGTACGCGTCGATGCCTGCCTCGGCGAGGAAGGCTGGTGCGTCGCCCGGATCCGCGGTGATGATCGTGGGATCGCCGAGGAATGGCGCCTCCTTCACGCCGCTCGCGAACTTCGCGCCGAACTCGCCGAAGGTGAGGAACTGGGCACGGTCCTCGATGAGCCCGAACGCGGCGATGTCCCAGAATGCGGTCGAACCCCCGTTGCCGAGGACGACCTCGTAGCCCTCGGGGAGGGAGAACAGCGACGCGAGCCCGGAACGCAGGCGCCCGACCTGCGACTTCACGGTGGCCTGCCGATGCGAGGTTCCGAGGTATGACTGCCAGACGCCGGCGAGGGCGGTGACCTGCTCCTCGCGCACCTTCGACGGGCCTGATCCGAAGCGGCCATCGGCCGGGAGGAGATCGGCGGGGATTCGGATTGCGTCGGTCACGTTGGAGCTCCGGTCTGTGGGCAAGAGGAATGTGCGAGCGAGGTGAGGTGAGGATCGATGCAGTGCGGGTCAGATGAAGCGCTGGTTCAGAGGCCGGGTGAGTAGCCCGTTGGCGCGACCATGTCCGGATCCCACCCGGGGACGGCCTCGGGCTTGCGCGGGGCCGGACCGACGTAGCGGGCGGAGGGGCGAATGAGGCGTCCGGTCTTCTTCTGCTCGAGCACATGCGCACTCCACCCGGCGAGGCGGGCGCACGTGAACATGGACGTGAACAGGTGAGCGGGCACCTGGGCGAAGTCGAGCATGATCGCGGCCCAGAACTCGACATTCGTCTCGAGGACGCGGTCGGGCCGACGCGTGCGCAACTCGGCGAGAGCAGCCTGTTCAAGTGCGGCTGCGACCTCGTAGCGCTCGGCGCCGAGCTCGTGGGCGGTGCGGCGCAGCACCCGGGCGCGTGGATCCTCGGCACGGTAGACGCGATGGCCGAAGCCCATGAGTCGCTCGCCACGGTCCAGCACGCCGCGGACGTAGGCATCGGCGTCGCCCGTGCGCTCGACCTCCTCGATCATGTGGAGCACCCGGGCGGGGGCACCGCCGTGCAGCGGGCCGCTCATGGCACCGACGGCGCCCGACATTGCGGCGGCGACATCGGCCCCGGTCGAGGCGATGACGCGACTGGTGAAGGTCGATGCGTTCATGCCGTGCTCGGCGGCGGAGACGAAATACGCGTCCATGGCCTGAATGTGACGCGGCTCTGGCTCACCGCGCCAGCGGATCATGAATCGCTCGACGACCGTGTCCGCCTGGTCGATCTGGGACTGGGGGATCATCGGCTGGCCGAGGCCACGGGCCGACTGCGCGACGAAGGAGAGCGCCATCACCGAGACGTGGGCGAGATTCTCGCGGGCGGTGTCATCGTCGATGTCGAGGAGGGGCTTGAGACCCCAGGCCGGCGCGAGCATCGCGATCGCGGACTGCACGTCGACCCGGACGTCACCTGAGTGAATGGGAATCGGGAATGGCTCTGCCGGCGGCAATCCGGGGTTGAACTCGTTGTCGACGAGCAGGCCCCAGACGTTGCCGTATGAAACGCGTCCGACGAGGTCCTCGATATCGACGCCGCGGTAGCGGAGGGCGCCTCCGTCGCGGTCGGGCTCTGCGATCTGGGTCTCGAATGCGATGACGCCTTCGAGGCCGGGCACGAATTCAGGCATGTGATGCTCCTCCAACAGTTATTGTCACATCCAACCCGACCCGCATGTCCGTGGCGTGTCCGGGTCGCGTGAACGTGACGTGCGTCGCCTCAGCGGCCGTTTCGTGGTTGGGTCTGGTCATGAGCCTTTGGACGCCCCCGCCGGACGATGCACCCCGACGCCTTGCCGATCTGCGTGTCTCCTACGACACGGGCACCCTTGCAGCCGAGGACCTCTCGGACAATCCGCTGGACTCGTTTCACTCGTGGTTCGCCGAGGCGGAGGCGGCCGGTATGCCCGAGCCGAATGCGATGGTCCTGGCGACCGCGACATCGGGGGCCGCGCCGAGCGCCCGCACGGTCCTCCTCAAGCAGGCCGATGCCCGCGGGTTCGTCTTCTACACGAACCTGGCATCGCGCAAGAGCGGTGAACTGCGCGAGAATCCGCAGGCCTCGCTCGTGTTCCCGTGGTTCGCCATGCATCGTCAGGTCTGCGTCGTCGGGTCTGCTGAGCTGATCGGGCGAGATGAGGTCGAGGAGTACTTCCGGTCGCGGCCGCGGGGGTCAAGGCTCGGAGCGTGGGCGAGCGAGCAGTCGTCGGTGATCGAGGACCGGGGAACCCTCGAGGAGCGGTACGCGAGCCTGGACGCCGAATTCGGCGACGATGTCCCGGTTCCCGAGTTCTGGGGTGGCTGGCTCATCCGGCCGGTCACGGTGGAGTTCTGGCAGGGACGTCCCTCGCGGCTCCACGACCGGCTGCGCTTTCGAAGGTCCGGCGATGTCGCGGCTCCCCTCGACGAGTCAGCTCCCCTCGACGAGTCAGCTCCCCTCGACGAGTCAGCTCCCCTCGACGAGTCAGCTCCCCTCGACGAGTCAGCTCCCCTCGACGAGTCAGCTCCCCTCGACGAGTCA
>CAFBNE010000062.1_pt1 | contig 19984 bp, 16 predicted proteins | sample 7269181 | NCBI WGS metagenome assembly CAFBNE01 (sample SAMEA6814085, study PRJEB35770) | uncultured Actinomycetes bacterium | biome: Freshwater; feature: Freshwater reservoir; material: water | place: Czech Republic | collected 2017-05-23 | depth 30m m
AGCGGGAGGGTGGACGCGGTGGCGAACCTGCCCGCGATCTCCTTCATGTCGTTCACGCCGTCGCGGCCCACGTAGTCGATGCACACGTCGAGCAGGTGAGCGCCGTCGCGGATCTGGGCGCGGGCGATCTCGACGCAGTCATCCCAGCGCTGCTCGAGCATGGCATCGCGGAAGGCCCGCGAGCCGTTGGCGTTCGTGCGCTCGCCGATCGACAGGTACGTGGTGTCCTGACGGAATGGCACCGCTTGGTACAGCGACGCCGCGGAGGCGTCCGACTGCGGGGAGCGTGCGGAGATCTCCCGGCCGCGAACTCGGTCGACGACGGCCTTGAGGTGCGCCGGCGTGGTGCCGCAGCAGCCGCCGACGAGGCCGAGTCCGTAGTCGCGGACGAATGCCTCGTGCGCATCGGCGAGTTCGTCGGCACTGAGCGGGTAGTAGGCGCCGTCTGAGGTGAGGATTGGCAGGCCGGCGTTCGGCATCGCCGAGATGCCGATCCGCGCGGAACGCGAGAGCGTGCGCAGGTGCTCGCTCATCTCGCTTGGTCCGGTTGCGCAGTTGAGGCCGATCATGTCGATGCCGAGCGGCTCGAGTGCGGTGAGCGCCGCCCCGATCTCGGTGCCGAGGAGCATGGTCCCGGTCGTCTCGACGGTGACCTGGGCGATGATCGGCAGGTCGGCGCCGGCTGCCGTCAGCGCCCGGCGGGCGCCGAGGAGCGCTGCCTTCGCCTGGAGGAGGTCCTGGGCGGTCTCGACGAGGATTGCATCGACGCCTCCCTCGATCATGCCCGCGACCTGGATCTCGTAGGCATCGCGCAGGTGGGCGAACGGTGCGTGGCCGAGCGAGGGCAGTTTCGTCCCGGGGCCGACCGATCCGAGCACCCATCGCGGGTGCTCCGGCGTGTACCAGGCGTCGGCCGACGTGCGGGCGATGACGGCGCCGGCGCGTGCGAGCTCGAAGATGCGGTGCTCGATGTCGTACTCGGCAAGGTTCGCGAAGTTCGCGCCGAAGGTGTTCGTCTCGACGCAGTCGACGCCGACCTCGAAGTAGGCATCGTGCACGGACGCGACGATGTCGGGCCGCGTGACGTTGAGGATCTCGTTGCAGCCCTCGTACCCCTCGAAGTCGTCGAGGGAGGGGTCGGCGGCCTGGAGCATCGTGCCCATCGCTCCGTCGGCAACGACGACGCGGGTGGAAAGTGCCGTGCGGAGCGAGGTGTTCTGGGGGCTCATAGTGACCGCAGTCTACCGAGGGCGCTGCCTGCTGCCCGCTCACGCGATAGCGTGACGTGCGTGACATGGCGTGAGCAATGCGGCCCCGGATCGGCGCATGCGTCGAGGGGAGGAACCCGGTGACGGAGGTCGTGCTCCGGACCTCCGACGGACTCGTGAGCGCCGCATCAGTCCATGCGACTGCGGCTGCCACCGGGGTGCCGGTGATCCTCCTGCACGGCCTGTCGCAGCAGCGCAGGTTCTGGGACCCGGTGGTCTCGCGGATGCGCCACGCACCGGTCGTGACGCTCGACCAACGGGGACACGGGGAATCGACCGCTGGGCCGGATGCCGACTACTCGATCGATCGCTGCGCCCGCGACGTCATCGAGCTCGCGGAGTCACTTGCCTACCCCGGAATCCACGTCGTCGGCCACTCGTGGGGAGGTGCCGTCGCACTGCGGGTCGCGGCCGCCGCACCGGGTCTCGTCGAGTCCTGCTGCCTCATCGACGGCGGGTTGTCGACTCCCAGCGCCCCAAGGTCGCCCGGGTCGGACCCGGCCATTCGCGCCGCGCTCCTCGAGCGGCTCCGGCCGCCGGACCTCGGCATCCCGATCGACGACATCTGGGCGATCATCGCCGGCGGCCTGGGCGATGCCTGGTCCGATGAGGCGCAGCGAGCCCTCGTCCCGACGTATTCGGTCGAGCCGGACGGCACCGCGCGGACCGTGATCGGAATCGACCGCCACATGGCCGTGCTCGAGGGCCTCCTCGACTACGACCCGTGGCCCGACGCCGAGGCAGTTCGCGGGCCTATGTGGGCGGTCTTCTGCGAGCCGCGCGGACTGCAGGCTGATGAGTCTCGTCTTCGGGTCATCGAACGCGCACAGCGGCTGCCGACCGCGTACGTCCAGCGTTGGAATGGGGCCCTGCACGACGTACCCTTGCAGTGGCCGGCACTCGTCGCCGGCCTCGTGGACAGTCTCGTAGAGTCACGCTCGGGCGGTCGTGCACGGAGCAGCTGAATGCGGAACGGCACGGTCATGTTGGGGGTCTGCAGTTCATGAATGGGGTCAGCGCTTGATCGAGGTCGATGGTCTGCCCGAGCTCGTCGACCCCGTCCTCATTGCGGCGTTCGAGGGCTGGAACGACGCTGGCGAGGCTGCGTCCGGAGCCATCGCGCACCTTCGTGATGTCTGGGATGCCCAGGCGCTCGTCGACCTCGACTCCGAGGAGTACTACGACTACCAGGTGAACCGGCCGCACATCGCGACCGGCGAGGACGGCACGAGGCAGCTCACCTGGCCGAGCACCCGGCTCTACATCGCACGGGTGCCGCTCTACCCCCGCGACATCGTGCTCGTCCAGGGCATCGAGCCGAACATGAAGTGGCAGCAGTTCGTGCGCGAGATCCTCGGCCTGGCCGCCGAGCTCGACGTCCAGATGGTCATCACCTTGGGTGCACTCCTGTCCGACACCCCGCATACCCGCCCGGTCCCGGTCATCGGCACGACGACTGACCTCGCCCTCATCGCCTCGATGGACCTCGAGACCCCCCAGTACGAGGGGCCGACCGGGATCGTCGGCGTCATCCAGGATGCCTGCGGCCAGTTCGGCATCCCGGCCGTCTCGCTTTGGGCCTCGGTCCCCCACTATGTCGCGCAGCCGCCCTGCCCGAAGGCGACATTGGCCCTCATCCGCAGGGTTGAGGACCTGCTCGACCTGCCGGTCCCGCTGGCCGACCTCGTCGATGAGTCGCGTGCCTGGGAGGCCGGCGTCGACGAGCTCGCGTCGGAGGACGAGGAGGTCGCCGACTACGTTCATCAGCTCGAGGAGGCGCGCGATACCGCCGACCTGCCGGAGGCGAGCGGCGAGGCCATCGCCCGCGAGTTCGAACGCTACTTGCGCCGCCGCGCCGACGACACTTAGTCCCGCTGCAGGAAGTCGCACTGGCCTGCCTGCGGCCACGTGCGGCTCACGCACCGGGCGAGCAGTGCCGCCGTAATGAGCCTTGATCGTCCGCGTGCCATCGGGAATGCCTTGCTGCTGATAAGGATGATGCCTGGATGGGTTCGTCCCTGCCCGGCCCAGAGGTTGCTCAGCGCGACGAATTCACGGATGTTGTCGGTCACGAGAATTCGTCCCTCGCGAACTGCCGCTTCCAGCACGTCTGCGTCAGGGCTGCCCCCAGGTCTAGGCGAGCGCTGACCGCGTCACAGTCGTGCCCCGCCTGAGTCAGTTGCATGGCGATCGACATGGGGAGCACCTCACCCGAGAAGGAGCAAGCTCACCCGAGAAGCGCAAGGCGACGCTCCAGAGATGCTGCGGTGCTGACCTCGGCGCGGTCGGCTTCCGCGAGGAGTCCGTCGATCTCGTCCGGATAGTCCGTGTAGTAGGCGATCGCCGCGCTGAGTACTGACCGAGCACCCACCATGAACGACATCGTGGGTGCATGCAGTTGGGAAGCAAGGGGGCGCCGCCCTTGCCCAGCCGGAACCTCGCCGGGCCTATCTGAGGGCGAGGTACCGCTCGATCGAGCGCGCCGACGCCAGGTCGCTGACCGCTGTCGGGCGGCCCGTCTCGATGGCGTCGAGGATCCCGAGCGCGACCCTCTTGCCGAGCTCGACCCCCCATTGGTCGAACGAGTTGATGCCCCACACGGCGCCCTGCACGAAAACGCTGTGCTCGTAGAGCGCGACGAGCGCCCCGAGCGTGTAGGGGTTGAGCTCCTCGAACATGAGGACGGAGGTTGGGCGGTCACCAGGCATCACCTTGTGGGCGACGAGCTCCTCGGGGGTGCCGTCCGCGCGCACCTCATCGGCCGTCCGGCCGCGTGCGAGCACTGATGCCTGCGCGAGGGCATTCGCGACGAGCATGTCCTGCTGGCGGCCGAGCGGGTTCGGGGTTCGGGCCACGACGATGACGTCGCATGCGACGGTGCTCGTGCCCTGGTGCAGCAGTTGGTAGAACGAGTGCTGACCATTCGTACCGGGCTCTCCCCACACGATCGCCCCGGTCGGGCACGATGACGGCGTGCCGTCGGCGCGCACGCCCTTGCCGTTGCTCTCCATCGTGAGCTGCTGGAGGTAGGCCGGGAACCTCGCGAGGTACTGCGAGTACGGGAGCACCGCGGTCGTCGGGATATCGAGGAAGTCGCGATTCCAGACGGCGACGAGGCCCATGAGGACGGGGAGGTTCTCGCTGGGCTCAGCGTTCGCGAAATGGACGTCCATCGCGTGGAATCCGTCGAGCATCGACCTGAAGTGCTCCGGCCCGATCGCGACCATTGTCGACAGCCCGATGGCGGACTCCATCGAGTAGCGGCCGCCGACCCAGTCCCAGAAGCCGAACATGTTCGCGGGGTCGATGCCGAACGCGGTGACGAGCTCGGCGTTCGTCGACACGGCGACGAAATGACGGCTGACGGCCGCCTCGCCATGCGCGCCCACGAGCCAGTCGCGCGCTGCTGACGCGTTTGTCATCGTCTCCTGCGTCGTGAAGGTCTTCGACGCGATGATGAACAGGGTCGTCGCTGGGTCGAGCGGACGTAGCACCTCGGTGAGGTCGGTTGGGTCGACGTTCGAGACGAAGTGGCAGCTGATTGAGCGGTCGCTGTAGTGGCGAAGGGCGAGATAGGCCATGGCGGGGCCGAGGTCCGAGCCACCGATGCCGATATTCACAACGTCGGTGATGCGCGCTCCCGTCGATCCGCGCCAATCACCCGTCCGCACGTCTTGGGCCCACGCGGACATCCGGACGAGGACCTCGGCGACATCGGCGGCGACGTCGCGGCCGCCAGTGAGCAGTGACGAACCCGGCGGCAGGAGCAGTGACGAACCAGGCGGCAGGCGCAGTGCCGTATGGAGCACGGCCCTGTCCTCGGTCGTGTTCACGTGCTCGCCGGCGAGCATCGCATTGCGGTGCTCGAGGACCCGCTGCTGCCGGGCGAGGGATTGAAGGGCCTCGAGGATGCGCGGGTCGACCCGCTGGCGGGAGATGTCCAGGCTGATGCCGGCAGCCGTGACGGTGAGCTCGTCGCAACGCGCCGGGTCGGCGTCGAGCAGGTCGCGGACGCTCATGCCCCGGCTCGAGTCGCGCAGCGACGTGAGCTCGGACCAGGCCGGGGCGATGGTCGGGTCAGCGGCAAACTCATTCGTCATGCGTGCAGCCTTCCACTAGCGTTCCTGTCGGGTGCGACCCCCGCCCCCGTCAGTCAACAGGAGTCGACGTGGCCACGCTCGCCGAAGGACGCATCTCGCTCGGAATGGTCGGACTCGGCCGGATGGGCGCCAATCTCTCCAGGCGGGCGATGCGCGACGGTCACCACGTCGCCTGCTTCGACCGCGCCCAGGATGCCGTCGCCGACCTGGTCGCCGATGGGGCGACCGGTGCATCGAGCCTCGAGGAACTCGTCGCCGCGCTCCCCGCTCCACGAACCGTCTGGGTCATGGTCCCGGCGGGCCACATCACCGAATCCGTCGTCACCGAATTGACCTCGCTCCTGTCCCCCGGCGACTGCATCATCGATGGCGGCAACTCCTACTACCGCGACGACATCCGCCGGGGTCGGGCGAGTGCAGCCGCGGGCATCGACTACCTCGACGTCGGCACGTCCGGCGGCGTGTGGGGTCTCGAGCGCGGGTACTGCCTCATGATCGGCGGCCCCGACGCGACCGTGGGGCGTCTCGCGGCACTGTGGGACACGATCGCCCCCGGGTTCCAGACCGCGGAGCGCACCCCGGGGCGCACCGGCGATATCGCTCCCGAGGAGCGCGGCTGGCTGCACTGCGGCCCCAGTGGCGCCGGCCACTTCGTCAAAATGGTCCACAACGGCATCGAGTACGGGCTCATGGCCGCGTATGCCGAGGGCCTCAACATCCTCAAGCATGCCGACGCCGGCATGCACGCTCGCGATGCTGATGCCGAGACGGCTCCGATGAGCGACCCGCAGTTCTACCAGTACGAGATCGATGTGCCTGCGGTCGCCGAGGTGTGGCGGCGTGGCAGCGTCGTCGGGTCGTGGCTGCTCGACCTCACCGCATCGGCCCTGCAGGATTCCCCCGGGCTCGCGGAATTCGGCGGCCGGGTATCCGACAGCGGGGAAGGCCGCTGGACGGCGCTGGCCGCGATCGAGGAAGGCGTACCGGCCCCCGTGCTCACGGCGGCGCTCTACGAGCGATTCGAGTCGCAGGGCTCAGGGGCGTTCGCGCGGCAGATCCTCAGCTCGATGCGCAAGGAGTTCGGCGGTCACGACGAGAAGGCGGCCCTTCCGGCCGAGTGATGCGACGCCAGGTGACCGGTTTCATGGCAGAAGGCGGACGCCCAGCAGCGCATCGCACATCTCGGCGATGAGCCCCGGCGCCTGCGGATCGGTGCCCGTGCCCGACTGCTGCTCCATCGCCCACGCGTCGATGACGTCGAGAGCCGACGGGCACTGCATGTCATTGCTCAGGTGCTCGCGCACCCGGGCGATCACCGGGGCGGCATCGGTGCCTGCGGGCCGGGCAACCGCCCGCTGCCACAGGGCCAGGCGCTCCTCGGCGCCGGTGAGCCCATGCTCCGTCCAGGCCCAGTTCGAGCGGTAGTGATGCGCGAGGAGCGCGAGCCGGATCGCCGCCGGGTCGTGGCCCTCGTGCCGCAGCTGCGAGACGAACACGAGGTTGCCCCGCGACTTCGACATCTTGTGGCCCTGCCAGGCGACCATGCCCGCGTGGGCATAGTGGCGGGCGTAGGGCCACTCGCCGGTGAGCACCTGAGCCTCCGACGCGCCCATCTCATGGTGCGGGAATGCCAGGTCGCTGCCGCCGCCCTGGACGTCGATGGTCATCCCGAGCGTGTCGAGCGCGATGGCGACGCACTCGATGTGCCAGCCCGGCCTGCCGTGGCCGAGCGGGGTGTCCCACGCCGGCTCGTCGGGCCGGGCATCCTGCCAGACGAGGCAGTCGAGCGGATGCCGCTTGCCGGGGCGGTCGGGGTCGCCTCCCCGCTCGGCGAACTCGGCGATCATCTGCGCCTCGTCGAGGTTGGCGACGGTCCCGAACCTCGGATCGGCATGGACGGAGAAATAGAGGTCATCGTCGACGGCGTAGACGGCCCCCTTGACCTGGAGGTCCTCGACGTAGCGGGCTACCGACGGGATCGACTCGACAGCCCCGAGGTAGTCGCGCGGCGGGATGACGTTGAGCGCCGACATGTCCTCGCGGAACAGCGCGGTCTCGCGATCGGCGATGACCCGCCAGTCCTGCCCGGTCGCGACGGCCCGCTCGAGGAGCGGGTCGTCGATGTCGGTGACGTTCTGGACGTAGTGGACGTCATGCCCGGCATCGAGCCACACCCGCTGCACGATGTCGAACGCGACATACGTGGCCGCGTGACCCATGTGGGTGGCGTCGTACGGGGTGATGCCGCAGACGTACATGCGGGCGACCGGGCCCGGCTCGGTTGGCCGGACGGTGCCGGTCGCGGTGTCGTAGAGGTCAAGGCCCCTGCTGACGCCGGGAAGGGACGGTACTGGGGGCACGCTCCACGAATCCACGTCGTGAGCCTATCCACCGGTGCCGGTCAGAACACCGGACCTGCTGACGGTGCCGGTCAGAACACCGGCCATGGAATAGACGGCCAGTCCTCCGACGGCACCGGGAACACCCCGTGCTCGATGAGCTCGTCGATCCGGGCCGTGAGCGCGCAGGCCTCGGCCGTCGTGAGCCAGTCGGTGACGACCTCGGCCTCGCTCGTGTCGAGGAGTGCGCGCAGTCGCCGCAGGGTTGCGAGAAGTTGAGCAGGGATGGGCACGCCGGACCACCCCCACAGCACCGACCGCAGCTTGCCCTCCTCGTGGAAGGTGAGTCCGTGGTCGATGCCCCAGATGCGGCCTGCGGTGTCGACGAGCAGGTGGCCGCCCTTCCGGTCGGAGTTGTTCGTGATGGCATCGAGGAGCGCTATCTCCTGGACGGCCTCAAGGTCGGCGTGGACGAGCCTGATCGGGGCTCCCTGACCGGACTGCCCCTCCAGGACGCTCATCCACCCGGGATGCTCGGCGTCGATCGCCACGAGGTCGACGACCCCGGCGGACGGGTCCTCCTCGATCCACTCCTGGCACATGCCCGGCCCGGCCGGGCCGTCGTCGCGCCATACGGTGGTCGGGATGACGTCCCAGCCGGCCAGCCGGGCCAGCTCATAGGTCGCGATCTCGCGGCCGGCGAGATGGCCGTCCGGGAAATCCCATAGGGGTCGCTCCCCGCTCACCGGCTTGTAGACGCAGAGCAGTTCGACACCGCCGGCGGACGTGACCTTGCAGCGCAGGGTCTGGTTCGACGCCGCGACAAGGCGGCCCTCGATGACGAGTTCGCCGGTTGCCAGTGCCGCCGCGAGCTCATCCCGCGGCAGGCGTTCTGCCTCGCTCATGACCGGCGTCGGTAGCCGTTCGCCCGGGGGCACACGTGCCCGGCCGGGTCCAGGGGCTGGGTGCAGAACGGGCACGGCGGCCGACCGGCACCCGCGACGATCTGGGCGCGTGCGGCGAATGAACGCGCATACGACGGGGTGAGCCAGACGCGGAGGGTGTCGGTGCCGTCGGCATCGTCATCGGCAATGTCTGGGACTCCGGTGTCGTCCTCGGCGACCGCGTGGGCCTCGACGACGACCCGCGAGGTCGCCTCGTCCCAGCCGAGGGCCATGGCGCCGACCCGGAACTCCTCGATGAGCGGAACGTCGAGCGGCTGCGCGTCGCTCTCCGAGCCCGTGTCGGGGATCGGGACGTCGGGTGACCGGGTGTCGCGCACCTCGTCGAGCAGTTGGTCGAGCCGCTCGGCGAGGACGATCACCTGCTGCTTCTCGACGACGACGCTCGTGACCTGATTGCCCGATCGGGCCTGGAGGAAGAAGGTTCGCTCCCCCGGCATGCCGATGGTGCCGACGACGAAGCGATCGGGCGACTGGAACTCAAAGACCTGACGTGGCACGCCTTGACCTTACCTGCTGACGGGCACGCCTGCCCGTCTCATCCGGCGCCGCCTCCGACAGCAGCGTCACTCGTTCGGCGCTTTCGCTTCGCGCCCTTCGCGGGGGCGAGGGAGGATAGATCGCCGCCCGTGTCGTTCGTCCGAAGGACGAATGGCCGCAGTTTCGTGTAGCGGATGACGCTGACGGAGCAGGGGTCGACGGAGATGCGCTGGAACTGGTCGAGGTGGACGCCGAGCGCATCGGCGATGATCGCCTTGATGACATCGCCGTGGCTCACGGCAACGTAAACCGCCTCCTCGCCGAGTCGGCCATTCCATTCGCGCACCGCCCCGACGGCGCGGTGCTGCATCTGGGCGAGCGACTCCCCCTCGGGCCCGGGGAACACGGCCGCACTGGGATGCGCCTGGACGACGCTCCACATCGGCTCCTTCGACAGCTCCTTGAGCGGCCGGCCCGTCCAGTCGCCGTAATGGCACTCGCCGAGCCTTTCATCGGTGTGCCGCTCGACGGTGCCCGCCTGCGCCGCCCAGATCACGTCGGCAGTCTGCTGCGTGCGGTCGAGCGGGGAGGCCACCACGGCTGCGAGCCCCAGAACCGACAGCCGGGCCGCGACTGCATCGGCCTGGGATTCGCCGTGCTCGTCCAGGAAGACGCCGGGGGTCCAGCCGGCGAGGACTCCGTCGGCGTTCGCCTTCGTTCGTCCGTGCCTGACGAGGATGAGGGTGGTCATGCTCACGAGCGTAAGGCGCGACTCCGACTGGAGCACAATGGGCTCATGATTCGGGGAATGGGCCTCTACGGTGCCGACAGTGCCCTGGCGCTCCAGGATGTCCGCAGCTGGGAGATGCCGGGCGACAGCCCGGTCGAGCCCAAGCTCCTCGACCTCAAGGAGCGCTGCCGGGCCAACCCCGGGTCCTTCGTATGGCTCGGGCTCTTCGAGCCGACGAAGGCCGAGCTCGCTCTGGTCGCCGACGTATTCGAGCTGTCCCACCTTCAGGTCGAGGATGCCGCGAACGATGCGCAGCGGCCGAAGGTGGAGGTGGGCCCGCCGGGCCGCGTGTTCGTCATCGCGAAGGTCCTCGACTACATCGAGCGGTCATCTGATGTCCAGACCGGGCAGCTCGCGGTGTTCATCGGCCCCTGGTTTGCCGTGACTGTGCGGTTCGGCCAGATCGGCGACCTGCGCGGGATCCGCGAGCGACTCGAGACCAGCCCCGACCTGCGCGCCCACGGGCCCGTCTCCGTCCTCTACTCCGTCCTCGACCGCGTCGTCGACGGCTACCTCACCGTCACCGACGAGATAGCGCAGGACATCGAGGACGTCGAGACCGAGGTGTTCTCCGGCATCCCGGAGAACAACAATGCCAACCGCATCTACCGGCTCAAGCGCGAGAACGTGGAGATCCGCCGGGCGGTCTCACCCCTCGTGCCCTTCGCCCACGCGTGGGTCACCGAGTCCAACACCTGGATCCCGTCCGACATGCTCCCCTACTTCCGCGACATCGGCGAGCACCTGCTACGCGCATCGGACTCGACGGAGTCGAGCGACAACCTGCTCATGACGATGCTCATGGCCTCGACCTCGCTGCAGGACCTCCAGCAGAACCGCGACATGCGCAAGATCAGCTCCTGGGTCGCGATCGCCGCCGTGCCCACCATGATCGCCGGCATCTACGGAATGAACTTCGACTACATGCCCGAGCTCCACCAGCCCTGGGGCTACCCGGCGGTGCTCCTCCTCATGGGCACCGCGTGCTTCTCGCTCTACCGGGCGTTCAAGCGATCAGGCTGGTTGTGACGACCGCGGCCGCCGTGCCGACCAGGACCAGCCCAGCGCTGGTGATGGCGGCCGGCTGAGACCCGACGGACCAGTTGCGGTGCGACACTGCCCGCTCCCTGCGTCGGCTCCTCGCGATGACGATCGCCGCCGCGATGAGGGCCGCACCGATGACGAGGAGCGCGAAGGCTGCCCAGAGGACTCCGGGGAAGAAGACGCTCATCACGATCGGCATGCCCTGTAGCGAGCCGACTGCCGCGATCACGAGAAGCATGAAATCGCGGAAGAGCACGGCCGCGATGACAAGCGCGGCGAGCGTGATGAGCAGCAGCACGGCACCCGGCCGGCTCTGGCTCTCCAGCTCCCCTCCCATGGTCGTCATCGCCGCGAAGACGGCCACGATCGACCCGAGCGCGAACCCGAGGCCGCGCGGCTTCACGATGCCACCCCATGCGAGCAGGAACCAGGCGACGCTCACCCCCCAGACCATTGCGCCGATCTTCGCGTCGGGCGCGATGATGGCGCTCGGCTCGGGCAGCATCGCAGCGCCCGATCCGGCCACTGCGACGATGCTCGCGAACAAGGCCAGGTGCTGGAGCGGCTGCCGGTGGAGGAGCCACAGCACCGCCGCCACCGGTATCGCCACCCCGGCCGTGAGGAGGACGAGTTGCTCGTCGACGAGGTCGAGGTACTCGTTGCCGGCGAAGCCGACGACACCCGCCCACGCGATCGTGGCGCCGAACCACAGCACGGACCGAAGCCGGGTGCCCGGCCCGCCGAGTGACTGCGGCACCACGAAGCCCGCCGCGAGGAGGAGCACGAATGCCGCCCCGATGGTCGCCAGTCGAATCGGGGCGGTGAATTCCTCCCAGAACTGGCTGAGGACGAGGATGAACGCGGTGAGGATGATGACGCCGCCGAGGTAGCCGAGCGCCTCGATCAGCAGCGAGGTGCGATGTTCAGGATGCGCAGGCGCTGCCAACTCCGGGGCTGCCAACTCCGGCTCCGGCTCCGTCGCCGGGGTCACCGACTCGGTCATCTGGTCTGCCGTCGCCGTCACGTCCTCTTGCATCACGTCCTCGCGCATGACCGCAGCCTGCTCCGGGGTGATGACGCCGTCGGTCAGCCAGTGGTCGATCGAGCGCCGCAGGTCATCCGGGGCGATGAGGCCGCCGGCCTGCTCCATCGGGTTCTTGTCCATGTCTCCAAGGTGCGTCGGAGCATCCACGGCGCCAAGGGCCGTTCGTCATGGCGCGCTAGCCCGCAGGCCCCGGTGAATGCTCGCCTCAGGCGACGAGGACCCCGGTGAGGAGCAGGACGATGAGGAGCAGTCCCAGGGCGATGCGGTAGATGACGAACGGCAGGTACGACCGGGTCGTGACCCAGCGCAGCAGCCAGGCGATGACGGCGAATCCGGTGAAGAACGCGATGACGGTCGCGAGGATGGTCGGTCCCCAGGCGACCGCCGGGTCGCTGCTGATCTTCGTCGCCTCGTACAGGCCCGAGGCGACGACGGCCGGGATGGCCAGGAGGAAGGCGTAGCGCGCCGACGCCTCGCGGGTGTAGCCGAGGGCCAGCCCGGTGGAGATGGTGGCGCCGGACCGCGAGACCCCCGGGATGAGCGCGAGGGCTTGGCCGAGGCCGAAGAGGATGCCGTCCTTCGCATTGAGGTTCGCGAGGGCCAGGCGGTGACGGCCGAGGGCGTCGGCAACGCCGAGGATGATGCCGAAGACGATGAGGGTGCCAGAGACGAGCCACAGGTTCCTGGCCGCGGTCTCGATCTGGTGCGAGAACGTCAGGCCCAGCACCGCGATCGGGATGGTGCCGACGATGATGTACCAGCCCATTCGCGCATCGATGCTCGAGCGCAGGGCGGGCTTCACGAGCGACCTTGCCCATGCCGAAATGATGCGGGCGATGTCGCGCCTGAAGTAGACGATGACGGCGAGCTCGGTGCCGATCTGGCTTACGGCCGTGAACGCGGCGCCCGGGTCCTGCCAGCCGAGCAGCTGGCTGACGACGAAGATATGCGCGCTCGAGGAGATCGGGAGGAACTCCGTGATGCCCTGGACGAGTCCGAGAACAACGGCCTCGAGCCAGGAGATCGGAACCACTAGCCGTCCAGCCCGGCCTCGACGAGTATTTCGCTCATGGTCACGAGGGCTGCCGTGCGCTCCTCGAGGCTAGAGGCCGTCGGGCTGATGGTGAGGGTCGTGACGCCAGCCTCGGCGTAGGCGGAGAGTCGATCGCGGACGCGCTCGCGCGGGCCGATGAGCGAGGTCTGGTCGATGAAGTCGAATGGCACGGCGCCTGCCGCGCCGAAGTAGTCCTTCGACATGAACCGGGCCTGGATGTCGTCGGCCTCGGCCTCGAATCCCATGCGGCTGGCGAGCTGGTTGTAGAAGTTGGTCTCCTTGCTGCCCATCCCGCCGATGTATAGCGCCGCGTACGGACGGATCTGGTTCGCGCACTCGGCGATGTCGTCGCCGAACGAGACCGGGACGGTCGGCACGATGTCGAAGCCCTCGAGGCTGAGGCCGGCGCGCTCGCGTCCGGCGCGAATGTGGGCCATGGAGTCGGCGGAATGCTCCGGGGAGTAGAAGATCGCGAGCCAGCCGTCGGCGATCTCGCCGGCGAGCTCGAGGTTCTTCGGCCCGATCGCCGCGAGGTAGACCGGGATGTTCTCGCGCACCGGGTGGACGGTGAGCGTGAGTGCCTTGCCGGGTCCGTCGGGGAGCGGAAGCGTGAAGAACTCGCCTTCGAACGAGACGCGCTTGCGGGCGAGTGCCATGCGCACGATCGAGACATATTCGCGGGTGCGCTGCAGTGGCTTCGTGAAGCGCACGCCGTGCCAGCCCTCGGATACCTGCGGGCCCGAGACGCCTAGGCCGAGTCGGAACCGGCCGCCGGAGAGGCTGTCGAGGGTCGCAGCGGTCATCGCGGTGTTGGCGGGGGTGCGGCCGGGAATCTGGAACACCGCGGAGCCGACGTCGATCGAGGTGGTCTGTGCGGCGATCCAGGCGAGGACGGTTGCGGCGTCCGAGCCGTAGGCTTCCGCTGCCCATGCGACGGCGTACCCGAGCCGGTCGGCCTCCCTCGCGAGTTGCAGGTTGTCCGCATCGTTTCCGGCTCCCCAGTAGCCGAGATTCACGCCCAAGCGCATATGTGCCTCCTCAAGGTCATCGAGAGCCTATGCCTTCGGGCCGACACCGCCCAGTGACCCCCGGGGCGCTTGCGGGTACCCCGCCCAAGGCGGCCCCCGGACGAGTACCGTGCCCGTATGGAGCAGCGACCCCTCGGACGATCGGGCCTTTGGGTGGGTCGCTTCGCACTCGGGACGATGTCGTGGGGCCGCGGGACCGATGAGTTTGACGCGCGTGACCAACTCGCCGCCTTCCTCGACGCGGGCGGAACCCTCATCGACACCGCTGACGTCTATAGCGACGGCGTTGCGGAGCAGATGCTCGGCGAGTTCCTCAAGGAGTTCGAGGCGCGCGATCAGGTTGTCATCGCGACGAAGGCGGGATCGAAGGCAGGGCCGGAGCGGCGGTTCGACACCTCGCGGTCGCACATACTGCGCAGCCTCGACGAGTCGCTCGCCCGCCTGCGCACCGATCACGTCGACCTGTGGCAGTTGCACGCGTGGGACCCGATGACCCCGATGGACGAGACCCTCGCTGCCGTCGACGAGGCCGTTCGCTCCGGCAGGGCCCGCTATGCGGGCATCTCGAACTATTCCGGCGCCCAGGCGGCCCGCGCCGCGACGTGGCAGCGGGCCGTGCCCGGCCGCACGCCGATCGTCGCGGCCCAGATGGAGTATTCGTTGCTCGAGCGTGGCATCGAGCGGGAGCTCATCCCGGCTGCCCAGTCGCTAGGACTTGGGATCCTCGCGTGGTCACCGCTCGGCCGCGGGGTCCTCACCGGCAAGTACCGCCACGGGATGCCGAGCGACTCGCGTGGCGCCAATGCCGAGACGGCAGGCTGGGTTCAGGTCTACCTCGATGAGCGGGGGCGAAGCATCGTCGATGCCCTCGCGATTGCCGCTGATGGCCTAGGCGCCTCCCCCACCGAGGTCGCGCTCGCCTGGCTGCGCGACCGCCCGGGGGTGGTCGCGCTCATTCTCGGCGCACGCACGAATAATCAGCTCATCGCTGCGCTCGCGGCCGAGGAACTCGTGCTTCCCGATGAAATCCTGCGGGCGCTCGACGAGGTCTCGGCCCCTCCCCTCGGCTATCCCGAGGCAGGCTGGGCACAGCGGCGCTAGCAGGAGGATTGATGCGGCAGCGAACCCCAGAAAAGCTTTGGGAATGCAAGGAACTGGACCGCATCCACATCTCTCCCTAGGGTCGGAAGGCTGGCACTCAGCAGGCTCGCAGGAACCGATCCAGCACACGCACGCCGAACTGCAGTCCATCCACCGGCACGCGCTCGTCGACCCCGTGGAACATCCGCCAGTAGTCGATGTCGGCGGGCAGTTTCAGCGGGGAGAACCCGTAGCAGGCGATTCCCAGGGTTGAGAACGACTTCGCGTCGGTACCGCCGGAAATCATGTACGGCACGGCGCGGGCCGCGCTGTCCTCCTGGCGAAGGACGGAGGCCATGAGGTCGACCGTTGCCGTGTCGAAGGGGGCCTCGATCGCGATGTCGCTCACCACCGTCTCGACGACGATGCCGTCGCCGACGAGCCCACGTATGGTCTCGTCGAACTCGTGCTCGAACCCGGGGAGGACCCTGCCGTCGATCGAGGCCGTGGCCTCCGTGGGGATGACGTTGTGCTTGTAGCCGGCGTCCAGCATGGTCGGGTTCGCTCTGTTGCGGAGGGTGGCGCCGACGAGCGCGCCGAACGTACCGAGGGTGCGGACGACCTCCTCGATGCCCGCCCCGGTGACATCGACCCCGTAGGCGTCGGCGAGCTCATCGAGGAACCGGTCGACAGTCTTCGTTCGACGCACCGGCCAGGAGTGACCGCTTACCGCCGTGACCGCTGCGCAGAGTGCCGTGACCGCATTGTCGTCATGGATCATCGAGCCGTGCCCCGCTCGGCCAGAAGCCCGAAGTCGCAGCCAGCGGATGCCCTTCTCAGCTGTCTGGATCGGGTAGAGCCGAAGATCGTCGCGGACAGTGAGGGAGAACCCGCCGACCTCACCGACCGCCTCGGTCACCCGCTCGAACATATCGGGACGGTTGCGGACGAGCCACTGGGAGCCGTGACGCAAACCCGCCTCTTCGTCAGGGAGGAACAGGACGACGACCTCGCGGCGCGGGCGGACACCCGTGCGGCCCCATGCCCGAACGACGGCGAGGATCATGGCGCACATGTCCTTCATGTCGACTGCCCCGCGACCCCAGATGAAGCCCTCGTCGACCTCCGCCGCGAACGGCGGGTGGCTCCAGTCAGATGCGATCGCGGGCACGACGTCGATGTGGCCGTGGAGCAGCAGCGCCGGCGCAGTGGCGTCGGTGCCCGGCACTCGAAGGTAGACGCCGGCTCGAGAGGGGCTCGTGGTCGTGAACACCTCTGGGTCCCAACCGGCCTCGCGCAGCATGGCCGCGCAGTATTCCGCGGCTTCCGCCTCCCCCATGGTCAAAGGGCTGTCGCCGTAGTTGCTCGAGTCGATTCGAATGAGTGCCTGCGTCAAACCGACGACGTCGGCCTCGGCATCCGGCAGCGGTTCCCATGGCATGACGCCATCTTGCACCACGAAGGCGGGAGCCGGTCGCGCGGCATCGACACGGGCAGGTATGCTTGCGGCCGCAGCATCACGCTGCACCACGTCCGAGTGGCGGAATTGGCAGACGCGCTAGCTTGAGGTGCTAGTTCCCTTTACGGGGAATGGGGGTTCAAGTCCCCCCTCGGACACTCCCCTCTATGAGGGAAATGAACGGAAGCGTGTCCCCCCAGGAAATCTGGGGGGACATTTTGCTGTTCCGGCTCCCCCCTCATCCCCCATACACGGGTCTACGAAGCCGACGGGTGCGCTTTGCCCGCTTTCGCCTACTTCGTGGACGAGGGTGCGCCAGAGCCGTCCGTCTACTTGGTCTACGTAGTGCGCTTGTCGGCTTCTTTGCCACGCGAAGCAGCCTGAGCCGACGAAGTTGACCCGTCAAGAATCGGTTGGGTAGCAACACGAACGGCAACACTCAACAGGCGCACAGCGTCCATCAAAGTACGCTCAGCCAACCCCCGAGAGGGCGCATTTCATAGGGCAGCAACCCTCTCCCGTGAACGCGGAGTCGCACCTCAGTTACGAGTCCGACTCCCGTTTGACGTTCGAGGGGAAGTATGAAGTGTGAAAAGCACCGTTGAGCAGTTGCGTCGTTGCGTCGGCCAGTCGGCGCGGGTGCACTGCCCACGCACGAACCGCCTCATAGATCGCCATTGCATCACGGACGTTCTTCGCGTCCCTGCGGACTGCGGCGGCTCAACGCCACGAGGGGAATCGGGTACGACCTCGGCCAACCGTCATCACAGCGCCGCACTCTCGACAGGTCGAACCACGTCGGCCCCAGGGCGCGAATCCGGACACTCCAAGAACACAACCTGACCCCGAGAAAACGGACATACCGAGAAAACCGCACAAAATTGACCGAGCAGCACCGTGTTTACACGGTAGTGCTCACCCCCGCCGTGCCCTATCGTCACTAACACATGAACGATAATGGGAAGCAGTCCCAGTGAGGCTCGGCCTCCATGAGTGCAGCCCGGAGTCGGTTCAGCGGATTCAGTTCACGCTCAGGCAGAGGGAACGCCGCTGGCGCGGTCATCGCATGCGCGGTGATGCTCCTCGCGGGATGCGGTGGTTCGGGCGAGGCTGAATCCGGTGCGCCCGTCATCCGAGGAGACGTCACCGTTGCGCTCACCGTGTCGAACTCGACAACGACGGGCACAGTCGGCACGCCAATCACGTTAACTTCGGCAGGTGGGTCGGCCACCGACAGGGTCTCGTTCACCACCACCACCACCGGCTGCACGGCTATCGGTGCGTCACTCAGCGCGACAACGGCTGGCCTCTGCATCGTGACCGCAACTCAAGTGACGCAGACCAGCCCAGCCGTGACGTTCACGTTCACCGCCGCAGATGCCGCGACTTCGTCAGCCGGGGTTCCTTCGTCGCCGTTGAATCCCAGGTTGACCTCGACGGGACCGACGACGATGACGGTCTGGTTCGACGCACCGCCGGACAATGGTTCGGTGATCACGTCGTACCAGGCAACATCAACTGCCGGAGCGATCACCGGCACCGTGACCGGGGCGGAGTCTTCCAGCGGGATCCTTGTGACCGGGCTGACGACCGGGGAAACGTACAGATACAAGGTGACCGCTACGAATGCGGTCGGCACGTCGGCATACGCCGTCACAAGGATCCTCACGGCGGGCTCGGGGGACTGCAATGCACCCGCAAGCACGAACGTCAACTGGGCGTACTGTGTCATGCGAGAGCTCGCTTTGAAACACACGAATCTGACTGGCGCAAATCTGAGTGGCGCAAATCTGACTATGGCGGACCTCTACGCAAACCTGACCGGCGCAAACCTGACCGGCGCGTCCATTAACGGGGCGGACGTGAACCACACGGATTTCACTGACGCGAACCTAACCGACGTGGATCTTCAAGGAACGTATGGTGCCGTCGCGAACTTTACCCGCGCGAACTTGACCCGCGCGAACCTGACCTGCGGGAACGCTAACGGGACTATGTGCTCAGACCTGCTCAACGCGAACCTGACCGACGCGAACCTGACCGACGCCCAACTGACGGGGGTGTGTAATCTGAAAACAGTGACGTGGACCGGCGCTACCTGCCCGAACAAGTTGAAGGGTCCGTATCCATGTTCACTGTCTACCACCGTGACGGTGGCTACCGTCACGTTCGACCCGAACGACGGGGACGGGTCCATCGCGAGTCAGATCGCAACGGGGGCCACGTTGCTCACGGCAAACAACGGAGCGATCAAGCGGACCGGCTTCGCGTTCAACGGGTGGAACACGTCCGCGAACGGGAACGCGAACGGGAACGGCACGGCATATGCGAACTTGGCATCGTATCCGTTTACGGCGGATGCGACGCTGTATGCCAATTGGGGTTGCCTTCCGTTGAGCGTGACGGCTTCAGCCGAACGCCTCACTAAGGACAGGGGCAAAGTGAGGTGGACCGCGTCGTCAAGCGAGTCGCCGTGGACGACGTTCATGGTGACGACGGTGGGCGGCGGTTGGCCCACGACGGTCTCTCAGTCGTCGGATACCGGGTCGAAGACCGTCACGGGACTCTTGCCATTCCAGTCCTACGCGTTCACTGTGAAGGCGACGAACGAGGGAGGCTGCTCGTACACATCATCCCAATCCAATCGGGTTGCTGCGGTGAGTTGATCACCTGGCTCCGCTGGGGCTGCCCCACCTCGCAGCCGGTCACACCCTTCCCTCAGCCATGATTTCCGCGTCAACGTCGGGACCGACTCGTCAACTGGGTCGGCCCCGACGCATGAGGTGGGGTCGGTCAGCACGACTCCTCCCCCTGTACGCCGACTTGGGGCACGGCGCACAAGGTCGACTTTGTGACCCAGCCTCGACGGTTGTCCGGTCTCGTCAAGGAGTAGACGACGGAGGCGACCGGGCTTGCCGAGCACGCTTTCACTTCAGGCGACTGGCATGCATCGCCTCCTGGTTCACGAGCTCTCTGAGTCCGCCAGGGACGACTTGCAGGCGAGTCCGCTGAGTGCGCTGGTTCCCTCAAGCCGACTCGATAGACGGCTACTCATGCCGACCTTGCTGCGCTTAGCCGACTGCAATGGATCGAACAGCCAGCACGGTCGCGGACAACAAACGAGCACGCTCAGTCGCCCAAACCACGCCAACCGGCCCACGGGATGTCCCATAAATATAGAGGTTGAGTCGAAACATATAGAGGTTGAGTCGAATCGGTGAGAAGCGGACCGTCTACTCCGCGAACTGGTTGGCAGGGGCCGGCTGGCTACAGAGCGAACCGAAGTTCGCTCGAGGCGTCCGCCTACCAGCCGACGCTTGTGCGCATCGTCGTCG
>CAFBNE010000063.1_pt1 | contig 19392 bp, 13 predicted proteins | sample 7269181 | NCBI WGS metagenome assembly CAFBNE01 (sample SAMEA6814085, study PRJEB35770) | uncultured Actinomycetes bacterium | biome: Freshwater; feature: Freshwater reservoir; material: water | place: Czech Republic | collected 2017-05-23 | depth 30m m
AACCCGCCGCTCTATGTCCAAGAGGGGATCGGCGGCGACCCGCCGCTCTATGTCCAAGAGGGGATCGGCGGCGACCCGCCGCTCTATGTCCAAGAGGGGATCGGCGGCGACCCGCCGCTCGATGTCCAAGAGGGGATCGGCGGCGACCCGCCGCTCGATACCCTCCATGACGTGCTTGCCGATGCCCTGCGGCTCAGGGATCTGTACCGGGTAGACGCCGTCGAAGCATGCCCGGCAGAGGCGCTCCTTCGGGATCGTCGTAGCCTCGATGAGGGAATCGAGTGACACGTAGCCGAGGGAATCGGCCCCGATCGACCGGCACACCTGCTCGACCGTGAGCCCGTTGGCGATGAGCTCAGCCCGGCTCGCGAAGTCGATGCCGTAGAAGCAAGGCCATTTGACGGGCGGGCTCGAGATCCGGACGTGGACCTCGCGGGCACCCGCCTCGCGGAGCATGCGCACGAGGGCGCGCTGCGTGTTGCCCCGAACGATCGAGTCATCGACGACGATGAGGCGCTGGCCGGCGATGACATCGCGCAGGGGGTTGAGCTTGAGCCTGATGCCGAGCTGGCGAATCGTCTGCGACGGCTGGATGAAGGTGCGGCCGACATAGGCGTTCTTCACGAGGCCCTCGGCGAACGGGATCCCGGACTCCTGGGCGTAGCCGATTGCCGCGTAGCGGCCGGACTCCGGCACCGGGATCACGAGGTCGGCCTCGACCGCGTGCTCGCGCGCGAGGATGCGTCCGGTCTCGACGCGGGTGGCCTGAACGCCGCGTCCGGCGATCGCGGTATCGGGCCGGGCGAGGTAGACATACTCGAAGAGGCAGCCCTTCGGATCGGCCTCGGCGAAGCGCTGCGATCGCAGGCCCTGCTCGTCGATCGCGATGAGCTCGCCGGGCTCGACCTCCCGCACGAATGAGGCACCGACGATGTCGAGGGCAGCGGTCTCGCTCGCGAGGACCCAGCCACGCTCGAGGCGCCCGAGCACGAGGGGCCTGATGCCCTGTGGGTCGCGGGCTCCGTAGAGGGCATCGTCGTCCATGAAGACGAGCGAGAAGGCGCCCTTGAGGTGGGGCAGCTCGTGCATCGCCGACGCTTCGATGCTCATGTCTGGATGGGCGGCGATGAGTGCGGTGAGGACGTCGGTGTCGCTCGTCATGGTCACGTTCGTGCCGAGGGGCAGCTCGCCGGAGTCCACCGAGAGGGCAGCGAGGCGCCGGGCCAGCTCCGGGGCGTTCGTGATGTTGCCGTTGTGCCCGAGGGCGAGGTGGCCGGTTGCGGTGGAGCGGAAGGTCGGCTGGGCGTTCTCCCAGACACTCGCCCCGGTGGTGGAGTAGCGCGTATGGCCGATCGCCACGTGGCCGCGCAGCGACTCGAGGCTGGCCTCGTTGAACACCTGGGATACCAGGCCCATGTCCTTGAAGACCACGATGTGACTGCCGTCGCTCACCGCGATGCCGGCGGACTCCTGACCTCGATGCTGGAGTGCGTAGAGCCCGAAGTAGGTGAGCTTCGAGACATCGTCGCCGGGGGCCCAGACCCCGAATACCCCGCATGCGTCCTGCGGACCCCGCTCGCCGGGCATGAGGTCGTGAGATAACCGGCCATCGCCTCGTGTCACGGCTGCAGCCTACGCGACCGGCGCCCTGATGCTCACCTGCGCAGGCGCTGCTCGCTAGTCGGTATCCGCTCCGGCGGATCCGCGCATGCGCTTCGTGGCCCCGCGGCCCTTCTTCTCCTTGATCCGCCGGTCAGTGGCCCCCTTCGACGGCTTCGTGGGCCGGCGCGCTCGGGGGGCCGGGGCGAATGCCTGGTCGAGCACCTGGGCGAGCCGCAACTCGGCGAGCCGGCGATTCTGCAGTTGCGCGCGGGAATCCGAGGCAGTGATGACGAGGCATCCGCCGGTGAGCCGGGGGCCGAGCCGCTGGATCGCCCGCTCGCGCAGCCGCTCGGGGATGCTCGGCGAATTGGCGAGGTCGAAGATGAGCTGCACCCGCGAATCGGTCGTGTTCACCCCCTGGCCGCCGGGCCCGGACGAGCGGGAGAACCGCCATGACAGCTCTGATCGGGGGATCATCACAGATCCGCGCACGACGATCTCATCTGCCATGTGACAAATATGGCCCAAGAGCGGGCAACAAGCTGCCAGGGAACCATCGCGCCCCGTGCTCGGGCGGATAGATGCTGCTGCGGGACGGGGTTTGGGGGTGCGCAGCGACATCGACCCGCCCAAACCCGGGGTGAGCCTGGGCGGGGGCGGGGGCGGGGCGGGGGCGGGGCGGTTGACCCGATGGGCCAGCCGGCGGCTGCGCTAGAGGATGCCGCCGCCCTTGTTTGTGTCGCTGGAGAAGCGCTGCGCTACGTAAATCGGGATGATGCTCACGAGAATCAGCGCCGCCGCGACGACGTTGACGATCGGCGCCTGATTCGGCCGGAACAGGTTCTGGTAGATCCAGATGGGCAGCGTCGTGATGCCCGGACCTGCCGTGAAGGTCGTGACGATGATCTCGTCGAAGGACAGGCCGAAGGCGAGCAGCCCGCCCGCCACGATGGCGGACTTCATAAGCGGGAAGGTCACGAGCCGGAAGGTGGTCCAGCCTCCGGCACCGAGATCAGCCGACGCCTCCTCAACGTTGCCGCCGAGCCGGCGCAGGCGGGCGAGCGCGTTGTTGTAAACGACGACGATGCAGAAGGTCGCGTGCGCCACCACGAGGGTGAGGAAGGTGAGGCCGCCGAGATACGAGGTGAAGACGTTGTTGAGCGCGATACCGGTGACAATGCCCGGCAGGGAGATCGGCAGGACGATGAGGAGCGAGATCGACTCGCGGCCGAAGAAGCGATAGCGCGCGATGACGAGCGAGACGAGGATCCCCAGGATGAGGGCCACGGCGGTCGCGGCGCTCGCGACGAGCACCGAGGTGAGAAGCGCGTCGCGCACGCCCTCGCTGTCGACGGCACGACCCCACCACTCCGTGGTGAAGCCCGATGGGGGCCAGGTGAGGGACCTGTTCGTGCTGAACGAGTTCACGAGGATGACGATGAGCGGGACGTAGATGAATCCGAACGCCAGCAGCGCGAGGAGCGACAGGATGGCCTTCGTTGAGCGCGAGATCGACACGGCACCCCCTACAGGTTCTCGAGCGCACCGGAGCGGCGCACTGCGTAGAGGTAGAGCAGCACGATGACGACCGGGATGGTCGACACGGCTGCCGCGAAGGGCAGATTGCTCACGTAGGTCTGCTGCACGACATTGCCGAGCATCTGAAGTTTGCCGCCAACGATCTGGGCGGTGATGTAGTCGCCGAGGCTGAGCGAGAAGGTGAAGATCGAGCCGGCGACAACCGAGGGAAAGATCATCGGTAGGACAACGCTCTGGAAGGTGCGCCAGCCCTTGGCGCCGAGGTCGGATGAGGCATCGAGCATCGAATTCGGCAGCCGGGTGAAGCCGGCGTAGACCGGCAGGATCATGTACGGCAGCCACAGGTAGGTGAGCGTGATGACGATGCCGATGAATCCGTACCCGGGGCTATCGAGACCGAGGGGGCCGATCAGCCAGGCGAGCACGCCGCTTTCGGGTTGCAGCATCGCGCGCCATGCGTAGACCTTCACGAGATACGAGGCCCAAAGCGGCGTGAGGACCATGGCGATGAGGAGCGGTTGCCACCTGGCCGACGCCACGCGCGCCATGAAGAACGAGAGTGGCAGGGCGATGATGAGGCACAGCACCGTGACGAGCAGGGCGATCCCAACCGTGCGGGCCACGGTGGACAGATACGCGGGGGTGGTGAAGACGTTCTGGAAGTTCTCGAGCGTGAACGTGCGGACGAGTTGGCCGGTGAAGTCGTCAACCTGCCAGAACGCAGTGATAAACAGGGCAGCGAGCGAGCCCAGATAGACCACGACCAGCCACGCCATCGGGGCGGACAGGAGGCCGGCAAGCCGAAGATTGGGGTGCCGGTACCAATAGCCCCGATGGGTGGCGGTCGTGGTCGTCATCTGTGCCTATTCCTTGATCTGACTGCTGTTCTTGATCGAACCGACTGCGCTAGCTGCGCAGAGCACTCCATGTCTAGCTGCGCAGAGCACTCCATGCGGTAACCCAGTCGCTGTAGGGCACGCACTGAACATCAGTGCGGCCATCGAGGCAGGCCGCGGTCGGGGTGTTCCAGTAGTAGACGTCCTCCCAGTACGCGGTGTCGCCTGCATGGAACGTCGCGCAATGATCCTTGTCCGCCGTGAGCGCACAGGACTTCTCATTCGACGGTGCCTCGCCGAACCACTCGGCAACGGCGGCATTTGCCTGCGGTGACGCGATGTGGTTGACCCACTTGTAGGCGCAGTTGATGTTCTTGGTGTCCTTCGCGATCATCCACGTGTCGGACCAGCCCGTTGCGCCTTCCTTGGCCTTGACCGCCTCGATCTTGCCACCCTCGGCCTTGGCCAGGTTGGCGATGACCTGCCAGGAGGTGCCGACCGCGGTGGTGCCGGAGTTGAACGCCTGGATGGCCTTCGTGTAATCGCTCCAGTACTCGCCGACGAGGGGCTCCTGCTGCTCGAGCAGGGCGATCGCGGCGTCGAACTGGGTCTGGTCCAGCGCGTACGGATCCTTGATCCCGAGCTCGGGCTTCGTTGCCATCAGGTACACGGCGGCGTCAGCGATGAAGATGGGCGAGTCGTACGCGGTGACGGACCCGGCATACGGTGAATCGGCTTCAAAGGTTGATGCCCAAGAGTCAAGCGGGGTCGTGACCTTGTCGGTGTTCCACATGAGCAGGTTGGCGCCGCGACCGTGCGGAACGCCGTAGGGAACGCCGCTGACGCTATTGAAGGACTGCAGTTTCAGGTCGGGGAAGATCTCCGCGTAGCTCGGAACGAGATCGGGATTGAGGGGCTGAACGTTCTCCCCGTAGATCAGGCGAAGCGTGGCATCACCGGATGCCGACACGACATCCCAGCCGCCGCCCTGCATGAGTTTCACTGCCTCGTCCGAGGTCCCGAAGGTCTTCACGTTGACGACGCAGCCGGTCTCGGTCTCGAAATCCGTCACCCAGTCGACATTGGGATCGGTCGAGCCATCCTCGACATAGCCGGGCCAGGCCAGGACGTTCACCGTGCCCTCGCCATCACCAACGGGGCCTGCGTATGCCGCGCCTCCGGGTGCCTGGGCTGAACTCGACGACGAACTGTCAGAACTGCCGCCGCAGCCGGCGGCGACCATTGCGACCGCGGCGGTGGCCGCGGCAATCTTCAGCAGGCGCTGAGTGTGCATCTGCATCCTCCCTCGTATTTTCCTTGACCACGTGCGGACGCACATGGTGACCACCTGTGGCTTGATCAGCCCAGGGAGTATTCGTGTTCGCTGTTCCAGGAAAGCGTGACGCGATCACCTCGGCGTGTGGCGCTTGCGCCGAGATCGGATTGCGAGTTCTGCGCGACGGCCATGAGCGAGCCACCAGCATCGAGGTCGACGACGTACCTCGTTGACATGCCGACGTAGATGACCTCGCGGACGGTGCCCGGCACGGCATGCACGCCTGCCCCGGCCGTCAGGCTTCCCTTCGTCACGCGGATCTTCTCGGGTCGAACCGACCAGGTCCCGGGTCGGCCGAGCACGGCAAGGGCGACCTCGTCGCGCATGAGATTGGAGGTGCCGACGAAACCCGCGACGAACACGGTGGACGGATGCTCGTACACCTCGATGGGCGTGCCGATCTGCTCGATCCGCCCCTCGTTGAAGACGGCGATGCGGTCGGACATGGTGAGCGCTTCGTCCTGATCATGCGTGACGAACACGAAGGTGATGCCGACCTCGCGCTGGATCTCCTTCAATTCAACCTGCATCTGCTCTCGAAGCTTCAGGTCGAGCGCACCGAGCGGCTCATCAAGGAGCAGCACCCGCGGCCGGTTCACGAGGGCCCGAGCGAGGGCGACCCGCTGGCGTTGGCCACCCGAGAGTGCCGATGGCGCTCGGTCGCCGAAGCCGTCGAGGCGGACGTCGGCGAGGGCCTGGCGTGCTCGCTCGACGCGCTCGGGCTTCGCGACCTTCTTCACTCGCAGGCCGTATTCGATGTTGTCGAGCACGCTCATGTGGGGAAAGAGGGCGTAGTCCTGGAAGACGGTGTTGACGTCGCGCGCGTAAGGCGGCATTCGCGTGACATCGGTGCCGGCGAGCTCGATCGTGCCGGCATCGGGCCGCTCAAAGCCGGCAACCATGCGAAGCACGGTTGTCTTGCCCGAGCCGGATGGACCCAGGAGGGTGAGGAACTCCCCGTCGTAGACGTCGAGATCGACATTGTCCACCGCAACAACGTCACCGAATTGCCGGCGAAGCCCACGCAGGCGGATAGCCACCGAAACTTGCGACAAGGGGTATCAGGCCTTTCGTCGACGCACACAGGGAATATGGCACTTTAGTGGCTCACGGGTCGTGCTCGCCGTGATTTCGCGGTGCCCCCAGCGACATCGTTACCCGATTGTTCCCAGGTCGCTGCTTGCAAGGTCAAAGGGCGTGAGGCTGCGGTGTCGGGTATGGCCGGCCCCGCCCGGTAGCCAGGACGCGGACCCGGTCGCCGGCGATTGACGGGACCAAGCCGGGTCTCCGAACATCGACATGCTCCCCGGTGTCGAGCGTGGCGGTGATGACCGTGTCGTGACCGTGATACGAGGCTGCGTGCACCTGCCCGGTCGCACCCTGGGCCCGAGGGAGTGCCCCCCGATTCGAGAACAGGACGGACACGGACGCATTGCTTGCCGAGATCCTCTCGCTGATCTCGGCCGCGGCGTCGACGTTCGGGTGGTGATCTGCAATGACGGGCGCGAGTCTCCCGACGCGAGTCGTGCGCCGACTCTCAATGCGCGGGCCGACGGTTTCGAGGCGGGCGAATCAACGGTCGAGAGCATCGACGAGGATCGCGCCCAGCACATACGTCTGATCTGGTTCCAGGGCGATGCGAGCCTCCCGCCCATGCGGCCGGTCGCTGACGGCAACCACGGTGCCTGTCACCACAGCCAGTCGACGGTTCGGGTCGGTGAAGGTCATCGCGCAGTAGGAGTCGATGGGGGGCACGACGCCATAGCAGAGCAGCCGGGCACCTCCCAGCGACAGGTCCAGGACGTGCACCCGCACGCCGTCGAGGAACACGTGGCCCTCTACGTCAATCCGCGGCGCTCGCCGGCGCTCGCTCGGACCGCCCACGCGGGCATGGCGAGCGACCGCGCGCACCACGAGCATCAGACCCGTGGCTGCCCAAAGGCTCGCCCAGATACCGAAGGTGGTTTCGGCGTGGGGCAGGGAGCCGGAAATCATCCAGTGGCCGGGGACGACGAGCAGCGCCGCCAGGAGCAGGACTGCGGCGATCACGAGTATTGCCAGGCTCGCCCGGCCCAGGCCCGCGGCCAGGCGCACAACCGAGGTGGTCGCACTGCGCCAGCGAGGCGCCCATCCACGGCCCATTGCGCGCAGCGCAACCTGCCGAAGCACCAGGGTCGCGGTGGCAAGGACGGTGAACGTGGCCACATGGCTGCTGGCCGGAGGGCCGACGAGGACGAGCATCAGCACCGGCAAGGCGAGGTACCCGACCAGGCGCCAGCGGTCGGCCGATGCGGTGAGTGCGGATATATACGCGGCCCGTTGCATGGAGCCGAGGCGCCACAGGGATGATTCACAAAATAGTGCTGCGACGTGGTCACGAGTCTGGCTGCGGACGCCTGCTTCGAAGGACATGCCGCCGCGGTCGGACCGCCCCCGCACCAGGGGCTCGCCATGGTGGACCGATCGCCACCCGTCCGCATGGAGCCTGATGCTCGTCCTGATGCGTTGGCCATGGGTTACCGTCGCGACACCGCCGATCGCTTGGATGGCAGACATTCGCAATGCAGCGGGACCGGCGGCCCAGTACGCCGCGTTCCACCGGTTCCGTCCCCTCGCCAGGATCCGCTCCTCGAAGTCGAGGCGAGCCAACGGTGACTCCCGGCGGCCGATTGTGTCGGAAGAGTGCTCGTTGACCGCGTCACTGGCTATGTGGACCAAGCCCAAGCGCGGATCCTCAAAGTACGGGAGGACATGGCCGATCAGGTCAGGCTTGGCCACCTGATCAGCGCCGAGGACGACGATGACATCGCATGTGAGCGACGCGAGGGCGGCGTTGACGTTACCTGCCCAGCCTCCTTCACGGGTCTCTCGTGCCCGGTACTCGATCCCGAGCTCGTCGCACATCCCGACCAGCCATTGGCGCCGACCGTCGTCGAGCACGACAACCTCCGAGGCCAGGCGCATCCGCGTCGCCGCGACGAGGACTGGGAGGAGCACGTCGGGCGACTCGTCGTCCGTTGGGATCAGCACCGTCACGCTGAGTTCGGTGGCAGCCGCCGGCTCGGGGATCGGGACGGCGTTGAGGTGCCACGCCTGCAGGGTCGTTCCGGCAAGGCTGATCAGCGACCAGACCTCAAGGAGGAGGAATGACACTCCCGCGAGCATGACGGCCGGACTCAAGGTCGCCGACGCCCGCCACAGCACATAGGCGCCCCCTCCTGCGAGGGCGGTCAGCGCCAGGGCACGCTGCCTCCCGTTGGACTTGAGCTCAATATCGGGCACTTGCGCGACTCCGTGCGCCGTGAATCGCGTGATCGGCTGAGGAAGCGGCCTTGGGGCAGTTTCGCCCGCGGGCAGCCGGGCGTCGTCCGGGATGGTTGAAGTCATTGGCACACCGTGCCTCGGCCAACTCACGCCGAGTTCTCGGACGGGTAAATGTTGGCTCTTCGCTCGCAGGTGGGGCTCGTCCCCGGACTTGGCCCGGCGACACCGATCAGGGTGTGGGACGAGAACACCAGAGTTCGAGCAGTTGGCTCGACAGCTTCATGGCATCGAACGGCTTCGCGATGACGCCGATGGCGCCAAGCTCCATGTAGCTGGCCACCTCGGACGCGAGAACCTTCGCGGTCACGAAGACGACCGGGACATCGATCAACGATTCGATCGCGCGGATGCCCAGCAATGTGGCGGGTCCATCCATGTCCGGCAGCATGACATCCAGGACGATGAGGTCAGGGTGATCCGCCTCGGCGAGCCGCAATGCCTGAGTTCCGGAGCCGGCAAGGCACACCTCGAACCCGCCGACCTCGACGAGGGCCATCTCCGCGATGGACTGGATATCGGGGTCGTCTTCGACGTAGAGAATCCTTCGGAGTTCGCTCACCCTGGCCACCTCACGATTCCGTGTGCCGGCCGGCAGCCGTTGACGCCGGATCCCTCATGGCCGACACCGGAAGGTCAAAGTAGAACGCCGACCCAACCCCTACGGCCGACGTGAACCCGATGGTGCCTCCCATCCGGTGTATCAGCTCTCGCGAGATCGCCAGGCCGAGTCCCGTCCCCCCGAATTCTCGGCTGTCGGACGAGTCTGCCTGCGAGAACTTCTCGAATATTCGTCCTTGGAATTCGTAAGGGATGCCTCGGCCATGATCGCGCACCTCTACTCGCACCCGGGACCCGTCACGTGTGACCTGAACCTCGACCGTGGACCCGTGCGACGAAAACTTCGCGGCGTTCGACAGCAGGTTGGTGAGCACCTGCTGAAGTCTGTGCGGGTCCACGTCAACGAGGACCGGACCGCAATCCTGACTGAAGGCGTACGCCACGCCGAAGCCGTCCGCGTAGCCCTTGTTCTCCTCCAGCGACCTCTCGACGACGGGCACGAGGGCACATACCTGCATGTCGAGACGAACCTTTCCCTCGACCAGCTTCTCCATGTCGAGCAGGTCGTCGATGAGTCGCCCGAGTCGTTCGCTGTTCTTCTGGGCGATGCCGATCATGCGATGGGCCCCCTCCGGGAGGTCGCCGGCGACTCCGGCTGCCACGAGGCTCAGCGACCCGGTGATGGATGTCAGGGGGGTCCGAAGCTCATGGCTGACGGTCGAGACGAACTCGCGCTTCATCCGCTCGATGCGCATGCGGTCGGAGATGTCCGCGACCATCACCATGTAGCCCTCCGGCTCGCCGTTCTCGTCGACGAGTGGATCCGCATTCAGCTTCACCCAGAACGCAGGTCCGGCCCTTGGGTACGCGAGAAGCTCAACGGCGAACGCCTCACGACGGCTCATCGCCGCGAAGACGGAGTTGATCGTGGCCGGATCGCTGGCCGGTCCGTGGAGGAGGTCACGCGGCCGAGTGCCGATCAAGTCGGCCGGGTGGAAGCCCGTCATTCGCGAGAAGGCATCGTTGTTCCACTCGATGTGCCCGTCGACCCCGGTGATGATCACCCCGCTCGGCATCTGGCTGGCGACGGTCGACAGCCGGGCGAGGGTGCGCCGGTCCTCGCGCCGCTCGCGGGTCTCCTGCCACACCTCGATCATCTGGCCGCACGTCACGAGGATGGGCTGGAGGAAGGCGATGTCCTGATCCGTGAAGCCGCCAGTGCGGTTCGCAAGGCCGATCATGCCGACCATGCCGTCCCGCATGACAGGCACGCCGAGATAGGAGGCCAGAGCCGGGTGACCCGCGGGCAGGCCCCCGGCTCGCGGATCGGCCGCGGGGTCGTTGGACATGACCACGGCGCCGGTCGTGAGCGTGTGACCGAACAGGGTCTCAGGGTTGTCGAACTCGAGGCCCTCCTCCAGGTGCTGGGCGAAGCTCGCCTCAATCGCGTCGTTCCATGCGATGTTCGTCAACGCCAGGGTGCGCAGGAACGGCGTGCCCGTTGGCCGGGACAGGACCTCGCCGATGAATCCGTACTCGCAGCCGGTGACCCTCAGGATGTCCTCGAGCAGGCCATTGAAGGTCGCGCGGCGATCGACCACCTCGATGAAGCTTGACTGGGCCCTCGTGACGATGGCGGCCATCTCCTGCTGGACAGCGAGGTCCGTCGCCAGTTGTATGCGGCGAATGACCGCGGCCACCCAGCGGCCGAGCAGCCGCACGAAGGCGATGTCTGCGTCGCTGAATTCGCCGGCGGATCGAGTGTCGCAGGAGGCGAAACTCAGCGTTCCGTATCGGGTACCCGCGACCTCGAGGGCGACCCCGATGTGCGCTTCAATCCCGACGGCCCGCAGGGCCGGGTCGTGCGCGTAGGAAGATCGGGCAACGGAGTGGATGGCCAGCACGTCTGCGGCGCCCAGGGTGAGCGCGCAGAGGGTCTCGTCGATGCTCACATGTTGTCCGTCGCGCAGGGAATCCCCGGCAGATACCTGCACGAGTACTTCGACGTCGGTCCCCTCGATACGACTCACAACGCCCTGGCTCAGGCCCAGGTAGTCGCACCCGAGGCGCAGTGCCCTTCGCAGGGAGTCACGCGGATCGGCGTCCGACAGGGCGGTGATGGCCGTCAAGGCGAGCACCGCTCGCTGCTGGTTCTCGGTCGCGACCCTGCGGAACTCCTCTTCGACCAGGTCGGCGAGGTCCCGCAGGGCCCTCGAATCCTCGATAGACCAGTCACGCCGTTCGCTGTCGATAACGCACAGGGTTCCGATGCGAGAGCCGTTATCGGCTTCCAGTGGAGCGCCGGCGTAGAAGCGGATCTTCGGGTCCCCGGTCACAAGTGGGTTGTCGGCGAAGCGTGGATCGCCTGGCGCATCCCGGACCACCATCACGTCGGCCGCGGCGATGCCATGACCGCAGAAGGACACTTCCCGCGAGGTATGGGTCGCTTGAAAGCCCTGGTTGGACTTGAACCACTGGCGGTCGGCATCGACGAGGCTGATGAGCGCGAACGGGGTTCCGAATGTCGCCTTCGCCAAGCGGGTCAGGCGATCGAATCGCTCCTCGGGCTCGGAGTCGAGCAGGCCAAGGCCGTGCAAGGCCCTGAGCCGTTCGTCCTCATTGTCCGCAACCGGTGGCGCGATCATGGCAGTCCTGGAGCTAGTCGGGAACAAGGGTGGTCGGGGGGTTGGTCACCGGGCATTGTCGGTGTCGCGATCCCGCCGTGCCGATTCGGCCGAGACACCGAGCTTGTACCCGACCCCTCGCACGGCGATGCCAATGCGGGGTCCTCCAGCCTCCCGCACCTTGCGGCGCAGGCGGGACATGTGCACCTCCACGACGTGGTCATCCCCGTACCAGGAACCCCACACTCCCTCGAGAAGTACGTCGCGGGTAGCAACCCGACGAGGATGCTCGATCAGCATGGCAAGGAGGTCGAACTCCGTGCGAGTCAGGTCGAGTTCGGTGCCGGCGACGATCGCTGACCTCTCTTGGGTGTCGACTGCGATCGGGCCAGCCTCGTATCGCGTCTTTGTCACCTCCCCGGGCCCCCGACGCAGAACGGTCCCCACCCGGGCCACCATCAACTTCGGCGAGAAAGGCTTCGTCACGTAGTCGTCAGCGCCCGCGGCGAATCCCACGAGCTGGTCCACCTCGTCGGCTCGCGACGTCAGGAAGACGATGGGCGTGGAGGCAACGGCACGCAGCCTCCGGCACACCTCGATCCCGTCAATCGAGCCCAGCCCTATGTCGAGCACGACGAGATCGGGCTGGTGCGCGTGGAAGGCGTCGACACCGCGGGCCCCGTCCGGGGCCTCGAGGACCTTGTAGCCCGCCTCGATCAGGGCGATCGATGCGATGCACCGGAGGTCGTCATCGTCCTCGATGATGAGAATCGTCTCGCTCATTGGGGGCTGGTCCCTTCGTGGTAGGCGCCGCGAGCGGCAACGATCTCCGAGAGCGAGGTCAAGGTCGTTCTGCGGATGACGGCAACTTCTCGAGGCGGGGGGCCGCTGCCCTGCAGATCGCCCTCGCAGGCGCGCATCAGCGCCGATGCCTCCATGAGCTGGTAGGTGCCCAGGGTGCCGACGAGGCGGTGCACCTGCGCCGGCAACGTGTCGTCCGGGCAGTCCGCCAGCATCGTCATCGCGCGGGCAAGCAGGTCGTCCTGCCTGCGGGTGATGTGGGCCTGCACGGCCGCAGACTCCTGTGCACGTCGTCGAGTCAAGGGCTCGCCGATGGGGCCAAGGCGGTCTTCCGCCGCTAGGAGCCCACCCGGCCGAGGAGCCAACTGGCCGCTGCTGCGAGGAGGATCGCAGCGACGAACCACGGGACCACGTCGACAGGCCCCTTCCCCAGCGGCCTCGGCGGGATCGAGCCCACGAGGGTCATCGAGGTGCCGGACGGAGCGTTGCCCAGTGCGACCACGCTCATGCCAGCGTGCACCTCGGTGTCCGAGGCGACCGGGACCAGCACCTGGAGAGTTCCCGTCGCGTCGGCGCGCCCGGTGAATGCGGCACCGGTCCCGACTCGGACCCGCACGGCCGACAGGCCGCGAAACCCAACGCCGCCCACCGAGAGACTCAGCCCGGATGCCGTCACGCCCGCGGCAGGCATGGATGAGGCGCGCGCCACCACTCGGACGCTCGAACCGCGCGAGCCATGAAAGATGGCTGCAGAGCCTGGCCCGCTCCCATTCGGCTCGCTGACGTCGCTCGAGCCCATGGGTTCGCGGGCCGGTGCAGGCGGGGGCACGGCGGTACCCGGCGAGGCCGTCGTGGCCCATGACACGCTGAGCTTGTCCGCTGTGCCGCCGTAGCCGGGACCTTCGGCTGAGGCGCTCGGCAGGATTGCGAGGACGAGCCCGAGGCTCGCGATGGGGATGGTGATCATGGCAGCGCGCCGGGTGCGCTTCGGAACCCCGGCGGTGCGGGGTCGCACCGAGCCGTGGCCATCGTGGGTCATCACATGGCCCTGTCTACAAGACGCGCCGGGGCCGAAGTCGGCTCGAAAAAACTAGCGTGAGGGCATCCTGAGGATGCCGTGAACCGTTTGTGAGCAACGAGTTTCACGGCGTCGTCGCCGTCGACTCCACCGGTCAAATCGCCGCTTGCAAGGGTAGGCTCGACGGCATGATCTCAGTCGGCTCGCGCATCCGTCCCTGGGTGCCTCATGCCGCGTCTGGGTGATCGGCGGGCCCTGCGGAGTGCGCGGGCCCTGACGTTCCGGGCTCGGGGATCCCTGCGCTGGGGCCATGATCTGTTAAGCAGGCTGTACCGGCCCGCGGCATTCATCCTTGATGCGCTCGGCCGCTTCGGGTCTGTCGTGTGGCGTTCCCTGTTTGGTACCGCTGCGGCCTTCTGCCTCGCGGGCGGACTGCTCGTCTCGCTGGGTCGACCGAATGAATCATCAGCAGTGATGATCATTGCCGGGGTTCTCGGCGCCGTCGCCACGGCGTGTGGCCTCCTGGCCCTGCGGGTCGAGCCTGACACCGACTCGTTCGGCGAGTACGACGCCCTGTGACCACCCATGGTGCCCTCGCGGCCACTGCATCGACGGCCGCCGGCATTCATCGGCGCGCACGGGATTCCGTGTGGCGCTGGGTCAAGCGTCAGCGGCCATACCTCCTCGTTGCCCTTGGCTCGACCCTCGTCGTGAGCTCGTGGTTCCGCACCGGGACCTTCATCGCGACCGGTGACATGGGACCGTTCATCAGGCAGGGATGGGCCCCGGAGGCCATCTGGTCCTGGAATCACTCCATCACCGGAGCCGGCTCGGCGTCGTACAACATCGCGCGGGGAGGGGAGTTCGTCCTGCTGGCCTTCTGGAAGGCCATCGGCCTAGACGAATACGCGGCTCAGTGGTCCTGGTACACCCTCATCTACGGACTCGTCGGCTTCGGCACGGCATACGCTGCCCGGGCCTTCGTCCGATCTGAACTGGCCGTCGTCACGGCGGGGATGTTCGGGGTGCTGAACGGATTCTTCCTGGCCAGGCTGCCAAATCCCTTGAATATCCTCAGCGTTGCGAGCATCGCGCTGATGACGGGCCTCGCCATCCGGGTCGCAAAGGGGCGCTCCATCCCGCCGCCTGTCGCGGGCCTCGTGCTGCTTCCGACCTCCTTCCTCGGATTCAACCCGCCGATGCTCGTTGTCGCCTACGCATGGGCGGTGGGCGGCACGACCATCCTGACCCTCCTGGCGCTGGGGTGGCGACCCCTGGCCCGGCTGCTCTGGTGGTTCGTGAAGGCAGTCCCGTGGGTGGTGCTGCTCAACGCCTGGTGGCTCGTGCCTCTGGCTCAGGGCTTCACCGGCGGCGGCGGGGCCGTCGCGAACGCCGACTTCACTGATCCCACGAACTGGATCTGGGCTCAGATCAACAACACGATCCCGAACATCCTCACGCTGTCCGCGATCTGGGGCTGGTACCGCCCGCAGTACCTGCCTTTCGCCCAGGCGCTCGACCAGCCCTACTGGGTGTGGTTGCGCTACCTCCTGCCCGCGCTCGTGCTCTGTGCGCCGCTCGTGGCGCTCCGTGGCGTGCGGCGGGTCTCACTCGTCCTCCTGGCCGTGAGCAGCGTCTTCGTCTTCCTCGCGAAGGGCCTCATGCCGCCGCTGGAGCAGGTGAACCTGTGGCTCTACCTGCACGCGCCCGGCTTCTGGCTGTTCCGCGAGCCCATGAGCAAATTGGGGCAGGTCCTCGTCATCTTCTTTGCGATCTCTCTGGCAATCCTCGTCGAGGGACTTGTCGCCAGGGCGCGTGCCCGGCCGACGATCGGCACCCGGATCGCGCTCGCGGCCGGATTCGCCGGCATCTTCGGAACACTGCTTTACCCCTACCCCCTGTACACCGGCACCGTCATGCCCGACGATCGACCGCTGCAGCCGTCGGCGCACGTGCGCGTCCCGGACTTCTGGTGGAACATGGCGAGCACGATCGACGCTGATGCCCGGCCCGGCAAGGTGCTCGTCCTGCCGCTCGCCGACTACTACCAGATGCCGACCACTTGGGGCTTCTTCGGCGTCGACAGCATCGCGAACCTGCTGATCTCGCACCCGGTGATCACCCCGAAGCCCGACGGGTACTTCGGTGACGTGCCCGGGTTCAACGCCAATGTTCGCCAAGCTGAGGCGGCCCTCCTCGCCGGTGACCTTGCGGCCGTTCCCCGACTGCTCGATGCGCTGCAGGTCGCCAAGGTGATCGTGCGGCACGACCTCGTTCGTGGCCTGCCCGGGCGCTCGTTCGCCGACGATGCAACGCTGGATGCGGCCCTCGCCAGGGTCCCGGGGATGACCAAGCGAGTCACTGGTCCGCTCGATCTCTGGTACGTGGGCGATGGAACCAAGCCGACGGTGCGGACATACAGACGACTCCTGGACGCTCCCTACCGGCCGGAGGCGGGCGCGAATGCCATCGCAACCCTGAATTCCAATGAGGCGATCCGGTTGCAGAGTCCGCCGAAGGCGGTGCCGGGGCCGCGTGTCGTCGACGACTCCGCGGCCGTGTCGAACGATGTCGTGCAGTGGCCCGTTCCCGCGGTCGACGAGGGCTATCCGTCGACGAGCATCACCACGGTGGGGGGCACATTCACGGTGGCGCAACGGGCACGGTCGTCACCGGCGCTCGTGCCCAGTGTCGATGTGCCCGCGTCGGAACTTGTGCTGCGCGATCCGACGCGCGTGACCGTCGACGGTGCGACGGTTTCGACCCGCCCAGACCTGCGCATCCCTCTCCGGAGCACCGACGCCGTCGCCGTGACGGCGGGCACTCGCACCGTCTCACTCGATGGCTGGGGCGGTGATGCCCTGGCCAGGGCGACGGGAACGACGAGGAACCCCGTCACGGTGGTCGTCGGCTCGGGAACGCCGCTCACGGTGTGGGGTCCGTCGGCGGAGCCGGCTCGCACCACCCCATTTTCCGAGGTGTACGACTGCAATAACTACGAGCCGAGACCGGCAGCCGAGCTCGGGCTGCGACGGGACATCGTCCGAACTGGGAAGGGCGCGGTGGTTCGGCTTACTGCGAAGGACCATGCGGCGTGCACGAGGGTCACGGTGTCGGACGCCAAGCCCGGACGGACGTATCGCATTCGTCTGGAGTATCGCTCGGTCAAGGGCAAGCGACCGCAGATCTGCATCTGGCAGGTCGGGACCGACGGCTGCACCTTCGGACCAGCGCCCGTCATCCGGAAGACCTGGACACCCCTGGAGGCATTCGTGACGATGGACGACGCAGCGACCGGTCTTCAGGTCATCCTGCACTCTGACGTAGGGCAGCGACTCTTGGGACCGACCGTGTCCGAATACCGAGGCCTTCGCGTCATGGCCCTGGCGGAAAGTGTGAAGACCACGGTCTTCCCCCCCGAGGTGCCGCAGACCAAGATCACGCTGGCTGCCGGTGAGCACACGCTCGCGGTGGAGGGGGGACTGTCAGGAACGGTGCTCACGCCCTTCGAGCCGCTCAGGGACTGCTTCAACTACGACGACCTCACCCCTGATCAGGCCGGGCTCTTCGCCGAGCCGCTGACTGGGGAGCCCCAGCCGGCTTTCCGGATCGGGGCCCGGGTGCACATGGCGTGCGTCGGTGCGACGGCACCGGCCGTGGGAGGCACGTCCCTGTACGAGCTCTCCTTCGACGCTCGATCGGTCGCGGTCCGCGACCCCAAGGTCTGCCTGTTCGAGCGGGGCCCCGACAGGTGCCGATCCCTGCCCGCGACGAAGTGGGGCAACGAATGGCAGCCGTACGGCATCTTGGTGTCGCCAGACCCGAGCGCTGTCGAGACCCGGCTCTATCTCTACGGATTGCGCGACTTCGCCGGGAAAGAGCGGTCGGAGGTGCAGTACCGGGCCGTGCGACTGAGACCGGTCGCCTCGACCAGCAGCGTCGTCCTGGTGCGCGACGGACCCCTGGAGCCTGCCGCCGAGCTCGAGTGGCAGCGGGATAACCCGACCCGGTTCCCGGTCTCGGTCTCCGGACCCACGACGGTCCTCTCGCTGAGCGAGACCTACGCCCCTGGGTGGCAGCTCCAAGGCATGCCCGTCGGATCGCCCAAGCCTGAGCACCTGCAGGTCCAGGGCTGGGCGAATGGCTGGACCCTGCCCGCCGGCGACATCGACGGAGCGCTTGCCTACGGCCCCTCCCGCATCTCGCGGTACGCGCTCCTGGCCTTCCCCGTTGCGCTGGTCCTCGCCCTGCTCTACCCGCTGTTCGCCTGGTGGTGGCGCCGCCGCCGGGTTCGCTTAGTGGCCGCCCGTGAAGGTGCTGCCACCGATCCGGAGCCTTCGACATGACCCACACTCCCACCGACGGAATCGCGGACCCCGAGCGGTCGCACCGATCAGCGGCTCCCGGCCGGCTGCGGCTGCCAGCCGGTCGCCTCCGGTGGCTGATCGCCGTTGTCCTGCCGGCGGCCCTGATCCTCGCCGCGGTCGTCGTGTTTCGCGCTTGCGCGCCGGGCGACACCGGAGACATCGTCGTCGTCGCCTCCGGTGACATGGCCTGCGATCCGACCGACCCGAAGTTCAACGACGGGGCAGGCGCGGGCGACTGGTGCCTGCAACGACAGGTGTCCGACATCGCCGTCGCTCTCCGACCCGATCTCGTGCTGGGGCTCGGCGACTACCAGTACGAACTTCCGACGGCGGCGGCATACGAGGACGTCTACGGCACCTCCTGGGGCAGGCTCAAGGAGATCACCCGACCCGCCCTGGGGAATCAGGAGTACAAGGTTGTCTACGCCAACACCTTCCGGAGCTACTTCGGCGAGCACAGCGGGCCCCCCGAGGGGTACTGGTCGTATGACGTCGGGCCATGGCATTTCGTCGTGCTGAACTCGAATTGCACGAGCGTCAAGGGCGGCTGCGCTCTGGGATCTCCCCAGCAGGCGTGGTTGGAGCAGGACCTCGCCGCCAACGACAGCAGGTGCGTGGTCGCCTACTGGCACCACCCGCGCTACTCGAACGGGATCGCCGGCCCCGACCTGCGCACCAAGGATCTCTGGGACACCGCGGTACGACACCATGTCGAGATGGTCCTGTCGGGGCACGAGGCCAACTACGAGCGCTTCCCCCGATTGGACGGGCAGGGGCGCGCCAGCGAGCAGGGCACGCGACAGTTCGTTGCCGGGGTCGGGGGCCAGGTTCACTACCGCCCGACCGACGCTGACTCGCCCTGGCGAAGCCAGCTGCCCCCACTGCGGAGCGAGTACGTCAATTACGACGCGGCTGGCGTGCTCGCCTTGACGCTCAAGGACGGCTCGTACGACTGGTCATTCCATACGTCCACGGGCGCGGTGCTCGATCAGGGCAGCGAGACGTGCCACTGAATGGTCGCGGGCAGGGGCTTCGCTCCCGCGGGGATGACGCGACCAGCACGGGAACCGATCGAAAGCCCGCCGCAAGTTCGGGGGGTCACGCTCCTGCGCATGACTTTGACGAACCCCGCTTCCCCCGGCCATGGATCGACGGCAGTGCCCTCCGCGAGCCTGCGCCCCGAAGCCAGACCGCCCAGAAGCGACCACCGGGCCCTTAACGCAATGCGCACCGTCGCGGCGACGCTCGTCGTGCTCACGCACGTCCGCGATCTGTTCTTCGCCGACCCGCAGTGGGCCAGCAATGCGCTGGGCGACCGCGTCATGTACGTCCTGTCGGCCATGGGCCCGGCGTCAGTGCTCGTCTTCTTCGTCCTGAGCGGCTTCTG
>CAFBNE010000064.1_pt1 | contig 19008 bp, 17 predicted proteins | sample 7269181 | NCBI WGS metagenome assembly CAFBNE01 (sample SAMEA6814085, study PRJEB35770) | uncultured Actinomycetes bacterium | biome: Freshwater; feature: Freshwater reservoir; material: water | place: Czech Republic | collected 2017-05-23 | depth 30m m
AGGGCGACGCGCTAACCAACTGCGCTACGGGGCCAACTTGTGAAGCGTATCCCCAACGGGGTTCGAACCCGTGTTACCGCCGTGAAAGGGCGGTGTCCTAGGCCACTAGACGATGGGGACCTGACAGCATCTCCGTCGACCGTTACGCCGTTGGCGACGTGGTAAGCATAGGGCAGGGTGGGGGTGGTGTGGAAATCGGACCTCCCCTGCGCGCTTCGGCCCATAATGAGGCGTGATCGATGTGCCGCTTGAGCAGTTCGAGGATCTCGTCGGCGAGGCGCTCGACGGGATCCCGGAGGAGCTCACCGCCCTGCTCCGAAACGTCGTGATCATCGTCGAGGATGACCCGCCTGCTGACGAGCCCGACCTGCTCGGGCTCTATACCGGCATCCCCCTGACCGAGCGCGACGGGTCCTACTTCGGGGCCCTTCCGGACTGCATCACGATCTACCGCCGCCCGACGATGGCGATCTGCGATGACCTGGCAGACGTGATCGAGGAGGTGCGCATCACGGTCGTGCACGAGGTGGCCCATCACTTCGGTATAGACGACGATCGGCTGCACGAGCTCGGCTACGACTAATCCGTGGGCCTTCGGGTCAACTGTTGTGGGCGGCTCGGGTGAGCCGGTCGATGACAGCGGCTCCGATGCCGGCTGGTTCCGGCGCAACCGCGAAAATCGTCTCCAGCCGGAGCGCGTCAGCTTCGCGGAGCGCCGCGTAGAGGACTCGGGCGTACTCATCGGCGGAGTGAGGGGCCGCGAGGCGGACGACGCCGGCTGGGGTGGCGATTCCTGCCATCGCGAGAAGTCCGACGGCGGGGGCCTCGGCACCGGGGGGAAGCGACCGTCGGTCCCGCAGGTCTGCCGCTTGGACAATTCGCACCGTAGCCGCAGGCTGGTAATGCCTGGCAAGGGTCCCCGAGGCGCGGACGATCGATCCTGCCGGGCACTCGAGTCCCGTCAATCGTTCAACGTCATCGGCGGTGATCGCCCCGGGACGAAGCAGCCGTGGATGGGCGCCGGTGCAATCGATTATCGTCGACTCCAAGCCGACTCCGCACTCGCCACCGTCAAGCACCACATCGTCGTGAGAGAGAAAGTGGGCGAGCTCGCTCACCACATGCGAGGCCGAAGTCGGACTCACTCGACCGAATCGATTCGCGCTCGGTGCTGCGATGCCGATCGAGTCATTCCCGGTGAGTTTCACGAGATGAGCGAGCACGCTGCTCATGATCGGGTGCGCCGAAACCCTCAGGGCTACGGAATTCTGCCCGCCGGTGACGAAATCTTGGGCGGCAGAGGTCCGGTTCACGACGAGTGTGAGGGGTCCCGGCCACGTGGAATCAGCGAGCGTCCTCGCGTATCGGGGTATCGACGCTCCCCACGCCTCAAGGGCGTTGGTTCCGGCGATATGGACGATGAGCGGGTGGTCGGCGGGCCTGCCCTTGACGGAGTAGACCTGAGCTACCGCCGCTGCCAGATCGGCGCGGGCGCCCAGGCCGTAGACCGTCTCGGTCGGCAGCGCCGCGAGATGGCCGTCAAGGAGAGCGACGGCCGCCTCGCGGGGATCCGTTGTCAGGCGCACCCGGTCATCCAATCGCACCGTCCATCCTCGGTGCAGGTCAGCCGAGGAGTCGACGCTGGGCTGGGGTCAGGGCAGCACGCTGGGCCGGGGTCAGGGCATTCACCTGGCTTGGGGTCAGAGCCTGCAGTTGGGCGTTGCTCATGGCGGCTAGTGCATCCGGGTCCAGCTTCGCGAGCGAGCTTGGTCGCAGTCTGGCGACTTGAACTGCGGAGAGTTCACCAACCTGGTCCGGGGTGATCGCGGACGTCTGGGCAGGGGTGAGCCTCGCGAAAGCGGTGGTGCGTAGTCCGGCGAGCTGCTCGGCGGACATGTTCCCGATGGCAGCGGGCTGAAGTTTCGCCACGGCTGCCGGACGGAAGCCCGCGATCTGCTCCGGGGACAACGAGGCCACTGCCGCAGGGCTCAATGCCGCAGCCTGATTCGGTCGGATGAACGAGAGCTGAGAGGGCGAAAGTGCTTCGGCCTGCGCGGCAGACATCGAGGCGATGGCTGAGGCAGGCAACTGCGCCAGCACGCTGCCCGGAATCGTTGCCACTTGCTCGGGCGTATAGGCGTCAACCTGACCGGGGGTGACCCGCTGCGGATTCGGGATGACGATTGGTTCAACGATGGGCGCTGAAATGGGCGCACTTACCGGAGCACTCACGGGAGCCGCAACGGGAGCGGATATCGGGCTGGCGGCGGCACCGCCGCCTGCCGACCCGCCATCGCTGGAGCCGCCGCCTGACGATCCTCCGCTCGATGATCCTCCGCCTGACGATCCTCCGCCCGACGAGCTGCCACCTCCCGTGTATGCGTCGAAGGAGCGCGCGTACAGCAGTTTGTTCGGCGAGCCGAGGACTCCGGTGATGACATCAGTTGTTGAGGCCGAGGTGAGCGCCGCGACGACCTGCGCCGGGGTAGCCGACGTGTTGAGCCCGAGGTACAGGGCGGCAGCGCCAGCGACGTGAGGGCTGGCCATGGAGGTACCCGACATGGTGGCCGTTGCGGTTGTCGACGTGATGCCGGCGGAGGTGATGGATGACCCTGGCGCGAGGATGTCGACGCAACTGCCGTAATTCGAGTAGTAGGCGAGGGCATCGACGCTCGTCGTTGCTCCAACGGTTATTGCCGTTGGTTCGGCTGCCGGGCTTACGTAGCAGGCATTCTGTGTCTCGTTCCCGGCGGCGACAACGACCGTGACGCCGTCGGCGACCACGTTTGCCACGGCCGCCTCGAGGGCCGCGCTCTTTCCTCCGCCGAGGCTCATGTTCGCCACTGCCGGCACACCGACTGCGTGGTTTGTGACGATCCAGTCAAGTCCGGAGATGACTCCGCTCGTGGTGCCACTGCCGGAGCAGTTGAGGACCTTCACCGCGATGATGATCGCGGATTTCGCGACTCCCCACGTGGTGCCTGCGACTGTTCCGGCGACGTGGGTGCCGTGCCCGTGGCAGTCGGTCCAATCCGATGTATCTGCGGAGGTGGTGTTGTAGCCGCTGGCTGTTCGACCGGTGAATTGGGTGTGGGCGGTGTAGACGCCCGTGTCGATGATGTAGGCCCTGACGCCGCTGCCGGTGCCGGCCGGGGTGAAGAGCTGGTCGAGCGTGGAGGTGCGCTGGTCGATGCGGTCAAGGCCCCACGTGGCGCAGCCGTATGTTCCGGCCGGCACTGAGGTACCGCAACTGGAGGTCGGGGTGGGCGTCGGAGTCGCGGACGCGCTCGCGCTGTTCGTGATCTGGTAGACGTAGCGCCCGCTTTTTGCAGTGTACGGCGATCCGCTCGGTGGAGTCACCTGGCCGCTGATGAGGGGGGATGACCCGGTGTTGAAGAAGGGGGTCGGAGTTGTGCCGCTTCCTGAGAACCGTACGCTTTTCGTTCGATCGCTCGGAACGGCAAAGCCAATCTCGAGTGAGTATGTCGACGTGGCAATGTTGCTGTAGTTGAAGACGATATCGACGTCGCCGACGCGGCGGTCGTCGCGATTGACGATGAGTGCCTGGGCGGAGTAGACGGGACCGCTCGCGTTGTAGTGGCCGACATTCACCCAGTTGACGCAGTACGCCTGGCGTCCGCCGAAGGTCGTACCGAGCGGACCGAATTGCACGACTGTTGTGGCCGCGTTCGTCGTGTCGATGTCCGTGAAGACCGGAAGCACCAGCGGCCTTAGCGTGGTGCTCAGGTTGACGCTTTGGTAGGACGTGAACGGGCCCAAGCCGTCATTCCACGCGAACCCTCCGTTGTTGTTGATGTAGATCGAGGTGTATGCGGAGCCGTACCAGTTGGCGGTGGTGACCGCCGACACGTCTATCGACTCGGTGCCGTAATCGTCGTTGCGGGACATCGAGTTGGCCGCGCATCCGGAATCAGTGACGATGGCGCCGCTGCCCGAATCGTCATACGCCGTGCCGATTGAGACTGGAAGGTCTCGCTCGATGGCCGTGACATCGGCGCGAGTGCGCATGGTCATGGCCTCGGCCGGAGTCATGGACACGGCGAGACCATTGATGGCCTTGTCGTAGGTCGCCGCGACCTCGCCCCCGGAGGCCACCACAGCGGACGCGACCGCAGCCTGGGCCCCCTCACGGACGGTCACGATGTAGTCGAGTTCACCGGTTGCGCTTGATGAGGCGGACGCTGACTCGCTGCTGCTCTCGGATGGGGTCGGGCTTGCCGACTCACTGCCACTGGCGGTTGGGCTGGCACTGCTGGAAGGCGAGGCCGTCGCTGACGCGCTGCTGCTGGAATCACCTGAACTGGGGGGCATGTCTGCTGTCGCAGTCGTTGCCCATGCAGTGGCGGCGATGACCGCGGCAATGGTCGAGCAGGCGAGCATTGCGCGCCCGTGGGGGTAGGCCATGCACCTATTGGAACACCGAACGCGCCGGGGCACAAACACGGACGGGCGGATTCCTCATGCACCTTAATACTTAGGCGCATCATTTGTCAGGGTTGTGTAAAGACTGTGTGAGCATTGCGATTGGTGGGCGATCGCATGGAACCAATCGCGGGTTTTGGATGTCCAATAGCAACGACAGCCGACGGCGCAGAGCCGCTCGGCAGGCTTACCCAAGGAGGCATCGTGTCAACCCCGACCCCGCCGTACGAGCCGCTGACCTATGAGCGTCAGGACCCGTACGCGAACTATCCACCAGCAGGACGCAAGCAGCGACGGCGCCGTAGCGGCGCCGGGCTTATCGTCGGAGCGGGCATCGTTGCCCTCGTCGCCGGCGCTGCCGGCGGTGCGGTCGGCTATACGGCCGCGAAGACGGCGGCACCGACCCTCAGCATCGCCAGCCTGACCGGCGGGTCAACGTCGACAGCGGCTGCCGGATCGATTTCTGCCGTTGCAGCTGCGGTCCAGCCCGCAGTCGTGCAGCTCAACGTGACGGGCACCGCGGGCGACGGCACCGGCTCAGGGTTCGTCATCAGCGGTGACGGCTACATCGTCACGAACAACCACGTCGCCGGCGGCGGCGGGGACATCGAGGTGACCTTTGCCGATGGCAAGACCGCCACCGGCAAGCTCATCGGGGCCAATCCTGGTTACGACATCGCCGTCGTGAAGGTCGACCGGACGGGTCTGGCCACGGTTCCGCTCGGCGAGTCAGGAGCGCTCCTCGTGGGCGACACCGTCATCGCGGTCGGATCGCCGCTTGGGCTCCAGGGCACCGTGACGACCGGCATCGTGAGCGCCCTCAACCGTCCGGTGACCGCCGGCGGCGAGGGAGAGCAGGCCTACATCAACGCGATCCAGACCGATGCGGCGATCAACCCGGGCAACTCGGGCGGTCCCCTCGTGAATGGCGCGGGGGCGGTGATCGGTGTGAACTCGGCAATCGCCTCGATGGCGACGGGCGCGGGTCAGCCGGGCTCGATCGGCCTTGGCTTCGCGATTCCGATCGACGTCGTGAAGCGGATCACGGACGAGCTCATCAAGACGGGAACCTCCAGGACCCCGATCGTCGGGGTTCAGTTGAACATGACGTTCGAGGGCCCTGGCGCAAAGGTGGCCGAGGTGACCGCCGGAGGCCCGGCCGCAGCGGCCGGACTGAAGGTTGACGACATTGTCATGACGGTGAATGGGTCGCTCATCGCAGACCCGACCTCGCTCATCGTGACGGTGCGATCCTTCGCACCGGGAGACACGGTCGAGCTCACTGTCACGCGTGACGGCCAGACCCTCACGGTTCCGGTCACGCTGGAGGCCTCGAAGCAGGCCGAGTAGCACCTGCGGCCGCCACGACCGGGGCACCCGAGCCTGACCCCCTCACGGCTCGGGTGCCCCGCTCCTTTCCTACAACGCGATGCCCGAGGATGCGAGTCAGCGGGTTTCGGGGCAGGCTGGGGGGGTGCCTCCCTCCCCGCTCGCCCTCCTCGAATCGGCCCGTGAACAGGTCGCGTCGGGCTTTCGAAGAATCGTCTCCGGTGACCCGGATGGCGCCCCCGACTGGGTCCGTTCGATGGCGGACGGCTCCGATGTCGGCTACTTCGGGCCCGGATCCGCGCCCTGGTCGGTGCACGGATCCCTTCCGACGATCGTCGGCGGGGTGCGGGCCCTGCTCATGCAGGCGCTGCACCCGGGCGCGCTCGCGGGGGTCATGCAGCACTCGAGGTACGAGACCGATGCATTCGGCAGGCTCGCGGGCACGACGCAGTGGCTCACGGTCGTCACATTCGGCGACTGCGCGGCCGCTGATCGGGAGTGCGCCCGGGTCAAGGGCCTCCATCGCAAGGTGACGGGAACCTATGAGTCCTCTCTGGGCACGACGCCCTATGCCGCGTCCGATCCTGATCTCCTGCGCTGGGTTCATGTCGCATTCACCGACTCCTTCCTCGCGACCCATGAGGTCTGGGGCGGCCCGATCCCCGGCGGCCCCGATGCCTATGTGCGGGAGTGGGCGAAGGCCGGCGAGCTGGTCGGGGTGGTCGACCCGCCTCGGAGCGTGGCAGAGCTCCGATCGCAGATCGCCGACTACGGCCCGGTTCTGCGAGGTGATGCGGCGTCGGCGAAGACCGTGTCATTCATCAAGAACATGCCCTTCCCCTTGGCTGCGCGTCCGGCCTACGGCCTGCTCTTCGCCGGCGCGGTATCGACGATGCCACCTCCGCACCGCGCGCTCCTCGGCTTGCCGACCGTCCCGCTCACGGTGACGAAGCCGCTCATCGCGGCCCTGCTCGGCACCTTGGGGCTTGCGCTCGGACCGGCCTCGCCGTCGATGCGCGCGGCGGAGTCGCGGGTCGAGTCGCTCGAGTCCGACGACCGCACTGCGGACGGGGGCTCGACACAGTCGACCCCGGTGTAGCGCTGCGCCCATCCCTCGGGTGATGATGGGACGATGTTGCGGTTGGGACGCGTGGGACGAAGCGCGGCAGGGCTGGTGGCAGCCGTGGGGGCCGTCACCGTCGCGTTATCCCTCTTGGCGAATCCGGCAGCGGGTGCCCGAGCAGACCTGACCCCCCGGGTAGATGCCACTGGATCCGGCAGTGCCACGGCAACGGCGACGGCCACGGCAACACCTGACCCCTCGGCGAGCGCGACATCGTCAGCCCTCGCCTCGGCCGCCGCATCCCCGTCACCCACGTCCACGTCGACATCCTCGTCCCCCTCTCCAACCGCGACTCCCGACGCGACCGTGACGGCCGCCCCGACCGACACGCCACCGCCGGCACCGGCTCCACTGCCGCTTCCCACCGAACTCGGCAGCTGGTGCACCACCTTGTTCCCGCCGCAGCGCACGAGCATCGAGCGAGCGAAGGCGCAGGCCCTCATGGGCGGCAAGGCGACGGTGAGCCAGGGCGGCACCTACACCTTGACCGAGCATCCGAACTGGAAGCCGCAGGCAGCGACCGACACCTCGGGCGACCGGCACGTGAACTCGCTCAACTGGGCGCTGCCCCTGCTCTACCGAGGGGTGCACAAGCAGGTGCCGGCGCTCGTCGACCGGTTCAGGCAGCTCATGCACTACTGGATCGAGGACCACCGCGGGAAGCGCTCGTACTGGGTCAATGGGTCCATCTACGGCGGCCTGCGAACCCAGACGCTCGTGTGCGCTGCCCAGACCCTCAACGACCCGGTGATCACGCAGGCCGCGCTCAAGGACGCCGGCATCATGGTGGCGCGCAACTGGGCGACCCGTGAGGTTGCGAGCGGCACGAACAACACCGATCTCATCAGGCAGACGGGGGCGCTCGCGGCCTACTGCTGGACGGGCGATAACGCGCGCCGGGATCGTGCCTGGGCGAACCTTGCGAGCGTCGCGCGAGGAGTCGTCCACGAGGACGGCAGCGATGTCGAGGGCTCACCCGGCTATGCCGTCTACATCGAGAATCTTCTCACCGACGTCGAAGCGGCTGCCGCGACCTGCGGACTGCCGGCGGATCCGATCCCCGAACTGCGCGGCCGGCTCTACGACTTCGTGGCCCAGGCGATCCGGCCCGACTTCAGGCTCGAATCCCTCGGAGACACGATCAACGACTCGCTCAGAGGGGCCTTCGGAGCCAGCGACGCGCGGGCCGACTGGGTGCGGAGCGCGGGAACCACGGGCGCACCGCCTGCCCCGATCTACTCGTCGTACGCCGGCGGCTATGTCTTCGGGCGTGCGGGCTGGCAACCGCAGCCGGGCGGGGCCGACACCTTCTACTCCATGCGATTCTCGAGTTCCAGGCCCGCGACCCCGCACGCGCATGACGACGGCCTCGGCCTCACGCTCTACTCCCGCGGGGTCGAGTGGATTGGTGATCCGGGCCCGTACCGCTATGAGAACTCCAACGCCCTTCGCTGGTACATGAAATCGCGGACTGCCCACTCGTCGGTGACGGTCTCCAACTCCGGGCGGACGAAGTCGCGCGGCGTGCGAGCGCTTCGCACCCAAAGCGAGTGGGCGACCGGTGGCAACGACACCACCTGTCTGCGTGACGCGACCTGGGGCGCCGTCATCGTCACCCGCTGCACTCAGTACATCCGCTCGGTGGATGCGATCGTCGTTGCCGACTACATCGAGGCTTCCCGGCTCAAGGGGAAGCGCAATCCAGCCCGTGTCGTGACCCAGCGGTGGCAACTGCCCCCGGGCCAGAGCGCGAGCAACACCGGCGAGGTCCTGACCCTCGCATCTGGTGACAAGAGCCTGGACATCGTGAAGTCGGGCGAGGGCGGATGGAATGCCCGGACGGCGCGCAAGGGCTCGTCGATCGGGTGGTTCACGGAGGCATGGGGCGTGAAGGCACCCGGGGCAGTGCTCTCACGATCCGTCCGGCTCCCGAAGGGGCAGTCGAGCTCTGTGCTCGTCACCGTCTTCGTCCCGCGCAACCCAGGCGAGGCGGTGCCGGCGGTCATCGGCCCAGACGGCGTCACGATCACGCGCAACGGCCTGACGATCACGACCCCACTGCCTGCCCCAGGCTGAGCCCGCGCGATAGGCGGGCCCGCAGCTACTCGCCGGCGAGTAGCTGCTCGACGGCTTCGCGTGTCGGGAGCGATGGCACCGCCCCGGCGATCGTCGTGGCGAGGGCGCCCGCCGCGCTTGCCCAGCGGAGGGCGCCGGGCAGCGGCTCGCCGGCGGCCAGCGCTGCCGCGAGGCCGCCGCAGAACGCATCGCCCGCAGCGACGGTATCGACCGGCGAGACCCGGTAGGCGGCGACGGAGCCGGAACTCGACGGGGAGACCCAGACCGCGCCGCGGGCACCGCGCGTGATGATCGCGTTCGGCACCCCCCTGCCGGTGAAGTGGTGAGCGGCCTCATTCGCGTCGACGAGGCTCTCGGTGGGAAGGCCGGAGAGGTGCGCCGCCTCGTGCTCGTTCGGGACGAGGAAGTCGACGAGGGCGAGGAGTGACCCGGGGTAGTCGCGCACGGGGGCCGGGTTCAAGATGGTGCGGGCCCCGCAGGCGCGGCCCGCGGCCATGGCAGCGGTGATGGCCTCGAGCGGGACCTCGCCTTGGGTGAGGACGACGGCGACGTCGTCCAGCGAGTTGATGGCGGCGGTGACGTGATCTGCGGTGAGGGCCGCATTGGCCCCCGGGATGACGACGATGCGGTTCATCCCGGTTGAGTCGACCTCGATGAGTGCCGTGCCAGAGGGTCCATCGGCCGTGACGATCGCGGTCGCATCGATGCCCTCAGCCTTGACGATCCCCAGAAGCCAGTCACCCGAGTCATCGCCGCCGACGGCACCGATCATGCTCACCCGCGCTCCGAGCCGGGCTGCCGCAACCGCCTGGTTGAGCCCCTTGCCGCCTGGGTGGCGGTCGAGGGTCTCGCCCACGACGGTCTCTCCGGGCGCAGGCATCCGCTTTAGGCCAAGGACGAGATCGATATTGAGGCTCCCGACGACGACGACCCTGCCGGTCGCGCTTGCGGGCTGAGGATGCGGCGGGTCGGGGTTCATGGGACAAGTATCAGGGGCAGGATGTCGGCGGCATCAGTGACGATCCAGTCGGCAGCGGCAAGGCGGGCTACCGGCGTCCGGTGCGAGAGGCCGATGACCTTCATGCCTGCACGATGCGCCGCCTCGATGCCGTGGGGGCTGTCCTCGATGACCAGGCACCGCGCGGGCGCGATGCCCGCCCGCTTGGCGGCGAGGATGAACAGGTCGGGGAAGGGCTTGCCGCGCTCGACATGATCACGCGTGGTGATGACGTGGTCGGGGAAGAACTCAACGAGCTTCGTCGTCGTGATGCCCAGGCTCACCCGCTGCGACGATCCGCTGCTCGCGATGACGAAGGGGATGGCGGCGGCACCGAGCTGCTCGAGGAGCGTGCGAATGCCGGGGATCGGGTTGAGTTCCCGCCGAAACCCGTCGAAGAGCTCCTCGTGGAACCGGGCATCGAAGGCATCGCGATCGATGACGGTGCCCGCGTTCTCGATGGCGGTCATCACGGTGTCGAGGCTGCCGCCGAGGTACACGTTGATCGCCTCATCGACGGTGGTGGGGACCCCGTACTCGGTCAGCAGGCTCGCGCACAGGTCCATCGCGATGATCTCACTGTCGACGAGGACGCCGTCGTGATCGAAGATGACGAGGTCGAAGGGTCCGGCTGACGGCATGCCTGGCACTCGTCCACACTAGCCCCATGGCATCGAACCCCCTTGGCATCCACGCCCTCGTCTGGGTCGGCGGCTGGACCCCCGAAGAGGCAGAGCTCGCGATCTCCTCGACGGCCCGCGCCGGCTACGACCTCATCGAGATCCCAGCCCTCGATCCCTCGAGGATCAACGTCACATCGACCCGCGAAATGCTCGAGCGTCATGGTCTGCAGGCCTCAGTCACCATCGGCCTCGCCGCTGACACGGACATCAACTCGCAGGATGTTGCATGCATCGACCGGGGCCGCGACATCCTCATGCGTGCCCTCGAGGTGAGCAGTGGCATCGGCTCGACGTATCTCGGCGGGGTGATCTTCGGCGCGATGATGAAGTACTCGGCGCCGACAACTGAGCGGGCTCGCGCCAACTCGATTGCGGTCATCAAGGAACTCGCGCAGGAGGCGAGGGGCTGCGGCACGACAATCGGCCTCGAATTCGTGAACCGTTATGAGAGCAACCTACTCAACACCGCGCAGCAGACCCTCGACTACCTCGATCTCGTGGGCGAGGACAACGTCGTGGTGCACGCCGACGTCTACCACATGAACATCGAGGAGACTGATTTCCGAACGCCGATCCTCGCCTGCGGAGACCGACTCGGCTACGTCCATGTCGGGGAGTCCCACCGGGGCTATCTCGGGACAGGGTCGGTCAACTTCCCGGAGTTCTTCGGGGCGCTGAAGGAGGTCGGCTACGCGGGGCCGATCACCTTCGAGTCGTTCTCGTCGAGTGTCGTTGATCCGCTGCTCTCGAACACCCTTGCGATCTGGCGCAACCTGTGGAGCGACAGCACCGACCTCGCCACGCAGGCGCATGCCTTCATCAGCGCCGGCCTTGCCGATGAATAGCGAATGACCACGCTCGGCATCGACCTCGGCACCGGATCGGTCAAGGCCGCGGTAGTCGCCGCCGACGGCAGGATGCTCGGCGAGGCCTCGCGACCCTACGACGTTTTCGGCCCCGAGCCCGGCTGGGCGGAGAGCGATCCCCGCGAGTGGCTCGCCGCGGTCAACGAGGTGGTGGCCCGGGTGATCGCTGACACTGATCGCCCGATCGACGCGGTCGGCTTCTCGGGGCAGATGCATGGCGTCGTGGTGACGGATGCGGACCTCGTCCCCCTGCTCCCGGCGATCCTGTGGGCCGACGCCAGAGCGAGCGCCGAGGTCGTTGACCTAGCGGATTCCTTCACGGTGGAGGCGCTCGCCTCGCTTGGCTCGCCCGCAGTGCCGGGTTTCGCTGCCACGACGCTCAAGTGGCTGCAGCGCAATCGCCCCGAGGTGATGGGTCGTGCGCGGTACGCGCTGCAGCCGAAGGACTGGCTTCGGTCAGCGCTCGGAGGTGACATCGCCACCGACCCCAGCGATGCTTCGGGAACCCTGCTCTACGACGTCGTCTCCGGTGGCTGGTCGGCTGAGGCGATCGCCTGGACAGGGGTTGATCGGTACCTTCTCGCGGAGGTTCGCGGCTCATCCGATCCGGCTGGCACCGTGGCATTCGACTGCGGATTGACCGCACCCGCGGTCGTCGGGGGCGCCGACACCGCATGTGCCATGGGCGGTATCGGGCTGAGGGTGGGCAGTGGCTTCATCGCGGTGGGCACCGGCTCCCAGACAGTCAGCGTGCTCGACTCCCCGAGCGTCGACCCCAGCCTCGTCACCCACACCTTCGCGACCCTCGGGGCGATCGGGGCGGGCTGGTACCGGATCGGCGCCGTCCAGAACGCCGGGCTGTCACTGACGAAGGCGCTCGCCTGGCTCGGTGCCGACATCGCGGAGGCGGTCGAGGCGCTGCGCGCCGGAGTGCGGGCCAGCGACCCGATCTTCGTCCCGTACCTCGCCGGCGAGCGAACTCCATTCATGGACGCATCCCTTCGCGGAGCCTGGTCGGAGCTCTCACTCGCGACCGATCGTCCGGCGATGCTCCGGAGCATCCTCGAAGGGGTTGCCCAGGCGGTTGCGCTGGGCGTGCAGGCGGTCGAGGCGACCGGTGCCCGACTGCCAGCGACCGTGCCGATCGTGGGCGGCGGAACGCACGACGCGGCATTTCGGCAGTTGCTCGCCAGCGCGACCGGCCACGTTCTCGGGGTAACCGACGCACCGAATGCAGCGGTGGTGGGGGCTGCGCTCCTCGCCCAGGGTCGCACCAGCGCCGAGCAGCCCGCCGAGGTCTCGTCGATCGTCGAACCGGAGCCGGATGTGCAGGAACTCCTCGCGGCAAGGCGCGAGAGAATGGTGAATCTCGTCCGCACGTAGGAGCCCAGGGAGCAGCCATGAAGATCGCCATCGGTTCGGACCACGCCGGGTTCCTGCTCAAGGAGGCCCTCAAGGCCTGGCTCGCGACCCAGGATTACCAGGTCGAGGACCTCGGCACCTACTCAGCGGAACGGGTTGACTACCCCCACTTCGGTGCCGCGGTTGCGCAGGCGGTCGTTGCCGGGCGGGCCAGGTTCGGGGTCGCGGTGTGCGGCAGCGGCCAAGGCGTCTGCATGGCGGCGAACAAGGTGTCGGGGGCCAGAGGTGGCGTCATCAGAGACGTCAATGACGCTGAGATGACCCGGCGCCACAACAACGCGAACGTCGCGTGCTTCGGCGAGACCGTCACCTCCGAGAGGGTGGCGATCGACGCGCTGCACGTGTTCCTCACCACTGATTTCGACGGAGGACGCCACGCAGCGCGGGTCGCCCAACTCGGGCAGCTCGACGAGGGTGAGCCGGTCTAGCCCGAGCGGGGCTCAGCCGGTGTGAAGAACAACACCCGGCGAGGACGAAGTGACATGGCGTGCCACGGAACCGAATGACATCGCGGTACGTCAAACTAGGGAATCAGTTGTTCTCGACCACAAGGAGTTTTCCATGCGTCGCAGTTCCAGCATTATCGCCGCCGGTTCAATCGCCCTGCTCGGTATCACCGTGCTCGCCGGCTGCTCGTCCTCCACCTCGCCGGAGCCCGCTGCTTCGTCCGCCGCAGCCTCAGCCGCTGCATCGAACGCCGAGATGCTCCCCCCGGTCATGGTCGCTGAGGACGTCACGACCGCGAACGCGAAGGTCGGCGACTTCATCGTCATCCAGGTCACGAAGCTCGCGGGCACCACGATCGCGACGTCGACCCCCGACCTGCTCGAGGTCACCCAGGGCGGATCCGACGGCAGCGCCGAGTTCAACCCGGGAGCCAAGGCCCTCGCAGCCGGCACCGGGATCATCACGGTGACGAAGCCCGATGGCAGCAGCTACGACCTGACGGTCACCATCACCGAGTAGTTGATCGACCCGCATCAACAGGGCCGCCCCGGTTCGCCGGGGCGGCCCTGCCCGCGTCCGTGAACCGAACGGGCGCTCACGATCGGCGCAGGACGCTCACCGCGAAGTCGGCATCGGAGTGCCAGGGACGCAGGTCCCAGGTGGCGAACCGGTGCTCGAGTTCGAAGCCGGCATCGGCGAGATGCAGATCGAACGCGGTGACGTCGTAGCGATCGGTCTGGAAGCCGGCGACGACGAGGCCATCGGGCACGAGATGGGCCGCCAGCCGTGCCAGCACCTGAGTCTCGGTCTCCGGGGCGACGAATGCCAGCACATTTCCGGCGACCACGGCGGCGTCGAAGGGCTGGGGCTCGCCCATCGCGGCGAGGTCGAGCGTGGCGAGATCGGAGACAATCCAGACGGGACCTGGATGGTCCTCCCGGGCAGCGGCGACGAGCTCAGGGTCGATGTCAACGCCGACCACGTCGTGCCCGCGTGCGAACAGTGCCGCCCCTACTCGTCCGGGCCCGCATCCGGCGTCCAGAATCCGCGACCGGGGCTTGACCATCGCGTCCATGAGCCGGGCCTCGCCCGCGAGGTCCTCGCCCTCCGAGGCCATCTCGCGCATTCGCTCGACGTATCGCTGCGAATGGCCCTCTTCGGTCTCGGTGAACCAGCGTGGCGATGACGTCATGTCCACGACGCTAGCCCATGAGGTCGACAGCGCTGGCCCAGACGCGCTCGGCCTCCGCCGCTGCGCTCGGCAGCGATCCCGAGCGTCCGAACGACCCGTGGAACGAGTCGGGCGCATGGAAGTGGCGCGTGGGCACGCCGGAATTGATGAGTGCTCGTGCGTAGGCGATGCCCTCGTCGCGAAGGGGATCATGGCCGACGGTGAGGACGACCGCGGGGGGCAGCCCCTGCGGAACAAGGCCGGTGAGATCGACGCGCGAATCCTGAGGGGACGTGCCAGCGAGGTAATGGAAGTAGCACCATTCGAGCCCGGCCCTGGTGATGAAGGGGCCATCGACGAACTCGCTCGCGGACCGACTCGACAGGCTCGGGTCGATGCAGGGATAGACGAGGACCTGACCCGCGAGGCCGTCGTGCCCGATGAAATGACGCGCGGCCACCGCGGCGAGGTTGCCCCCCGCGCTGTCGCCCCCGACGACGACCCGGTGGCCGAGATCAAGCAGGGCAGCCGTCACGGCAATGGCGTCATCGACTCCGGCGGGGAACGGGTGCTGGGGCGCGAGCCGGTAGTCGATGCTCACGACCGCCCATCCGGTGAGGTCGCACGCATTGCGGGCCACAGGGTCGGCTGTGTCGATATCGCCGAACACCCAGCCGCCGCCGTGAAGCCACACGAGCGTGGTCGCTGGCGACGGGTTGCCGAGCGGGGCATAGCGCCGGACGGGCACCCCGGCAATGATGTCGTCAGCCGCGGTGACGGGGATCGTGTCGGGGTCCGGGCGCCACTGCGAGCGGCGAAGCGGAGCCTGGCTCCGATGCTGCATTTGAACGTCAACGGGGTCGATCGACACCGGGCCCGAGCCCTGGGCTGCGATGAGCTCGAGCCGCAGGGCCTCGCAATCGGGGGCGAGCGGCACGATGAGCTCTATTCCTTCATCCGGGTGCTCCATGCACCGCACCGTATCGTCACCGGCCGCTCGGCCCGGTGGCGTCCTTGACGCTGGAGTGGGCCGGAGCCGTTGTGGTTGGCTGAGTCCGTGATCGTCAGTCTCAAGCATGCGATTCCCCGTGTCGCCATCGTGCTCGCCATCCCGGCGATCCCGGCATTGGCGTTCACCGCATTTGGCTGGGGGAACGTCTCCGGGGTGTGGATGCTCGGCGCACTCACCGGGATCATCGCGACCCTGTCGAGCTCCCTGCGCCCGGCCACGCTCTCGGTCGTGGCGCTCTCGGTCGCCGCCGCGCTCGGCGTCGCGAACGCAGGCAATCCCTGGGGCGCGATGCTCATCATGGGAACGGCGGCAGGACTCTCCGGGCTCATGTCAGCGCGGGGCCTCCAATCGGCCGTGAGCATGTTTCCGATTGGTGCTGCATTCATGGTCGCCGAGCCGCCGATGGTGTTGATGAACACGTCCGCTGCGGGCAACGTGATCATGGTGGCGCTCCTCGTCGCCTGCTCGGGTGCGTGGGGGATGCTCGTCACCGGCACGGTGATGCGCAGGATCCGCTTCCCGGTCCCGGATCCCACCCCACCTGATCAGGCCCGAGTACTCGCCATCCTGCTCGCGATCGTGGTCGGAGGCGCCGCCTGGTTCGTGGCCGACCTGGATCTCGGTCACGGGGGAGCATGGCTCCTCATGACGATCATCGTCGTCGTCCGGCCCGGCATCCGAACGACCTTCGTCATGGGAGCCCAACGCGCCATTGGGACGGTCATCGGATTCATCATCGTCATCGCACTGAGTGCCTTCGTGAACCGCCCCGCCACCATGCTCGCGGTGGGAGGCATCCTCATGGGGGCATCACTCGTGATGCGGCTGAATCCCCGGCGCGCCTACTGGCAGTTCATGCTCGTCGCGACACCCGGCATCGTGCTCCTTGTCGGTGCCGATGGTGCTGAGGGGTCGCTGCTGGATGTCGCCGTGAGCCGCCTCGGCTACACGCTCATCGGCAGCGCGCTCGGGCTCATCGCCATGGGGCTGCTCATACCGTTCACCCGACGCGCCGCTCAGGGCACGACCGCGTCACAGGCCGATGCGATTCACGGGTCGGGTCTGGGCTCGTAGTCTTGGATTTTGCCTATTTCGATGCTGAGGTTTCTAGGGTGATCGGGTCGCTCGGGGGTGGCACTGTTCAGTCCTGAGCAGGAAAACACACTCTCGCGCTACTCAACCAACAGACCGTTTCGGAACGATCCATCCATGGGTGGGAAGATGATTCCGCGCCTCGTGACATGAACACGCCAGCCCGACTGCGTGTTCGCAGTCGGGCTGGTCCTGTTGTTCTTGAATCGTGCCCTGCTATGCGGCGGGTGCTGCGGGTGCTGCGGCGCCGCCGCGCTGGCCTTGGCCGCGGCCTGCGCCGTTGCCGCGGTTGCCCTGGCCGGGGGCGGTGTTCTGAACTGGGGCCTGGGCCTGGGCTGGTGCGCCGGTCTGATCGGCGGGGAGTGCAGCGTTCGGGTCTGCCTGACCGCCTCGCTGCCCGTTCTGCTGACCGTTCTGCGGGCCGTTCTGAGGGCCGCCTGCGACGGCGGGGCGCTGGCCGCCTCGGCCACCGATCCGGTTCTGGAGGCTGTTGCCGGCCCAGGCCTCGAAGATGTCGGCGTGGAGGGTTGATGCTGCGCCGCTTGCGAGGGTGACGCCGCTACCGCCGGTTGCTGCTTGCGGGTAGTTGATGGTCAAGGTCACCTGGGGTACGCGAACTGGGTGGTCTGTCGGGCACACGTTTCCGCTGGCGAAGACGAGGTGGGAGATGTGGTCGGCGCTGTCGAGGCTGGTGCCGTCCCAGCACTGCGGGAAGGTGATCTGTGCGACGAGGCGAGAGCCGGCATCGCATGTGGGAACGGTGGCGACGCTGGTTCCGAGGGTCGGCTGAGCGCCGCGAGTGGCGCAACCCCAGGCTGCGGTCTGGTCGGTGCGGCCGGCGACTGCCATGAATCCTGCGGGGAAGGCGGTGACATTGGGGCCGCGGCCCTCGTAGTGCACGCGTGCGGAGATCGGGGCAACGCGGGTGCCGTCCTGGTAGAGCGCGGGGACCCAGTAGGCCGAGAGGTCGTTGGAATCACTGCATGTCGTTGAGCCGGCGAGGAGCGAGGCTCCGGTTGAGTTCTCGTTCGTCGCCGTATTGCCGAAGAACTCGTGAAGGTGGCTCATCCCTGCGTGGCCCGGCATGACGATCGGGTCGACGGACGCTGAGTGGCTGAAATCGCATTGAACGGCGAACCCGCCGCCGCCCTGACGGTTGCCACCATTGCCGTTGTCCATTGGTGCGGCAGTCGCTGGGACTGAGGACATGATGAGGGCGCCGGCGATGCCAGCGGTGATCGAGACTGCCGCGATGGTGCTTCGGGTGATGCTCATGGTCACTCCTGCTGTCATGGTGTCCGGGCGCTTCCCGGTTGACACGAAGCATTGGGCAACAACGTGATCAGGTCATGGGCGTCGCGTTCGCAACACGTAAGGATCCCAGAATGCCGGAACCGCACCGATGTCTCAACGGTGGCGGCAAGGCGACTCGTCCACCCTCAAATACCGAACCCCCGGGCCAAGCGTGGCCCGGGGGTTTGATTGAGAAGTGTTAAGCGACCGGCTTCAGGCCCTTTGCGACCTTGACAAGCTGAGCATACGAAAGTCCCGTAGTTTCAACCTGGACGGTTGGGCTCTTTCCGGAAGGTGAGATCAAAATGAGGCCGCCAGTTCGAGCAACATCGGACCGCTTGCATGGCCCTCCGTTGTACCCGCTCACGGGAGCCTGAGCCTGAGCGTCCCACCCGCACTGGGCGGAAATGATCGCCTTGCCGGCTTGAGTTGAGACAGTAGAAACTTTCCCGAACCACGTGGCCGGGTCCGGATCGCAATCAGATGCGGAACCAATCTGCTTCATGGTGATAGTCGGGCCCTGCTTCACGGCGGTGGAGCGGTCGTACTCTGCGGAAATCGAATAACCGTTCCCGCACTTCTCAATTTCGATGTCAGTGGTCGAATGTAACGGAAGCCCGGCGGTGTACGTCGGCTGAATTACATTCTGGACAGCCTTCACATTCGCGGGGGTCTCTGACCAGTCCTGAATCCCAGTTGGCGCGGCGCTGGCGGGCGTAGCGAGAACGAAAACCCCCAGCCCAACGAGGCAAGTCATGGCAGAAACAACAGTTGAGTTCATCTACACATCCTTTGATTGACGAACATCCTTGATCCGTACGCCAAAGGCTACTCGCAGTTTCTAGGTGCCCGTGTCGGTAATGCGTGATTGCTTGGTGTTGCGGGAGAGTGTGTGATGGCGGAACCGCAGGACGTTGAGCAATGTGTGTTGATGGATGTCGAGCCGGGTTCTGGGGGTTCGGTGCGGGCGAGGCGGCCGGTGGAGAAGACGTTTCGCCGGTATGACCAGGACCAGCCGATGCTGCTGGCGCCGGATCTGCGGGACTGGCTGCCG
>CAFBNE010000065.1_pt1 | contig 18986 bp, 19 predicted proteins | sample 7269181 | NCBI WGS metagenome assembly CAFBNE01 (sample SAMEA6814085, study PRJEB35770) | uncultured Actinomycetes bacterium | biome: Freshwater; feature: Freshwater reservoir; material: water | place: Czech Republic | collected 2017-05-23 | depth 30m m
ACGCATGCCGAGATCGTCGACGTCGACGACCTCGTCGACCGCTCGATCGACGAGGTCCGAACGGTCGCGACTGCGAGCAATGTCGACTTCATCGTCGGCTCGCCATCGCGAGCCTCGATCTACGGCGACCGCGGGCAGTTGCAGACGGCAATTCGCAACCTCCTTGCCAATGCAGTGTCCTACTCTCCCGGCGGCACGAGGGTGGCCACAGAGGCACGAGTCAACGGGTCGATGGTCGAGATCATGGTCAAGGATCAGGGCATCGGCATCCCGTCAAACGATCTTGACCGGATCTTCGAGCGGTTCTACCGGGTTGACCCTGCCCGGTCGCGAGTCACTGGTGGCACTGGCCTTGGCCTGTCGATCGTGAAGCATGTGTGCCAGAACCACGGTGGCGAGTGCACGGCGTGGTCCGAGGTGGGCGTTGGATCAACTTTCACTCTCAGACTGCCCCTATACGGGGCTGATCTGGACTCAGGTTCTGAGGCCCAGCCCATTTCCCTCGAGAACGTATCGATCCCGAACACGGAGGTGCCCGCATGACGCGCTTGCTGGTTGTCGAGGACGAGGAATCATTCTCCGACGCTCTGTCGTTCATGCTGCGCCGTGAGGGGTACGAGGTTGTCGTCGCGGGTGATGGTCTCAAGGCGATCGACGAATTCGATCGGCATGGCGCAGACCTCGTCCTCCTCGACCTCATGCTCCCTGGAATTTCGGGAACCGAGGTGTGTCGGCTGATCCGCGGAAAGTCGACCGTGCCGATCATCATGCTCACCGCCAAGGACGGCGAGGTCGACAAGGTCGTCGGCCTAGAACTGGGCGCCGATGACTACGTGACGAAGCCGTTCTCCTCACGCGAGCTCCTCGCTCGGGTCCGCGCGGTGCTTCGCCGCCACGGGGAGATCGACGAGTTGCTCCCCGCGGTGGTTGAGGCAGGTCCGGTCCGGCTGGACGTCGACCGCCACGCGGTCTCAGTGCGCGGATCGACGGTCAGCCTGCCGCTGAAGGAATTCGACCTGCTCGAACTCCTCGTCCGCAATTCCGGGAGGGTCCTCACGCGATCGCAGTTGATCGACCGGGTATGGGGCGCCGACTACGTCGGAGATACGAAGACCCTTGATGTCCACATCAAGCGTCTGCGAGCCAAGGTGGAGGTCGATCCGGCGAATCCGGTCCACATCCAGACCGTCCGCGGCCTCGGCTACCGATTCGAGTCCTGACCCTTCAGCTGAAGGCGCGGCCGGCTGGCTCAGGCGCTACTGCAGCGGCGCGGAGACAGGGTTCGGGGAGATTCCCTCGTAGTAGCCCGTGGGTGGCACGCTCAGCACGCTGAAGGCCAAGGTGCCGGCTCGCTCGAACTGCATCACGACCGGGACGTAGCTGCTCGAAGTGATGTCGAGGTCATATGAGTTCACCCAAAAGTCTCCGTCGTAGCCGAAGTTCACGGCCTTCCCGGGGGCGAGCTCGCCGGCGCCGGGGGTGACGTAGGCGGGGGCGCCGTTGATCGCGATCCCGATGAGCCGGTCAGGGACCCGGCCGGTGTTCACGAGGGTGGTGATGAGCGTGCCGCTCATGGACCCCTCGGGGCCGGTGACAAGCGTCGCATTCTCGATTCGCAGCTCGCCGACGACCTCCTGGGTGCCGTTGCCCGAATTCATCGTGCTCTGCGCGGTGGTCGTGGCATCCGGTCCGTTGTAGCAACCGGAGAGCAGGGGGCTTACCGCGAAGGCGATGGCACCGATGAGCAGTGCGGTTCGGCGGGGGATCGGGTTCAGTCGTGTCGTCGTCACGGGTCAAGGTTAGCGGGAGGATTTCGGTGATGCCTTCGCGTGGTAGTCTAGGCAGTCGGAAAGGGGCTTCACTCCATGGCTTTTAGCGTTGGCGACACTGTTGTTTACCCGCATCACGGGGCTGCTCTCATCGAGGCCTTGGAGATGCGCACTGTTCGTGGCGAGGAGCGCGAGTACCTCGTCCTCCGCGTTGCTCAGGGCGATCTGACCGTGCGCGTGCCCTCTGACAACGTCGATCTCGTGGGCGTGCGAGACGTGGTGAACCAAGAGGGCCTCGATCGCGTATTCAACGTGCTTCGTCAGCCCTACACCGAGGAGCCGACCAACTGGTCGCGCCGTTACAAGGCGAATCTCGAAAAGCTTGCCTCCGGCGATGTCATCAAGGTGGCCGAGGTCGTCCGCGACCTGTGGCGTCGGGAGCGCGAGCGAGGCCTGTCCGCAGGTGAGAAGCGAATGCTCGCGAAGGCCCGTCAGATCCTCGTGAGCGAACTGGCCCTGGCCGAGAAGACCGATGAGGACAAAGCCGAGGCGATCCTCGACGAGGTCCTCGCCTCCTAGGCCGCGGTGACAGCCGAACGGCGAACCGCGGCCATCGTGCCGGCCGCGGGACGCGGCGAGCGACTCGGACCGGGGGCGCCGAAGGCACTTCGACTGCTGGGCGGAGCACCGCTCCTCGTGCACGCAGTGCGTGCCTTGAGTGCATCGCATGCGATCGACCTGATCGTCGTCGCTGCGCCCGTTGATCAACTTGACGAGGTGCGAGTGCTGCTCGATCAGCCTGATCTGTCGACGGAGATCGAGGTGGTCGCCGGCGGAGAGTCGCGCCAGGAATCGGTCGCCCTTGCCCTCCTATCGCTCAGCCCCGATATCGAGGTCGTGCTCGTGCATGACGCGGCCCGGCCCCTCGTGCCGGCCGAGCTTGTCGCTGCAGTCGCCGCGGCCGTACACGCTGGAAACCCTGCCGTCGTGCCCGGCCTCCCTGTCGTGGACACCGTCAAGCAGGTCGATGGCAAGGATCACGTCCTGGCCACGATCGACCGGCGCCCACTGCGCGCAATCCAGACACCTCAGGGCTTCTCGAGGACAGTGCTGCAATCTGCGCACGCGCTCAGCGATCCCCATGAGAGCTCGGCGACCGATGATGCCGGCCTTGTCGAGCTCTCTGGCCACCGGGTCCTCGTGATCCCCGGCCACGAGGAAGCCTTCAAGGTGACCCGCCCGATCGACCTCGTGCTCGCCGAGGCACTCCTCGCTCGCCGCCGAGCCGCAGGCATCGTCACGTGAGCGGCGTACCCGTCGTCGCCGTCCCCCTCGTGGGGGTCGGAACGGATGTCCACGCCTTCGCGGAGGGCCGTCCGCTGTGGCTCGCCGGGCTCCTGTGGCCGGGCGAGACTGGGCTCGCCGGACACTCCGACGCTGACGTCGCGGCACATGCCCTGTGCGACGCACTCCTGGCCGCCGCTGGGCTGGGCGACCTCGGAGAGGTCTTCGGGACCGATGATCCGAGGTGGTCGGAGGCGGCGGGGGTGACCCTCCTTGCGCACACCGCCCAACTCGTTCGCGAGGCCGGCTTCGCCATTGGCAACGGGTCGGTGCAGGTCATCGGCAACCGGCCGCGAGTCGGACGACGGCGGCAAGAGGCGCAGGATGTCATGAGCGCCGCGATCGGTGCACCGGTGCGCGTTTCGGGCACGACCACCGACGGCCTTGGCCTCACCGGCAGGGGCGAAGGGGTGGCCGCGATTGCGGTTGCCACGGTCATAGCAGGGGTACGGTGAGGGCATGAGTGTTGAGTTCACCGCAGCAGTTGCGTCGATCCTCGATGCGCCGGAGTTCGCCACCCTCGCGACCCTCCAACCGGATGGCCAGCCGCAGTTGTCCGTGGTGTGGCTGGCGCGTGATGGCGATGACCTGCTCATGTCCACCGTGAAGGGTCGCCAGAAGCACCGCAACCTCGGGCGTGACCCGAGGGCGACCGTGCTCGTGTATCCGAAGGCGAACCCCTACTCCTACGTCGAGGTTCGGGGCACGGTGACGATGACCGAGGAGGGCGGCCGCGAACTCATCGATCGGCTGAACCTGCAGTACACGGGCGGGGACCGCTACACGATGGACGACGGTTCCGACAATGTCCGTGTCGTCATCCGGCTCACCCCGTCCAAGGTCATCGCCCTGTAGGCCCTGACACGTCCGAACTCATGAAGCCCGCCACCCGCCAATGAACCCGAACCACGAAAACGACCATCGACGAGAAGATCGGTAACCTCCGCCGTGCCGCTATCCCTGTATGACTCCGCAACGCGGGCCACCCGCGAATTTGTCCCCATCGTTCCTGGCAGGGTAGGCATCTACCTCTGCGGGGCCACGGTCCAGGCGCCTCCGCACGTGGGGCATATCCGCAGCGGGGTCTCGTTCGACGTCCTTCGTCGCTGGCTCATCGCACGCGGCTATGACGTGACGTTCGTCCGCAACGTCACGGACATCGACGACAAGATCATCCACAACGCCGGCCACGACGATATCCCCTACTGGAATCTCGCCATGCGAAATGAGCGGGCATTCAGCCGCGCCTACGAGGTGCTCGGCTGCCTTCCGCCCACCTACGAGCCTCGCGCCACCGGCCACATCCCGGAGATGATCGAGTTGATGCAGCGGCTCATTGATCGCGACCACGGCTACTCGGTGCATGGCGATGTCTACTTCGATGTGCGGAGCTTTGACGGCTATGGATCGCTGAGCGGCCAGCGCATCGACGACATGCTTGCGTCACCCGATTCGGCGGCCCAGGAGAAGCGCGACCCGCGGGACTTCGCCATGTGGAAATCCGCTAAGCCGGGTGAGCCGGCCTGGCAGACGCCGTGGGGCCCGGGTCGGCCCGGATGGCATATCGAATGCTCGGCGATGGCCGGCAAGTACCTCGGCGAGCAGTTCGACATCCACGGTGGCGGCCTTGACCTCATCTTCCCCCACCATGAGAACGAGATCGCGCAGTCGAAGGCGTCCGGCTGGCCGTTCGCGAACCTTTGGATGCACAACGCCTGGGTGACCACCTCGGGGGAGAAGATGAGCAAGTCGCTCGGAAACTCGCTGCTCGTCGACGAGGTCGTGAAGCGAATCGCCCCGGTCGAATTGCGCTACTACCTCGTGAGCGCCCACTACCGATCGATGCTCGAGTACTCCGACACATCGGTGGCTGAGGCCGGGCAGGGTTATCGCCGGATCGAGGGGTTCCTCCAGCGGTCATGGGAGATCATCGGTGGCGGCCGAGCGCTGCCAGAGGTAGACCCTTCGAAGCGGCCGCAGGCGTTCGACGATGCCATGGACAACGACCTTGCCGTGCCGCAGGCGCTTGCGGTCCTCCACGAGGAGGTCCGTCGGGGCAATGCTGCGCTCACGGCGCAGAGCTCAGCCGAGGTGGAGGGCTCGTTCGCTGCCACCCTTGCGATGCTTGACGTATTCGGCCTGAATCCGTGGGATTCGCTGTGGTCATCGGGCGAGAGAGCGGGCACTGCGGCCACGGAGGTCATTGATGCGCTCGTTCAGGTCCTCATGACCCAGCGGCAGGAGGCAAGGTCCCGCAAGGACTTCGCTGCGGCCGACGCCATTCGCGATGGGCTCGATGCGATCGGCATTCGGATCGAAGACACCGCGCAGGGTGCGCGCTGGACGCTTGAGAAGTAGGGACTGAACATGGCTGGCAACTCTCAGCGTCGCGGTGCGATGCGCAACGAGGGCACGAAGAAGGGCGCGACCGTCGGGTCGGGCGGGCAGCGGCGCAAGCAGTTGAAGGGTCGAGGCCCGACGCCCAAGGCAACCGAGCGCACGTACCACCCGGCCGCTCGCCGCGAGCGCGCAGCAGCGAAGCGTGCCGACGAGGCGAAGGACCGCCCGCCGGCATCGGCGCGGCGCCGCACTGCTCGTGAGGAAGCGAGCATGCTCATCGGCCGCAATCCCGTCGTCGAGGCGCTGCGCGCGAAGGTGCCGGCCAAGGCGCTCTACGTCCAGGTGAAGATGGAGAGCGATGATCGCTGGCGCGAGGCCTTGCGCCTGGCCGTCGCCTTCAACATCCCGGTGCTCGAGGTGTCGCACACCGACATGGATCGCCTGACCGATGGCGGCGTCCACCAGGGCCTCGCCCTCGCTGTCCCGGCCTACGACTACGCCGACCTCACTGATGTCTCGACCGGCACCCTCCTGGTCGCCCTCGATGGCGTGACCGACCCCCGCAACCTCGGGGCGATCGTGCGATCGGCCGCGGCATTCGGCGCCGACGGCGTCATCATCCCGAGCAGGCGTTCAGCAGGCGTCACTGCAGGGGCCTGGAAGGCCTCAGCGGGGGCGCTCTCCCGGGTTCGGGTTGCCCAGGTGACAAACCTGACCCGCTCCCTCGAAGCGCTGCAGCAGCAGGGCTTCACCGTTGTGGGTCTCGCAGCCGATGCGCCGCAGTCGGTGAGCGGCCTGCCGGCCGATGTGCTGACCGACAAGATCGTGCTCGTCATCGGCTCCGAGGGCGAGGGACTCTCGCGACTCGTGGGCAAGACCTGCGACTGGATTGCGAAGATCGGCATGCGCTCTGACACGGAGTCGCTCAATGCGTCAGTGGCAGCGGGCATCGCGCTTCACTCGGTGTTCGCGGCCAGGGCCTGATCTCGAGCGCGCCGCCCGAAGGCTGCGGCCGCGAGAGGGAACACGAGGACCGATAGGGCTCCTGCACCGACAAGGGCCGCGGCGTTCTCAGGTCTCATGATGCCGGCCTCTGTCTCGAGGGTCGTCACCGCGACGATTATCGGAAGGCCTGTTGCCACGAGCAGCGAGAAGCGGGCCCGCTGACGAATATTCGGTAGGGCCTTGCGGTAGATGAAGAACTGCGGCACTCCCCGAACGAGGAGCAGCAGCAGGAAGAACAGTGCGAGCAGTAACGGATTCTCGACAATCGAGTCGATGTCGAGGTTGGCTCCTGAAGTGATGAAGAAAACGGGGACGAGGAATCCAAACCCAATGGCCTCGACCTTCGCCGAGAGTACAGAGCCTGAGCTCGGCAGTGAGAATCTCCGGACGATGACCCCGGCGGCGAATGCACCGAGCACCGCGTCGAGGCCGAAGCCGTCGGCTACCGCGAGGAGCAGGATGACGATGAGCATCGTCAGCCGAACCGCAGTCTGAGCACTGGTGTGATGACCTTGCTCGATGAGCGTGGCAATGCGCACGCTTCTCAACCGCTGGGGAATGACCGCGAGGCCGACCGCGATGACGGCGAACGCCGCGAGCGTGATGAGCGCGAGGAACTTGGACTGCGAACCAAGGAGCACGGCAATGGCGATGATCGGCCCGAACTCGCCCCAGGCCCCGGCCCCCATGAAGAACCGCCCGAAGGGACCGGTGAGATCGCCGGAGTCGCGCAGGACCGGAAGGAGCGTTCCGAGCGCCGTGGAGGTGAGGGCGATGGACACACCGATGAAATCGTCGATGATCCCGGCCGCTTCAAGCAGGCCAGAGACGATTCCGGCGATGAGCAGCGAGATGCCCCATCCTGCAGCAGCCAGGCGGCCACTTCGCCCACGAACGGAGGCCTGCTCGAGCTCAAGGCCGGCAAGGAAGAAGAGCATCGCAAGGCCGAGGTCGGAGAGAAGCATGATCGGCGGGGTGACGCTGATGATCCGAAGTGACTCGGGGCCAAGGAGGATTCCAAAGCCGATGAGGAGCACCACATCGGCGACGCGCAACCGAAGCATCCCAACGATGAGCGGTACGGCTGCGGCGATGATCGCAATGGCGACGAGGGAGACGAGGTCGTTGCTCACCCACGAAGCCTGTCACGGGACGGGTGTCGCCGCTGCCCATACAGTGGGGCCATGTCCGAGCCGCCGAGAGCCACGCTCGCCGGTATCGCCGAGATGGCGGGGGTCAGCGAGGCGACGGTGTCTCGGGTGCTCAATGACCGGCCGGGGGCCTCCACCGTGACACGGCAGGCAGTGCTCACTGCACTCGACGTACTCGGATATGAGCGGCCAGTTCGGCTCAGGGGAAAGACCGGCCTTGTCGGCCTCATCACCCCCGAGCTGACCAACCCGATCTTTCCGGCCCTTGCGCAGGTGATGGAGACGCATCTGGCCCAGCACGGCCTCACCCCAGTGCTCTGCACCCAGACCCCCGGCGGAGTCGGCGAGGATGAGTACGTCGAACTCCTCCTCGATCGCGGGGTGGCGGGGATCATCTTCGTGTCGGGGATGCATGCCGACGCGACGGCCGATAACGCGCGCTACAAGGCCTTGACGGAGCGAGGCCTTCCCGTCGTCTTCGTGAACGGATTCGCGGTTGGAGTCGATGCGCCGTTCATCTCCGATGATGACGTGACGGCGATGGACCTCGCCGTGTCGCATCTGGCATCGATGGGGCATCGGCGGATTGGCCTCGCTGTCGGCCCGGATCGATTCGTCCCCGTGGTGCGCAAGCGAGCCGGGTTCCTCGCCGCGATGGATCGTCATCTAGGAGTGCCGCCCCATGAGGCCGAGGCGCTCATCGCGCGGTCGCTCTTCACCGTCGAGGGGGGCCAGGCAGCAGCCCACCACCTGCTCGCAGCCGGCGTCACCGCGATCGTCTGCGGTTCGGACCTCATGGCACTCGGTGCCGTTCGCACCGCTCGGCAGCGTGGTCTGCGCGTGCCCGAGGATGTCTCGATCGTGGGATACGACGACTCGCCGCTCATCCCCTTCACCGATCCACCCCTCACCACGGTTCGCCAGGCGGTCGAGGCCATGGGAGCGGCGGCGGTGCAGGCACTCATCGACGAGGTAAATGGCACGCCCGCCCCGAGGGACGAGTTCGTATTCAGGCCGGAGCTCATCGTCCGCGGCTCCACCACGGCGGCTCCCCGCTAGCAGCTAGAACTGGCAGGATGCATCTATGTCGCGTCCCGTCATCGGTCTCACCTGCTACCTCGAACCGGCGAAATGGGGGGCCTGGAACATCGAGGCCGCCCTCCTGCCGCACTGGTATGTCGATCTCTTCCAGGAGGCCGGTGCGCACGTCGTGATCCTGCCGCCCGACATCAATGACGACGTCAGTGTGCTTGATCGGCTCGACGGCCTCGTCATCGTCGGGGGCGCTGACGTAAACCCGGCCTCGTACGGTGAGCCGGCCCACGAGACGAGCGATAGACCGCGCGAGAGCCGCGACTCCTCCGAGGCGAACCTCTACCGAGGCGCCCGAGAGCGAAACATGCCCGTCCTCGGAATCTGCCGCGGGCTGCAGGTCATGGCAGTCGCGCACGGCGGGTCGCTGCATCAGAATCTGCCCGACGTCTCGTCGCTCATCCATCGTGAGCGGCCCGGCGAGTTTGTCGAGCACCCGGCCACCTTCACCGACGGCTCGATCATCGCGACCTCGCTCGGCGGAACGAGCGTTGTCGTGAACTCCTCCCATCACCAGGCGGTGAGGGATCCGGGCGACCTCACTGTGACGGGGCACGCCCCCGACGGAACCATCGAGGTGTGCGAGGACCCATCGGCGTCCTTCTGCGTCGGGGTTCAATGGCACCCTGAGCACCCTGACCGCCGCACGGCCGATCGCGGACTGATCACCGGGTTCCTTGAGGCTGCACGACTGCATCGCGATAGCGAATAGCAGTGCTCGCCTCCTCGGCCCAATTGCGGCTAAGGGTCGGCGACCTCGTCGGCAACCGAGCCGTCGCACGGCGGGCGATCGAGGCGGCAGCCCAGGCGGGTGCCCGCCTCGTCGTACTACCCGAACTGGCCGCGTCCGGCTATGTCTTCACCGACAAGGCTGAGGCTGCGACCCTGAGCGAGGACCTGGACGGCCCCACCGTGACCGAGTGGATGGGTCTCGCCGCCGAGCACGACCTCGTGATCGTCGGGGGCCTGGCCGAACGAGGCGCAGCAGGAGCCCTGTTCAACACCGCGGTCGTCATCGACCCGAGCGGTCTGCGCGCCTCATATCGCAAGGCCCACCTGTGGGACTTCGAGAAGGAGATCTTCAACGCCGGTGACGCCCGTCCGCCGGTCATCGAAACCGACGTCGGCCGAATTGCCGTGATGGTCTGCTACGACCTCGAATTCCCGGAATGGGTTCGACTGGCGGCCCTCGCCGGAGCCGACATCCTCTGCGTCCCGACGAACTGGCCGCTCGCCCCGCGACCCGTGGACGAGCGCCCAGGCGAGGTCATTCGTGCCCAGGCAGCCGCGTCGACGAACCGGATCTACGTCATCGCTACCGACAGGTGCGGGGTCGAGCGGGGGGTCAAGTGGACAGGTGGCAGCGTCATCGTCGATCCGGACGGCTTTCCGCTCGCAGGCCCGGTGAGCGCCGACGAACCGGCGCTGCTACTCGCCGACATCGACGTTGCCTGCGCCCGCACGAAGGCCCTCGGTGAGCGCAATGACGTGCTGGACGACCGGCGAACGGACCTCTACTGACCGAATGACGCTTAGCTCTAGAGCGGCGTGACGTAGGCCCCCGAGATCCCGCCGTCGATGAGGAAGTTCGACGCCGTGAGGAACGAGGAGTCGTCGCTCGCGAGGAAGGCCACCGCGGCCGCGAGCTCGCTGGGCTCGCCGAAGCGTCCCATCGGGATGTGGACGAGTCGGCGTGCCGCGCGCTCCGGGTCCTTCGCAAACAGCTCGATGAGAAGTGGCGTGTTCACCGGGCCGGGGGAGAGCGCGTTGACCCTGACGCCGGATCGGGCAAACTGAACGCCGAGCTCGCGGCTCATGGCGAGCACCCCGCCCTTGGATGCGGTGTAGGAGATCTGCGAGGTCGCGGCCGCCATCGTGGCTACGAAGGAGGCGGTGTTGATGATCGACCCCTTGCCCTGCTCGAGCATGTAGGGGAGGACCTCCTTGCAGCACAGGTACACGCTGGTGAGGTTCACCTCCTGCACGCGACGCCAGGCGTCGATGCCGGTCTCGAGGATGGAATCGTCGTCCGGTGGGGAGATCCCGGCGTTGTTGAACGCAATATCGATGCTGCCGAACGTCTGCTTCGCGGTGCGGAACATGGTGGCGACGTCCTCGGCGCTCGTCACGTCGGTCTTGACGAAGATGCCATCGACCTCGGCGGCGGCTGCCTCGCCGGAGCGGGGATCCACGTCGCCGATGACGATTCGTGCACCCTCGTCGGCGAGGCGGCGGACAGACGCGAGGCCGATTCCACTCGCACCACCGGTGACCACGGCAACGCGGCCCTCAAGCCGCCGGCACTTGCTCTCGTTCATTGCTTCCTCTTTCGTCAAGGGTTCGGGCTGCGTCAAAGATGCGGCCTTCGCCAAAGGTTAAGCCTCGTCAGTCCTCGGTGCTGATGAAGACGTTCTTCGTCTCGGTGAACGCGTCGAGGGCATCGGGTCCGAGTTCGCGGCCAAGGCCGGACTTCTTGAAGCCACCGAAAGGCGTCCAGTAGCGGACGGAGGAATGCGAGTTGACCGACAGGTTGCCGCTCTCGACCCCCCGGGCCACGCGGATCGCACGGCCGACGTCGCGCGACCAGATTGATCCGGAGAGTCCGTACTCGGAGTCGTTCGCCATGCGAATCGCATCGGCCTCGTCCTCGAAGGGAGCGACGACCACGACCGGTCCGAAGATCTCCTCGCGATAGGCGCGGTCCTGCTCGGTGGCGGTGAGGACGGTGGGCGGCAGCCAGTAGCCGGGGCCGCTCGGGCAGGTGCCCTGGAAGGCGATCGGAGCACCGTCCGGCAGAAACGTCCGGACGGTGTCGTACTGCCCTTTCGATACGAGCGGCCCCATCTCGGTGCGCTCATCGGCCGGGTCACCGACGACAACTCCCTTGACTGCCGGCTCGAGCAGTTCCATGAACCGGTCGTAGACGCTCCGCTGAACGAGGATGCGCGAGCGTGCGCAGCAGTCCTGGCCGGCGTTGTCGAACACGCCATTGGGGGCGGAGGCGGCGGCCTTCTCCAGATCGGAGTCGGCGAACACGATGTTCGCGCTCTTGCCGCCGAGCTCGAGGGTGACCGCCTTGACGTGGGCGGCGCAGCCGGCCATGACGGAGGATCCGACCGAGGTGGATCCGGTGAAGACCACCTTGCGAACATCGGGATGATCGACGAAGCGCTGGCCCACGACCGACCCCTTGCCGGGCAGAACGGTGAGCACGTGCTCTGGGATGCCGGCCTCGAGCGCGAGCTCACCGAGCCTCATGGCGGTCATGGGCGTGAGCTCGGCGGGCTTCATCACCACCGTGCAGCCCGCTGCAAGCGCTGGCCCGAACCCCCAGGCAGCAATCGGCATCGGGAAGTTCCAGGGGACGATGAGGCCGACGACGCCGACCGGCTCCTTGAAGGTGATGTCGATGCCGCCAGCCACCGGGATCTGCCGGCCAAAGAGCCGCTCGGGAGCCCCCGAGTAGTAGGCGAGCACGTTGGCGACGTTGCCGGCCTCCCACCTCGCGTTACCGATCGTGTGACCGGAATTGAGCACCTCGAGTTGCGCGAGTTCCTCTGCGTGGTCTCGGACGACGTCGGAGAAGCGGCGGAGGAGCGTTGCTCGGTCTCCTGGCGCGACCTCGCGCCAGGTCTTCAGCGCCGTGGCAGATCGGGCGATGGCCTCGTCAGTCTCCTCGAGGGAGGTCGGAGCGATGCTGGCGACGACCTCTTCGGTCGCCGGGTTGATGACGGAGAACATGACGCTCCTGCACTGGGATGTGGTGGTCGGATTGAAACTCTGGTGATTACAGCCGCTCAAAACTGCGGAATCGCTCCCAGTCGGTCACGGCGCTGCCAAAGGCGGCGAGCTCAACCCGCGCCATGTTTGCGTAGTGCGCCTGGACCTCCTCACCGAAGGTGCTCGTGATCCAGGGGGAGGACTCCCACAGGTGCAAGGCCTCGCCCATCGTGGCGGGCACCCGTGATGAGTCGCTGCTGTAGGCATTGCCCTGGAATGCCGGCTCGAGGGGCAGTGACCGCTCGATGCCGTCGAGGCCCGCTGCGACCATGCCGGCGACGGCGAGGTAGGGATTGACGTCGCCGCCTGGCACGCGGTTCTCGAGGCGAAGGCCGGCACCGTGGCCGACGAGCCGGAAGGCGCATGTGCGGTTGTCATGGCCCCACCGGATTGCCGTCGGTGCGAACGAACCGGGGACGTAGCGCTTGTAGGAATTGATCTGCGGCGCGAAGAGGAGGGCCAGCTCATTCGCGTGAGCGAGCTGCCCCGCGACGAAGGCCTTGCCCAGGGCCGACATGCCGGAGGGGTCGGCGGCGTCGGCCATGACCATCGATCCGTCGGCACCCCGGAAGGAGAGGTGGATATGGCAGGAGTTTCCCTCGCGCTCATTGAACTTCGCCATGAAGGTGAGTGCCATGCCCTCCTGGGAGGCGATGACCTTCGAGCCGGTCTTGTAGATGACGTGGTTGTCACAGGTGCCGAGCGCATCGGTGTAGCGGAAGGCGATCTCGTGCTGGCCGAGGTTGCATTCGCCCTTCGCGCTCTCGACCACCATGCCCGCTTCGTACATCTCATTGCGGATGCGGCGGAGCAGTGGCTCGACTCGCGCTCCACCGAGCATCGAGTAGTCGATGTTGTAGAGGTTCGCCGGGGTGAGATCCCGGTAGCCGGCGTGCCAAGCCTCCTCGTAGGTGTCCTCGAAGAGGATGAACTCGAGTTCGGTGCCGACAAAGGCGCCCATACCGGCATCCGACAGGCGGCCGAGTTGGCGGCGCAGGATCTGGCGAGGCGACGCCACGATGTCCGTGCCGTCCTCCCAGAGTGCATCGCACAGGACCCCGACGGCTCCCGGCTCCCACGGCATGCGGTGAAGGGTCGCGAAATCAGGACGCATGACGAGGTCGCCGTAGCCGGTGTCCCACGATGACATGGCGTAGCCCTCGACGGTGTTCATGTCGACATCGACGGCAAGCAGGTAGTTGCACCCCTCGGTTCCGTGGGCCAGGACCTCGTCGACGAAGTACTGGGCGTGGATCCGCTTGCCCACGAGCCGGCCCTGCATGTCAGTGATGGACACCGCGACGGTGTCGATCAGGCCCGCCTCGACCTCCTGCTTCAGGGTCTCAATATCGAGTGCGAGTCTGCGAGCCATCGTGTCTCCGTCCGTTCTTGCTCTAGTTTCCGCATTCCACTGCCTGCGATCCGATGGTGCGACCTTGCCCGATGGAGCAGCCGGCGGGACTGGCTTCCTCAATATCCCAGTTCACCGGTCGCCGCCACCGTCGACTCGCCTAGGCTCGGTGATCATGACGAGCATGCTCAGCGACCTTCCGCCGGAAGACGCAGCGCGGCTCATGAGCCTGCCCTGCACCGCCGAGTCCATCGGCATCGACCAGCTCGAGGGCGGGATCACGAACCGAAACTACCGGTTGCGGAGGTCCTCGGGGGACTTAGTCGTGCGATTGTCGGATCCTGGGTCGTCAGACCTGGCCATTGATCGAGAGAACGAGTACCTCAACACGCTGGCTGCAGCTCAGGCGGGCGCCGGACCTGAGGTTGTCGACTACCGGCGGGGTGAGGGCATACTCGTCGTTCGCTGGATCGAAGGTCGAACCTTCACCACTGATGATGTCGGAACACCGGAGAACCTGCCGCGGATCGCATCAGCCTGCCTCGCGCTTCATGGGGGCCCGGCCTTCGCGAGTCGGTTCGACATGTTCGACCTCCAAGCGCGCTACCTGACGCTCGTGCGAGAGCGCGGCTACCGCCTTCCGCCGCGGTACGACGAGTTCAGCCCGGTCGTCGAACGGATTCGGCTAGCGATGCGCGAGTCTCCCGAAGCACTCGTTCCGTGCAACAACGACCTGCTCGCCGCGAACTTCATCGACGACGGTGCCCGCGTGTGGCTCATCGACTACGAGTACTCGGGGAGCAACGAGGCAAGCTTCGAGCTAGGGAATATCTGGAGCGAGTCGACGCTCTCGGATGACCTGCTGGAACTGCTCACCATGAGCTACTGGGGCGAGTACTCAGCCGAGAAGATCGCAAGGGCACGCCTGTGGGCGCTCATGTCGAAGTACGGCTGGACCCTGTGGGCGTCGATCCAGCAGGCTGTCAGCCCCATTGACTTCGACTACTGGTCGTGGGGCATGGAGAAATATGAGCGGGCGGTATCGGAGTTCGATAGCTCGCTTCTCGATTCGTGGCTAGACGAGGTGGCGCGGCCGTAACGCGAGCCGGGAATTCCGCGCTTTCTCGCACGCAAGGGGTTCCGCCTCGCTAGTGTCCGGGACGTAGTGCCTTGGCGGCCGGGAGTCGGACGCCATCGAAGAAATGGGGAGGTCTACGGTGTCTGAGGTTTCCACGATCCAAGACGATGATGAACGCCGTCTTGCTGAATTGGGCTACAAGCAGGAACTGAGCAGATCGTGGAGCGGATTCTCGAACTTCGCGATCTCGTTCTCGATCATTTCGATCCTCGCGGGCTGCTTCACCACCTTCGGCCAGGCCTGGAACAACGGCGGCCCGATCGCCATCTCCATCGGCTGGCCCCTGATCGCAGCATTCATTCTCGTCATTGGCTTCTGCATGTCCGAACTGGTCTCTTCCTACCCGACTTCGGGCGGGATCTACTGGTGGGCATCGAAGCTCGGCGGCCCAAAGGCGGGCTACTACACGGGCTGGCTGAACCTGATCGGCCTGCTCGCAGTTATCGCATCCGTCGCATATGGCTGCGCAACCTTCTTCGATCTCGCGCTGTGCTCGCTCAGTGAGTCATGGGCGGCGGGGTATTCCCTGCAGCGCGTTTTCGTCATGTTCATTGTGGTCCTCGCCATCGTTGTCATCCTCAACATCTGGGGCGGCACGATCATGGACAAGATCAATAACGTCTCCGTGTGGTGGCACGTATTCGGAGCCGCACTCGTCGTCGTGATCCTCGTCGTCCTCCCCGAAAGCCACATGAGCTTCAGCGATGTCTTCTCAATGCGTGTGAATAACTCAGGAGGCCTGCATGGCGGTGGAACTGATGGTTGGGGTTTCTGGTTCTATGTGCTGCCGCTGGGCTTCCTGCTGACGCAGTACACGATCACCGGATTCGACGCATCAGCTCACCTTTCAGAGGAAACACACGGCGCGGCAAACACGGCAGCGAAGGGCCTGTGGAAGTCGATCTTCTACTCGGCAATCGGCGGCTGGATCCTGCTTCTCGCCTTCCTGTTCGCCGTTCAGGATGCAGAGGGCGTCACAGCCGGCGGAGGGGGTATTGCGGTCGTCCTGTCTCAGGCACTCGATGCCAAGGTTGCGGGCTTCGTGCTCCTCATCTCGGCGTTCGGTCAACTGTTCTGCTCGACTGCATGCATGACCAGCACCTCGCGCATGACCTACGCCTTCAGCCGCGATGGCGCAGTGCCAGGGGCGCGCTTGTGGGCCAAGCTCAACAAGAACAAGACACCGGCCAACGCGGTCATCCTGGCCGCCGTCGTCGCGGTCGTCATCACCCTGCCGGCACTCCTTGAAGTCAACATCGGCACAGAGGAAGCACCGATCATCGTTCCGACAGCGTTCTACGCAGTGGTGTCGGTGGCCGTTATCGGCCTGTTCCTGTCCTTCCTCATCCCGATTTGGCTGCGCTGGCGCATGGGCGACAAGTTCCCTCAGGGTTCATGGAACCTCGGCAATAAGTGGAAGTGGATGGCACCGCTAGCGATCATCGAGATCGCCATCGTGTCGGTCTATTTCATCCTGCCCTTCACCCCCGCAGGTACACCGGGCTTCCTGCGCTGGCTTAACGGTTCACCGAGCGCGGAGGAGGTGCCATTCGATTGGAAGTTCGTCAACTACGCACCGATTCTCACCGGTGGTGCGCTCATCGTGCTGTGGATCGGCTGGCACCTATCGGCCAAGAAGTGGTTCACCGGCCCGAAGATGACGATTGACCTGCCCGAGGGTGTGTCCTCAGCAGATGAGATCGCCCTCGAGCACGAGCACAAGGGTTACCACCAGCCGCCTGAGTCATAGTCGGCTGCAGGCCGCGATTTGAAGGGGTGTCCGCTTCGGCGGGCACCCCTTCAGCTATATCCAGTGCCAACCATGCCTGCAGTAACGCCTGACGCTGCGTGTCAGGTGAAGAGCTCCTCGAGCGTACGACGCATGATCTGCCCGTCGACGTTGAGGCCGGTCCATAACTTGATGGCGACCCTGCCCTGATTGACGAGCATCCCCATTCCGTCGAGCGTCGTGCAGCCGCGGGCGGCCGCATCTGCGAGGAGCCGCGTCCTTGGGGGATTGGGGATGACATCCGCGACGACCATCGAAGGGAGCAGCGAGTTCGGGTCGATGTTCAAGCGCGCATCGACGTCGGGGAAGAGTCCCACTGAGGTCGCGTTCACGACAATGTCGGTGGTGGTGGGAACCTCGAAGGTGTCATCCCAGTGAACGAGCGTGGCTGTGGCCGGCGTGTCTGCGTTGATTCGGTCGACGAGATCCTGGCCGCGTGAGGCAGTCGTGTTGACGATGGTGATCGTCGACGCGCTCGCGAGGGCGCTTTCGACCGCGATGGCGCGTGCAGCGCCGCCGGCGCCGAAGATGACGAAATGCTTCCCGGCCGGATCAGCAACTGTTCGCAGCGATTCGACGAAGCCCTTGCCATCGGTGTTCTCCCCGATGAGTCGTCCGTCCTTGATCACGACGCAGTTCACGGCGCCGATGATTGATGCGGACGGGGCGAGTTCGTCGAGGAACTCGATGACCTTCACCTTGTGGGGAAGCGAGCAGTTGAACCCGACGAAGCCCATGGCGAGCGCTCCCCGGACAGCGTCGCCGAGTGATTCAGGAGTGACCTCGCAGTTGAGGTAGCGCGCGTTGAGCCCGTGATGGGCAAAAACGGCGTCCATCACGGCGACGGTCGGGTTCTCAGCCGCGGGCATCGCGAACGAAGCAGTCAGGCTGCTCATGAAGTTATGCGACACCGACACCAAACCCTCTCCAAGTCACGCGTAGCGGCCATCCTGCACCCCCGCCATCCGGCACCCCCGCCATCCGGCACCCCCGCCATCCGGCACCCCCGCCATTTCATCCACTATCCGGTTCACATGGCCAGATTTCTGGTCAGGTGACCTTGTTTCTGGTCATTCTGTCCCGACCGAATTGGGTCGCTCATCCCACCACCCTTTGAGTCGAGCAGGCCCCAGAATCGCCAGGCGTCCAGACCGCGTGTGTCGCACCCGCCTGGTCAAGCACCATGCACGCCTACCCAGCCGCCCTGAGTGGGAGCAACAGGATGTAATCACCAAAATCATGCTCAAATGACCAAGAACGTGGCCATGTGAGCCGGATTCCGGATGAAACGACTGGAGAGGGTGGGTATTACGAGCCGGAGGGCGGAACGAGTGCTTGGTCAGCCTCTTCGATCGTGAGTGCCCCGGTCATGATCGCGACCACGTCGTTCATCGTGTGGGTCTGCGGGGTCACGACCGCTGCTCGCCGGCCGAGCCTTTGCACATGGATCCGGTTGGCGACCTCGAACACCTGAGGCATGTTGTGCGAGATGAGGATGACAGGCATGCCCCTGTCGCGCAGGTCCTTGATCAATTGCAGCACGCGAGCAGACTCACGGACGCCCAGAGCAGCGGTCGGCTCATCAAGGATGATCACCCTGGACCCGAACGCTGCGGCACGCGCCACGGCTACCGCCTGCCGTTGCCCACCTGAAAGGGTCTCGACGGTTTGGGTGATGCTTTGCACCGTCCCGATGCCGAGCTCCTTGAGGTGCCTGGCGGCTTCCTCGCGCATCCACTTCGTGTCGAGCTTGCGGAAGACGGTCCCGAGGATGCCGGGGCTGCGGACCTCGCGGCCGAGGAACAGGTTCTCGGAGATATCCAGTGCAGGCGCGACGGCCAGGGTCTGGAACACCGTCTCGATACCGGCGTGCCGTGCTTCGTTCGTGCTTCGGAACGTCACGATCTCGTTGTCGACGAGCATCTCACCGCTATCGGGCGTGTGCGCTCCCGAGAAGCACTTGATAAGGCTGGACTTACCAGCACCATTGTCACCGACAACGGCGAGGACCTCGCCGGGGTACAACTCGAGATCGGACCCGTTGAGCGCCACGACGCGACCGAAGGTCTTGACCAGGCCACGGGCCTGAAGGATTGGCTGCGCGGTGTTCACTGCTGTGGTCGTCATGTCTTCACCTTCCTGATCCACTGGTCGATGGCGACGGCGAGGATCACGAGGATTCCCACCGCCAGCACCCGGTATGCCTGGTCGAGTCCCGCGAGCGCCA
>CAFBNE010000066.1_pt1 | contig 18433 bp, 22 predicted proteins | sample 7269181 | NCBI WGS metagenome assembly CAFBNE01 (sample SAMEA6814085, study PRJEB35770) | uncultured Actinomycetes bacterium | biome: Freshwater; feature: Freshwater reservoir; material: water | place: Czech Republic | collected 2017-05-23 | depth 30m m
CCTAGGCGGGATGCTCGTCCCCGCGCTCCTCTTCGTCGCCGTCAACTCGACGATGGTGGGCGGTTCGCTGGCCGGCTGGGGCATCCCGATGGCGACCGATATCGCCTTCGCCCTCGCCGTCCTCGCGGTCATCGGACGCCGTCTGCCCGTGGCCCTGCGCGCCTTCCTCCTCACCCTCGCGGTGGTCGACGACCTCGGCGCCATCACCGTCATCGCCATCTTCTACTCCAAGCACTTCGAGCTCGCCTGGTTCACCCTCGCGATCATCTGCCTCATCGGCTACGCCCTCGCCCAGCGCCGCCGCATCAGGTCGGCGTGGCTCTACGTCCCGCTCGCGCTCGTCGCCTGGTACGCGATGCACGAGAGCGGGGTGCATGCGACGGTCACCGGAGTCGTGCTCGGGCTGCTCACCCGGGTGCGCTCGGACCCCGGCGAGGCCGAGCCACCAGCGGATCGGGTCGCCCACCGGCTCCACCCGTGGAGCGCCGCCCTCTGTGTTCCGATCTTTGCCTTCTTCGCCGCCGGGGTCGACCTGAGGTCGATCGGCCTCGTCGAGGCCCTGAGCGCGCCCGTAGCGGTCGGCATCGTCCTAGGACTCGTCGTCGGAAAGCCGATCGGAATCGTCGGCACCTCCTGGCTCGTCGCCCGATTCACCCGCGCCACTCTGCCGAAGTCGATCCGCTGGTCTGACATTTTCGCGGTCGGAGTGCTCGCCGGCATCGGTTTCACGGTGTCGCTGCTCATCACCGAGCTCGCGTTCCTCGGCGAGCCGATGATGGTCGCCGAGGCCAAGACCGCGGTCCTCGCCGCATCGATCATCTCGGCAGCACTCGCGGCGATCGCCTTGAGACTTCGAAGACGCTAGCCTCTGACCATGGCTGCCTCAGGGGAACCCAGCATCGCGGACCTCGTCCGCAAGACGATTTCTGATGCACAGAAGCTGGTGCGTGCGCAGATAGCGCTCACCCAGGCTGAGCTCACCGCGACGAGCGAGGCCGTGGCAAGGGCCGGCATCTTCGCGGTGCTCGCGCTCGTCTGCGTCTCGCTGTTCGGGATCTTCCTGCTCGTCACCATCGCCTACGCCTTCGTCGCGATGGGCCTGCCGGTCTGGGCCGGATTCGGGATCGTCAGTCTCGTCCTCCTCATCACCGCCGTCGTCTGCGGCCTCATCGCGCGCAATCAGGCACAGCAGATTCAGGCCCCCCGGCTCACGCTGGGCGAGGTCACCAAGACGCGGAACGCCATCGCGTCAGTCGAGCAACCGGGTCGGTAACGAGTGCCCCTGATCGATCCTGATCGGGTCATCGAGGCCCCTGGCCCGTGGACTCATCGCCAGGTCTCCGCCAACGGCGCCCGCTTCCACGTGGTCGAGCTCGGCGAGGGACCGGCCGTGCTCCTCATGCACGGGTTCCCGACCTTCTGGTGGACGTGGCGCAACCAGCTCACGGCGCTCGCTGACGCAGGCTACCGGGCCATCGCGATGGACCTGCGCGGCTACGGCGGCTCCGACCATCCGCCGCACGGCTACGACCCGACAACCCAAACAGCCGATGCCGCAGGGGTTCTCCGCAGCCTTGGCGTCCCATCGGCATATGTCGTCGGTCACGGTTGGGGCGCATTCGGCGCCTGGGCGATGGGGGTCCTCGAGCCCGACGCAGTCCTCGGCATCATCCCGATATCGATGCCGCACCCCAGGGCCATGCGCAGCAACCTCCTGCGGGCGGGCCAGTGGACAACCCTGGGCTACATGCTCAACTTTCAGATGCCGCTGCTGCCGGAGCGGTCGCTCCGCCGCCTGGAGGGTCACCGTGTCGAGCACCTCATGCGACGCTGGTCAGGGTCGACCGACTGGATCGACGCCGAGGGCGAGGTCTATCGATCTGCGTTCATGCGCTGGCCGACGGCCCACACCTCGATCGAATACCACCGATGGGCCGTGCGGTCCTTCTGGCGCACCGACGGCCTTCGGTTCATGTCGGCGATGTCCGAGCCCATCACCACCGATGTGCTCCACATCCACGGCGTGCTCGATCCGATGGTGCTGAGCGCCAGCTGCAGCGGGAGCGGCAGCTACGTCTCGGGTTCGTACCGATTTGCGGCGCTCCAGACGGGCCATTTCCCGCAGGAGGAGGCGCCCGCCGACGTGAGCGCCCTCATCATCGAGTGGCTGAACGAGCACACGAGGTCATGACCCACCCCGGGGAATCGTGGACCTAGGACGGCCTCGGGACAGGTACGGACGGCCGCTTCGCCGTGGAGCCGATCCGGACACCGCGTATCCTGGCGTGCCGGACCGCACCTTCGTCTCGGCATCCGACGCCTGGCACGAGGCCCTCGCCTACGTCGAGCGGGGACTCCCCTTCCACGCGCACGAGGTCTTCGAGCAGCGCTGGCGCTGCGCGCCGCAGGACGAGCGCGCGCTCTGGCAAGCCCTCGCCCAGTGGGGCGCGGCCCTCACCCATGACGCACGGGGGAACGCGACCGGAGCCCGAAGGGTCGCCGAGCGCGCTCGCAGCGGCCTTGACGCGGAGACGATCGTCGAGCCCGTCGATGCCACGACGGTTACTGCCTCGCTGAGCCGGCTACTCACGGATCTCGCATGATCCGGTGTCGACCGGTGCTGTGCGGCCAAGCCCCGCCTGCGCCGAGCTCGCCAATTGCTCGCCGGTGATGGCGTAGCCGGTGGGGTCGTCCTGCAATCCGGCGCCGAAGACCATCCCGAGCACCGAGCCGCTCATTGCGAGAAGGGGACCGCCGGAGTTGCCCGGGGAAACCTCGCCCCTGAACGAGTAGACCTCGCGGGCGACCCCGGCATCGCCGTAGATGTCATCGCCCCGGGCCGTCACCGTCGCCCGGATCCGAACGGCTGATGAGACATAGCGGCCCCCGCCCGGGAAGCCGCCGACGACCGCCTCGTCGCCCGAGGCTGGCGGGGCATCGGCGAAGCCGAGCGCCCGGGCATCAAGGTCGGGGGCATACAGGACTGCCGCGTCCAGCTTCGGGTCGAAGGCGACGACGGTTGCCGTGAACATCGGCTCGCCCGACCGAACCTGGACCGTCGGTGCCCTGACACCAGCGACGACGTGCGCATTCGTAAGGACGTAGTGCTCGGAGTAGACGAACCCGGAGCCGCTGAACGACGACCGACAGGCGCCAGCGCTGCCGGTCACCCGCACGATGGAGTCGCGAGCCCCGGCAATGGCCCCTGCTTCGGCAGACCGAGGATCTGGTGGCTGCACGTCGGGCCCGGTGACCTCTCCAAGGCCCGAGAAGATCCGTGGGACGGCGGTGGCGCCGACTGCATCGCGGACCTCACCGAATCCGTTGCGCACCGCATCGGGGATGAGGCTGTCAAGGCCGACGAGGACCCCGGACTGGCGGATCTGGCTCGTAACGGACGATTGCGGGAGAAAGGCGACAGCGGTCGCGATGATCCAGGTGACGATCGCGAGGGCGAGGATGTTGAGCCCGGCACCGGCCGCGCTATCGACGAACCTCGCCGGGGTCCAGGTCATGCCCGTTCGCAGGCTGCGGCCGAGGAATGACAGCAGCACCTGGCCGCCCGCCGCGCAGACGAGGATCCCACCGGCGAGGAGGAGGGACCGGCCCAGACCTGGCTCGACCCGGGCCTCGATGATGCCGGGGAGGAGGAAGGCGCCGGCGAGGGCACCCCCGAGGAATCCGGCGAAGGACAGCGCACCCGCCACGAACCCCTGACGCCAGCCCGCCCAGGCGAACACGATGAGCGCGCCGATGAGGATCCAGTCGACGAGGTTCACAGCGCTTCGAGCTCAGGTTCGGCGAGGGCGACGAAGCGCTCCATGTCCCAGGGAACCGCCCATCCGGCGGAGTCAAGGACAGCGGAGATGATGCCCGCGGTGAAGCCCCACACGAGCAGCCCCCGCACCTCGAAGCCGACTCCCACATACCCGGACGGATGACGGACCCGGCAGCGGTTGGCCGGGTCGACGAACTCGCTGATCGGCACCCGGTGAACGCTCGCCACCTCTATCGGGGCGGCGGCGTGCACCTCGCAGGGCTCACGCCACCACGCGAGCACGGGCGTCACGACGAAGTCGCTGACGGGCAGGAACAGGTCCGGAAGCTGGCCGAAGGGCACCACGCCCGAGCGAACGAGGGCGGTCTCCTCATTTGCCTCCCGTAGAGCCGCATCCACGGCATCGGCGTCGCCCGGATCGACCGCACCCCCGGGGAACGCCGGCTGGCCGGCGTGCGCTCGCATCACGGCGGCCCGTTCGATGAGGAGGAGGTCAGGCCCGGCCGGTCCCTCGCCGAACAGGAGGAGGACCGCTGAATGGCGCCCGGACTCGGAGGATGGCAGAAATGTGGTGATCTGGGCGACGTCGATGGTCCGGGCCATCTCGGCGAGCGGGAGCAGCCAGGTGGGCAGGCTGCTGACGACGTCCTCGCGAACAGATCCGACCCGTGACCAATTCATCCGCGGACGCCGGCCTTGACGAGTCTCGCGGCGTCGGACGGATCGGTCGGACCCTCGCCGAACGAGGGGCACCGCGTGGCGAGGGTGCAGGCGCCGCAGGCGGGGGGCCGCGCGTGGCAGCGGCGCCTGCCGTGCCAGATGACGAGTTGGGAAACCCGGGTCCACCGGGCCTTGGGGATAAGGGCCATGAGATCCCGCTCGACCTTCACCGGGTCGGTCTCCGTGGTCCAGCCAAGACGCCGGGCGACTCGCAGCACGTGGGTGTCGACGGCGATGCCGGGGATGGCGAAGGCCTCGCCAAGCACGACATTTGCTGTCTTGCGTCCGACGCCGGGCAGGGCGACGAGGTCTTCAAGCACATCGGGAACCTCCCCGCCGTATCGGTCGCAGAGGATTCGTCCGATTCCCTGGAGGGTCACGGCCTTCTGCCGGAAGAAGCCGGTCGGCCTGATCGTCTCCTCAAGGTCGGCGAGATCGGACGAGGCAAGCGCCTCGGCGGTCGGATACCGCGCGAAGAGGCCCGGCGTGACCTCGTTCACTTTCTGGTCCGTGCACTGGGCGCTCAGCACCGTGGCAACGAGGAGTTCGAAGGGTGAGCTGAAGTCGAGTTCGCAGCGGGCATCGGGGTACTGGCCCTCCAAGGCTCGGACGACGGCGGTGACCTGCCGGCCCGACACGCTCGATTCACTCACTGCCCAAGACTAATTGGCAATCGGCCTGCTTCAGATGCACGGTCATCCGACGAATAGGACAGAATGGCCTCGTGGACGATGTTCTGAGGCAAGCCCCGCTCTTCCTCGCTCTTGACCCCGAGGGTGCGGCGGCCTTGCGGGCGTCCCTCACTGAGCGGTCGGTCGCCAAAGGCGAGATCGTCTTCCAGGAGGGTGAGCCCGGGGATCGGATGTACGTGATCCTCGAGGGCAAGGTCAAGCTCGGTCAGTCCTCGAACGACGGCAGGGAGTCGCTGCTCGCCATTCTTGGCCCCGGTGAGATGTTCGGCGAGCTGAGCCTGTTCGATCCAGGACAACGGACCTCAACGGCGACCGCTCTCACCGATGCCGTGATTCTGGCCCTGAGCAATGAGCAACTGCGCCCTTGGCTCGCTGGCCGCCCGGAGGTTGCGACCGCACTGCTCCAGGCCCTTGCCCGACGGCTTCGCCGAACGAACGAGGCCATGGCCGACCTCGTCTTCTCGGATGTCCCCGGTCGCGTCGCGAAGGCGCTCATGGACCTCGGCGAGAAGTTCGGCGAGGTTACCTCCGAGGGCCTCATGGTCACCCACGACATGACGCAGGAGGAACTGGCCCAGCTCGTCGGAGCCTCGCGCGAGACAGTGAACAAGGCGCTCGCCGACTTCGCCCAGCGAGGGTGGATTCGGCTCGAGTCGCGACAGGTCATGATCCTCGACATCGAGCGCCTCGGACGCCGGGCTCGATAACAAGTCCATTGGTATGCATGTTGCATCCCAGATGGTAGCGTTCAAGCATGTCGACTCAGATTGCTGTTCGCCTCCCGGATGAACTTGTCGCTGAGCTCGACAGTTTGGTGCAGTCCGGCGAGGAGCCGAGCCGGGCGTCCATCGTTGAGGCGGCCCTTCTTCGGGAGTTGCGGCGCCGGGCCTGGGCCAAGGAAGTCGCCGTCCTTACGGCCCACGGCAGCACCTACGAGGACCTTGAGGGCCTTGACGCGTATCTCAACCGAAGCCTCGAAGCGTTGGATTGATGTGCAGGGCATGCGTCCGATTTATCTCGCCGATCTCGATAAGTCCCGCCCCGTCCTCATCCTCACGCGTGAGGGGGTGCGACGATCCATGCTTCGGGTGACCGTTGCTCCCATCACGTCACGGGCGAAAGGCCTGCCGACTGAGCTCCCGGTTGGTCCGCGCAACGGTCTCGCCGCCGAGAGCGTCGTGTCTCTCGACAACATTCTGACGATCCGCGCCGCCGACATCGGCCGGCACATCGGGTTTCTGCTCCCGGATCAAGAGGCTCCGCTCGCCGCGGCCCTGAGCCACACGTTCGACCTTCACCAGCAATGACCCCCGTTTGCGCCCTCCCCGTGCCCCCGTTTGTCCCGTGAACCGGGGGAACCTGCAAACATTCGTCCAGTTTGCACCTGATGCTGCTTGTTGTCCCACTCCGCACGCGCTGGGCGGAGGTACGCGGACTCAACCCTGCGCGGCAAGGTAGGCGAGCTGAGCCCGGACCGACATCTCCGCGGCCGGCCACAGGCCCTTGGGCGTCGCGGCGTAAACCTCTGCAACAAGGGCGAGCGGGTCGGTAATCCCGCCCGACACCGCACGCCGCACCTCTTCGAGCCTCACCCGCCGATGCTCGAGGTAGGCGTCAAGGACTTGCCCCGGGTTCATGAGCAGGGGTCCATGGCCCGGCAGGATGCGGTGGACGCGGTTCTCACCGGCCAGCTCGCGCAGGTGCCGGAGCGATTCGAGGTACGGGCCGAGTTCACCGTCGGGCCAGGCGACGACGGTCGTGCCGCGTCCGAGCACCGTGTCGCCGGTGAGGAGCGACCCCTCGGATTCGATGAGCAGGCAGACGCTGTCGCTCGTGTGGCCGGGAGTCGCAACGACGCGGATCTCGAGGGATCCGGCCGTGATGATCTCGCCACCGATTAGGCCCTCGGAACCGAGTCGGTGCCCGGGATCGACGGCGCGCACATCAGCCCCTGTCATGTCGGCCAGCAGGCGCGCGCCCGCAGAATGGTCGGAGTGGCCGTGGGTGAGGAGGATTGCGGTAACGGGCGAGTCGACGGCCAGTGCTTCAGCGAGGATTCCCTCAAGGTGGGTGGGGTCGTCGGGCCCCGGGTCGACGACGATGGTCTGCCCGGAGCCCGGGTCGCGCAGCAGCCAGGTGTTCGTCCCCTCGAGGGTCCATGCGGAGGGGTTGGGAGCGAGGAGCAGGGTCGCCGCAAGTGTCTTGGACCCGCTCGCCCACGGCTCCGAGTCGGGCGCCTGACCTGCCGGGAGGATTCGTCCGGTCATCGCGCTCCCGTGCGTTCCCAGAAACGCGGCGGCTCGATGTCGCCCTCGATCATCTCGCCGGTGCGCCCGTTGATCATCGCCCACATGACGGTTCCGTCGTCAGCAACGATTCGACGCGGGAGCATCGGCAGAATCTGACGCTCCTGGACCGCTGCGACGACCGCCGCCGCGTCCGTGAACTGGGCGAGGTACTCGAGCACTCGGCTCGTCGGACGCAGGAGGGGCATGCGCCCGGCCTCATGCTCGTCGAGGGCGTGGGATGGACGCACCCACAGGACCGACTGCGCCTCGGTGCCGGTGAGCCTCGCCTCCTGGCCCTCGGGCATCGGCGCAACGAAGAATCGGGCATCGAAGCGCCTGCCCTCGACCTCCGGAGTGATCCAGTGATCGGCGAAGTGGAGATCGGCGAGCGGGAGGGTCACGCCGGACTCCTCGCGCAATTCGCGCAGCGCGCAGGCGACGAGGCCTCGGTACTGCTCCTCGTCTGCGCTCGCGCGCCGCGCATCGCGAGCGTAGAGGCCGCTCGGATCCGGCAGCGCCGCACCGGCGTGAAGATCGTCAGGCTCGAGCCGGCCACCCGGGAAGACGTGCATGCCGGGAGCGAACGCCATCGTGAGAACCCGATGCATCATGAAGGCCTCGAGCTGACCTTCTTGATCGCGAAGGAGCACGACCGTTGAGGCGGGACTCGGCTCGGACACCACTCCGCTCACCTAGTCGGCGACCTCGACGATCATCTCCACCTCGACCGGGGCATCGAGCGGCAGAGCAGCCACCCCTACGGCCGAGCGCGCGTGGACCCCCGCATCGCCGAATGCCTCCTTGAGAAGGTTGCTCGCTCCGTTCACCACGGCAGGATGCCCGGTGAAATCCGGGGCACTCGCGACGAAGCCCACCACCTTCACCACTCGAACAACCTTGTCGAGATCCCCGATGAGCGAGCGCACCGCGGCGATCGCGTTCAGGGCGCAGATCTTCGCGAGTTCCGCGGCCTCCTCGGCACTGACGGCCCCACCCACCTTCCCGGTGGCGGCCAAGGCGCCATCGATCATGGGCAACTGCCCCGAGGTGTAGACGAGGTTGCCGGTGCGCACGGCGGGGATATATGCCGCGAGCGGGATCGTGACCTGCGGCACCGTCAGGCCGAGGGCCGCGAGCCGTGCTTCAACGTGAGACTCATCTCTCATCGCTACTCCTTGGGGTCGAAAAGGGCCGAAGGCTAGGAGATCGGACGCTTCAGGTAGGCGACCATGTTGTCCGGGTTAGGACCGGGGACCACCTGGACGAGTTCCCAGCCGTCGCTTCCCCAGGTGTCGAGGATCGCCTTCGTGGCGTGAACGAGCAGCGGAACGGTGGCGTACTCCCATTTGGTCATGGACGCACACTAGCCCTCGTGCAGTCGATCCCGATTACGCTGGGGCCGTGACTGACACGAGATGGCCGGGCGTGGCCCTGCACGTCGTGTCGGGCAAGGGCGGTGCCGGGAAGACCACGGTCGCCGCGGCCCTTGCACTCGCCCTCGCACACGATGGCAAGCGCACCCTCCTCATGGAGGTTGAGGGCCGACAGGGCATCGCCCAGCTCTTCGACACTCCGCCACTCCCGTACACCGAGCGCAAGGTGGCGGTGTCTCCGGGCGGGGGCGAGGTCTGGGCGCTTCCCGTGGATCCGCACGAGGCACTCTTGGACTACCTCGAGATCTTCTACAACCTGCGACGCGCAGGGTCAGTCCTGAAGAAGATCGGCGCCATCGACTTCGCTACCACCATCGCACCAGGGCTCCGCGACGTCCTCCTCACCGGTAAGGCCTGCGAACTCGTCCGCAGGATCGAGAAGAACGCCCCCGACGCCTACCAGGCCATCGTCCTCGATGCACCGCCAACCGGTCGGATCGCCAAGTTTCTCAACGTGAACTCGGAGGTTTCCGGGCTTGCGAAGGTTGGGCCGATTCACAAGCACGCCCAGTTGGTCATGAGCGTCATCGCCTCACCTCGTACGGCCGTCCACCTCGTGACCCTCCTCGAGGAGATGCCCGTGCAGGAGACCATCGACGGTGTCGCGGAGTTGCGAGCCGATGGGCTGCCGGTCGGCGGGATCTTCGTGAACATGACCCGTCCTTCGATGCTCTCCGCCCACCAATTGGTGCAGGCGCGGGCCGGAACCCTTCCACTCGATGACATCGCTGCCGCAGCAGCGGGGGCCGGGGTGCGACTGGATCCAGCACTCGTGGCGGCCGCACTCGGGCAGGAGGCCGAGGACCACGCGGCACGCGTCGATCTGGAGACCAGAGAGCGCTTGCGCATCGATGAGCTCGACCTTCCGACGTTCACCCTGCCGATGATCCCCGATGGCATCGACCTCGGCGCCCTGTACGAGCTCGCTCTCAAGCTCCGGTCGGAGGGGGTCCGATGACTGTCAGGGGTCGAGTCGCGGTCGATGCCCCGGCCCTTCGCATCGACGACCTACTCGGCGATCGGTCCATCCGCATCATCGTCTGTACCGGAGCCGGCGGCGTCGGAAAGACGACAACCGCAGCTGCGATTGCCCTGCGCGCCGCGGAGCAGGGCCGAAAGGTGTGCGTCCTCACCATCGATCCGGCACGACGACTTGCCCAGGCCATGGGCCTCACCACCCTCGACAACACGCCTCGAGCAGTCGAGGGCATCGACGGCAGCGGAACCCTGCACGCCATGATGCTCGACATGAAGCGCACCTTCGACGAGGTGGTCGAGGCACACTCGGATCCTGATCGGGCGCAGGCGATACTCGACAATCCGTTCTACCAGTCGCTTTCTTCGTCGTTCGCCGGCACGCAGGAGTACATGGCGATGGAGAAACTCGGCCAGTTGCGCACGGAGGCTGATCGCGATGGCACCTGGGATCTCATCGTCGTCGACACCCCGCCCGCACGCAATGCCCTGGACTTCCTCGACGCCCCGGCACGACTCGGGTCATTTCTCGACGGCAGGTTCATTCGCATACTGACCGCGCCGGCCCGCGGGGCGGGTCGCGGAATCGGCAAGATCGCCGTCATGGGGTTTGGGCTCTTCACGGGAGTGCTGAGCAAGATCCTCGGAGCCCAGGTGCTCAGCGACATCGGCACCTTCGTCGCCGCGATCGACACGACCTTCGGGGGCTTCCGCGAGCGCGCTGATGCCACGTACGCGCTCCTGCAGGATCCGGGAACCTCCTTCGTCGTCGTCGCGACACCCGAGCGGGATGCCCTTCGCGAGGCCTCGTACTTCGTCGAGCGTCTCAAGGCGGACTCAATGCCGCTGGCAGGACTCGTCCTCAATCGCGTGCAGTTGGTCACGCTCGGCGATATGTCGGAGGAGGAGGCGATCGCATCGGCCGATCGCCTCGAGGATGGCGACGACACCGACCAATTGACGGCAACGCTGCTCCGGCTTCACGCCCAGAGGCAGCAGATCGCGGGGCGGCAGCATCATCTCGCCGAGCGGTTCACCGCTGCCCACGCGGGTGTTCCGGTCACGACGGTGCCAGCGCTTGCCGAGGACGTGCACGACCTCGAGGGACTCCGCGAGGTCGGCCACCTGCTCGCTGACGCCTAGCCCGACTGACGCCTACCCGGCCAAAGGTCGGCCCGGTGAATTCCTCAGGAGACCCGCGAGACCGGTTCGACGAGGAGGGACTGCCGCTCGAACTCGCTCTGTGCGGTCTCGAGAAGATTGCGCCACGAGGTCACGTGCGGGCGTCGACGGAGCAGCGCCCGTCGCTCGCGCTCGGTCATTCCGCCCCAGACACCGAACTCGACATTGTTATCGAGGGCATCGGCAAGGCACTCAGTGCGTACCGTGCACCCGAGGCAGATCGCCTTCACCCGGTTCTGGGCGGCCCCCTGCACGAACAGCGTGTCCGGGTCGGTCGTGCGACAGGCTGCCTGGGCGGCCCAGTCGTTACTCAAGGTCATGCTCGTCTTACCCCTCTGTGGACGAACTCCGCTGCTGGGCGGAGCCGTGCAGTACCTGTGTGAAACCTGTTTGATCGCGCTACTCGTGAGTATCTCGATCAAAGACATCGTGTGAGCCGGGACGCTACGCCTGTGAGAAGGCCTCCGCATAGGCTCTTAATGACTATAACCTAAGTAGTTATTTAGAGTCACTCTTTTCAGCCGCACAACTGTCCGTCATGTGGGTGAGCGCAGATGAGTCTGGGACGAGAGGTGCATGAGGGGAACCAACGCACGTACGCTGGACGTCTCATGTCCATGCAACCATCGGCTCGACCGCGACCAGGCATCGGCGGACTCGTGATCCGCCTCGTCGCCTTGCTCGCCGCCGCCGTCATCGCCGGGCTCGTTGCCGGACTCATGGCGCTGCCCCTGATCGGCGGGGCTGGGGTGACCGCCCGAAACGTCGTCCAGAGCTTCGAGCGACTCCCCGAGACCATGGACACCCCGCCCTTGCCCCAGCGCTCGCAGATCCTCGCTTCCGACGGTTCTGTCATCGCCACGCTCTTCTACCAGAACCGGGTGGAGATCCCGCTTCAGAGCGTCGCCCCGGTCATGCGCCAGGCAACCGTCGCGATCGAGGACTCCCGCTACCTCGACCACAACGGGGTCGACGTCCGAGGCACCCTGCGCGCCGTTGCATCGAACACGCGATCCGGCGACGTACAGCAGGGCGGGTCCACGCTCACGATGCAGTACGTGAAGAACGTTCTCGTGAACGAGGCCACGAACGCCGAGGAACTCGAGGCGGCGCGCGGCCAAAGCCCCGTGCGCAAGCTGCGTGAGGTCCGATACGCCCTCGCACTCGAGCGCCGATACTCAAAGCCGGAGATCCTCGAGCGGTACCTCAACATCGTCTACTTCGGCGCAGGCGCCTACGGGGTCGAGGCCGCTGCCAAGCGCTACTTCTCCAAGACCGCCGCCGAGCTGACCCTTCCCGAGGCCGCCACCCTCGCCGGGATCGTTCAGCAGCCAACGGCATTCGATCCCATTCGAAATCCTGAGCGCAGCGCGAAGCGCCGCGACATGGTTCTCGCGCGAATGACCCAACTCGGTTACATCACCAAGGGCCAGGCCGCGCAGGCCGCACTCATCCCGATGCAGGTGCTCATCAAGCCAACCATCGTCCCGAACGGCTGCACCACCTCCTACGCGCCGTTCTTCTGCGACTACGTCCTCCAGACGATCCGCACCGATCCGGCCTTCGGCGACACGCCTGAGTCCCGCGAGGCATTCCTTCGCCGCGGCGGCTACACCGTCCGCACCACCTTGAACCCGAAGGCACAGCGGGGGGCATTCGAGGCCGTCACGGACGCGATTCCGATCAATGACGAGAGCCGGCGGGCTGCCGCGATCACGATGATGGAACCCGGCACCGGAAACATCCTCGCGATGACCCAGAACCGCGAGTGGGGCACCTCAGGCCGGGGCAAGACCACCTACAACTACAACACCGACAGAGCGCACGGCGGCACGATCGGCATGCAGGCCGGGTCGACCTTCAAGGTATTCACGCTCGCCGCCGCGCTCGAATCCGGGATCTCGCCCACCGAGTACATCAGCTCGCCGAGCCCGAACACCTTCGAGGGATTCACCAACTGCGAGACCGGAGCATCGTTCGGACCCATCACCGTGCGAAACTCCACCGGGCAGGGCACCTTTGACATGGCCCGCGCAACCGCCTACTCCATCAACACTTACTTCATGGCCATCGAGGAGCGCACCGGCCTTTGCCGGCCGGCCGAGATCGCCGAGTCGATGGGAGTGTTCCTCGGCAGCGGCGAACCACTGCTCCGGGTCCCGTCATTCACCCTCGGCAGCATGGAGGTCACCCCGCTCGCCATGGCCAACGCCTACGCCACGTTCGCCGCCCACGGCGTCTACTGCAAGCCCCGGTCGATCCTGGAGATCCGCGACCGCGACAACCGCTCGCTGGACGTCCCCGACGAGGACTGCACGCAGGTCATCTCACAGGACGTCGCCGACGGCGTCGCGGCAATCCTCACCGGCGTCATCGACGGACCAATCACGGGGCGAACGGGCGCCGCGATGTCACTCGCCGATCGGCCCGCAGCGGGCAAGACCGGCACGACAAACGAGTCAGCCGCGGTGTGGTTCGCCGGCTTCACCCCGGACATTGCCGCCGCCGTCTGGGTCGGGGATCCACGAGGGGGGTTCGCGCACCCCATGAAGAACCTCACGATCAACGGCAAGTACTACGACCAGGTCTTCGGTGGAACCCTCCCGGGGCCAATCTGGAAGCAGTCGATGACGGCCGCACTCGAGGGCACCGACCCGACCCCGTTCACGCTCAGCAACGAGTGGAGCCTGCGCCCAGCGCGCGGCGTCACCTCCATGTCGTCGCTACTCCGCGATCCGAAACCCGGTGAGGGGTCCGACGAGTTCGTCTTCGACAACAGCGCGAAGCCCACGGCGACGGCTCCCGCCGAGCCCCCGGCAACCGGCACACCTGACGACGACAGCGCCCCGACGGTGCCGGAGGAAGCCCCGGTAGCAGCCCCTGAGTAGCGGGGCCCTGCGGGGCTGCTACATGCCCAGTCCGGCCTTCACGAGAGCCGCCACCTGACCCCCGTCGGCCCGGCCCTTCACCTGCGGGGTCACCAGCTTCATCACCGCACCCATTGCCGCTCCACCGGTCACCCCGGCCGAGGAGACCTCGGCCACGGCCGCCGCCACGATGGCGCTGAGTTCGTCCTCGCCCATGGCCTGCGGAAGGTAGCGCGCAAGCACCCCGAGCTCAGCGCGCTCGCGTTCGGCGAGCTCCGGCCGGTCGGCGGCGTCGTAGGCCTCGGCCGCCTCCCTGCGCTTCTTCGCTTCGCGACCAAGGACCGTGATGACGTCGTCGTCGGAGAGCGACCGGGCCTCCTTGCCGGCCACCTCCTCGTTCGTGATCGCCGTCAGGGCCATCCGCAGGGTCGCGGCGGTCAATTGGTCGCGTGATTTCATCGCGGCGGTGAGGTCGTCCTTCAATTGGTCCTTGATTTGGCTCATGGCAGCATTCTCGCAGGCCGGGCGAAGAGCGACTGACTCCTCGTGCATGGGACCATGCTCATGTGCACAGCGCCACGAAGATCGTCCTCGGAACCGTCGGCACGGTCGCCGCGGGAGCAGCGGGGCTCGCTTACGCCCGCTGGGAGGCCCAGCGATACACCCTTCGTCGGGCAACCGTCGCCGCGCTGCCGGCCGGGCAGGCACCGCTGAGCATCCTCCACCTCTCCGACCTCCACCTCGTGCCGGGCCAGCTCGGCAAGCAGGCGTGGGTGCGGTCCCTTCGCGACCTGCAGCCCGACGCCGTCATCGCGACCGGCGACTTCATGTCGCACCAGGACGCCGTCCCCCACGTCCTCGACACCCTCGAGCCGCTGTTCGATCTCCCCGGCGCCTTCGTCCTCGGAAGCAACGACTATTACGCCCCCCGAATGATCAACCCCGCCAAGTACTTCGCCGGGCCATCCCAGCTCGAGCCCCGTCGGCCGATGCTGCCGTGGAACGATCTCGTCGACGGCCTCGTCGATGGCGGCTGGACGCATCTGGACAACACCCGGGCGACCCTCGTCATTGCCGGGCGCTGCGTTGATCTACGCGGCGTCGACGACCCGCACATCAGCCGTGATCGGTACGGGGCCATCGCCGGCGCGTTCGACCCGACGGCCGACCTCCGGCTCGGAGTCACCCACGCGCCGTACCTGCGGGTGCTCGACGGCATGGCCATCGACGGCGCCGACCTCGTCCTAGCCGGGCACACGCACGGCGGGCAACTGCGCATACCGGGGATAGGGGCCCTCGTCACCAACTGCGACATCGACCGTGCCAGGGCCCGGGGGCTCTCCGCGCACCGTGCCCTCGGCAGCCGCCACACGGCAGCCCTCCACGTCTCCGCGGGCCTAGGAACCTCGCCCTTCGCCCCGTTCCGCTTCGCCTGCCCGCCGGAAGCGACCATCCTCACGCTCACCCCGAGGGCCTGAGCAACCCCGGGCCATCGCAGGCTATCGAACCTCGAACATCTCGTAGACGATCTCATCGCCATCGTTGCGCCCCTGACCCACTGCCTGCACGGCGTTCAGCCAGCCGTACCGCTCATCAGCCGTCTCGAATGTCGGGGCAACGGTGTAAGTGCCGCGATCGCGATCACATCGACCGTGATAGCTGACGTAGATGAGCGCGCCGTCGTCGGTCTGAAGGAGTTGCCTGACGTCGAGGATCATGATCTGGCCCGCCGACGGAATCGCCCAGTCGCCACCGGGGCCGATGATGGACGCGCTCAGCCGCTCACCCTCCCAGCGGCCATTGGAGATGCCCCCGATGACGCGGCGGCCAAAGGGGGTCTCCCCGAGCCGGTGGATGTCGCCACGCGCGACGCGGACGGTTGCGAGTGGAACGAGTTCGAATGGCATGGTCACGATGGCTCCGGGGTAGGGGACGACTTAGGGGACGAGTTGGCGGTCGGGCCTGCTGACGGGACTCACGGCACGCTCGCGCACCGGGTCGGTGACACCGTCCCACGCCTCGTGCAGCGCCCGCAGATGCGCGAAGAAGCCGGTTGAGCGCTCAGTGCGCCCGTAGAGCTCGACGAAGCACCCGAGGTCGGCGCGGCAGTCGAAGTAGACGGCCGGCGCCGAGGTCATGAGGGACGCTGCGAGCGTGTACCCCGCATCGACGAAGGCAGCGACCTGCGAATCCCAGTCGTCGAGCGGCACGAGTGCGCACATGTGGTGGAAGCCGCCCTCCCCCGGCCCGTACATGTCGCGGTAGATCGACAGGCCCGGGCCCGGCTGGGCGATGAGCTGCACCTGAACCTCACCACACTGGCCGAAGGCGTAGTCGACGGCGGTAGTGCTCGGTTGACCACGGTAGGTCAGGTCGGTCCCGACGAAGTCGCGCATCACCACGAAGGGACCCGCCCCCATCACCCGAATCCAGTGGTCGAGGCCTACGTCGAGGTCGGGGACGACAAAGGCGGTCTGGAGCACTGGGTGCCGCAGGAGCCCGGGCGCAGGAGTCACGGCAGCATTCTGGCAGCGCCCTCCATTGATGTCCGGGCCTTCCCGATGCGCGGCCCGAGTTCGCCGTCCGTTAGGCTCGGCACGTCCTTCGGGGTGTGGCGCAGCTTGGTAGCGCGCTTCGTTCGGGACGAAGAGGCCGTGGGTTCGAATCCCGCCACCCCGACACCTGGTCGGGGGCCGATGAACATATCGGCCCCCGGCACCGCAGCACGAGACCGGACCACGAAGGCAGGGGTTGCGCGGTGAGCATCGATCGGCGTCCAGCACCCAGCGACCTCGGCAAGACAACCCGCGCCTACGTCAAGTCCATGGGCTGGCGCTCGGTGAACCTCCACACCCACATCTCCCTCGTCAACCGTTACGTCTACGTTGAGGTGCCCAAGGCCGGCTGCGGGACGATGAAGGCGACCCTCGGCGGCATGGAGGCCGCTCGGCAGAGCCCGGCCGCTGTCCTTCGCGTCCAGGAGAACCCTCACGACCGCACTAGGGCCACCCCCTTCGTCAAGCCCTTCCAGTTGCCGCCTGATCTCCTCGAGGAGGCCCTGCGAGGGCGCAAGTGGAGCCGGTTCACGGTCGTCCGAGAACCGGCCTCCCGCCTGCTCTCCGGCTACCTCGAGAAGATCCGTCAGGGCCTCCAGCAGAGCGATCCGATCCTCAAGGCGCTTCGCGAACGCGGCGGCGCACCTGAGCTCGCGCAGGACATCAGCTTCGCCGACTTCATCGAGGTTGTCTCCGGCCAGGATTCGAGGGAGCAGGACCCGCACTGGCGGCGACAGGTCGACCAGATCGGACACGGGATCATCGACTACGACGCCGTCATCCACCTAGAGGAACTCGATGCCTCGTGGGATCGAGTCGCCTCACTCACCGGCGTTGCCGGCCTGCAGGAGCAGTTCTTCTGCCGCAACTCAACCCAGGCGGGCTCGAGGATCAACGACTACTTCACCCCGGCGATCCTCGCAAATGTCACGCGCGCCTACGCCGGCGACTACTCCACCTTCGGCTACCAGCCGCCGGTCCTTTGACCCAACCGTCGGGCACGCCTACAGCGTCGCGACGACCAGTTCCGCGATCTGCACGGCATTGAGGGCGGCGCCCTTGCGCAGGTTGTCATTGCTCACGAACAGCGCGAGCCCACGCCCGTCAGGCACTGAAACGTCCTGACGAACCCGGCCGACGAACGATGGATCGGCACCGGCAGCCTGCAGCGGGTTCGGAACCTCAACGACCTCGACGCCCGGGGCGACAGCGAGAAGCTCCATGGCCCGCTCAACCGAGATGGGCCGGTCGAACTCTGCATTGATCGAGAGCGAATGCCCCGAGAAGACCGGCACGCGCACGCAGGTACCCGAGACAAGCAGGTCCGGCAGACCGAGGATCTTTCGGCTCTCATTGCGGAGCTTCTGCTCCTCGTCGGTCTCGAGCGATCCATCGTCGACGATGCTCCCAGCGATTGGGATGACGTTGAAGGCGATCGGACGGACGTACTTGCGCGGCTCCGGCAGCGACAACGCCGAGCCGTCGTGGGTGAGCGCCGCGACGTCCTGGGGCACCGCAGCGCGAAGCTGATCCTCGAGCTCACTCACGCCCGCTAGCCCGCTCCCGGACACGGCCTGGTACGAGCTTACGATCAACCGTCGCAGGCCCGCCTCGTCGCTCAGGGGCTTCAGGACGGGCATTGCTGCCATCGTCGTGCAGTTCGGGTTGGCGATGATGCCCTTGCGGGCCTCGGCGATCGCGCCGGGGTTCACCTCGCTCACCACGAGCGGTACGTCGGGGTCCATGCGCCAGGCCGAGGAGTTGTCGATGACGATGGCGCCCGCTGCTGCGTACTTCGGGGCGAGTTCCTTCGACGATGCCCCGCCCGCGGAGAACAGGGCGATATCGATCCCCGTGAGGTCGGCCGTCGAGGCATCCTCGACGATCACCTCCCCGCCCTTCCAGGGCAGCGTCGTGCCCGCCGAACGCGAGGATGCGAGGAA
>CAFBNE010000067.1_pt1 | contig 17651 bp, 18 predicted proteins | sample 7269181 | NCBI WGS metagenome assembly CAFBNE01 (sample SAMEA6814085, study PRJEB35770) | uncultured Actinomycetes bacterium | biome: Freshwater; feature: Freshwater reservoir; material: water | place: Czech Republic | collected 2017-05-23 | depth 30m m
GGGCCGACTCGCAAAGCGAGTCGGCCCCAACGGATCGGGCTTCATCACGGTGATGAAATGCTCAACTGCTTTCGGTAGAAGTCTGCGATGGCACTGAACTGAAGCGATCCCCAACCACTTGCGGCATCAAAACCAGTTGTGGCAGTGCAGCAGCCAACCCCGTACAGGTCATTGGTGCCGACGGTGATGTCGGTGAAGTAGGGGGCGGCCGTTGTCGCTGGTACCGAGTAGAGCGCCCAGTTCGGCAGACCGATCCGAGCACTCGAAGTAGTGCTGAGCGACTGAAGGACGGATGCCAGACCACCTGCTACGCCAGGGGCTGTCGCGGATGTGCCACCGACCACGGTGAACTGGCAAGACCCCGTCGTCGTGCAGACTGGGATCGGCCCGAAGTCGGCCGGTGATGAGAGGAACGAAACATCGGGGGTGATTCGACCCCCCGATATGCCAAGTGAACTCTGGTACGCCGGTTGCGGGAGAGTGCTGACCGTCGATCCTCCGCCGGCGTAGGTGGGGCTGGCGTTCCAGACTTGCTGACCCGAGGCAAGGTCACCGGGGGTGGATGCCTGGGTGCCGCCCACAGAGAGAGCATTCGGTGACGAGGACGGGTACTGGGCCGCCTGGTCGGTGCTGCCAGGAGCGCATGCGGATGAACCGGTGTCACCAGACGAGGCAACGACGGTCACCCCAGTTGCGGCAGCAGACAGGAGCATCCATTCAGTCAGATCCATGGCCTGCTGAGTGACGTTGGATTCGCAAAAGCCCACACTGGTCGAGATGATCTGGGCTCCGCCCGGGGCGTAACTGCCGGCAAGGGCCGCGGCGAACGGGAAGACGAGTGGGGAGTTTGGGTTGAACTGATAGATGTCAATTCCTGCTAAGCCCGGGGCCATAAGACTCGCAGCGATAATGTCGAGTGTCGACTCCTGAGCGACGTCACCGAAGACCGATGCGGGGGAGGAATCGACCATGTTCACCGATACTGGCGCAACCGGGACGTTGAAGCACGAGTTGTAGAGGTCTAACGCCTGCTGTGATGTTGGGGCGACCTCGAGCATGGCGATGCGGACGCCCTTGCCGATACTGCCTGCCTGCTGAAGGGAGGCGAGGCCGTAGATGTCCTTGAGTGAGGAGGCCAAGCCCTTCGCGGTTGGGCAGGTCGGCGAGCTTGAGGGCGACTCAGGTGCAGGACTCGACGTCGCAGTCGAGGGGAGCAGCGCAGTGAGGCCCGCGACCTGGGCGACATTGCTGGAGATTGCGTCCGGCGGTGAGACAGGCTTGGCGGGGCCTGCGACGAGTTGGCCGGTGCCCGAAGGGGTCTGGGTGATGTCGGTGCCAAAGAATGCTTGCGCATCAGCGACGCTCATCGTGCCGATGAGCACGCTGCCGGTGGGATCGATTTCGCCGGTGAAGCCTGCGGCGTTCAAAGTACTGAGTGCTGCTTGCGCATCCGCTGCGGAAGCCCCGTAGGCAGAGGCGATGTCGGCCGGGGTCATCCACTGCGCAAAACTCGGGGAGCCAGGGGTGCTGAGCAGTTGCACCTGCTGCGCGAGTCCGGCTTGATCACGGACAAGTCCAAAGGCAACCGGCAACTGCAAATCAGACGCAGCGGGTGAGCCCTTGTCGCCAGATGAGGAGCATCCAGCCAGGACAAGTGCGACACCTACTCCAAGGGCGGTCCAGCGTGTTCGCGTTATCGTCATTTGGACCACCTCAGTAATTGTTGCGCGCGACGTCGCACCCATGTCCAGAGACTAACGGCCCTAGGAGACGCTTCGGTGCGTTGGCAATTACTGGTCGTAGCGGGTTACGTGTCCCATGATGAATCCCTCGCGCAGCGCATAGGCGGCCGCGGCAGCCCGGTTGGGGGCACTCAACTTGTCGAGGATGTGCTCGACGTGGGTGGCGACCGTGCGGTTGCTGATGATGAGGGCATTGCCGATTTCCTGATTCGATAAGCCCTCGGCCGCGAGGGTGAGGACCTCGAGTTCGCGCCTAGTCAGGGGCCGAATATCAATGGAGTCCATGCTCACTACGGTCATGATTGGCTGCTCACCCCGACAAGGAACGACGCGAACCCGAAACCAGTCGTCGTCATCGGGCCAGACGAATGATCCCCAAGAGTTGTGCACAGCGGCATCCTTGGCCACGTTCAGCAACTCGGTGCCATCCGTAAGGAGTTTGTGTCCGGTGAGACCAGGGATGCTGATCGCGCTCCCGTTACCGTCGAGACCTATCGCCATGCTCCCGGCCCCGAGCAACATGGTGATCCACTTGCCCGATTGGAGTGGGTCGGCCAAGTTCCCAAGGGTTGCGCAGAGGTGCGCGACCGCATCACGAGCGATGTCGCTGGGATGCTCAGTAGAAAGGGTGGACAGGTTCATGACTCCAGTCACGCGCCCATCGGGGGTCCGAAGGCACATCGTCAAGCCCTCCCGGAAACCCGCGGGGTAGAGCACATCAGCGACGGCCCAGTTGTCCAGCGGGTCCCCTGGCAGATCACGCATACGAACCGGTCGCCCCGTGGCTTTAAAACCGAGGGCGTCCATCAATTCGTGGAACTCAGTGCTGTGCAATTCATTGAGGACCTGCTGCGAGTAGCCCTCGGATGCGATTTGAATCGATTCCCCAGTGATGGGGTTAATCGAACCCGGAAACGGCGGGTACCTCCGCACCATGCGTGAGTTGGTCGTGCCGGCGCTTCGTCGATTCAAGCCGGACGTCATCGTGGTGCCCTCTGGCTTCGATGCGAGCTGCTTCGATCCGCTCGGCCGGATGTCGGTGACGGCTTCGGGCTACCGCGCGATGACGAGGGTGCTCATGGACATCGCGGAGGAGGTCTGCTCTGGTCGCATCATGATGACGCACGAGGGCGGCTACTCGCCGACCTATGTGCCGCTGTGCGGGGTTTCCGTGCTGTCGGAGATGTCCGGGGTGGATGTGGACGTGGTGTCGGAGATCTACGCCAGCTTCGACACGATGCCTGAGCACGCCCTCATGCCATGGCAGGCCGACGTGGTGCAGGCGGTTCGGCAGGAGCACGGTCTCATCTAGCGTGGACAATGCGTCCAGGGTTCGCGAGTCGCCTCTGCGAAGCACGAGGCGTCATGAAAGGATCGGGGCATGACCACTACTGCGACGCTGCATACGACCCTGGGCGACATCAAGATCAACCTCTTCGAGGATCAGGCCCCCAAGACTGTCCGCAACTTCACCGGGCTCGCCGATGGCAGCCAGGAGTGGACGAACCCCAAGTCCAATGCGAAGAGCAGTGAGCCGCTGTACGACGGCACGATCTTCCACCGCGTAATCTCCGGATTCATGATCCAGGGCGGCGATCCCCTGGGCACCGGCACCGGTGGCCCGGGGTACAAGTTCGATGACGAGTTCCATGGCGAGCTCAACTTCGATCGCCCGTATCTGCTCGCCATGGCGAACTCAGGGCCGAAGACGAACGGCTCGCAGTTCTTCATCACGGTGACACCGACCCCCCATCTCAACCGCAAGCACACCATCTTCGGCGAGGTCGCCGACCAGGAGTCACGCGACGTCGTCGATGCGATCGCGGCCGTCGCCACCGGCGCCCAGGATCGTCCGAAGGAGAACGTCGTCATCAACTCGGTGACGATCACGCGCGACTAGCAGTCCAGTGACCGATCAGCCAGGCGCCGCCGCGCCGGTGTGCTACCGGCACCCGGATCGGGTCAGTTACATCACCTGCACCCGGTGCGGGCGGCCGGTTTGCCCTGACTGCATGGTTGCTGCGCCGGTCGGCTTTCAATGCCGGACGTGCGTGGTTGGTGCGGCGAGCGAGAGTGTCACCCCGACTACTGTCGCGGGTGGGCAGTACATCTCGAAACCGCGTGTGACGTACGCCCTCATCGGGCTGAACGTCGCATTGTTCCTCCTTCAGTACCTAGGTGGAATCAACGAGGTCGCCGGCGACTGGGGGATGTGGCCGGTCGGGATCGCTGTCGGTGGTGAGTGGTGGCGGCTTCTCACCGGCGCTTTCCTGCACGGCTCACTTCTGCATATCGCCTTCAACATGTACGTGCTGTTCGCCCTGGGCCCGACCCTCGAGCGCGTCCTCGGGCATGGCCGGTATCTCATGCTCTATGTCCTCGCCTCTCTTGGCGGCGGCGTCGCGTCCTACGCCTTCTCCGACATGCGCACGGTCTCGGTGGGCGCCAGCGGCGCGATTTTCGGCCTCATGGGTGCCCTCATCATCGCCGGACGCAGGCTTCGGTACGACATCAAGCAGGTGGTCATCCTGCTCGGCATCAACGTGGTGATCGGCTTCCTGGCACCCGGTGTCGACTGGCGGGCGCACCTCGGTGGCCTCGTCACCGGTGCCGCGGTCGCAGCCGTGTTCGTCTACGCACCGCGAGTGCACCGCAACCTGTGGCAGACCCTCGGCGTGCTGGGCATCCTCGGGGTGCTCATCGTCGCCACCACCTGGCGAACGGCCCAGATCATGGAGTTCGTCGCGCCCTTCGGCGTCACGCTCAACGCCTGAGGCAGCGCCCTCATCCACAACAATGCGACTCGCGGACGATTGTTGTCCACAGGTTGTCCCCCGCTGGGGACAATTACACCCGTGTCATTAGACCCAGCGGGTCGACAGTCCGAACCCCACACCGATGAACGCGAACCCGATACCGACGTTGATGAGCGGGCTGAGGTCCTTCATGACCGGGATCTGCCCACCAGCGATGTAGTACACGACGATGTAGGCAAGGCCGATGACGAAGCAGGCGACCATGGTGGGGGCCAGCCACGAGGGTGATCCGAGGCGGGCAACCTTGCGCTCACCCTTCGCCTGCTCGGGGGTGTAGCGAGTTTCCTTCTTGCGTCCCTTGGACTCGGGCACGGTGCACACTCCTGAAGGTCACGCGCCCTCGGCCTTCGCCTCGGGACACAGGTGGACGTCTCCAGCGTAGATTACCCGTGTGCCCCGAATCCTCGTCGTCGACAACTACGACTCCTTCGTATTCAACCTGGTCCAGTACCTCGCGCAACTCGGTGCCGAGATCGAGGTGCGCCGAAATGACGCCATCACGACGGGCGAGGCGAACACGTTCGATGGCATCCTGCTGTCCCCGGGGCCGGGCGTGCCGGAGGCGGCTGGAGCCTGCATGGACATCGTTCGCGAATGCAGTGGAGTGACCCCGATCTTCGGGGTGTGCCTCGGTCATCAGGCGATTGCCGCTGCATTCGGGGCGACAGTGTCGCGGGCGCCCGAGCTCCTGCACGGCAAGACCTCACTCGTCCACCATCAAGGAGCAGGAGTCCTGGCGGGGCTCCCCGACCCGTTCACCGCCACTCGTTATCACTCACTCGCCGTCGAACCGAGCACCGTGCCCGCCGAACTCGAGGTCACCGGCACCACCGACTCCGGCGTCATCATGGCGCTCCGGCACCGGAGCCTCGATGTCGAGGGCGTGCAGTTCCATCCGGAGTCCGTCCTGACCGAAGGCGGTCACCGGATGCTCGCCAACTGGCTCGAGGTCTGCGGAGACCCTGAAGCCGTGGCCAGGAGCGCCGGGCTCGCGCCCGTGGTCGCCCGCGCCACCTAGCCTGAGGTCAGGGGCTGGCGGCGGGCGCGGGCGTTGGCGGTGGCTCGGGCGTCGGGACGACTTCGGCCGTCGGCTGGGGTGCCGGAGCAGTGTCGTCGGGACCTGGACCAAGGGTGGGAATATCGGGCGGCGGTGGCGCGGTGGCGACAGTGATCGTCACGAGCGACCCTCTGGCGAGTTGGCCCCCGGGAAGCGGTGCCTGCGCGATGACGCTGCCGTCTATGTACTGGGCTGACTCCTGGTACACCACCTGGGCCTCGAAGCCGGCCTGCACGATGTCGCTGCGGGCTTGCGCCTCACTTGCACCAATCACGTCTGGGACCACGATGTTGCCCGTCGAGATCGTGATCGAGACCGCTGTGCCTGCATCGACCGGCGAGCCTTCCGCCGGGTCCTGATCGAGCACGTAGCCCGGTGGCTGCTCGGAGTCCTTCTGCTTGATCTCGCCGAGTTGCAGGTTGGCATCGCTGAGGGCCAGCCGCGCTGCCTCGATGGATGTGAGTCCGAGGAGTTGCGGCACCGTTGCCTGCTCCTGGCCACCGCTCACGGTGACATTGACGGCCTGGCCCTGCTCGAGCATCTCGCCGGAGGCCGGTTGCTGCGCGATGATCGTGCCTTCGGGACGATCGGAGAGCTCGGGGGTCTGGGCGCCGAGCCGCAGGTCGAACTCGGCGAGCGCGGTCGAGGCACCCTGGACGGTGAGCCCATCGAGGTTGGGCACCTGAACCCTGCTGCCGCCGCTGCCACCGAAGAGGAACTGCGAGATGACGACGGCCCCCACGATGGCGGCAATGACGGCGAGCCCACTGACCGCCCAGAAGCCAAGGCCGCGCCCGCGAACTCCGGCGGCGCTCGAACGTCGAGCACGGTCCTGGCTGCTCAGCCCGGCAGCCTCAATGAGCGGCATTGCCTGGGTCTGGCCTAGTGAAACGGTCTGGACCGGGGCGGTCATCGGCGAGCCGGCGATGGACCGTGCGACGGCTGCCCGGAACTCGGCGGCCGACTGATAGCGGTCATCGGCCCGCTTCGCCAGTGAGTGCATGACGACGGCATCGATATCCAGTGAGACCCCGTTGTCGACCTGCGACGGGGGGGTCGGCATCTCGGAGACATGCTGGTAGGCGATGGCGACCGCGGAGTCCCCGGTGAAAGGGGGGCGTCCGGTGAGCAATTCGTACAGCAGCACACCGGTCGAGTAGAGGTCGCTGCGAGCATCGACCACCTCGCCGCGCGCCTGCTCGGGCGACAAGTACTGCGCGGTGCCCATGACCGCGGAGGTGCCGGTCATGCTGCTCTGGACGTCGTTGAGCGCTCGCGCGATGCCGAAGTCCATGACCTTGACGTCGCCGGTGCGGGTGAGCATGACGTTGGCCGGCTTGATATCGCGATGAACGATGCCGTGTCGGTGCGCGTAGTCGAGGGCCGACAGGACGCCGGCGGTGATCTCGAGGGCCCGTTCGGGGAGGAGGCGACGACCGCTGGCGAGGAGTTGGCGCAGGGTCATGCCATCGACGTACTCCATGACGATGTAGGGCACGATGACCGCTGGTGAGCCCTCGGTGGCGGCGAGGGTGTCCTCACCGGTGTCATAGACCGCGACGATGTTCGGATGGTTGAGGGCTGCGGCTGATTGCGCCTCACGCCGGAACCTGGCCTGAAAGGAAGGGTCGCGAGCGAGGTCAGGGCGGAGGATCTTCACGGCGATGCGGCGGCCGAGACGAAGGTCGCGTCCCTCGTGCACCTCAGCCATCCCGCCGCGGCCGATGACATCGGCGATCTGGTAGCGGTCGCCCAGCATGCGGGCCGACTCCTCCGTCACGATTCCTCCACCTCGGGTTGATCCACGTCTGGATCAAAGGACATCATCTCAGAATCGCCTCGATCACATCTTTGGCAATGGGCGCGGCGAGCGAGTTTCCGCTGACCTCAGCCACGCCGGCCTCCTCGATCATCACGGCCACGGCGACCTTGGGGGCGTTCGCTGGGGCGAAGGCGACGAACCATGCGACGGACGGACGATCGTTGCCGGTCTGTGCCGTGCCGGTCTTGCCGGCGACGCTCACCCCGTTGATGCGCACATTCGACCCGGTGCCGTTTTCTACTGCGTTGATCATCATGTCGGTCAGCGAAGCGGCGTCAGCAGCGGTCATCGCCTGGGCGAATACCTCAGGCTCGGTCGTCTTCAGCACGGTCAGGTCGGGTGCGCGAATCTCCTGAACGAGATACGGGCGCATGACTGCGCCGCCGTTTGCGATCCCTGCTCCGACCATGGCCATCTGCAGTGCGGTCGCGCGCACGTCGAATTGCCCGATGGCGCTCAGTGATGTCTGCGGGGCATCGGGTTCCTCGGGGAACCGGGAGGTCGCGGCGCGAAGCGGAATCTCGAACCCGGTCCCGAATCCCATGAGCTCCGCCTGCTGCCGCAGCGCGTCGGCGCCGAGTTCGTTGCCGAGCCAGGCGAACGCGGTGTTGCACGAGATAGCCAAGGCCTCTCGCAACGTGAGCTTCCCGCCCGGTGCGCATGGCCCGCGATTCCAGTTGCGCAACTCGGTCTTCGTCTGCGGGAGCCGGTAGGTGGCTGGACCTGGGAGGACGGAGTCGGCGGTGAACCTGCCGGACGCCAACGCCGCAGCCGCCGTGACGAGCTTGAACGTCGACCCGGGGGGATTGAGGGACACGATCGGGCGGTTGAGGAGGGGCTTCTCCGGGTCCGCCTTCAAGGTTGCGTAGTACGCGCGGATCTCGGCCGGATCGTGGCTTGAAAGCATCCCCGGGTCGAATGACGGGGTTTGAACTGAGGCGAGAACGCGGCCGGTCGACGGCTCGATCGCAACTACTGCGCCGATCTTGCCCTGCAGGCCCGCGAAGGCGGCCCGCTGGGCACGGTCGTCGATCGTCGTCTCGACGGCCCCGCCGAGTGGCTGCCGACCGGCGAACAACTGCTCCGTCCGCTCGATGAAGAACAGGTCCGACTTGCCGTTGAGGATCCGGTTCTCCTGCCGCTCAAGGCCGGTGGCGCCGTAGACGATGGAGTAGAAGCCGGTGACGGGGGCGTACAGCGGGCCGTCGGAATAGGTTCGAAGGTAGCGAAGAGTGTCCCCGGTCTCGACGGAACGAGCCACGGCGTCCGAGCCGACGAGTATCGGGCCACGCTCCCGGTCGTACTCCTCGAGCAGCACTCGCTGGTTGCCCGGTCGATCGCGGTAGTCGCCCACGCGCGCGAATTGAATGATCGTGACGTTGACGAGGAGGGCGATGAACAACAGGGCGAAGACGAGCGCAGTGCGCAGGATCGGACGGGTCATACGCGGCGCACGACCTGCGTGAGCGCCTCGTCCGGCGCCGCCTCCTTGACTTCGGGCCGGCGCGCCCGGTCGGAGATGCGAAGAAGCAGGGCGATGATCACCCAGTTCGCGATGAGGGATGAACCGCCGTAGGACAGGAATGGGGTGGTGAGGCCGGTGAGCGGGATGAGTTTCGTCACTCCGCCAACGATGACGAACACCTGCAGGGCGAGGGTGATCGACAGGCCGACCGCGAGGAGTTGCCCGAAGCTGTCGCGGACCGAGATGGCGATTCGGAACCCGCGCTCGACGACGAGTGCGTACAGCAGGAGCAGCGCGAAGATCCCGGTGAGGCCGAGTTCCTCGCCGAGGGCCGCGACGATGAAGTCGGTGTTCGCGAAGGGCACGAAGTTGGGAAAGCCCTGACCCAAGCCGGCGCCGAAGATGCCACCGTTGGCGAGCCCGTACAGCGACTGAACTATCTGGTAACCGGAGTCATCGGCGTACGCCCATGGATCGATCCAGATCGTCACCCGCGCGCGCACATGGCCGAACATCAGGTACGAAAGCCCCGCACCGACGGCGAACAGGATCCCGCCGAGCACGAGCCACGATCGACGCTGCGTGGCGATGTAGAGCATGAACACGAACAGGCCGAAGAAGAGCAGCGAGGTGCCGAGGTCGCGCTGGAAGACCAGGACGCCGAGCGAGACGGCCCACGCGATGGCGATCGGACCGAGATCCTTGAGCCGCGGAAATCCAAGGCCGAGGAATTTCGATCGGACGAGGCTGAGCGAGTCTCGCTTCTCCATGAGGTAGCCGGCGAAGAAGACGGTCAGAAGGATCTTGGAGAGTTCAGCCGGTTGCAGGGAGAAGCCGCCGACCCTGATCCACAGGGTGGCCCCATTCACCGTGGTGCCGATAACCGGTGCCAGGGGGAGAACGAGGAGTATGAGCCCGACGAGGCCGAAGGTGTAGGTGAAGCGCTGCAGGCGTCGATGGTCCGGTACGAGGATGAGGACGGCGACGAAGAGCACGACGGCCACCGAGAACCAGGTGAGCTGGGCGTAGACGTCAGGGGTCGGGATCGGGGCATCGTTGCGCTCGGCGCGCAGGGCGGACGCTACGTCGATCCGGTAGATCATCACGAGGCCGAGAATGGTGAGGAGGGTGGAGACCGGAAGCAGGATCGGGTCGGCATAGGTGGCGCGACGGCGCAGGGTGACATGCATGGCGAGGGAGAGGATCGCCACGGCTCCGACGGTGATCCACAGGCGCTGGTTCATGCCCTCAGTGGTGGCCCATGCGACCTGAATCGTCCCGAACGCGCCGATGAGCCAGGCACCCACGAGCAGCCCCAACTCGATATTTCGCCTGCTGGGCTGGCGAAGGCCCTCAACCGCCTGCCGGGCGGCAGAACTCACGGCGCCGCACCGGGGCATCCGGAGGGCGCGAGTGGCCCCGCGCACGCCGATGCCCTGTCATTTAGCTCAGAGACGATGCGCCCCGCATCGGCCTCGTCCGATGCGGGGATCCCCTTGCTCACCAGTTCCTGGTCGAAGAAGGGCAGGGAGCCGACAGTGAGACCTGAGTCGACGCTCACTGACGAAAGGTTGATGCCGAGCATCGACCCCTGGATCCCGTGGTAGATCGCGACGGTTCCGGTTCCGGGGTTCCCGTTGACCGCGACATACCAGCGGGAGTGCAGCCAGTTCTGTGAGACGAGGACCACGATGACGATGCTGGCCAGGATGACGGCGAGCGCCGCAACCAGGCGCCACCGTCGTGGTCGGGGCTGGACGCCCTCCTCGGCCGCATCAACAACTGGAAGGGCCACGGCCGGCCGATGGTGGCCGTGACCACCACCATCCGCGCGATCCGGATCCGGTTGGGCATCATCGGGGAAGGCCACGTTCGGGAGGCGAACGCGAACACGCGGCTCGCCGGCGGCGCCGACGACAACGGGGATCACGTTGTCCTCGCCGGAGCCGTCGCTGTCGATGACATCGGCGATGACGACGGTGACGTTGTCCGGGGCGCCCCGCTCCAACGCAAACTCGACGAGCCTGGTGACCGAGCCGGTGGGGTCGCCGTCGCGCATGAGCCCGGCCATCTCGTCGGCGGACATCACACCCGAGAGCCCGTCAGAGCACAAGAGGTACCGGTCGCCCAGCCTGGCCTCCCGCACCGACAGATCAGGCTCGACCGGGTTCAACCCGTCGAGGGCCCGCATGATGAGCGAGCGCCGGGGATGGATGGCGGCCTCCTCCTCGGTTATGCGGCCGGCATCGATGAGGGTCTGGACGTAGGTGTGGTCGTGCGTCAACTGGGTGAGCTCGCCGCCCCGCATGAGGTAGGCGCGCGAGTCGCCCACGTGGACGAGGGCGATGCGCTCACCCATCCAATAAAGGCTCGTGACGGTGGTGCCCATGCCAGCGAGGTCGGCGTCGGCCTCGATAACGGCCCTGATCGATGCGCCGGTGTTGTCGATGGCGTCGGCGAGGGCGGTGAGGACGTCGCCGGCCTGCGGGGGTGCAAGTTCGAGGTGCGCGAGAGTCGCGACGGCGGTCGCGGACGCGAGCTCACCGGCGGCGTGACCGCCCATGCCGTCAGCGACGATAAGGAGACGGGGGCTTGCGTACCCCGAGTCCTCATTGCCGCGGCGCACGAGCCCGACATCCGAGCGCGCGGCGTATCGAAGGCGTTGGGTCATGGGAAGCTACTTCTGCAACTGGAGGGTTGTGCGCCCGACGCGGAGCGGCGCCCCGACGGTGAGCAGAGTCGGAGAGGTGATCCGCGTGCGATCGATCCAAGTGCCGTTGGTCGACCCGAGGTCCTCGACGAGCCAGGAGCCCTCCGACGAGTAGATGCGGGCGTGACGGCTCGATGCGTAGTCATCTTCGATGACGAGAGTCGAATCCGGTGCCCGGCCGATGGTGACCTGCGCCGAGGAGAGCGGGATGACGGTTCCGGTGAGTGGGCCCTCGACGACTACGAGCATGCTGCCCAAGCCCTTCGTCTTCCGCCCGGGCTTTGCGGGCCGTGGTTGCTTCGGGGGCTTGCGCGATGCCTGTCCGGCGGGCCTGGCATCGGCGGGTTGGCGCAGGTCACGTCGCAGGATCAGGACGGTGGCGATGACGAACCCCCAGAGCATGGCCAGAAATGCGAGCCGGGCCAGGGTCAGCCCAAGTTCAGACACGCCTAGCTGTTCTTGAAGATGAGCGAGGTCGAGCCGATGAGGATCTCAGTGCCGTCGTCGATCGTGATCTCGGTGACGCGCTTGCCATCGACGAAGGTGCCGTTGGTCGACCCGGTGTCGCGGAGCAGCACCGGAGTTCCGATGACGATCTCGCAGTGATTGCGGGAAGCGCCCGGGTCGACGACCCTGATATCGGCGTCGGTGCCGCGGCCGAGGCGGGTGATGCCCCGGACGAGCGGGTACGCGACATCGCCGACCACCAGCCGAGGCTGACCGCGGACGACGTCGTCGGCCTTCGACTCCTGGCCTGAGCGGATCTCGGCACGAGCCTCGCTGCGAACCCGGAAGATGCCGGTGTCGAGCTCCTCGTCCTCGCCGAACGAGACGTCGATGGTGCCGAGGATGGTGTAGCGCTGCTGGGCGCCGTAGTCGCGGATGAGGGCAGCGAGCTCGGCCTGCAGTGCAGTCTGGAAGGGGGCAAGGCGGTTGAAGTCATGCTCCGACAATTCGATGAAGAACACGTTGGGGATGACGGTGCGCTCACGGTCGATGACCGCGGCCCGGTCGTCCATCTCGCGCTGCAGTGCCGCGGCGATCTCGACCGGCTGGACCTCAGCCTTGAAGGCGCGGGCGAAGGCGCCGTTCACGAGGCGATCCAGTGAGTCCTCGAACCGCTCGAGTAGACCCATCACTGCCTCCAAACCCGTGAGTCGTGTGCGACCGCGCCAGCATTCCCCGCGTAGGTCGAAGCCTAACCCGCGGGAGCCTCGACACGGGTGAGCCTCACGGGGAAGCGACCACTTCATTGCTGGGGTCGCTCGCAATTCGCCGGTCACAGGCGTAGGCAAGGAAGCAGAATGGTCCGATGACCGCTCCCGACGTCAACGTCCAGACGAACATCACCGGGAAAGCCATAGACGTGTGGAGTGCTGTCGCTGATCCCCGCCGGATCACCGAGTGGTCCCCGGAGAGCGCATCGGTCCGCTGCGAGGTCGAGGGGACGCTGCCGGTTGGCGCGACCTTCTCAGGGAGTAACCGGAACGGACGCCGACAATGGTCGACGAAGTGCCGGGTCATTGAGTCCGAGCCGGGGAGGGCCTTCGCGTTCGACGTGACGTTCAAGGGGATGGCCGTGGCTCGCTGGCGCTACGAGATCACCGATGGCCCAGATGGCGTGTGCGTCGAGGAGCAGTGGTGGGAGTGTCGAGGGGTGTTCCTCAGGCTCATGGGCCCGCTCGGCACCGGGGTCTCAGACCGGCGGGCGCATAACGAGGCGGGGATGAAGGTCACGCTCGCAGCCCTGAAGGCGGACATGGAGGCATAAGGCTCCCCCAGAGCCATCCCCTTGACGAATCTCATAGACTGCTCCACGCTACAAAGGTTTGGTCACGCGCGAGTGGCGGAATAGGCAGACGCGCAGCGTTCAGGTCGCTGTATCCGAAAGGGTGTAGGGGTTCAACTCCCCTCTCGCGCACCACACCCGGGGTAACCCTGGGGCCCATCCTCGGCACGGAGAATCATCCGAGCCGGGGATCCGTGTTTCCTCCCCCGAGCCACTGAGGACCTTGAACGCGGAAGCACCACGGTTCCACACCGGGGTTGCTGTGGAGCAATGCATACACAGGTATTGCGAATTCTGATACTTGTACATACGTCACTAAACTTCGGAGGAGTCCGATGGACGAGGTCACCAATCCCTACGTACTCCGAACGGTTGTTTCGATTCGATCGCATCGAACACCTGGACCGGGGACTCTCCGAGAAGGCCATAGTGGAGCCAGCCGAGAATGAAGGCGTCTCCTGGGACAACGATGCGTTCGCCTACGTCGTGGCGGAGTCCGCTGGCTACCCCTCCTTCTGGCAGCAGTTCGGCCAGTCAGCGTGGAACGAGGCTGAGAGCAGTCCCATTCGACTGACCGATGCGCGAGTGGGAACCAGTGAAGGACGTCGGATACTGGATGCCGGCTTCTTCCGGTCCCGTTGGGACCGTGCGACCACGGCGGAGCAGAAGCACCTTCGTGCAATGAGCGAGGACGGCGACAGGGGCACTCTCGTGCGCGACCTCGCAACTCGACTGGGGCGCAACGTCCAGGGCATTGGACCCTCACGGGCCAACCTCATCTTCACTTCTTTGGGAGCAGGACGACCTCGATGTGCTCCACATTCTCAATATGACGTTGCTACCAACTCTGGCTGCTTTCCCACAAGATGAAACCTTCATCGTCGGGAAACCGGCAAGGGACCTACTGCGTGACCTCGGCGAGCCCGTACGTGTACTGGGGCTTGGCCGGCCCTGCGGCGAGGAGGGTCAGACCGGACTGCGTCCCGAGGCCCTGACTCCCCGGTGAGTTCACCTTCCACGAGTCGTTGCAGTCGGTGGCAACCTGCTTCCACGAGCCGAGGAGCCCGGAGCTGTCCAATGCGTACAGGTTGTTCGACCCGCAGCCTGGGTAGGTGACGCTCGCTGACGATCCCAGTGGGAGCGCGACCTTCCCCGCACTCAGGTCAGCCCACTGGAGGTTCCTGCCCGCGCCCCCCGACACTTGCCGGGTCTGCGCGAGAGCGAAAGCAGACGTGGGCGTGATGGGCTTCGTCCCCAGCCCGAGCACGATGACACCGCGCTGGACCCCGGATGCCTGCGAACCCTTCATATTGACGGTCCAGGCGTTCACTGCTCTGTACGGCAGGCCGGCAACGTTGCAGTTCGTCGGATCCTTCGCGAGCGAGTTGTCAGTGGACACCGTCTGCCATGTGCCATCGGCATCCATCGCGTACAGGCTGACGTTGAGCTTCGGATTCGCCCAGCAGGACCACACGCCGAATGCCTCCCCGTACTGGAGCGTTGACTGCCCGGAGACGAGATCGCGGAAGTGCACGGTCGGGATGGTGTCCGCGTGCGCCGCGGAGAGCACGGACCCAAGGGACAGGCTGAGCGTGGCGACGGCAGTGAAGGCGATACCTCGTGTGAGTCTCATGCTCGCGACGATAGATGGTGCAGGGACGGGAACCGGGATCGAACGATGCCCCTTCGTGCTGGCTCAGCACGCGCCACAGACTGCGACTTCTGTGAATACTGCCGCTATGCGGCGGTCCAGATGGGGGCGTGGTCGAGGTCTTCGATCACGAGGTGCCAGTGAGACGCCAAGTGCACCGCTTGCACGATTGTCGGGTGGAAGATTGCGTGGCAGGCAGCCCCAGGATTTCGGACGGACGGATAGGTGATCCCGAGGGATCCGGCATTCCGCAACTGGCGGGCGGCGTGTTGGCTGGAGCGGTAGTCGCCCGGGTCGAGGAGCGCGGCGGCATTGACGTGGCCGGTGTCGACTACATGGAGATGCGCGGTGTAGGTCGCGGCCCAGGCGGTATGGCGGGTCGGGCTCAGAGGCAGCACGGTCGCTAAGTAGACGGGGTCGAGGTCGGCGTATTCGAGGACCTTGTGGTGACCAACCTCGACCTGCGCTGCGGGGAGGGTCTCCGCGGAATACCAGGTGCCGCAGTCTGTGCTCGAGAACCGGCCGTGGGCGCCGCCGTGGGCGAAGGCTCCGTTGACGATATGGGAGTGCAGCAACTCGTTGTCCGGGAGCAGGAATCCTGATTGACGAGCGCAGGGACGGCTGTTCGTGTGGCGGGGGTTGGTTAGGGCGTCGAGTTCGTAGGCGGTGCCCAGCCGGTCAGGGTCAGGGCCGGTGAGGGCTTCGAGGACCGGTGGCTGGTCGTAGCGGGACGGAAGGATGCGGATGGCATTGGTGATGGTCGTGTTGGTGAGGACGAAAGGCGTTGTTGGTGGCATGGGCTAGCGGCCGCCGCGGTAGCCGTCGAGCAGGGTGCGAATGTCAGCGAGAGCGATGATGCCGCCGCGAGCAGCGTGGGTGTAGGGCGTGACCCCGGCGAACAGCGGGTTTCGGTTGGCGATGAGCATCCAGTCGTCGGCGACAGGGTCGGGGTAGATCGTATGAAGGGCACGGTAGATACCGGTGAGATAGGACGCGCGGGTGAGCTCGTCGACGCTGAGTCGGACGACGTCTGGGTTCTTCGCGCGGCGGGTGTAGGTGCTGGGGTTGATGCCTCCGAGCAGGGAGCAGCGCTGATCGAGGGTGAGGCGCCATGCGTCGGCGATCTGGTCGACGAGGCGCACCGCTTCAACAGACAGACGAGCGACAGTCGTGGGGTCATTGAGGTCAGGGGGCAAGGTTCGGGTTGGTGTGGACTCATCAATAGCCCTCGAAGGACTGCGCATATGCATAGTTTAACGCATGCAAATGCATGTCCACGAATGGCTCGCAGTGCAACGCTCGCAGATAACTCCTCCGGCCCGCCTACCGGGACGCGACGCGCGTGAGAACCGCTGTCAGGGTGAACTCGGTCCCACTGACGGAGGGCAGCAACTGCCACGTGCCGCCATAAACGTCACACGTCTCGGTGAAAAGCTGCGACCCGAGCCCGACCCGGTGCGAGATGGCGCCACCACTGCCGTTGTCCTGGCAGTGCAGCGTGAGTCGGCGAACATCCTGCGTGATGTGAATCTCCATCGATGTTGCAGATCCGTGTCGTGCGGCATTCACGAGGCATTCGTCCACCACCCGGTGGAGGTCGTATGCCAAGGAGGGACTCAACTCCTCGACTTGATCCCAATCCACTCGGTCGATCAGGATCATGCCGAGCCATGCGGGCACGACGGACGGAACTGTCTCCCTGCGCTCAGCGGAGAGGGCGATCAATTCGCCCTCCATCAGCGGGATCGTGACATCGCAGGTGTCATCAAGTTCAGCGAGTGCCTCCTGCCGCCTGCCCAGTCGCAGGAGGAGCGCTATCGCGGCGAGGCGTCCTTGGACTGACCGGTGCAGGCTCTCGGCAACGAAGCGTTCGGTCGCGTCAGCCTCGGCGAGAAGTGCCGAGCGCATGCGACGGGCGTCATCAAGTTGCGACCTGCTCTGGTCGGCGTCTGAGCGAGCCCGGGCCGCGTATCCGCGGGCAAGTTGGTGCAGGAGACCGATGAGGGCGAATCGGATCACCCCGCGGGCGACGATGGACAGTGCAGCCGCCGCCGTGAAATCCAACGGGTCAAGGGTTCTGGCCACAGCAAGACCAGAAAGACCGGACACGAGGCCGATCAGGACCCACGCCGTGATGGTCCATAACGGCCCGCCTGTGCCGCGTCGTGACCAGGGGACGGTGGCAATGATGTACGCGGCGGCGATGGTGACAAGTGCACCGATCCCAGCTCCGATAAAGCCGGCCCAGGTAAAAGTCGCGTTCAAGAGGGTCGGGCTCGGCCCGTACCACTGCCCGGGTACGGACAGGACAGCGATGAGCACCGCCAGTCGAACACTGACCACAGGGGGCGTGGCGAGATTTCGCCAGAGCGAGATCGACGTCCTCGATCGAGCAGGGGCAGGCGATGGAAAATCCACCTGCCCGCGTAACGGTGCATGCAACATTCCCTCGGAGTCGACCCGCAATCCCGCGAGCTGTTGCACTGGATCAAGTGATGGGGCCGTCAAGACGGGGCGCGCGTCGAACATGATGGAGTCGGTGGTCTGGGTGACGGTGACGGTCGCCCTGACAAAGACCGGCCGCAGACGGCGAATCCAC
>CAFBNE010000068.1_pt1 | contig 17581 bp, 13 predicted proteins | sample 7269181 | NCBI WGS metagenome assembly CAFBNE01 (sample SAMEA6814085, study PRJEB35770) | uncultured Actinomycetes bacterium | biome: Freshwater; feature: Freshwater reservoir; material: water | place: Czech Republic | collected 2017-05-23 | depth 30m m
AGCTGCAGCGTCGAGTTGTCCTCGACGCGGGCGGCGATGAGCTCGCCGATCTGGCGCGACACGTCGTCGAGGGGGCCCGGGGAGTGCGTGGGGAGCGGAACGTCGACCTCGACGAGGTAGTCGATCTCGTTCTCGTAGATCTGCGCGTCACCGTAGGTGTAGGGCATCTGCTCGTTCGCCTGGACGATAACGAGGCCGCCGTGCGCCCTCGCCGACTCGATGGCCGCCGGCAGGATGTTGACCTCGGTGCCCAGGCTCACGGTGTCGAATCTGCGGGACGAGGCATGCAAGAGCACGACATCCGGACGCAGGGAATCGCGGAAGAGCACCGGCACCAGGCTCAGACGGCACGGGACGTAGTCCAGCCGCGCGCTGCCACGCATCCCGGGGCCGACGAACGCCGTCTCATAGGTCACGCCCTGGCGGTCCGGTATGCCCTTTCGCGCATTGAGCATGTGGAGCCGGTACTCGGGAACAACCTCGTCGACGGCGCCGAGGAGCACCTTCGGGGTCGCGAAGTTCCCCGAGGCGACGACCCGCGGGTTTGCCGGCAGATCCCCGAGGACCCTCTTGAGCTGCTCGACGTTGATGATCCGCATTGACCCCTCCATATCGCGATCGTCCCAGCCTAGGCCCGCTGTGTCAGAATGAGGCGTTCAGCGAGTCGTCCCCCGCAGTGAGAGCAGGCACCCATGCAGTCGACGTTCCCCTGGGGCGATGTGTCCGTCTACGTCGCAGGCCACCGCGGCCTGGTGGGATCCGCGCTGTGGCGAGCCCTCGAGGCAGCGGGCGCGGGCAAGCTCATCGGCTGGACCTCGAAGGAACTCGACCTCCGCGATCGCACGGCCACGCACGACGCGATCACCGAGGCGAAGCCCGACATCATCATCGACGCAGCGGCCAAGGTCGGCGGCATCATGGCCAATTCGACATTCCCGGTCGAGTTCCTGCGCGACAACACGCTCATCCAGACGAACGTCATGGACGCGGCCCATGCCGCCGGCGTCGACAGGCTGCTCTTCCTCGGCTCGTCCTGCATCTACCCGCGGCACGCAACCCAGCCGATCCGCGAGTCGTCGCTCATGACCGGGCCCCTCGAGCCCACGAACCAGGCCTATGCCATGGCGAAGATCTCCGGCATCTTCTATATCGAGGCGCACCGGACCCAGTACGGCCGTCGCTGGATCTCCGCGATGCCGACGAACCTCTACGGTCCCGGCGACAACTTCGACCTTCAGTCATCCCATGTGCTGCCCGCCTTCATTCGCAGGTTCCACGAGGCGAAGGTCGCCGGGGCGCCGACCGTCACCGTCTGGGGCACCGGCACCCCGCGCCGCGAGTTCCTCCACGTCGATGATCTCGCCCTGGCCTGCCTCGTCCTCCTGCAGCACTACGACACCCACGAGACCATCAACGTGGGCCTCGGCGACGACATGCCGATCCGCGAGCTCGCCGAGACGGTGGCATCCGTCGTCGGCTTCGAGGGGACGATCGAATGGGATTCGTCCAAGCCCGATGGCATGCCCCGCAAGCTTCTCGACACCTCCCGCATCAATGAGCTCGGCTGGAAGCCGCAGATCTCCCTTCGCAATGGTGTGGCGAGCACCTATGCGTGGTATCTCGCGAACAAGGCCTAGGCGCGACGTGGCGGAGCAGGTTGCGGGTGAGCCGCTGCAGGTCTTCCTGCCGGGGCGGATGTCGCTGCTCGTCCGGCTTACCGCCAAGGAGGGGCTGCGCCTCGCGCTCCTTGACGTCCTCAACTCCTATACCGACCGCCTCGCCGAGGAGCCTGGCACCGAGCTGTTCATCGTCTCCGTCGACCCGGACACCCCCGACAACGTCTGGCTCTTCGAGATCTTCAAGGACGAGGAGGCTCAGGAGGCCCACCGGGCGTCCGCGCCCTTCGCAGTGCTCATGGGGGCCATGCCTCCGCTGCTCGAGGGGCCGCCGGCCGTACTGCGCATGGACCCGCTGAGGATGTCGCTCCAGCAGGGCGTGCTCAAGGACGACTGGGCGTTCTAGACGCGCCCGGGCTCGGGCCGCCTTCCGCCTTAGGTGAACGGCGGGCGATCGTCGAATCGCAGGCTGGTGCGGCCCGCTGCACGCCATAGCCGAGCGGTCGCGTCGGTGTCCTCGTCGGTGACGAGATTGCCCATCACCCGCAGGGCAATGGTCATGAGCGACCGCGAGCGCATGCCGACGGGGCCGAATGTCGGCAGGAAGCCGGGGACGGTGAGAAACCCGGCGAGCCGGCGCGCGATTGAAAACGCGGTGCCGTAGTGCTGCCTGAGGATGGGCGCCCACTGGGTCGCGTAGTCCATCGATGCGTTGGCGACGGTGCCGGAAAGAACGTGAGCGGCCAGGTGCCCGGTCTCAAGCCCGTAGTCGATGCCCTCGCCGTTGAGTGGGTTGACGCAGCCCGCTGCATCGCCGACGAGCATCCAATTGGGGCCGGCGACCCCGCTCACTGCCCCGCCCATCGGCAGCAGCGCCGACCAGGGGGCCCGGATGTCGCCCTCGAGCTGCCATTCGTCGCGCTGGTCGTCGGCATAGTGCTGCATGAGGCCGCGCAGGTTCACCTCGGCAGGGTGCTTGCTCGTCGCGAGGGTGCCGACGCCGATGTTCACCTCGCCGTCGCCGAGCGGGAAGACCCACCCGTAGCCCGAGAGGAGCTCGCCCTGCTGCCCCCGCAGCTCGAGGTGGGAGGAGATCCAGGGGTCGTCGCTTCGATGGCTCTTGACGTAGCCCCGAGCCGCGACGCCGTAGACGGTGCTGCGATGCCAGACGCGTCCGAGCCTTCTGCCGAGCTGGGACTTGGCGCCGTCGGCGACGATGAGGCGCTTGCAGCGGATCTCGCGGGTCTGGCCCTTGCCCGTCGCGAAGGTGACCGAGGTGACCTTGCCCCCGTCGAAGGTCACGTCGATTGCTCGGTGGCCCTCGACGGTCGCGACCCCGGCATCGATCGCCACCCGGCGGATGGCGTCGTCGAGCTCCAGGCGCGGGGCTGCGCCGCCATGGCTCGGCAGCGAGCCGCCCGGCCAGGGGAGGGTGAGCGTCCGGCCGAAGCCGGCTGCCCTAAGGCCCTGGTTACGGGCCTTCCCCTCGAGGAAGGGGGACAGGCCGAGGTGGTCGAGTTCGGCGATCGCCCGGGGCGTGAGGCCGTCGCCGCAGGGCTTGTCACGGGGGAAGGCCTCGGCGTCGGCGAGGAGGACGTCGATGCCTGCGCGCGCGCTCCAAGCGGCGGTCGCTGAACCGGCCGGGCCGGCTCCGACTACGAGGACGTCGGTCTCGAGGACGGGGGCTGCAGTCATGATGGGGTCATTGTCCCCGAGTCACGGCCGCCCCGCACTCGCGACCGCTTCGGCAGGCGCAGGATTCCCTGCGCCGTTGCCGCCCCGACGACGACGAGCACCCCGCCGATCGGCTGGTTCCAGGTGATGTGCTCGTCGAGGAAGATCGCCCCGATGATCACCGCGATGAGTGGCGGGATGTAGGTGACCGTGCTGGCCGTCGTTGCGTCGGCCCGACCCAGGACCCGGAAGTTCAGGATGTAGGCGATGCCGCTCCCGAGGCAGCCGAGGCCGAGCATCGAGATAATCGTTGAGGTCTGAATGGGCGCGACGACGACGCCGGTGAAGAGCGCGATCGGTGCGGTCTGGATCGTGCCCATGAGGAGGACCCCGGTCGCGAGTGCGAGGGGGGTGAGGTCGCTCGCGAGCGGACCGCCGGTGAGGTGGCGACGGCCGTACGGGTACGAGATTCCGTAGCAGGCGATCGCGATGATGCACGCGCCGATGCCGATGAGCGTGCCGCCACCGAGTCCCTGCCAGATGCCGACCACGACGAGCACCCCGGCGAACCCGATGGTCAGCCCGATGATCCGCTGCCGGTTTGGGCGCTCCTCGGGGAAGACGAGGAGGATCGCGATGAGGGTCATGAGCGGCGTAGCCCCGTTGATGATGCCGGCGAGCGCCGATGAGATGTGGGTCTCGCTGAACGCGAACATTGTCCAGGGAATCGTGCTCACGAGGGCGCCGTAGATGAACAGCGGCTTCCAGGTCCTGCGCGGCGGCAGGGCCGTGCGGGTGATCGCGCTGATGATGAGCAGGGTGATGGCACCGAGGACGATGCGGCCGAGCGAGACGCCGACGGGGGTGAGCGACTCAAGCCCGATCTTCATGAAGGCGAACGAACCGCCCCAGATGAGGGCCAGCAGGAGGTAGGACGGCAGCCACCTGGACGTCGCCGAGGGTTGCGTCACCGCCCATTCATACCAGCGAAGCGCTGGGCACTCTCGACCCTGTGCGTGCATGGCGGTCTGCCTCCAGGGCGAGCAACTGCTCCTTCACCTCGAGGCCCCATGCATAGCCGGCCAGCGAGCCGTCGCCCCGGATCACCCGGTGGCAGGGGATCGCGAGGGCAATCGGGTTGCTGGCGCAGGCGGACGCAACAGCGCGTGCGCCCCTCGGGCTGCCGATGCCCGCCGCCAGTTCGGCGTACGTGCGGGTCTGGCCGGCCGGGATCTCGCGCAGCGCCTGCCAGACCCGTGCCTGAAATGCCGTGCCGCGGATGTCGACGGGCAGGCTCGCAGCGTTCCCGGTGAGCGCCAGTGCGCGCAGGGCAGTCATGACGTCGGTCATCGCATCGTCATCGCGCACGAGCCTCGCCCGAGCGAAGCCCGTGGCAACCTCCCGCTCGAGGGTCGCCTCGTCCGTCCCGATTCGGACGGCGCAGAGCCCGCGCGCCGAGGCGACGGCGATGAGGACGCCGATTGCGGACGGAGTGGCGGCCCAGATGAGCAGTTCGCCGGAGGCCCCGGAAGCGAACTCGCTGGGCGTCATGCCCAGGCGTCGTCCGGCCTCCTCGTAGAAGGCGCGCACCGATCCGTAGCCCGCGTCGTGGATCGCCTCGGTCACCGTCGGAGCGCTGCGAAGAGCCGCGCGCGCCAGCATCGTCCGCACTGACCGGCCGTAGTCACGGGGCGTGACCCCTACCGAGCCGGTGAAATCGCGCTGGAGTTGGCGAACGCCGCAACCCGCGAGTCTCGCAAGGGTCGCCGTCTCGATCGGGCCGCCGGACGCTTCCATGGCCCGGCAGGCGACGAGGATGCGCTGCAGTGGGGTCGACACGCGGCAACGGTATGGCGCCCGCATGCGCCTGCGCACTCCGGTTCACGACAGATGCCCAATTCAATTGCACCTGCGTGACCTCGAGGAGCGCTACTGGGAGGATCAGGTGGTCCAGGAGTGGGAGAACTCCAAACAGGCAACTCGGCCCGCGGCGGAACTCTGGTCTGAACTCGGCCTGTGAGCCACTGAACTCTTGTCGTCTCCAAGGCATTCGAGAAGTCCGCGCGAACAATCGGCAAGCCCTCGCTTGAGCGCATACGCGAATACCTCGACGATGTCGGCGACTACAGGGTCATCGTCGAATTTCGCGATACCGAGATACTGCTCATTGCAGTCGAAGTTGGCCACAGATCGACCATTCACAAAGAATGACTGCGCTGCCCGGCCTCTGATCAGTTGCAGGTGCAGCGCTGCTCGACCGGCACGTTGGCCATCACCTCTTGCACATGCTCGCCGCAGCCACTCCACGTGACCAGACTGCAACCATTGCAACGCACCGGACTGCACATTCGAGCCTCCATAGGTTTGAGCCAACACCGGAAGGATACCCCAGGGGGTATCAAAACGCCAAGAATCCAAGCCTAGGACCTTCGGCCCGCCCCGACGGCCTTTGGCCTCTGCCAACCTCCGGCCGGCACGCTTAACGTCGAATCTGGCGCAGCAGGGCAGGCCGACCAGGGAAATGGGGGAGTGACGCCATGGGAAAGCTAGACGGCAAGGTCGCGATCGTCACCGGCGGCGCTCGAGGCATGGGCGCGGAAGAGGCTCGGATCCTCGCAGCGGAGGGCGCACGGGTCATCGTCTGCGACGTCCTCGACGAGGAGGGCGCAGCGGTCGCCTCGAGCGTCAACGGCACCTACCGGCATCTCGACGTGACCCAGGAGTCCGATTGGGCAGACCTCGTCGCCACGGCAGAATTGTCACTGGGACGCATCGACATCCTCATCAACAACGCCGGCGTCGTCGGCTTCTCTCCGGTCGACAAGACTGACCTCACCGAATGGAATCGGGTCATCGGCATCAACCTCACCGGCGTGTTCCTCGGCATCCGCGCCGTTGCGGCGCCGATGGCGGCCGCCGGCGGCGGCGTCATCGTGAACATCTCCTCGACCGCAGGCATCATGGGCTATTCGAATCTCAGCGCCTACGTCGCCAGTAAGTGGGGCGTTCGCGGCCTGACGAAGGCCGCGGCACTGGACCTCGCGAAGGACGGAACCAGGGTCGTCTCAGTCCATCCCGGCGGGGTTCGCACCCCGATGACCGCCGGTATCGACACCGGCGACATGTACGCCAGTCAGCCAATCCACCGGATCGGGGAGCCGGCCGAGATCGCGAAGCTCGTCCTCTACCTCGTTGCCGACGCCACGTACTCGACCGGAACCGAGTTCATCGCCGACGGCGGGGCCACCGTGGGGCAGGTGCTCGATATCTGAGGCGCCGTCAGTTCGCAGGAACGCGCCACATGAGCCGCGTGCCGCCGCTTTCAGATACCCGATCGAGGCCGCATGAGCCCCCGAGTTCGATTGCGCGCGAGTTAAGGTTCGTGACGCCGGAGCGCCGCCCGGATCCGTCGAACGGCACTCCGATGCCATCGTCCGTCACAATGAGCATCACGTCGGACCCGATGACCTCGACCACAACTTCGACCCTGCCCGCCTTCGCGTGCCGCGCCGCATTCGTGAGCGCCTCGCGCAGGGCGGCAATCAAGTGGTCGGCCGTCGTGTCAGACACGAGCGCGTCGATCACCCCGGCGAACCGGACAGATGGCTCGAATCCCAGCAGCCCCGCTGCCTGCTCGGTCTCGCGCAGGATGCGGCCACGCAGGCCGGTCGACGGGCCCACGGTCGGCTCATGCAGCGCGAAGATCGTTTGTCGGATCTCGCGAATCGTCTCGTCCATCTCGTCAACGGCCCTCGACATGCGGTCACGCACCGACTCGTCGAGGCCGGGTGTCCGCAGTGCCCCCTGCAACTGCATCCCGGTGGCGAAGAGGCGCTGGATGACGAGGTCGTGCAGGTCGCGGGCGATGCGATCGCGATCCTCGTAGACCGCGAGTCGGCCCTGTTCCTGCCGCGCTTCCGCCAGCACGAGGGTCACGGCTGCCTGCGCCGCGAAGGTCTCCGCAAGTTCGACGATGTCCATAGGCACGGCACTTGCATTGACATCCCACAGCAGGGCCACGACACCGAGGGTGCGATCAGCGGCGAGCATCGGCAGCGCGATCATCAAGCCGAACTCGCGAGGCACATCTATCTCGAGGGTGAGCGGACCGCGCCGGATCGTGCGGCGCGACGTGAAGGCCTCGACAATGAGCTGCCCCTCAGCCGGCTCCCGGCCGAGGAGCCCTCGGTTGAGTCCGTCGAAGGCCGCATTGCGTGGAATACGCGGACGGCTCCGGTGAACGGTCCAGCGGGTCGGTGCCGCACGGGCGTCCTCCCCTTCTGGTCCGACGTTCACGACCTCGATGACGAGATTGCCGTACATGTCCGGCATCGCAACCAATGATGCGTCCGCCCCGGTGAGCCCTCGAACGCGCTCGCTGATGACGGGGAGGACGTCGGCGCTCTCGGCTCCGCCCAGGACAGCGTTGGCGATCGCGGCGACCGCCTCCTGCCAGCGCTCACGCTGACGGCTGCGCTCATAGAGCCGTGCGTTCTCGATGGCCACAGCGGCAGCGGCAGCGAGCGCCATGACCGTGCGTTCGTCCTCCGCGGTGAATCCACCGGCTCCGCGCTTCTCCGTGAGGTAGAGATTTCCGAACACCTCACCACGCACCCGAACGGGGACCCCGAGGAATGAGTTCATCGGAGGGTGGCCGGGCGGGAACCCGCTCGAGGCAGGATGGTCGGAGAGCCGCTGGAGGCGGATCGGGACCGGATGCTGGGTGAGCAGGCCGAGGATCCCCTTGCCCGTCGGGAGGGGGCCGATCGACTCCGCCAGGGACGGGTCGATGCCGACATGGATGAAGTCGACGACCTTGCCCTCGGCCCCGAGGACTCCGAGGGCGCCGTACTCGGCATTCACGAGGTCAACGGCCGCCTTCACGATCCGGCGAAGTGTCGCTCCGAGCTCAAGGCCAGCCGCGACCGAGACGACCGCCGCGAACAATCCGCTGTCTCGGTCCTCCCCCATGGGCCCATCATCCCCGGAAGGCGGCCTGACCGGAAGTGGGCACCCGACTCACCGCGACCCCGACCGGCAGCCCCGCGATGAGCTCGGCCATCTCGAGTTCGTCTCGCTCGGTCCGCAATTGCTCGGCGAACCAGCCGTCCCCTGCGGCGAGGTCGCGGCAGGAACCCTCGGCTTCAATACGGCCATCGCGCAGGACGACGACGTGGTCATCAAGGTCGATGCCTCGAAGCCGGTGGGTGATCGTGATGCGGGTCGAGCCACCGGTGCTCGTGCGAATCGTCCGCTCGAGTGCCTGGGCCGTCGCGCCGTCGAGGTGCTCCGTCGGCTCGTCGAGGATGAGCAGCGGCGGAGGGTCCAGCAGGACGCGGGCAAGGGCCAGGCGCTGCGACTCCCCGCCGGACAGGCGCATGCCCACCGGGCCCACCTCAGCATCAAGCCCGCCGGGCATCCGCCGAACCGAGTCGTCAAGCTGAGCCGCCGCGAGGGCTCCCCAGACCTGAACATCGCTGAACCCGGGCCGCCCGAGCCGCACGTTCTCCGCGATGGTGGTGCCGAACACGTGTGATCGCTGCGCCAGCAGCCCTATCCGCTCGCGAATCCCGTCACTGCCCGCTGCCGAGAGCTCGATTCCGTTGAGCTCGATCGACCCCTCGTACGCAACGAAGCCCATGAGGACGGCCGCAAGGGTCGACTTGCCTGCACCGCTCGGCCCGACGATGGCGAGGTGTTCGCCTGCGCGGATGCGCAGGTCAATCCCGCGAAGGGCCCTGACGTCACCCGCGGCCCAGCCGGCGCTCACCCCCCGCAATTCAAGGCCGCTGAATCCCGCCGGGACCGTCAACGGCAACGCGGGCTCGGTCACCGGGTCGGCAACCGCCTCGAGCGCGTCGAGTCGCCCGGTAGATCCCCGAAGGCGCTGGTAGGCGAGGGCGGATCCCGGGAGCGGGGCGAGGACCTCGAACAGGGCGAGGGGCAGGAGGGCGAGCACCGCCAGCCAGACCGGCTGAAGCGAGCCGTCGAGGACCGCCGGGATCGCGGCGACGAGGACGCCGACGACGGCCAGCCCCTGCAGAAGGACCCCGAGGCCGCTGCCGATGCCCAGGGCCGCCGATGACCTCCGCGAGAGCGCCGTGACTTCCGCATCGATCGCGGCTATCCGGCGCGTTGCCGTCGACTGCTCGCCGAAGGCGATGAGGTCGGCCGACGCATCGAGCGCAGTCACGACCGCGGATGCGAGGAGAGCCTTGGACGGTGCCATGCGCCGCTCCGACCGGCTCGCGACCGCAGCCGCGGCCCACGGGGTGAGGACGAGCGCGGCGAGGACCGCGCATCCGACGATCAGGCCAGCCGACGGCCAGAGCCATATGCAGAAAGCGACGGTGCCGGCGGACACGAGGGCGGCCTGGGCCCACGGCAGGACGACCCGCAGGGGAAGGTCCAGGGCGGAGTCGACATCTGCGATGAGCCGGGTGAGGAGGTCGCCGCGCGCGAAGCCCGCGAGCCCGACGGGGGCGAGGCGCTCCAGCCTGCAGTAGACGCGGACCCGCAGCCCCGTCAGACCGCGGAGTGCCGCGTCGTGGCCGATGAGCCGCTCGCCATACCTGAGGAAGGCACGGCCAAGGGCGAATGCCCGCACCATGACGGCCGCGACGGTCAAGGTGAGGACGGGCGGGGCACCCGCTGCAGTGGCGATGAGCCACGCCGCCGTCCCGAGGAGGGCGACTGCGCAGGCGGAGGCGAGCGCCCCGACGAGGCCGGCGACCGTGAGCATCCGCCGCTCCCCGGCCATGGCGGCTCGTACCGGCCCGAGGGTCGTCACCATTCGCCCACCGCGACCGCCAGCGGGCTGCCGGCCGACAGTTCGATTTCCAGGCTTTCAGTGCTCTCGGGGCTTGCAGGGCTCTGCCTGCTGCCCCCGATACGGACTACAGCATCGGCGATCGCCACGAGCGCCGGTCGGTGCGCGACGACAATGACGATGGCGCCCTCATCTGCCATGCGACGTACCGCGTTCACGACGGCCGCCTCGCTCACGTTGTCGAGGCCGGCCGTGGGCTCATCGAGGAGCAGCAGCCTTGGCCGGCGCACGAGTGCCCGCGCGAGCGCAATTCGCTGCAGCTGGCCAGCCGACAGGCCAGTGGCGCCCGACTGGATCTCGGTGCGCAGGCCAGCGGGCAATCCGTCGACCTCCTCGGCGATCCCTGCCGCGCGCAAGGCCGCCCAGACCTCGTCATCGCCGCAATGAGGTGCCCCGAGTCGGATGGCGCCCTCGATGGTCGTCCGCGATCCTGCTGTCGAGTCGATGAGCCGTGACCGTTGCGGAACCCAGCCGACCGTCGAGAGCCATGCCCGGCGATCGAGATCCGACAGGTCGGCCACTGCCCCACCGGACGCGATCACGCTCATCGAGCCGGATGTAAGCGGGATGAATCCCATGATCGCGTTGATGAGGGTGGTCTTCCCGCCGCCGGAGGCGCCCACGAGGGCGGTGACCGATCCTGCGACGGCCTCGAAGCTCACCGGCTCGAGCGCCCGGTCAGTGCGTCCGTCGAATCGGACGGACGCATCCGACACCCGAAGCGCTAGATACTCGGGTACGCGCGCGGCCCCACCCGGCGAAACCACCTCCAGCTCTGACTCAGGCTCGAGGATGGTGAACACCCGGTCTGCCGCATCTACGCCCTCGGCTGCCGCATGGAAGTGCTGCCCGACGAGGCGCAGCGGCAAATAGGCCTCTGGCGCGAGGAGGAGGACGAAGAGGGCGGTCGCGTACGTGAGCTGCCCCTCGGCGAGCCGAAGGCCAACCGACACAGCGACGAGCGCAATCGACAAGGTGGCGAGCAACTCGAGGGCGAGCGACGAAAGGAAGGACACCCGAAGGACCGCCACGGTCGCACTCCGGTAGTCGTCGCCCATCGCACGGATGGCCGCCGCCTGCTCCTTGGCCCGACCGAAGATCTTGAGCGTGGGAAGGCCCTCGATCAGGTCGAGCACATGGGTGGACACGGCAGCCAGGGTTCGCCACTGCCGCTCGACCTGACCCTTCGTGTAGAGCCCGATGAGAATCATGAAGACGGGGATGAGCGGAATCGTCACCGCGACGATGAGCGCCGAGAGCAGGTCCTGACCGGCGAGGGTCAGGAGGATCGCGCACGGGACGATGACGGCGAGCACGAGCTGCGGAAGGTACCGTGCGAAGTAGCCGTCGAGGCCGTCGATGCCACGCGTGACAAGGGTCGCCACCTCACCCGGCGCCGAGCCTGCGCGGCCGTAGGGTCCGGTGGCGAGCACCTTGCGCACCGTGGCGTCCCGCAGTTCCTCCTTGGCCCGCGCCGATGCGCGCACGGCGAGCATCTCCGAGCCCCAGGCGATGACGGCCCTCGCCACGAAGACCAGTGCCAGCGCTCCAACGGCCCCACTCACGAGATCCCATGAGAGTCCGTTGCCCGACACATCGACGATCACCCCCGAGAGCAGGCGCGCCTGGACGATCACGAGGACGGCTGTCACGACACCGGTGATGATGACGGCGACGATGTAGCGCCGTGTGCTCCGCGCCACGTGCAGGAGGCGCGGATCAATCGGTCTCACTTGCTCACGTTCTCACGGTCTCCTGGCCGTTGACGCCGCTGCCGGTCAGCCGGTGGTCTGGGCGAAACGGTCATCTGCGCGTCCGAGCACTGGCTGCGGCGGGATCATCGAGGTGCTCAGGCGCTTGCGGAAGACCCAGTAGGTCCAGGCCTGGTACACCAGGACGATGGGCGTCATGATCGCCGCGACGATCGTCATCACCATGAGCGTGTACGACTGGCTCGACGCGTTGTACACCGTGAGGTTGTAGGCGGCATCGATGCTGCTCGGCATCACGTTCGGGAAGAGGCCGATGAACAGGCTCGCCACCGCGACGAGGATGGTTCCGGAGCTGAGGAGGAAGGCCCAGCCGTCCTTGCCCTTGAGGACGAGCCAGAGCGCTCCGAGCCACAGCACTGCGGCAATCAGGGCCAGCGGAAGGGTGATCGCAACCCTGCCGCTGAACGCCTGCGACCAGAGCAGGGCTGCGACGGCGAACACCGCGGCCACGAGTCCGATGCGCAATGCCACGGTCCGGGAGGCCTCACGCACCTCGCCACTCGTCTTCAGGGTCAAGAAGATCGCGCCGTGGGTCGCGAAGACCGTGAGCGTCATGAGTCCGAGAACGAGTGAGAAGGGATTGAGGAGGTCGAAGAATGAGCCGACGTAATTGAACGAGCCCGCGTCAGCAGGGTTGGCCGCGCCCTCGAGGGGAGCGATCCGCGAGCCACCGACGATGTTGCCGAAGGCAACCCCGAAGAGGAGGGCCGGGAGCACGGAGCCGACCACGATCGCCCGGTCCCAGTTCGCGCGCCATCTCGCGGTGTCGTGCTTGCCGCGGTACTCGAAGGCGACCCCGCGCAGGATGAGCGCGATCAGAACGAGGAACAGCGCGAGGTAGAAGCCGCTGAACATGGTCGCGTACCAGAGGGGGAATGCGGCGAAGGTTGCGCCGCCCGCGACGAGGAGCCAGACCTCGTTGCCGTCCCACACCGGGCCGATCGTGTTGATCATCACCCGCCGGCGCAGGTCGTCGGTGCCGATCACCGGCAGGAGCATGCCGACCCCGAGGTCGAAGCCGTCGAGGATGAAGTAGCCGATCCACAGGACGGCGATGAGGATGAACCAGAAGGTGACGAGATCCATGATGTGCCCCTACCCGATCAGTACGCGAAGTGCATGCGATTGGCGGAACCGTTCTCGGAGTCCTCGAACGGGGTGTCACTCAGCTCCTCAGGTGCGCCGGCCCTGATGTACTTGAGCAGCAGTCGAAGTTCGACGACGGCGAGTACTGCGTAGACGAGCGTGAACCCGATGAGCGAGATCCACACCTCTACCGGGGTCACCAGGGGCGATACGGCGTCAGCCGTCTTCTGCTCGCCGAAGACGATCCAGGGCTGCCGTCCCATTTCCGTGAAGATCCAGCCGGCCGAGATGGCGAGCAGTGGACCGAGGACGATGAAGTTGCTCACCACGGAGAAGGTGCGCCCCTGAGGTGCCCGGTCGCCCCGGAACCGCCACAGGGCCCACAGGGCGTAGAGCGCGGCAATGAGCCCCAGGCCGATCATGAGCCGGAATCCCCAGTACGTGACCGGCACGTACGGCACGTAGTTGCCCGGGCCGTAGGTCTGCGTGTACTGCGCCTGCAGGTCGTTGATCCCCTGCACCGTGCCGTCGAAGGAGCCGGTTGCCATGAATGAGGTCAGTCCCGGCACCTCGATGAGCGCGGTCGCCTGATCGCCTGCGACGTCCCCGATGCTCAGGATCGAGAACGGGGCACTAGATGAGGTGTCGTAGAGCGCCTCGGCGGCCGCCATCTTCATCGGCTGCTGCTGGACCATGATCTTGGCGTCCATGTCGCCGGTCACGGAGACGACCACCGCTGCCGCGAGGATGACCCACGCCCCAGCCTTGACGGCCGGGCGGAAGACGTCCACCTGGCGGCCCTTCATGAGGAACCAGGCCCCGATCGCTGCCACACCGGCACCGGCCACGAGGAACGATGCCGAGATGGTGTGGAAGAAGGCGATGAGGGACGTGTTCTGGAAGAGGACAGCGCCGATGTTGTTGAGGACGGCGCGGCCGGTCTCCGGGTCGATCTCGTAGCCAACCGGATGCTGCATCCAGGCATTGGCCGCGAGGATGAAGAAGGCCGAGAGCAGGGTGCCGACGGCAGCGGCCCAGATGGTCGCCAAGTGGACCCGTTTCGGCAGCCGGTCCCAGCCGAAGATCCACAGGCCGAGGAATGTCGACTCGAGGAAGAAGGCGAGGAGGCCCTCCATGGCGAGCGGTGCGCCGAACACATCGCCGACGAAGCGGGAGTAGTCCGACCAGTTCATCCCGAACTGGAACTCCTGGACGATCCCCGTCACGACGCCCATCGCGAAGTTGATGAGGAACAGCTTTCCGAAGAACTTCGTGAGCTTGAGGTACTTGACGTTGCCGGTTCGAAACCACGCCGTCTGGAATCCGACGACAAACCAGACGGTCCCGAGGGTGAGGGGGACGAACAGGAAGTGGTACACGGTCGTGATCGCGAACTGCCAGCGGGCGAGATCTAGCGCACCCATGATTGGGGCCTCTTCCTGTGCGTGGGATTCGAGTGGCCCCATCTTCTCGGCTGCCGACCAGTCCAGACGCAGCCGAAGGTCCAAAAACACCGGGACCTAAGTCCTGAATTTCGGGGCCACACATCGGTGGCGCGGGTTCCAGGTACCGAGGGCGAATGGGCTCCCGACCCGTTGTCTGAGAGGCTGTCGGGGTGACGACGAGCCCAACGGAGATCCGAGCGCCCCAGAGCCCTCGTGTCAGCGCTGGTACCCCGCTGCAGATCTGGGTCCCGCTCGTCGTGCTCTGGCTCGTGTGGGGATCGACCTACCTGGCCATCGCCGTGACGACCCAGACGATGCCGCCCTTGCTCTCCACCGCCCTTCGCTTCCTTGCCGCGGCCTTGATCCTCGGAGTGGGCCTCACCGTGTTCAAGGGCATTGGGGTGCTTCGGGTCAGCATCAAGGAGGTTGCCTTCGCCGGCCTCATGGGAGTCATGCTCCTCGGTGTCGGACTCGGGACCGTCTCGCTGGCCGAGCAGCACATCCCGAGCGGGATCGCGGCCCTACTCGTCTCCGTGAACGCGCTCTGGGTCGTCCTGCTTCGGATGCGCGCCGGGCAACGTCCGTCCCGACTGACGTTGGCAGGCGTGGCTGTCGGAATTGTCGGCCTCGCCTTCATGCTCCTTCCCGGGGGGACAGCAGTCGTCTCAGGCACCGACGGCGAGGTCGTCCTCTGGTCAGCCGCAGTACTCGTCAGCGCCTTCTCATGGGCCTTTTTCTCATTCAAGTCAACGGGCTACCCCCTGCCGCGCAATGTCCTCGTCATGACCTTCTACGAACTCGCAATCGCAGCGCTCGCGCTCTTCGGCGTCGGTGCCGTGGCCGGCGAGCGCCTTGATTTCAGCGTTGTCACACATTCCTCGTGGATAGCTTTGAGCTGGCTCGTCCTCGCCTCCCTCATCGGGTTCTCCGCCTACGGTTGGCTGCTGAACAAGGCCCCCCTGTCCCTCACCTCCACCTACGCGTACGTGAATCCCGTCGTCGCCGTACTCCTCGGCTGGCTGATCCTGAGCGAGCCCCTGACCCGCGACGTCATCGTCGGCCTCACCGTCGTTCTCGGCGGCGTCATCCTGGTGATCAATGGCGAGCGCCGCACCCGCTGACCTCCACGCCCCGCCGACCCCCGATTCGACCCCGAGGGCCGCGCACCGGCGTGACATCCAGGGCCTGCGCGCGATCGCCGTCCTCATGGTCGTGCTCTTCCATGCCCGCCTGCCGGTTCCGGGCGGGTTCACCGGGGTCGACGTCTTCTTCGTGATCTCCGGCTTCGTCATCACCGGCATGCTCCACCGTGAGTGGCTCGCGACCGGCCGGATTCGCATGCGCACGTTCTACCTGCGCAGGTTCATGCGGCTCGCCCCCGCCCTCGGCCTCCTAGTCGGCGTCGTCGTCCTGCTCTCCGTCGTGCTGCAGAGCCCCTTCGGTCCGCAGCAGACAGTGGCGACCACCGGGCTCGGCGCCCTGCTCATGTCGGCGAACCTCGTCATCGCCAGTGCTGCCGGCGACTACTTCGCGGTCACCGCAACCCAGAACCCCCTCCTCAACACCTGGTCGCTTTCGGTCGAGGAGCAGTTCTACCTGGTATTCCCGACCCTGCTCCTCATCGGATGGGTCCTCGCCCGACGGCTTCGGCGGGTCATGGCTCCGCCGATCCTCATCATCGCCGGGGTCACGGCACTGTCATTCCTCGTGTCCGTCCTGTGGACCAATGGCGGTGAATGGGCAGCACCGCTGACCTCGTTCTTCGGCGGGCCGCAGGTGTTCGCGTTCTACGGACCCTTCTCGCGGGTCTGGGAGTTCGGCGTTGGGGCGATACTCGCGCTCCTCATCGCGAAGGGTTGGGGCCTTGGGAAGGCGGCAGGTCGCATCGCGGGTGTCGTGGGCGCGGTGCTCGTCGTCGTCTCCGCCTTCGCCATCACCGATGTCATGCCCTTCCCCGGAACCGTGGCACTCGTTCCCGTCGCCGGAACCGCCCTGCTGCTCGTCGCCGGAGCGAGGGAGGGCTCCTTCATCACCCGCAGCCTCTCCACCCGACCGATGGTCGCCGTCGGTGACTGGTCCTACTCCTGGTACCTGTGGCACTGGCCGCTCATCGTGTTCGTGGCCGTCATCCTCCCCGGGGATCCGATCGCCCTCGTCATCGCGGCCATCGCCTCGCTCCTGCCCGCATGGCTCTCTTACCGGTTCGTCGAGCAACCGCTGCGCCGCGTCCGGCCAGCGGGCACGATCAGGACCGCCCTCATCGTCGCGGTGATCTCAGGGATCCCCATCGCCCTGTGCCTGGGGCTGCTGTGGGGAGCGAACACAGGTTGGGGCGGGCGTTTCGCGCTCCCCCCGGCGCCGGCGTCAGTGCCGGCTCCCGCGGCGGCCGGCGAGGCACAGGATGGACCGGAGGCCTTCGATCCGATTGAGGGCGACGGAGCAATCGCCGAGGACACCACGACCGGTGATCTGCGGGCACAGCACGCAGCAGTCAAGGCCGACTGCGTGAACACCGACATCGACCCGGTCGGCTGCCGATTCGGTCCTGCGAACGCCAACGGAACCGTCCTGGTCCTCGGAGACTCGCAGGCCTACGCGGTGGCCGACGGTGTCATCAATGCGGCAAGCGCCCTCGGCTACGACACGGTCGTGAGCAGTCGGACCGGATGCCCGTTCCTCGGCCGCGAGTCCAGCGGGACGAACGACAACCCGTGCCGGCCATGGCAGCAGTCGGCCCTGGCGTACGCCCTGTCGAGTTCGCCCGCCGCCGTCGTCATCGCAAACCGGTCCGCCGGCTACGTCCATCCCGAGTGGGGCTGGCGCACGGCCGCAACCGACGAGGGCAATTCGGCGACGTCGGTCACCCAGGCTGCGACGCTATGGGAGGAAGGCGTCGAGTCGGTCGTCGCACCACTGCGGGCGGCCGGCATCCCGGTGGTCGTCATCGCCGCCGTGCCCGAGATGCCGGAGTTCACCGATCAGCGCTCGCTGTTCTCGCAGGCGTTCGGGTCACGTGCCTACGAGGTGCCCCGCGAGCAGTCGATTCAGGATCGCAAGCCCGCCCTCGACGCCGAGGAGCAGGTGGCGAAGCGCCATCCGGGCACCCTCATCTTTGATCCCGTCCCGGTCCTGTGCCCGACGGAGACCTGCATGTCCGCC
>CAFBNE010000069.1_pt1 | contig 17324 bp, 18 predicted proteins | sample 7269181 | NCBI WGS metagenome assembly CAFBNE01 (sample SAMEA6814085, study PRJEB35770) | uncultured Actinomycetes bacterium | biome: Freshwater; feature: Freshwater reservoir; material: water | place: Czech Republic | collected 2017-05-23 | depth 30m m
CGCTACGGCCGCTTCGGGAACTGGCCGAAGTCCGGCTGGCGCTTCTCCTTGTATGCATCGCGGCCCTCCTGCGCCTCCTCCGACATGTAGAACAGGAGCGTTGCGTCGCCGGCGAGCTGCTGGATCCCTGCGAGGCCATCGTCAGCCGCATTGTGCGATGCCTTGAGCATCCGCAGGGCCATCGGAGACAGTGCAAGCATCTCGCGCGCCCAGCTCACGGTCTCGACCTCGAGATCCTCGATCGGCACGACGGAGTTCACCAGACCCCAGTCGAAGGCCTGCTCGGCGCCGTACTGACGGCACATGTACCAGACCTCGCGCGACCGCTTCTGGCCGACGGTGCGAGCGAGCAGGCCCGAGCCGTAGCCGCCGTCGAATGAGCCAACCTTCGGGCCCGTCTGGCCAAATCGCGCATTATCGGCGGCAATCGACAGGTCGCACACGACGTGCAGCACGTGGCCGCCGCCCATCGCATAGCCCGCGATCATCGCGATGATCGGCTTGGGCGTGCGCCGGATCTGAATCTGCAGGTCCAAGACATTGAGTCGGCCGATGCCACGCTGGGCAATGGCATCGTCGCCGATGTATCCGTCATTCCCCCGGATCATCTGGTCGCCACCCGAGCAGAACGCCCAGTCGCCCTGTCCGGTGAGGATGATGACGCCGACGCTGTCGTCGTCGCGCGCCCGATTGAGGGCGTCCTGCAATTCGAAGAGGGTCTGCGGCCGGAAGGCATTGCGCTTCTCGGGACGATTGATCGTGATCTTCGCGATGCCGGCGTCGGCGCCGATCGATCGCTCATAGCGGATGTCGCGGAACTCTCCCATGCTTTCCCATTCGCATCCTGGCGTCATGGATGAATGCCCGGGATTCGTGATCGCGGGCGAGCCCTCGGGAACGACGGGCGGCAGGGGGTAGCGGGTCCGAGTGTCCATGCGATGAACGCTATCGCGAGTACGCTCGACGCGATGCGCCCACTTCGCCGAACGCCCGTGCCCCCCGGGCCCCCCGGGCTCACGGCGCTCATCGGCCCGGTAGCCGCGGCCCTCGACGGCAGCGGCCCAGCGGTCGCACCCGTGCCCACCACCTCCGTCACGGTCTCGGGGGACTACGTCGCCGGCATCCTGCGGGCCCTGCGCCCCGACGATCCCGACGCGCCACTCGAGTCAGAGGAGGTCGCGGTCGTCCTCGCCACATCAGGCTCGACCGGCGCCCCTCGCGGCGTCCTCCTCACTGCCTCGGCCCTCGCTGCGCTCACCGAATCGGTGAACGGCACCGGACCCGCACCGCAGTGGATCGCCGCGCTCCCCCTCTCGTCCATGGGCGGCTTCAACGTCCTCCTCCGCGGCCTCGCCGCGGGCCGGGAGCCGATCGCCATCTCGAGCCTCGGCGGGGCGTCGCCCTTCACCCCGCTGGACTTCCAGCGGGCGGTGCATGCCGCTGCTGCTCACTCATCGGATATTCGGGTCTCACTCGTCGCCGCTCAGGTGCGTCGGCTGCTCTCGGACGAGGCAGGCATCGAGGCACTCAGTGGATGCAACCAGATCCTCGTCGGGGCAGGACCGCTCCCGGCCAGCCTCCAGGAGTCCGCGGGCACCCACGGCATCCGCCTCACGCGAACCTACGGGGCGACCGAGACGTCCGGCGGATGCGTGTACGACGGCGAGCCGCTCCCGGGGGTCGGCATCGTCACCCTCCCGACCGGCGAGGTGGTCATCAGCGGGCCGATGCTCGCCCTCGGCTACCGCCTGGACCGGGTGCTCACCGAGTCACGGTTCGCCGAGTCGGGCTATCGCACCGGTGACCTCGGGAGCATCGAATCAGGAAGGCTTACCCTGCACGGACGCATCGATGACGTCGTCGTCGTGAACGGGGTGAACGTCGCCCTCGGCGCGGTGGAGAAGGTGATTGACGCCTGCCCCGACGTCGAGTCAGGCGTCGCCCTCGCCCTGCCCCTCGGCGAGGCCGAGGTCGAGATCGTTGCGCTCGTCCTCGCGGCGGGTGCCGGCCCCGGTTTACGGGAGCAGATCAACGCCGCGGTGCAGGGCGCTCTTGGCCGGCCGGCCGTGCCGCGTAGGGTCGCCGTCGTGCCTGACTTCCCCCTGCTCCCCAATCGCAAGATCGACCGGGCATCACTGCGCGCCCTCGCCACCGAACCGGGGAGCGTCACATGGCTTCCCTGAGCCAGTGGGTCGGCGGTGCGCGCCCGCGCACCCTCCCGACAGCGGTCGCCGCGGTCGCGGTCGGCACGGGTCTCGCGGTCAACGCCTCGACGCTGGTGCCAGTTCGGGCCCTGCTCGCGCTACTCGTGGCAGTCGGCCTCCAGATCGGCGTCAACTACGCGAACGACTACAGCGACGGCATCAAGGGCACTGACGAGGCCCGCGTCGGCCCGGTCCGGCTCGTCGGCCAGCGACTGGCTTCCCCAGCGTCCGTGCGCCTCGCGGCGCTCGGCTCATTCGCCGTGGCTGCCGCACTCGGAGTCATCCTCGTCGCCATCGTCGGCCAGTGGTGGCTGCTGCTCATCGGGGTTGCCTGCGTGGCTGCCGCCTGGCTCTACACCGGGGGCCCAAGGCCCTACGGCTACCACGGACTCGGCGAGGTCTTCGTCTTCGTGTTCTTCGGCCTCGTCCCGGTCGTCGGCACCTTCTACGTGCAGTCGCTGACCGTGACCGGCGCCTCAGTCGTGGCATCGGTCGGAGTCGGCCTGCTCGCCTGCGCCGTCCTCGTCACGAACAACCTCCGCGACATCCCGACCGACCTGGCCTCCGGCAAACGGACCCTTGCGGTGCGCCTCGGCGATGCGCGCACGAGGCACCTCTACTTCGCGCTGATCGCCGGAGCAGCCGCCGCGACGATAGCTGTCTCCGCACTCATCTCATGGTGGCTGCTTGTGGTGCTCATCGCCCTTTTCCTCGCCGTTCCCCCGGTGAGGCTGGTCCGCGGGGGCGCCACCGGCCCCGCCCTCGTCCCCGCGCTGAAGGGGACCGGGCTCCTCGTGCTCGGTTACGGGCTAGCGCTCGCCGCCGGGCTGTGCCTCGCCTAGCTCGTCCTCGTCCTCAGCCCTTGTCGAGGCATCGATGCGGGCGTTCAGCCGCGTGAAGAATCCGCTGACGCCGACGCTCACGGCATCGCGCTGGCGGTTGAGGGCGAAGATGCTGATCGCCCCGGATATGAGGATCGCCAACGACAGCGACCACAATCCCCGCAGCGGGGTGAGGAGTGACAGCAGCACCCACACCCCCGCGAAGATGAGGATCCGCAGCGCCGTATAGGCGAGGAACGCGATCCACCTGGGCTTGTCCGTTGTCATCCCCCCACGGTACCGGCCGACTGCTCGGGCGCGCGGGCTGGTGCAGTCACGTTACTGTGGTCACCTTGGAGGTGGCTCATGCTGCGCGTGCTCGGGATTCTGGTGCTCATCGCACTGTATGTCTCGTTCATTGTCGATGTCGTGCGCACGCCGCGCGCTGATGCCCGGGCGCTGCCGAAGCTGCTCTGGCTCGTCATCGTGATCGTGCTGCCGATCCTCGGGGGGATCCTGTGGTTCTTCTTCGGCCGAACCCGGCCGGCGCCAGGGTCGCGCTGGGGCCGGCGACGGGGTCCCGTAGCCCCGGACGATGACCCCCGGTTCCTCAAGCAGTTGGACGAGGATGCCTGGCGTCGGCGCATGCGCGAACGCCGCGGCGAGGCATAACCACCCACCAACCCACCCACCAACCCACCCCAGTCGTTTCATCCAGAATCCGGTTGAACTGACAAACAAACTCGTCATTTGACCATGTTCTTGGCCATCTCGTCCCGTAAGCGCAGCGCCCGCTCACGCTGACATGCGGGCCGCGCGCCAGATCTGATCGGCGACCCGATCAATTCGCAGGTTCATGTCCTCCCAGCCCCAGCGAACGCATCGCAGGCCTTTTGCCCGGATTCGATCCTCGCGAACCTTCTCCTTGTAGAGCACCTGACGGTCGTCATACTTCACCGCGCCGTCCGCCTCCCCAACCACGCCGAGGGCTTCCCACCACATGTCGACGATGCCGATCAGACCGTCCTCGTCATACAGGGGCACCTGCAGTTGCGGCTCGGGCAACCCTGCGCGACACAGACGAATGCGCGACAGTGACTCTAGGATCGTCTGGGCGCCCGGACGGGCGAGGTCGAGGGCTCGGCGCACCGTTCCCGAGCCGCGCAGCAACGGCCAGTCCTCGAGGGTCTCGCGAAGGGACTCGACGGCGTCAGGCTCATCCCAGAGCACTGAGTCGAGGACTCCGACCGCCCAGTCGAGCGAGAGCTGGGCCGCCGTCGAGATCGCTGCCAGGTGCCGGCCGACCACTGGAATGCCTTCGGCAACCCCGGTGGTCGCCGGGTCGAGGGAATGCGTGGTGACGATCAGGTTCGGCAGGGTGAGTTGATGAGTGCTCGGACGCCGGAGTGCCCGCAGGTCGCTCCGCAATGGCCTGATGAGGGAGAGGTTGGCCGGAACCCGGTGGGGCAGCGGTAGACCGCGGAGCACGGCGGCGGACTGGCCGAATGCGTACGCCGGGTAGTCGAGGCTGAGGACGGCCGCGGATAGGTCGAGCAGATGCATCCGGGTCTCGTCGGCACGGGCCGCATCGAGCACCGACACATCGGTGAAAATCCCGTGGCGGAGTCGGACCGCCAGACGCCGGCGGATGAGGGCCCGAAGCGTGGCATCGTCCATGCCCCAGCCAGGCAGATCGGAGCGACGGAATGCGCCGCCTTGGAGGGCTGCATGCGAATGAAGCTCTTCGCGTGCCGCCTGCAAGGAGTCCGAGAGGTTATACGTCATGGCGGCAGGCTGCCGGAAAACCCCAGCAATGCCAAATAGTTATCCACAGGTACCCGCCGGATGAAAAGACCACTTTCATGGCCAACTGACCAACTCTTTGGTCAGTTCAGCCGGATTCTGGACGAAACGACGGGGGGGGTGGAGCGCCGGATTCTGGACGAAACGACTGGGGATTGGGGCTGCTGGGTTAGGAGACGCCGGCGTAGGAATGCAGGCTGTTCACGAAGAAGTTCACCCCGAAGTAGTTGATGAGGAACGCCAGCCAGCCGATGATCACGATCCATGACGCCTTGCTCCCCCGCCACCCGGCGGTCGAGCGAGCATGCAGGTACGCAGCGAAGATCACCCACGTGATGAACGCCCAGGTCTCCTTCGGATCCCAGCCCCAGTAGCGTCCCCACGCATTCTCGGCCCAAATCGCACCGGCCACGACAGCGAAGGTCCACAGCGGAAAGCTAAACGCCACCACCCGATTCGTGAACGCCTCAAGTCGCTCGACACTCGGGACCCGTGCGAGTACTCCGTCGGAGCTCCCGGTGCGCTTCAGCGCGCGCCTCTCAAGCCCCCCCTTGAGTAAGCCCAGCCCGGCAGCCGCAGCAGCGATTGTGAATGCCCCAGAGCAGATGACCGCCGCAGACACGTGGATGACGAGCCAGTACGACTTCAGGGCCGGCACGAGTTGCGCCGCCTCGGTGTACAGGACGGTGACCGCCATGCCGAGGGTGAGGAGTACCGGGATGACGATGAACAGCCCGAGCCAGCGCACGTCAGTCCGTAGCGACAGGAACAGGAACACCGCGAGGGTGGCGAGGGCAGCGGAGATAGAGAACTCGTACATATTGCCCCAGGGCACCCGGCCGGCCCAGATGCCGCGCATGACGACACCCGCGAGGAGCAGGACGAACGACAGCCAGGTCAGCGACATGGCTATGTTCGCCGAACGTCGGCCCGCCTCCTGCTGCTCAGGGGAGTCGGACGGACGCGTGAGCACCGCGACAGAGCCCTCGCCCTCCCCCGTCCCGACACTCGCGGCAACCGCCGTTGCGCGCCGGCGGCCCGCAGCGAACGAGACCGCGAAGGCCACCATGGCGAACGTGAGGGTGATCATGGCCGCATAGATTGCCGCATTGCTCGCCTGCGCTAGCGCCGCTGTGGTCACGTGTGCTCCTTCGCTGTCGCCTCAGCGCGCGAGATCTCGCGAACGAGGGCGTCGATGTCGTCGGTCAGGGCTCCGAGATCGATGTCGTCAAGGCTGGATGACCGGGTGAGCCCGGCCACCTGAACAACGGTAGCCGCCCCGGACGGCGCGAGCACCTTCACCCATATGCGCCGCCGCCGGACGAACAGCGACAGCATGAGCCCGGCGATCGCGAGGATCGACGCGATGAGCGCGGCCTCCTTGCCCGGATCGTAGGCAATCTGGAATGAGGCCCAGCGATCGAAGCCGGTGAACATGACCGAGCCGGACCCGTCCGGCCAGTCCCAGACCTGGCCGGGGCGAAGGGTGGCAAGGCCGATCTGGGTCATCGATTCGGAGTCGAGTCGGTAGACGCTCTGCGGCATGCCGGTGTCCAGGCCGAGATCTCCGGTCCACGCGGAGAGGAACATCGCCGGATCGTCGGGGGCCGGGAACACCGACTCACCGCCTCGGATCTTGTCCACGGATGCGGTCGGCAGGAACAGCCCGCGCAGGCCCAGTTGGGGATCAGCGTCAGGGACCTTCACAACTCCCGTCGACGTGAAGTTTCCGTCCTGCGGGAGGAAGACGACGGCATCCTTGAACACGACCTTGCCGCTGGAGTCCTTGACGACGAAACTCGGCGCATAGCCGTGCCCCACGAGGAACACCTTCGCGCGGTCTACCTCGAGCGGGGCATTCACCTCGATGACGGCCCGCTGCTCGGCCGATCCCGGCTCATCGCGGTAGGTGACCCTTGCCTCGAAGTACTTCGGCGCCCCGCGCTGCGAACCCTCGCGTTCGAAGTCGACTTCGAAGGAGTCCAGGCTGAACGAGAAGGGGGTGAGACTGTCCGGATCGACGAGTCGCCCGCCGCCCCACGCGTCGTACTGGGTCACCGTGTTCGCAAACCCCCCGCCCTCTTTCACGATGACGTTGCCCTTCCAGCCGAACAGCCCCCCGACGGCGACGGACGCGAGGATGAGCAGGAGCGCGACGTGGAAGACGAGGTTGCCGGTCTCCCGGAGGTAGCCCTTCTCCGCTGCGACCCATTGCGCCCCATCCGCGGTGCCCGACGGGCCAGACACCACGCGCCAGCGGTGACGCCGCAGGTAATCGGCCGCGTCTGCAAGCACCTCGGCGGGACCCGCGGTGACGTCCAGCGTGACGGTTCCGCCGAGGCGGTCGAGGTTGCGAGGTGCCGCGGGCGGCGGCGCCAGCATGGCCCGCCAGTGCTGTCGTGCCCGGGGGATGACGCATCCGATGAGGGAGATGAACAGCAGCAGGTAGACCGCGGCGAACCACGGCGCGGCGAAGACGTCGAAGAAGCCGAGCGACTTCAGGACCCTCCCGACTTCTGGGGAGCCTGCGATCCACTCCTTCACCTTGAGCGGATCGTTACCCTGCTGGGGCAGGATCGATCCGGGGATGCTCGCGATCGCGAGGAGGAACAGCAAGATGAGCGCGGTCTTCATGCTCGTGAGTTGCCGCCAGGCCCATCGGGCGAACCCAAGCCCGCCGAGTGGCGGCAAGGGTGCCGGGGCCTGCTCCGTGGGCTCCTCGTCGGTGCTCATAGGGCCGTCTCGAATCCCGGCAGGGTGACCCGAAGCCAGATGGTGAACGAGGTCCATGCGCCGGTGACAAGCAGAAGGCCCACGATGATGAGCATGGCCCCTCCGATCCGCATCACCCACTCATAATTGCGCTTCACCCAGTCAAGCGCACCCGCAGTTCGACTGAACGCCACCGCGAGCGCCACGAAGGGGAGCCCGAGGCCCAGGCAGTAGGCCATGGAGAGCGCTGCACCGCGGGCGGCGCTTGCCTCCGTGAAGGCCAGCGACTGGACGGCCGTGAGGGTAGGGCCGATGCACGGGGACCAGCCGAGGCCGAAGATGATCCCGAGCAGCGGCGCCCCCGCTACCCCCCAGGTCGGGGCCCGGTGCAGCCGCCACTCGCGCTGCATCCCCGGGATGACGCCGAGGAACACGAGGCCCATGATGATGACCACGACGCCGAGGACTCGGTTGATCGGCTCCTGGTACTGCAGGAGGAGTGATCCGATGCCGCCAAAGGCCACTCCGTACGAGACGAAGACGACACTGAAGCCCAGGACGAACAGCAGGCTGCCGATGAGCACTCGCCCGCGCCTGCCGGCCGGGTCGGCGAGTTCCGCACCCGTGAGCCCGGTCACGTACGAGACGTAGCCTGGCGCCAGCGGAAGAACGCAGGGCGATAGGAAGGCGACCATGCCGGCCGCAAAGGCGATCGCGAGGGCCACGGCGAGCGAGCCGCTCGTCACCGTCTCGACAATCATCCAGCCTGCTCGCCGGCAACCGCTTCGATGACCCCGCGCAACGAGGATTCGCTCACCGCGCCGAGCACCCGGGCCGCCACCTTGCCGGACCGATCGATGACGAGGGTCGAGGGAATCGCGCGCGGGGGCAGGGAGTCGCGGAACCCGAGTTGCAGGACGCCGTCACGGTCGATGACATTGGGGTACCCGATGCCGAATCGCTCGACGAAACTGCGCGCGGAGGTATCGGAGTCGCGCGTGTTGAGCCCGATGAATGCGACGCCCTGCTCCGCGAACTCCCGCGACAGTCGTTCCAGGCTCGGCGCCTCCGAACGGCACGGCGCGCACCATGATGCCCAGACGTTCACGACGACGACATCGCCGGCGAACTCCTCGCTCGACAGATCCTCCCCCGCAAGGGTCGTCCCGGTGAGGATCGGTGCGGGCACGCGGTCGGCCGGACCGAGCAGGACGATCGAGCCGTCACCGGCGACAAAGGAGGTGCCGGAATCGCCACTCGCCGACCCGGTGCCGCAGCCGGTCGCGAGGAGGAGCGCACAGGCTCCGAGGACCGCCGGCAGGATGCGAGCGCGCATCCGTGCGACCGCTCAGGCCCCCGCAACCTTGCTGGCTCTGCCCAGCAGGTCGCGGGACGGCTCGGTGTAGGTGATGGCGACGAGCGAGTCGTCGTCGAAGGTGAGGGACGTCAGCGAGGCGAGCGAGCACTGACGGCTGCGCGGGTCGTGCCACAGCCGCCTCTTCTCCGCTGCGAGGCGGGCGGTCCAGATCGGCAGTTGATGGCTGACGAGGACCGCCTCGTGGCCCCTGGAGAGCTCCCGGGCACTGTCGATTGCGGCGCCCATGCGGGCAGCCACCTCGTCATACGGCTCGCCCCAGGACGGACGGAACGGGTTCCACAGGTGACGCCAGGTGCGCGGCTGCTTCAGGACGCCATCGCCGACGCTCACCCGCTGGCCCTCGAAGATGTTGTCGGCCTCGATGATGAGCGGCTCCGTCGCGATGGCCAGGTCGTGCGACGTCGCGATCGGGCTGGCCGTCTGCTGAGCACGTTCCATCGGCGAGGCGATGACGTGGGTGACGTCATGATCGCGAAGGGCATCTGCCGCCCGCTGCGCCATCTCATGGCCGAGATCTGACAGCACATATCCCGGCAGGCGCCCGTAGAGGATTCCCTCCGGGTTGTAGACCTCGCCGTGACGCAGGAGGTGAACGACCGTGCGCGATGGCTCAGCCATGGCGATCAGGTCACCTTCCGGCGAGCGGCCGTGCGCCGCCGGCTCGGGCGCCAACTGCCTTCGCCCGCTTCGAGCGCGGCCATCCGAAGGGATTCGCCATGGAGTGCGAGCGCCTCGACGAGCGCCGGCATTGTGCTGTTCTCGGCGAGCACGTCGACGCGAAGCCCGTGCTCCTCCGCGGTCTTCGCGGTCTGCGGGCCAATGCACGCGACGATGGTCGAGTGGTGCGGCTTGCCCGCTATTCCGACGAGATTTCGGACAGTGCTGCTCGACGTGAACATGACGGCGTCGAAACCACCGGTCTTGATCGCCTCCCGGGTCTCGGCGGCCGGCGGTGCGGCACGGACGGTGCGGTAGGCGGTGACATCCTCGACCTCCCAGCCGAGTTCGGCAAGCCCCGCCGCGAGCGTGTCGGTTGCGATGTCGGCGCGGGGCAGGAACACCCGATTGATCGGGTCGGTGAGGGAGTCGTAGAGCGGCCAGTCCTCAAGCAGCGCTGCTGTCGTCTGGTCGCCCTCCGGCATGAGATCAGGACGCACGCCGAACTCGATGAGGGATGCAACGGTGCTCTCGCCGACCGCGGCAACCTTGAGACCGGCGAACGACCGGGCGTCAAGGCCGTACTCGCTCAGCTTCTCGCGAATCGCGCGCACCGCGTTGACCGAGGTGAAGCCGATCCACTCGTAGCGCCCCGAGACCAGGCCGTGAATGGCGCGGTCGATCTGCTGCGGGGTTCGCGGGGGCTCGACGGAGATGGTTGCGACCTCCATCGGAACGGCACCGTGCCGCCGCAGGAGCGACAGGATCGGGCCGGCCTGGTCCTGGGTGCGCGGAATGAGCACCCGCCAGCCGAAGAGGGACTTGACCTCGAACCAGTCGAGCTTCTCGCGCTGGCTGACGACATCGCCGACGACGACGATTCCGGGGCCCGCCTGCTTGGAGCCCTTCGTGATCGCGCCGATGTCACCAAGGGTGCCGGCGAGGGTGCGCTGGTCGACGGTCGTTCCACGGCGGGTGACGGCGATGGGGGTCTTCGCCTTCGCGCCGACGGCAATGAGCCTGCTGGCGATCTCAGCCGCACGGTCTGCCCCGTTGAGGAAGACAACGGTGACCCGCGGGTGGATGAGGTCCTCCCAGATGAGCTCGGTGTCGTGCGCATCGACGACACGGAACTGCCGGGTACGGCCGCCGGTGAGGCCGAAGCCAGCGTAGGCGGGAATGCCCGTGACATCGCTGACCCCGGGCGCTACCTCGAAGGGGACCTTCGCCTTGCGGAGCGCTGCGGCCTCGTGCAGCAAGGTGCCGTCGACGACGGGGTCACCGGCGATGAGCCGTACGACCTCCTTGCCCTCTCGGGCCGCCTCGACCACGAGCTTCACGCGGTCGGCGTGGTCAAGCGGTATGCCGTCCGACCCGACCGCGGCAATGACCTGGGCGTCGGATCGGCGGTATGCCTCAGCGATTGCGACGACATCAGCGTCGACCACGATCACATCGGCGTCCCCGAGGAGGGCGACGGCCCGAAGGGTCAGCAGGTCCGGATCGCCCGGGCCAGCCGCTACCAGCGACACCGGACCGAGGGTGACCTTGCGACGCGCCTTCGGATTCCCTGGGGTGGTGCCTGTGGTCACGGTTGCCTCTCCTGAACTAGGTGGTGCGGAGTGAGTCTGCTTGGCGGTGCTCTCAAAGGTCATGCGGCGCTCCAGTCGTTCATCGCTCGTGCCCGACGCTCATGCGCGCATCGCTTCGGGGAGGGGCTCCTCGCCCCGACGTTGCTCGTGGAAGGCGAGGATTTGCAGCTCAACGGCGAGATCGACCTTACGTACCTCGACGCCTGCGGGGACCGACAGCACGACGGGAGCGAAGTTCAGGATGCTCCGAAGTCCGGCGCCCACGAGCCGGTCGGCGACGCCCTGGGCTGCCTCCGCCGGAGTCGCGATCACGCCGATCTGCGGCTGAGACTCCTCGACGAGTCGCTCCAAGCCCGTGAGGGGGAGAACGTAGATCGTGCCCTCGCCGTTCGCGAGTTCCTCGCCGATCGTCAGTTTCGTGCCGATGACATCGGGATGGGCATCGACGAGCCCGACGATCTCGAATCCCCTCGATGCGAAACCGCGGTAGGAGACCAGGGCCCGGCCCAGGTTGCCGACCCCAACGATGACCACTCGCCAGGGCTTCGACAGGCCGAGTTCGCGATCGATCTGCGCGGACAGGAACGCGACGTCGTAGCCGACCCCCCGGGTGCCGTACGAGCCGAGGCAGGAGAGATCCTTGCGGAGCTTGGCCGGACTGACACCGCATGACGCGGCCAGGCAGTCCGACGATACGGTTGTGGTTCCCTGAGCGGCGAGCGACCTGAGCACCCGGCCGTAAACGGGCAACCGGGCGACCGTGGCGTCGGGGATTCCTCGACCCACGTCGTGGGTTGGGGCCTTGCCGAGGGTTCGGCGGGACAGCGACACGGTGCTCCAGGGAAGTTCTGGCCCACACGCTTCGCCTGCCGGAACCGGCGTTGCATGAGGCTGGGAACGGCCAAACTGTGGTTGGCCGCGAGGTAAAGATTAGGCACTTGCTCGCGAAGGCACAAACTTAATCGGACGAATGGCTCCGATTATCGGTCAATGCCCCACGCAATCGCCCAGGATCCACCCGCCAGTAGTCATGAATGCGGCCGTCAATGAGGATGACCGGGATCTTCTCCCAGTACTCGTCATAGAGCCCTGGGTCATCGAGAATCGATCGTTCCTCCCAGCCGACGCCCAGCTCGGCGCACACTGCGGAGACCTGCACTCGGGCTTCATGGCACAGGTGGCAGTCCGGTTTCCCGACGATCGTGACCCGTGGACTCACTGCTCTCCGTAGACCTCACGGAGACGGCCCTTGGCGATCTTTCCGGTCGCGGAGTGCGGGAGGGCATCGACGATGCGGATGCTCGAAGGGCACTTGAACCGGGCGAGCCGGGTTGCGCAGTGCGCCGCGATCTCATGGCGCGTCGGCCCAGCCCCATCCGCCGTCACGACGATAGCCGATACCGCCTCACCCGTGGCATCGTCCGGCACTCCGACGACCGCCACCTCGACGACGCCCGCCAACCCCTCGATCGCGAGCTCGATCTCGCGCGGGTAGACATTGAACCCATTGACCAAGATGACCTCGCGGCGCCGGTCGACGAGATGGAGGTCACCCTCCGCATCGGCAAACGCGACGTCACCCGAGCGGAACCAGCCTTCAGCATCAGGCCCGCCGAGGCCGGCGGGCCAGTAGCCCGTGAACACCGAGGCTCCCCGTACCCAGACCTCACCCGCGTCACCGTCGTCGACGTCCTGCCCGCTGTCGTCGACCAGCCTGACCTCCACGCCCGGCAGCGGACGTCCCACCGAGCCGGCCTTGGCTACGCCGGAAACCAGGGTCGTCGACACCACGGGAGCGGTCTCGGTCATGCCGTAGCCCTCGAATACCGGCGTGCCGGTGAGCTCCCCGAACTCCTCGAAGACGGAGACCGGAAGCGGCGAGCCACCGCAGGAGAGCAGCCGAACGTCGCGGAAGGCCTCGCGGGCGGACGGCACCCGGCACCACGCCCGGTACATCGCAGGCGCCCCGGCCACGGTCGTGACCCCCTCATCGACGATGAGCCTCAGCGACTCGACGGGGTCAAAACGGTCGATGATCACGCAGGTAGCCCCCGCCGAGACCGCGAGGCCGAGCGCAGTGTTGAGGCCGTAGACGTGGAACAGCGGCAGTACGACCAGGACGGTGTCCGACTCCAGAACCGCGGCCGGCTCCTTCACCGACCTGAGCATGTCGATGTTCGCGAGCAGGGCTGCGTGGGAGAGCATCGCCCCCTTCGGCCGACCGCTTGTCCCCGCCGTGAAGAGCAGGAGCGCGAGGCCGTTGGGAGCGGCCACCTCATCACCCGGAGCGAAGGGTCGGGCGGCAAGGAGTCTGCGCCACGCATCGGACGACACGTCGACGATGTCGCAGGATGCGATCGCTTCGACGACCTCGGTTCCCACGGCCCCGGTGGTCGGGTCAACGAGGAGGAGCCGAGCACCGGAATCGGTAAGGAGGACGGCGACCTCGGCCACGGTGTAGGCCGGATTCATCGGTACGGCAACGAGGCCTGCCCGGAGGATCGCAAAGTATCCGACCACGAATTCGATCGAATTACCGAGCAGCAGGGCCACTCGATCTCCCGGATGCAGGCCCAACTCGCGCAGGCCGCCGGCGACATGGTCGATCGCTCCGTCGAGCTCAGCCCAGGTGAGCCGGCGTCCGCCGTCGATGAGCGCGGTCCGATCCGGAGTGAGCGCTGCAGGGCCCCTCACCAACGACGCCAGGTTCGCCTGCTCGCTCATGCTCCCTACTCTCGCATATCACCCCCGCGACCTCGGTACGCTCGTACCGTGGCGAGCAGGCGGATATCGAACTCACCTGACGTCCTCGCGTCCTATCGCCGGGCCGGGCAGGCCTCGGCCGACGCTGCGAGCGAGGCAATTGACGGCCACGTGGCCGGGGCCACCGCCGCATTCTTCGACGTCGACAACACCATCATGCGCGGCGCGAGCATCTTCCACCTCGCGGTCGGGCTTGCCCGTCGCAACTACTTCAGCGGCCACGAGATCTGGGGATTCGGCGTCAAGCAATTGCGGTTCGTCCTGAGCGGGGCAGAGAACCTCGAGGACATGGCCTCGGCCACGACGGCCGCTCTTTCCTTCGTCGAGGGCCGTCGCGTCGACGAGTTGCTCGCGCTCGGCGAGGAGATCTTCGACGACAGCATGGTCGACAAGCTCATCCCCGGATCCCTCGCCCTCGCTCAGGGTCACCTCGATGCCGGGCAGGAGGTCTGGCTCGTCACTGCCACCCCCGTCGAGGTCGCCCAACTGCTCGCGCGCCGACTCGGACTCACCGGTGCCCTCGGCACCGTGTCGGAGATCGAGAGCGGCGCCTACACCGGACGGCTCGTCGGACCGCCGCTCCACGGCCTGGCAAAGGCGGAGGCGGTGCGGGCTCTCGCCCAGCGAGAGGGCCTGGACCTCAGCCAGTGCTGGGCCTACTCCGACTCCGCGAACGACATTCCGATGCTGTCGGCGGTCGGCAACCCGGTAGCCGTGAACCCGGATGCCACCCTGCGGGCCCACGCCCGCGACAACGACTGGAAGATCCGCGATTTCCGGCGCAGGGAGCAGGTGAAGCGCATTGCGGTGCCAGCACTCTCCGGTGCGTCCGGGATAGCGGCAGGCCTCGCCGTCGGCTACGCGATCGGGCGCGCGCGCCGGCGATAGGGCACGGTCATCCGAACACTGATGGTCGCTTCATCAGGAGGCGGTAGAGCGCCTGCTGGATCTGCTCGCGAACCTGGTCGGTGAGGTTGAACACGAGCATGGGGTCGTCCGCCGCGCCCTCGGGGTAATCCTCGGTGTGGATCGGGTCGCCGAACTCGATGAACCACTTGCTCGGCAGCGGAACCAGACCGAGCGGCCCAAGGAGCGGGAAGGTCGGGGTGATCGGAAAGTACGGCAGCCCGAGCAGGCGGGCAAGGGTCTTCGCATTGGAGATCATCGGGTAGATCTCCTCTGCGCCGACGATCGCGGTCGGCACGATGGGCGTCTTCGTTCGAAGGGCCGCGGCAACGAAGCCGCCCCTCCCGAATCGCTGCAGTTTGTACCGCTCGCTGAACGGCTTGCCAACGCCCTTGAAGCCCTCCGGCCACACGCCGACGATCTCACCCCGTTCGAGCAGCCGCTCGGCGTCCGGAGTGCAGGCGAGGGTATGGCCGGCCTTGCGGGCGATCTCGCCGAGGAACGGGGTCTGGAAGACGAGGTTGGCGCCGAGCATTCGCAAGTGCCGGTGTGCCGGATGGTCATCGAGCAGCGCGACCTGGGTCATCACGGAATCGAAGGCAACAGTGCCGGAGTGGTTCGCCACGACGAGGGCGCCCGAGTCGGCGGGGATGTTCTCCAGGCCGGAGGACTCCACGCGGAACCACGATCGGTAGAGCGGCCGGACGAGGGCCATGAGCACATGCTCGGTGAGGTCAGGGTCGAAGCCGAACTCATCGATCTCGTAGTCACCGCTGCGACGTCGTTGAACGAATTCCCAAGCCTCCTCCGCGAAGGCGCGAAGGTTCTCCGGCAACGATGCGAACTCCGACGGGAGTGTGTGCTCCGGCACCCGGATAGCCGCCGGCACCGGCTGAGGACCGGTGTTCCCGACCAGTCGGGCGGCCTTGGATGGCGACAGCCTGCCGCCGTCGCCGATCGGGATCACCTGAGCGTCAGGCAACGTCAATCATCTCCTCATGGCGCACGAGGAACTCCTCGAAGGCGGCGTGCGTGCTGTACGCAGGGGTGAAGTCGAAGGTCCGCTCGACGAGCGAGGTATCGAGCACCCTGCCGTAGGTGATGAATCGGACCTGCTCGTAGGAGAAGTCCAGCAGTCCCGCCCTCGACAGGCTGCGTCCGACCGGCGTCAGGAGGAACTCGGGCAGCGCCACCCGGGGCCGGCCCGTGAGCCTGATCGCCTGAGACAAGGTGAGCGCGCCTGCGCCCGCCACGTTGAAGGTCCCCATGTGACGATCGTGCACTGCGCGGCGCAGGATCTCCAGTCCATCGTCGACATGCACGAACTGAAGCCGGGCATCGAAGCCAAGCACTGTCGGGATGACCGGGAGCGAGAAGTAGGCCGTCATCGCGGTATCGATGCCCGATCCCATGAAGTTCGCGAAGCGGAAGGTCGAGACGGTGACGTCGGGCCGCCGGCGGGCGAAGCCGCGCACGTAGCCCTCGACCTCCGAGGAGTCCTTCGGCCAGCCCGCCGTCGGCGCATGCTTGGGTTCCATGTCCTCGGTGAACATCGCCGGATCCTTCGCCCCGCAGCCGTAGATGCCCGAGGTCGACTTCACGACAAGGCCTTCCAGCGTCGGCGTCCGCTGGCAGGCTGCGAGCAACTGCATGGTCCCGATGACGTTGATTTCCTTCATCGTGCTGCGACCGCCGGCCTGCTTCGGGGTCGCGATGACGCCCATGTGCACGACTGTGTCGACCTTCGCCTCGCCCATGACCTTGGCGATGACCGGATTGCGAATATCAGCCCGGATGAAGTCAATTCCCGGAATGGGCACGACCGGCGGCACGACATCGACGCCGATCACCCGATCGACGCCGGCGTCGCGGCCGAGGATCTCCGCGATGCGGCTGCCGAGGTGCCGGGAGACTCCAGTCACCAGGACGATGCGACCCATCTTGCCCCCTCACAGCAGGCCCCTTCGGCGCGAAGGGTTGTCCGCTACTTCTTGTTGCGGCGCTGGACTCGCGTGCGTCGAAGCAGCTTGCGGTGCTTCTTCTTAGCCATCCGCTTGCGACGCTTCTTGATGACTGAGCCCATTAATGAATCCTCGCGTTGGTTGGTGGCAGCGGAGTTCCCGCTGAGCACGACGTTTTATGCACGATGCGAAGGGGAGCCTACCGCCGTCCGACGCGGGTCCGTTGACCCGGTGTCGTCGTTTGCACTCCCGCAGGTGTCGGAGCCGAGTTCAGGCGGTCTCGACGAAGGAGTCGCGCAGGTAATCGTGGACGGCCTGCTCGGGCACGCGAAAGGATCTCCCGACGCGCACGGCGGGCAGTTCGCCGCCATGGACGAGGCGGTACACGGTCATCTTGGATACGCGCATGACGGCTGCCACCTCGGCAACCGTCAGGAACCGCACCTCGGAGAAGGCCCGATCAGGGGTCGTTGACATCTCACACCGAACTTCCTGCTCAACGACCGCACCGGCTTCCCCTCCGGTGA
>CAFBNE010000070.1_pt1 | contig 17296 bp, 16 predicted proteins | sample 7269181 | NCBI WGS metagenome assembly CAFBNE01 (sample SAMEA6814085, study PRJEB35770) | uncultured Actinomycetes bacterium | biome: Freshwater; feature: Freshwater reservoir; material: water | place: Czech Republic | collected 2017-05-23 | depth 30m m
GTCACCTGTATCACCGCAATGTCCCCCGGGAGATTCGCGGCCACGTCAACCCATGAGCGCTCGGAGGCAGAGGAGTATGAGGTGACGAAGAAGGACTCGCCACCCATGGCGCTGCGCTTGAGCGCCTTGAACAGACCACCCTCCATCTTGGCCTCGATGGTGACCCCCGCACTCATCGCGGCCATCGCGCCGGTTTCCGCCTTCACGGTCTCACCGGCACCCATCGAGATCCTCGCAACAGCAAAGGTCGGTGCGTGACGCACATCGATCTTAATACGTTCCTCCCTTGAGTTTCTCGACGGCCTCCCCGTTCGAGTCACTTCACGGTACGGACATCATGGAGACATTCGCCATTGGCAGCGGCCCACGATGGCTCTGACGAGCCCGCATACCAGACGTCCAAATCCCAGAGTCACGGCCAGTGATCGAGTCCTCGCAACAGGCTCGAGCGAGCCAATCCCTCAACGAGGCTCCTGGTGCTCCTTGAGGAGGTCTCGTATCTCCATGAGCAATTTCACGTCGGCCGGCGTCGCATCGACGACGTCCTGCCCCGTCCGCTTACGGTAGGCGTTCATCGGGACGACGAACACGAAGTAGATGACGGTGAGGGTGATGACGAACGTGATGACGGCATTGATGAGCATCGTCACGTCGATGACCTGATCCCGAATCGTGAACTGGCCGACGTCGACACCCCCTCCGAGGAAGATCCCGACGATCGGACTGATCAGCCCCTCCGAGAACGCGCTGATCAGCGTGGCGAACGCCGCCCCCACGACGAAGGCCACCGCAAGGTCGATGACGTTGCCGCGCAGCACGAATGCGCGAAATCCCTTAAGCATGACTCCCCCTGACTCGATTTCCTGCGAGGCTACCCGAGGCGCAGTACCTGAGGCGCGCCTACCAGCGAGGCAGGTCCTGTCACTGAACGTGGGCGAGGAAGCCGCTGGGCGCCGTCGCCTTGGGCGTTCACGGGTGTGACGGATCGCTGGCGGAGGCGGGATCATTCAGATCGCGGGCTGGAGTGCGTCGAATGCGGGCGCCGGCCGGTCTGCCGGCATGGTCTCGACTCCCAACTCGTCGTGGCCGCGCTGCCAGTCCTGGATATAACCATGTCCCCGGATTCAAGTAGACATTCACTGATCGCGGGCGCGTTGGGCGTTCGCTCGAGGGATGTCCAGTATGTCGAGCCGAAGGAGGTTCACGGCGGAGTTCACCCGCTCACGTGATCCACCACGATTACGCGCTACGCCAGCAGCGCTTCCAGGTCCCGGCACGCAAAGACGTAACTCACCTACAGCGGACCGCCCACACGATCAGACCAGGAGGCAGCCGGACACCGGCAAAGGCCGAAGGAGCCCGCACGGAAGGCCTTGACTTGCGATTGTGCCACGTCCCGCCACCCTCACCGATACCGAGTGATCCGTCACCGCAACGGTGCCGTGCGGCCCTTGTCAGCCTTCGACGCCTAGCCATACGCGTCGCATACCTTGTTCGTGAGGGCCTTCTCGCACTCAAGTCAATCTTGCCTTCCATCACGAAAGCCTTCACCATCATGCGGGATACGCGCTCAAAGTAGCTGAGGAACGACGCATCCCACATTTCTCCGCTACCTGTGTCATCATGTCACGACAAGCAATGCGGGGGGGGGCTTACAACTGATTCCACGCGGTGGAGGGAGAACGGGGCCATGAGTGCACCTGCCCCAAACCTCACCGATGGGCGGCTCAAGCTTCGTCACCTCACGTTGATTCTCATGATCGCCGAGTGCCGAACGATCGGTGGAGCCGCGGACGCGCTCTCGATAACTCAGCCAGCGGTGACCCGGTCGCTACAAGACATAGAGAGAATTCTTGGCACCCCTCTGTTTGAGCGAAGCCGATTCGGAGTGCGGCCCACCCCCGTCGGAACCACGTTCCTACTACATGCGCGACAGATACTCGCGCAATTGACCCTTGCTGCAGAGGATGTGGTTCAGGGACTCGCAGGACTCAGTGCCGTAGTCCGTATCGCTACCAATACTGCTGGCAGCGATCAAGTCTTGATGGCCGCACTCCAACGGCAAAACGAGGCAAACCCCGACGTTGTGGTGGTCATCCGGGAGGCACCTCCAGGCGAGATGCTTTCCGCCTTACTCAATGGCGAGGTGGATCTCGCCGTCGGGCGTTGCTTATCGATCCGCGAGTCGGACCGGCTTAAGGTCATTCACCTGTACTCCGAGTCGCTCTACCCCGCGGTACGTGACGGGCATGAACTCTTGGAACGAGACGATATTCAGCTGAAGGAACTAGTGGGATACCTCTGGGTCCTGCCCGGCGATCGAACAACGATTCGTGCAAACGTGGACCAGTTCTTTCTCGATTCGGGCTATCCGATACCCAGAAACCGAGTCGAGTGCAGCTCAATTCTTACTGCGGTGGAAATCGTTAAACATGGTCCGCACACCATCACCCCCCTAACGGAGTCGATCATCAATGCAAATCCGACCCTCCACGCGCTCAACATTCCGCTCCCAGGCCTCACTCTCACGCACCGCGTGATCTACCGGAAATCCGCCGAGCCAAGCGCAGCTGCTCGCGGTTTCGTTAACCACCTCTTGGCATCCAATCGGTCCATAGAAATTCAGAACTCGGACCGCAGTCAATCGACTCTTACTCTTGACGATCGTCATAATTTCGATACGCTTTGATCCTTCCCGATGCAACGAAGGGATTAACGCGTGGATGCCAGTCCAGGCACAAATAGGTGCTTCTGGTGACCGTGCTTCCGCTGCGAGAAACGGCTCGGAACTCCGTTTGCTCCTTCGCGAGGCGCCTTCATGAGCGGCCTGAGTGCAGTGGTGAGGAGTTCTTCGCAACTGAACTTCTTCAGAGCAGCCTGCGGGAGGCGCACTTTCAAACGACGCCAGTCGCCGGGTTGCCGACTGCCTTCCGTGCCAGTCGAAGTGGGCAGAGACCGGGTCCTCACATCGCCCTCCTCGCGGAGTACGACGCGCTGCCAGACATCGGCCACGGATGCGGCCACCATCTCATTGCGGGCGCAGCACTAGCGGCCGCTATCCAATTCTCCGCGAGCGCTCCCGATTTCGCCGGTACCTTCTCGGTCATGGGGTGCCCTGCCGAGGAGTCCCTCACGGGCAAGAAGGCGATGATTGACGTGGGCGCGTTCGACGGAGTAGACGCAGCCCTGACGTTTCACCCCCACGCCGAAACCGCAATCATGACGTCCTCCACGGGATTGCGGAAACTCAACATTGCCTTTCAGGGAACTGCGGCCCACGCCTCAAGCGACCCTTGGGCGGGAGCGAGTGCTCTTGATGGAGTTCTACAGCTATTCAATCAAGTCAACGCACTTCGCCAATTCGTGCGTGATCGCGTCCGGATTCATGGAGTTATTACCGACGGAGGCTCTGCCTGGAACGTAGTTCCAGAGCATTCCCGTTGCGTGATCGGCATCCGATCTTCGGATCTCGAGGAGTTGAATCGTGTCACCAAAAGGGTGGAAGAATGCGCCAAGGCTGCCGCCTTGGCGACCGGCACGACTGTGCGCGTGGAAGAAGAGGCCGCTGCCGCCCCCCTTAGATTTGATTCTCGACTGGCCGCAATGGTGAGCGACGTAATGGTGTCACGCGGCCACCAAGTGGCGAACTGGGAAGCGCTGGCATCGACAGATTTCGGTGATGTGAGCCAACTACTACCCGCCGTCCTCTTCTCCATCAATGCCTGGCCGGCAGACGTGCCGTTCCATTCACGGCGTGCGACTGAGTTGGGCTGCGAACCACAGGCACTCAATGCGATGATCGAAGCCGGAGCCGTGATGGTCGAAACCTCACTTCAGCTTCTGGCCTCACCAATGTGGGAGGAAACTCGATGATGAAGGAGCCCCGCGTCGCCGTTGTCACGGGCGGAGTAGCAGGGATCGGCCGTGCTCTCACCGAGCGCTTGGCTTCAGATGGCTTTGCCATCGCCGTGGCTGACAAGAGCGACCCTTCATCCTTGGTCGAAGCCCTTCACTCACAAGGAGTGAAGGCCTTCGGACAAATCTGCGACGTTTCTTCCCCAGACGACGTGCGCGCGTTTGCCGAAGCGACTCTGGGGCGATTCGGGCACGTCGATGTCCTTGTGATGAACGCCGGCATCTACCCGGTCTCAGCGTTCGTAGACATGACCTGGGCAGAGTGGGACCGAGTCTTCTCCATAAATGTCGACCAGCTTTTTCACTTCACTAAGGCCTTCCTTCCTGGCATGCTCGACCGCAAATGGGGTCGAATCGTATGCATATCGTCAACGACATTCCACGCGGGCGTGCCGATGCAGAGCCACTACGTGGCTTCCAAGGGGGCCGTCATAGGTTTCGCACGAGCACTTGCCGCAGAGGTGGGTGAGTCAGGCATCACAGTCAATACGATCGCGCCTGGACTCGTAAGAACAGAGAACACCGCCGCCGGCACCCAGTCCGGTCTATTCGACGCCCTAGCTGCCCAGCAAGCGATAAAGCGAACCGAGGAGCCTGCGGACCTCGTAGGCCCCCTGTCTTTCCTCGTGTCCGAAGATGCGGCCTTCATTACCGGGCAGACCCTCATCGTCGACGGTGGCTGGGTACGCACCTAACTATTCACAATGCCAGAACTGCCGGATTGCTGAGGCCATCGTGCTGAACCTTGAATCGCTCTTTGATATCGCAGGGCGCCACATCGTCGTCACCGGCGGCGCAAGCGGGATCGGCGAGGCCATAGCGCGGGGGCTCGCCACACTCGGTGCTTTGGTGTTTTCGCTCGACAACGTTCACGAGGATATGGCCCCTAAGAAAGAGGGCATGGGGACGCTCATTCAGATGCATCTTGATGTTTCTGATGAGGAACAAGTTCGGACAGTGTTCCGTCGAATTACCGCTGAGGTGAGCGGAGTTGATGCGTTGTTCTCAAACGCCGGAATATCCGGGAAGCCGATTCCATTCCAGTCCTTGACAATTCAGGAATGGCAGCGCATCCACTCAGTGAACCTTGATGGCACGTTCCTCGTCGCACGAGAAGCCGTTCGCATTATGGAACCAGCCCGCCGCGGAAAGCTCGTGTTCACAAATTCGGTTTGGGGATTTGTCGCGGCCTCTGGTGTTGCTCTCAGCCCATATGCCTCATCAAAGGGTGCCCTGGTGAACCTCATTCGCCATCTCGCCGTCGAGTTGGCGCCCCTCGGGATCACTGTGAACGGCATCGCACCGGCAGGCATTCGCACTCGAATTGCTGATGGCTTCTATGACGATCCAGATGCGGTTGAGTTGTTGCGGCGCTCTATTCCTCTTGGTCGCATCGTCGAAGCCGACACCATTATCGGTACAGCGGCCTATCTGGCGTCATCGGCTTCGGATCACATGACCGGCCACACGATGGTCGTTGATGGTGGCCTCTTGGCTCAGTAGCACATCGGTCGGCGATCTTGAGTTTGACCTTGATGGGTTTCCTCATCTTGTTGTCAAGCGGTATTGGGCTTGGCGGGAGTGAAGTGGGGGGTCTCGAAACACGGCGTAAAGGATGTCGGTCTTGCGACGGGCGAGGCAGATGAGTGCGGTGTTTTGCCGCTTGCCCTCGGCTCGCCATCTGTCGTAGTCGGCCCGGGATTCGAGGTCGGCTGGGACGGACGTGAACGCGCCATTGAGCAGGGCGCTCTTCAGTCGCTTTCTACCGACACGGTTGACATGCTCGCAGCGACTGTCTGTGTCCGATCTCCCGGTGACAGGCGCGAGTCGCGTGTAGGCCGCGAGGTTCGTTCAAGGCGCCGGGGAGTGCGGCTACGGCGCCGCCAGTCTCGGCTAGACCCGTGCGTCGATGCTATCGCCGACTACCAGCATCTACGTCGGGGCTTCGGCAGGAAAGTGTGGGAACCGAAGACCCTGCCGACGTCCTTGGCGACCTGCCTGCGCTGATCGCGCAACTGCGGGATCAGGGCAGCGACCTTAGGCAGGACCCTGGAAGTGGCCCCGATCGCCGTCCAGTCGTTGCTGCAGATCGAGCAAGCCACCGAGGTGCACGCGGTCGACGAACACATGGTCCGTCGACTCATCGAAGCGCTCGAATCAAGTTTCGTTATGGTCTGCAGGCACATGCGGTGCCATGGATGCGAATTGATCCGCATGTGCCAGCAACCTATCGTGGTTGATGCACGGCCTTGGATTCGACCGGCTCGGGCACCAGTCCCTTTCGGTAGATCTTTCCCGATGGCGTTGTTGGCAGCGACCCCTCATGGAAAACGATCCGCTTCGGGATCTTGTAGGTCTCCACATCGAGAGAACGACAGTGCGCGAGTATTTCTTGGGCGGTGACTTGACCACGCGTAGTAACGTGACCTTCGATCGTCTGGCCCCAGAGATGATCCGGGACTCCAATGACGGCGGCCATGAGCACGGCGGGATGCGAGAGCAGGATCGACTCGACCTCTTCCGCATGCACCTTGATTCCACCGGTGTTAATGACGTTGTCGATACGGCCGTGAATGAAGATGATGCCCTCACTGTCGAGCGCCGCCATGTCACCGGTACGCCATCTTCCCGCATGCAGTCGTCCGTCAAGATCCTCAGGTTGCCCCCAATATCCGATCGAAACTGAAGTCGACTCCACGACGATCTCACCCGACACTGAATAGTCCGTGAGTTCACCCTGAGGTTGCGAAAAGCGTATGCGCGCTCCCGGCACTGGTACTCCGGCAGCGTTCGCCTTACCTGGCGTCTTCAGGAGTGAATCGTCCGCCACGATGCCCGCTCCGCAGCCGGCTTCCGACGACAGCCAAGCCCCACGCAACTGGGCCAGCGGAAAGGTCTCGACAAGGTCATCGACAAGGGACTGCGAGCCCGGTTCCCCTGAGAAGAAGAGATAGCGCAGACTCGGGGCCTTGATCGAGCGCGATTCATCCATGAGCATCCGCCACAGAGTGGGAGGGAGCGGAACGTAAGTGACCGGCTGATCTTCCAGTGCAGCAATGAGCCCGGTCGGAGTGAACCTACTCTGAAAGAAGATTTCCGCTCCCACGGCAGTGAAAGGGAGAACGCAGTTAATCCAAGCCGCGAAAGACGGTGTGACGGCCAGCAGAACCACATCCTTTGACCCCGCATCACCGAAGACGGCCTTCCCTGCGGCTACTGAGGCAAGCGCGGTTCGATGGCTGTGCATAACCCCCTTTGGCTCGCCCGTAGTGCCGCTCGACAGGATGATGTAAGCGAGGTCGTCCAGATCATTCGTAGGAAGTACTCCTTCCCATTCTGTTTGCGAGACTTCCTGAACTGAGGTCCATTCGAGTCCGGCACTCTGCGAGGGCATTGGACTAAGGACTATCGCGAGGTCGACGCCCGAGTGCCGTCTGACGTACTCCGCTTGGGCGAGGTTGGCTTCATCTGCCACGATCAAGCGTGCCCCAAGCCATGCCGTCGTTTGTGCGAGACGTGATGGGGCCATGCGCACATGAAGCGCGCATGGCACGAGCCCCAGTCGCATGCAAGCGAAGAACGCCACAGCGTGTTGAACCGATCCGCCTACTAGGAATACGGCTCGATCGCCCTTGCTCATTCCATGTGCTTGGAGGCCCCGGGCGAGCGAGTCGGCTCTCGCCATCACCTGCGCCGCCGATGCCGATTCAACGTCGTCGGAGAACAGTGGTCCGTCTTCCTTGTACCGCGTGGCCTCAGCCAGAAGATCGAAGACGCTGCAGGGACCTGTCACTTCGACCTCACTTTGACTGTTCAATTGGCTCGACGGTATCTAGAGGGATCGGGCGATGATGTACTTCATTACCTCGCTGGTTCCGGCGTAGATGCGATGCACCCTGGCGTCAGCCCATGCACGGGCAATCGGGTATTCCCACATGTAGCCGTAGCCGCCATGCAACTGCACACAATCATCGAGAATCTGGTCTGCGAGTTCGGAGGTCGACAACTTGGCCATGGCAGCGGCGACAGGAGTCAGTTGCCCCTCGTCAAGCATCGTGATGCAGCGGTCTACAAATACCCGATGGACGGTCGCCGAGGTAGCTGCTTCGGCCAACTTGAACTGGGTGTTCTGGAAGTCAAAGACCGTGCCTCCGAATGAGGATCTCATCTTCGTGTACTCGACCGTCTGCTTGATGGCGACTTCGGCGATCACCTGCGAGCGCACCGCGCACACCATTCGCTCCCTTGCGAGTCCGTGCATCAGGATGCTCCAGCCCATGCCCGGACCGCCGAGCACACAGTCGACGGGAACCCGCACGTCATCAAAGAAGAGCTCTGCCGTGTCCTGCGCCTTGTTGCCAACCTTCTTCAGTGCTCGACCGCGCCGAAAGCCGGCGAGAGTCGTGTCGACGATCATGAGCGACACCCCGCGCGCGCGCTCGCTGGGATCAGTCTTCACGGCCAGAAGCACCATGTCACTGATAATTCCGTTCGTGATGAACGTCTTGGCGCCGTTGACTACGTAGTGGTCGCCATCGAGGACGGCTGTTGTTCGCATCGATTGCAGGTCACTGCCGCTGTCTGGCTCTGTCAGCCCGATACTGGAGATGACTCGGCCCGCTGCCATGTCGGGTAGCCAGCGCTGCTTTTGCTCCTCGGTGCCGAACTCAACGATGAATGGGGCCACGATGTGGGCGTGCATGTCCCATGCAGGGGCGGCAAGACCGGCACCGCCCAATTCCTCGATCACAATTGCGTCGTAGAGGAAGCCCATTCCGGATCCTCCGTATTCCTCCGGTATCGCGGTTCCGAGCAATCCCATATCGCCGGCACGCTCCCAGATCGAACGAGGCGTCTCTCCCGCTTGTTCCCATGAGGAATATTCAGGTAGCACTTCGCGCTCCAAGAACCCCCTGACAAGCGCCCGGAACTCATCGTGGTCACGGCCGAATATCTCTCGTTCCATCTGTGTCTCCGATTCCGTATCAAGTCTGAGCGGCTGAATTCGAATACGTCTGGCCCGCCCCTGGCCTCAAAGTTTTGTTCTTGAACTGCTGAAGGGCCACCTTTGTCATTTCCCCCTCAGACAAGAAGTAGTTCTCATGAATGTGTGCCATCTCCAATTCGGTCGCTTCCCACAACTGCATGTGCGGTGTCATTCGGCACATCTTCTTTGCAGTCTTGTAGGCCGCAGGGTGCTTCGAGGCGAGAAGCGTGATCATCTCCCAAGCCGTGTTCTCAAGTTCATCGTGCGGAACCACCCTTGTAATGAGACCCATTCGAAAAGCTTCTTGCGCAGTGATGCGCTCGCCACTGAGGCACAACCAGTAGGCGTGCTTCGGCAGCAAGAAGGCGGTGGCCGACCATGTCGATCCTCCGGCAGGGAAATGCGCAAAGTTGATCTCGGAGAGTGCGAATTGCGCACGATCTGAGGCAACTGCAACATCGCATATAGAGACTGGGTTCACGCCGCCGCCGTAGCAATGGCCGTTGACAACGGCAATCGTGGGGAGCGGTGATTCGTACAGCTTGCGATACCACTTGAGAACCGGCTCCATGACATTTCGAAATTCCCGGGAGTCTGACTGCTCCATGGTGTTCAGGAAGCTTGCATTCAGGTCGAGCCCGGCCGAGAAGCTGTCACCGGATCCTGTGAGCATGATCCCGCGAAGAGTGGAATCACTTTCGATCTCCTCCATCGCGGCCAGAACCTCGCGATTCAGTGCTGGTGACAGCGCGTTCTTTTTGTCTGGACGGTTGAGTCGAATCACTGCGATGCCGTCACGAATTTCGAACTCAATTTCTTTGTACATCACTCAACCCTCTTCTAAAAGGACTTAGGAAGACCAAGATGGTGGGCTAAAACATTCTTGGCCACCTCGGAGGTAACTGGTGATAACCGAAAGACGCGTGCATCGCGCCAGTAGCGCTCGACGTCGAATTCCTCGGTGATCCCGTAGCCGCCGAAAAGCTGCAGGGCTGTATCGGTGACCTTTGAGGCGGCCTCCGAAGCTGCCACGAGCGCCTGAGTGGCCGCAGCGACGAATGGCTGGCCAGTGCTCTCTACCCACGCAGCCTTGTGCATGAGCAGTTCAGCTCCCGCAATCGCCAACTCCATATCAACGAGATGGTGCTGAACGGCCTGAAAGTGCGAGATGGATTTGCCGAACGCTTCACGTTCGCGCACATAGACGAGTGCGTCAGCGAGGCTTGCTTTCGCCAAGCCGATGCACACAGCGGCGAAGCACGTGCGCTCGCTCGAGAGAAGCGGGGCCATCTGCTTCCACGCGTCGCCCTCCGTGCCGACGATTGCCGAGTTTGGAAGCAGGGCATTAGTGAATTCCACATCACAAAACGTGGTTGCCTTCTGGGCTGCCTTCGGTATGGATCGGGCGACAACCCCAGGAGTCCCACCTGGCACTGCAAAACAGGTTAAGCCATCACTGCGCCGGGGCTGATCATGTCGAGTGCGGGCCATCGTGAGGATCAAGTCCGCCTTGTCGGCTAGGGAGATGAATGTCTTGCTCCCGTTGAGTACCCAGCCCTCGTCAGCACGATCAGCCCTTAAATTCATCGACAACACGTCAGATCCGCCCGACGGCTCGGTCCATGCCATCGTGGCCACAATGTCACCAGCTACTATTGGCGCCATAAACTGGGCTTTCTGGTCCTCGGATCCGAGCAGCGCAAGCACTTTGGCGGCTTGGCTTACTGTCGTAACGATCGGAATGGCCAGTGCCAACGACACTCGCGCGACCTCCTCGATAACGATCACCAGATCCGAGATGCTTCCTCCACCCCCACCAAGTTCCTCCTCGATAGGAACCCCAAGGAGACCAGCTTTGCCGAATTCCTTCCACACGTCACGAGGAAACTCTTGCGACCGCTCAAGTTCACGAACGAACTCTCTAGTTACGTTGCGATTGAGCACAGCCTGGACGGTTTCTCTAAGCAGTTGCTGTTCAGATGTTGGGGCGAAGAACACGCTCATCTGTAGATGCTTCGCAGGAACGCTAGGATCTCGGCGCTGACCAAGTCCGGATGCTCCAAGTTTGAGGTATGACCGGCACCGGGCACCGGCGCTAGTCGAGCATCGGGGATGAGAGCGGCCATCTCCTCAGCCTCGGCGAAAGGAATTGGTGCATCCAACTCGCCGTGAACGATGAGCGTAGGCATCGAAATCTTCCCCAAGTCAGGGCGTCGATCGGGTTTGTCAAGCCACGAGAAAGCTTCCCGGTATACCGATCTGGCTGGGAGCGAGCACCAAACGTCCATCCAGTGCTCAACGAGTTCAGGATGTCGATCAAAGGTCTGCTCGCTGAAGCAGAACGGTGCGCACCACTCAGCCCACTCCCGAGGAATGGTCCCATCGATGTCGAGTTTGCCGAACTCAATACCGAAGGCCTCCTGAGCCTCCGGGTGGTACGGCTCAGCTTTACCGTCGATGAGGATCAGGCCATCCAGACGATCTGGGTGAGTGAGGGCAAAGTCCAAGGCCATGAACCCGCCCACCGACATCCCAGCAAGGACACAACGCTCGATTCCGAGGTTGTTCAGCAGGGCGAGGGTGTCATCGACCAGATCTGGAATCTTCCACTGGGAATCCCACGGACCAGTGCGTGCGCGACTGTCAAACAAAATGACTCGGTAGGCCTGGGAGAGAGTCTGCATCTGTGGCTCAAACATGGACTTGTCCATGAGGGTTCCATGAGCGAAAACCACGGCCGGGCCAGTACCAAGCTCGACATAGGGCGGGAGTGTGTCAGAAGACATCGTGAAGCCTCATCTCACAGGGCGAGCGCCGGTAGCGCTCTTAGACGCGTCACAGTACCGTGATTGTGACGGTCGTCAAGTAAACGTGACGCAATTGATGAAGTTGTACTCTCAAACGGTCGCGAGTAACTTACGCATCCGGACTTTGGCAGGGGGCTGGAAGTGATCCCAGAGGGAACCTCAAATGGAGTAACCTCGCAAACGTCGGTCACAATCCTTGGAGACGACGGCTCATACGGTCTCGGACCACAACGACTGATGGTCACTGCATTCGGCGCATTCCTGAGAGGATCGGGAGGCTGGGCGTCCAACGATGGACTCGTACGACTGATGGCCGAACTCAACGTCGACAGCAAAGCCACAAGGGGCTCAGTCAAGCGGCTCATGCGTCGCGGGATAATCGATGCAGACGAATTCGCCGGCACCCGCGGCGTGCGACTCACTCCCCGCGCACTCGAAATACTCACGGCCGCCGATCGACGAATATTCCGGCCTGTCGAACTCCTTGATGATGGCAAATGGGTTCTGGTTGTTTACTCCGTACCTGAATCTCGTAGAAGCGAGCGCCATCTCATGAGGTCCCGCCTAGAGTGGCTCGGCTTCGGCCGCGTGGCCAGCGGAGTCTGGATCGCGCCTGCGCACGTTGAGAGCGAGGTGGTCGACATGCTCAACCGCCTGGGGCTGAGTGAATACTCAACGTTGTTAAAGTCGGAGACCCCGGCTGTACCCGACATCCATGCGGCGGTGAGGTTGTGGTGGGACCTTGACTCCATCGCCACGGGGTACAGCAGTTTCATGTCCCAGCACAAGAAACTTCACCGCAGTCTCGGCCAGCGCCGCGCCGGTGACGATGAGCGAGCGTTTGCGGACTATGTGAACATGATGACGCAGTGGCGAAGACTCCCATTCTTCGATCCAGGGCTCCCACGGGCACTCCTACCCGCCAACTGGGTTGGGTACGAGGCGGCGACCATGTTTCACGACCTCCATAACGCACTTATTGAGCCTGCGAAGCTGCGCGCGCAGCAGGTGCTGGCCGAGACGTCGGGAGGTCGTCGCCACCGGCGGTGATGAGACAACGCGTCTTGTTCGATTACCACACGCAATTGGCGAACCGTGCTAGTTTCCGGATCCAACCGGTTCACCTTGGAGTGCGCGATGGCGACAATGACAACCTCGGACGGCACTGCAATCTATTTTGAGAGTTTCGGCAAGGGACGGCCTCTGGTCTTCATCCCTGGCTACTCAGGTTCGACGGAAATCTGGATGTATCAGATCCTGCACCTCGGTCACGCTTTCAACTGCGTCGTCTATGACCCCCGCGGGCATGGGCGCTCAGATAAGCCGATTGATGACTACTCCTGGCAGACTATGGCTGCGGATCTCAACGAACTAATCGAGCACCTACAACTCGACGATCCGATTCTCGTGGGTTGGTCCATGGGAGGCGGGATCGCAGCGTCCTACGCGCTTAACCACAGGATGCCAGCCGGAATGGTTCTCGTCGCCCCAACTCTGCCCCGATTCACGCAGGCCGAAGGATTGCCATTCGGTATGGACGATGCCGACTACGACAATTTCATTCGGCTTGAGTCAGGGTTCACACCCGAGTTTCGCACCTCGCAGTTCGCTGCGAACTTCTTTCGCTCAGAGCTCACGGCGTCTGCCGAGTGGCTCACCCGTCTTTCACTTGCAATGCCCCCACACGTGGGTGTTCCCTACATGCGCACACTCCGCCACATCGATCTACGCGGGCGCCTCGATGAACTTGACTGTCCAATCCTTATCTGTCACAGCGAACATGACCGGGTGTGCGATCCGGGCTGGACCAGGTACCTCGTCGAGTGCATGCCGAACGCGGAAGTCAGCTGGTATACAAATAGCGGGCACGCATTGATGCTTGAGGAGCATGAGAAGCTGAGTGAAGACATTGCGCACTTCACGTCTCGTGCGTGGCCTCCTCCCACCGGTTCATGACATGAGCAGTCGGGCACTCATCCTGACCGCGGGCTCGGTGATCACCATGACGGATACCCCAGTTTCGGCCGTGGTCATCAAGGACTCGACTATCGCATTTGCTGGTACTCGCGAGAACGCCATCCAAAGGTTCCCCCGCTGCGAGATCGTCGACTATGGCCCGAGGGCCGCGATTCTTCCGGGGTTTCACGACGCGCACAGCCACCCCGAGATCGTCGCGGAGAATTCCCTATACGTGTCCTTGTCGGCGATCGACTCGGATGACCGCACTGTGCTCGCCCAGCGACTCACCGCGCGATCAAATCAGGTCGGACCAGGTGAGTGGGTTCGTGCTGTTGGCTTTCGCCCGGGGCAGGGGCGGCAGCAGTCTGTTATCGATGCGCATTTCCTGGACCAGGTTTGCCCTCGCAATCCGGTCTATATCACGCATGCTTCATCGCACTGGGGCGTTGCCAACAGCGAGGCGATGGCCCTGCTCGGCATCCCAGTGGACAGTGCGCCAACGGGCGCCATCTACGAGAAGCTCCACTTCGATGCGGTCTTTCCCGCACTAGCGGAGGGACAGCCACGATGCCCCCGTGCGCCCGAGGCTGCCATTGCAGCGAATCTCCGTGGTCTGCTCAGGCAGTATGCATCGCTGGGCATCACCTCCACGGTCGACGCGTTGGCCTGGCCAGGCTCGTACGCGCTCTACCAGCAGCTAGCTCAGGAAGAGGGACTCCCAGTTCGGGTAGGCTTACTGATCGCCCACCAGCACCTAAAATCCATCGCAGGGTTCGCAGACCGATCTGACAACGACCTCCTTCGAGTCATCGGCGTGAAGCTGTTCGCAGACGGGGCGCTGTCCGGCGGGACTTGTCTGGTTGACGAGCCATACTCAAACACTCAGGACTACAACGGCGATGAAGTGCTCGGGGAGGATAGTTTGGCCTCTGCGATCGAGGAAGTGCTGGATGCCGGGCACTCACCCGCGATACATGCCAATGGCGACCTCGCAGTACATCGGGTGCTAGGTGCCTTCGAACGGCATCGCGATCGTGCCCGCGAACTCGGGGCCCGCTTGAGAATCGAACACTGCAGCCTGGTGCGGCAGGCCGACCTACCGCGCATGCAGTCATTGGGTGTCATTCCAGTGCTCTTTGGAACTTTCATAGGCGTCCATGGGGATCTGCTTCTATCGCTCTACGGACCGGAGCGTGCAGAGCGGCTCATTGCTGCCCGTTCTCTTCTCGACGCTGGCCTCGTGGTTGCGGCATCGTCCGACAGCCCAGCAGCCCCCGTGGCACCGCTGCAAGGCATCCAAGACCTCGTGACAAGGAGGACGTCCTCGGGGCACAAGTTTGCCAGGCGGCAATCGATCTCCGTAACGGAAGCCATCGGTCTCTACACCGTCGGGGCCGCTCACGCCGCCGGTGAACACCACCGCATCGGAAGAATCCAGTCAGGGCTTGAAGCTGATTTGGTAGTTCTCGCCGATGATCCGCGGGCCGTCTCCAGCGAGTCGATTTCCGACGTCGAAGTGATCGCCACCTGGATGGCTGGGCAACAGACTTGGTCTGCCGATAACGGAACCTAACAACACACCGTGCCCTAATGTCATCACGGTGATCACCCAACGCTTTTGCGATGAGTCCCCTTGGCTTGAATTGGCCGGCTATTCACGAGCCGTCCGAGTCGGCACCCACATCGCAGTCAGTGGAACAACGGCGCACGGAAATGACGGAACGGCTCTCGCACCCGGGGACACATATGCGCAGGCGAAGGCATGCCTGGAGCGGACGATCGCTGCTGCGATCGAACTGGGGGCATCCCGCGACTCCATCTTGCGAACTCGTATGTATCTCGCACCAGGTGCTGACCCTCACGCCGCGGCCCGTGCACACAAGGAACTCCTCGGCGATGTTGCGCCTGCGAATACAACGCTTTTCGTCGGCGGCCTCGTCGGCGAGGGTCTCATGGTGGAGGTCGAGTTGGATGCTCATGCGAATTCTGAAGACTCTTGTATGCCCTAACGGGCATGGATCTGATCGCAAGCGGCATTAGACAATGGCCGCCATTGCGACGATAGTCACGGTCGCAAGGCAAGCACCCTGGCCCTCTGCACTGCATGAGTCAGAGACGCCCTCAACGCCTCCGCGAGACGGAGTCCCGAAAAGAAGGGTTACTACGTGAAACTTGGACGATCCTCTGTTGGCGCAGCAATACTGGGCGCCTCATTAGTGCTTGCTGCATGTGCCAGCGAGCCCACATCAAGCGGCGAACCATCCGAGGCCGCACCAGTCGCGTCCGAGGCCGCACCCGCCGCATCCGAAGCCGCACCGGCGGGCAATTTGTGCCCCGACGGCTCGATCAAAATCGGGATCGCAAAGGCGAAGACCGGCGGCTTCGCATTCTTCGACACCGCAGGCGCCAATGGTGAGCAGGTTGCGTTTGACGAAGTCAACGCAGCAGGCGGTGTGAACGACTGCAAGTACGAGGTTATCTGGGAGGACACGGCGTCAGATCCAGCGCAGTCGGGTCAGGCCGCACAAAAACTCATCGACGCGGGAGCCAAAATCATTGTTTTGCCCGGTGACTTCGACATCGGCGCGCCCGCCTCACTTGCTGCGCAGGCTGCGGGCGTGTTCGCCTTTTCCGCCGAGTCTGCCTCGCAGGCCTGGACTGAGGCAGCCGGCCCGAACATGGTGGCCATGGGTCTCACCGAACTCAATCAGGGTATGGCCCAGGCAAAATTCGCCACGGACCAGAAGTGGGAAAGCGCCTACATCGTGACAAACGAGGCGTATAACTTCTTCAAGGAAATGGAGGGGTTCTTCAAGGAGAACTACGCAGGGACGATCGTAGGACGATCAACTGTTGCTGAGGATGCAACCGACTACTCGGCCGTGGTCTCTAAGATCAAGAGTCAGAACCCTGCTCCTTCGTTCATTTACCTGAACGATTACTTCCCGCACGTCGGTACCTTCATCAAGCAGTTGCGTGATGCAGGGCTCAGCACCCCCGTGCTCGGCAACTCCACCTACTCCTCCCCAGCGTTCGCTGAAGTAGTCGGCGCCGATCGCCTCGCAGGCGTGTACTACACCGGAGCGAGCTTCTACGAGGGACCGACGGCCGATCCCCAAGCACTCGGATTCGTCGAGGCTTACAAGAAGGCTTACGGCGCATTCCCGGAGAACAGCAATGCGCCCGCGGGCTACCAGGGCGTCCTGCTCCTTACCGAGGCACTGGCCAAGGCGGGGACGACCGAGGCATCCGCAGTCACGGCCGCCCTCGTCGAAGGCAAGGACATCAAGGTCGCAGGTTCACTCATCTACGACTGGAAAAACAATGTAACCAACCGTCGCGTCTCAGTCATCAGCTTCGACGATAAGGGCGTGGCAATACAGTTCGGCACCATCGATCCGCGCTAGTCGCAGCGAGAACGAAGGACAAGTGATATGAGCGAGTCGAGTGCCCGTTCCACCGGCGCAAGCCTTGAAGTGCGGCAATTGTGCATGCACTTCGGTGGAATACGGGCACTCGACGAGCTCAATTTATCCGTCGAAGCCGGTGAGGTTCTCGGGCTCATCGGCCCGAACGGATCTGGAAAATCCACCCTCATCAACTGCATATCCGGTGTGCTGACCCCCAC
>CAFBNE010000071.1_pt1 | contig 17266 bp, 15 predicted proteins | sample 7269181 | NCBI WGS metagenome assembly CAFBNE01 (sample SAMEA6814085, study PRJEB35770) | uncultured Actinomycetes bacterium | biome: Freshwater; feature: Freshwater reservoir; material: water | place: Czech Republic | collected 2017-05-23 | depth 30m m
CGGTGGCAGATGCCACCGGCCCACAGTCATTCGGCCTTCATCGGCCGGGGTACCTGCTAGTTGCCGCCCTCCTTGAGGGTGACGGAAAGCGGCGCGAACGCGTCGCCGGTTGTGTTGAGCCCCGCTGCCGTGAGCTTGGCGTTTGCTGCCTCGGCGTACGCGTTCGTGTACGACTCAGCTGCCGGCTCGGCGGTGATAACCGTGGCGCCTTCGAGGTTCTTCGTCTTCGTCGCGACAGAAACCGTCTGCGCCCACAGCTCAGGCACGATGATTCCGACGCCGGCCGGGGACGGCCAGATGAGCTTGTTGACCTCGTTCATCATCCACAGCTGGTGGCTTGCACCGAGCTTGGAGCCATTGGCCGTGATGATGTCGGCACACTCCTGAGCATTGTCGCGGCAGTAGATCCAGCCCGCGAGGGACGCGGTGACGAACTTCTGAGTGATCGCCTGATACTCAGGGTCCGCGAGACGCTCCGTGGATGCCCAGATGGCGTCCTGGTACATGCCGACGCCCTCGTTGCTGTAATTGATGACGTTGAAGTCCTCGGGGGTGTATAGCTCACCGGTCTCCGGGTTCTTCGCCTCGAGCAACTGTGCGTACTCGTTGTAGGTCATCGCCTCTGCGGCGTCGATCTCGCGGTTGAGGAGTCCCAGCATGTCGAACTGCTGCTGAACGTTCTCGACGTCGGTCGCGGGATCAAGCCCGGCCTGGGTCATGGCAGCGAAGACCTCGTACTCGTTGCCAAAGCCCCAGTTGCCGATCTTCTTGCCCTTGAAGTCTGCGGGCGAGGTGATGCCGGAGTCGGCCCACGAAACCTGCAGCGTTCCCGACTTCTGGTAAACCTGCGCGACGTCGGTGATGAGAGCACCCTGCTCACGCGAGGCAAGTGCCTTCGGCACCCACGCGAGTGCGAAGTCTGCACCGCCCTGGGCGAGCACCGTCTGCGGAACGATGTCGACTCCACCCTCAAGGATGGTGACGTCGAGGCATTCGTCGGCGTAGAAGCCCTTGTCCTTGGCTGCGTAGTAGCCGGCGAACTGGGACTGGACGAACCACTGCAGCTGAAGCTTGACCGGCGTCGGAGTGGTGCACTCCTCCGCTGGGGCTGCAGATGATGCGGCTGCTGCAGTTGCCGCGGGGGCTGCGGAGGACTCTGTCGACGTGCTGCTTCCCCCACATGCTGACAGTGCGATGGCACCGACTACTGCAACGCCAATGAGGCGGGCAGTGCGGCTACGTGCGATGTCGCGCATAGTTTCTCCTTCTTGGATGGTTGTCAGGCCGACCGTGCTCGGCCCGTCCAGGGTGCCGCCCATCGTTCAACCGCCAGCACGATCAGGTAGAAGATCAGGCCGGTGATGATTGATGCGACGACATATGCCCACGCTCGTCCGTAGGCGGTGTTGGCAGCCGATGACGCAATGCGGCTGCCAAGTCCTTGTTGTGGCCCTCCGAAATACTCCGAGACGAGGGCGGCGATCACCGAGAGTGGCGCGGCGATCTTCAATGCGGTGAAGAAGAATGGAATGGCGTTCGGGATGCGGAGCTGGCGGAGAACGGTCCGGGGGCGGGCATTCATCGAGCGCATGAGCTCGAGTTGCACCGGCTGCACCTGGATGAGTCCGCGGGTGACGTTCACGAACACCGGGAAGAACACGATGATCATCGTGATGATGACCTTCGGGGTTCGGCTGGTGATGTTGAACATGTTGTTGAGGATCGGGGTCAGCGCGATGATCGGCACTGCGGCGAGACCGGCGGCCAGGGGGGTGATGAGCTTGTTGACCACCCCGAACCGCTGGGCGGCGAGGGCGAGGACGAGGCCGACAGCCGTGCCGAACATGAGCCCGAGGATCGCCGTCGTGCCGGTGTAGATGGCCGCGTTGAACATGAGGGTGAAGTCACCGAAGAAGTTGCCGAGGATGAGGCTCGGTGACGGCAGCAGGAATGGCTTGATGTCCTGCACGACCACGAGCAGCTGCCACGCCGACAGGAAGATGAGGGCGATGAGGACTGGGGGCCATACGGCGCGAAGGCGACCGCTCATCACACCTCGCCCACTCGCGCCCGAGCCGCCGAGCCGCCCGTGCGCCCGCGGAGTGCCTCGCGCACGGCGGTGACGCCGGCGAAGAAGGCCTCGGCCTCACGGGTGTCCTCGTCGCGTGAGCCCAGGTTGACGTCGATGATGTCAGTGATGCGCCCGGGACGCGGCGACATGACGACCACCCTGTCGCTGAGGTAGACGGCCTCGGGGATCGAGTGGGTGACGAAGATGACGCTCTTTCCGGTCTCCTGGCGAATGCGAAGGAGCTCGTTTTGCATGCGCTCCCGCGTCATCTCGTCGAGGGCACCGAACGGCTCGTCCATGAGTAGGAGCGGGGGATCGACGGCGAGGGAGCGAGCGATGGCGACCCGCTGCTGCATGCCGCCGGAGAGCTCCCACGGCCGATGCCCGGCGAAGTCGGCGAGTTGCACCATCTCGAGCAGCTCCATGGCCCTGGCCGCGCGAGCGGACTTGGACCAGCCCTGCAGCTCGAGGGGGAGTTCGACGTTGCGGCGCACGGTGCGCCAGTCGAAGAGGGCCGCCTGCTGGAATGCCATGCCGTACCGCTGCTGCTGGCGAGCATCGGCTGCGCTCATGCCGGCGACCTCAGCGGAACCCTTGGTCGGGTGGGTGAGGTCTGCGATGACACGCAGCAACGTGCTCTTGCCGCACCCGGACGGGCCGATGAGCGAGATGAACTCGCCGGCCTCCACGGTGAGGTTGATGTCCTGGAGCGCCGTGACCTCATTCGCCTGGCCCTCGTTGAAGACCTTCCAGATGCCGGTGGCCCGGACCGCGGTCGTCGATACCGGAGACGTGACGCTCATGCTGGGCCTTCCTTCGGCAGATTCCGGGTGAGGTAGAGGTCGAAGGCGGTGACGAGGGCTGCGGCCACGAGTCCGAGGATGATCGCCCCGAATACGGCGACGTAGACCTTGGCGGGCTGGCCGGTGATCTCGCGGGCGTACTCGATGATGAGTCGGCCGATCCCGCCGCGCACGCCGGTTGAGATCTCGGCGATGACCGTGCCGACGACAGCCGACGCGGCCGACACCTTGAGGGCCGGGACGAGATAGGGGATCGATGACGGGAAGCGGAGCTTGAAGAGCAGTTGCCGGGGCTTGGCCGCGTACGAGCGCATGAGCTCCAGCGAGGTGGCCGTGGGCGCATGGAGGCCTCGCAGGGCTCCCACCGAGAGTGGGAAGAAGGCGAGGTAGGCCGCGATGAACATGACCGAGTAGGTCGTGGACCATTCGAAGGGCCCCACGGAGAACCGGTTGCCAATGCCGACGATGAGGGGGGCGAGGGCGATGAGCGGGACGGTCTGCGAGGCGATAACGAACGGCAGCAGCCCGCGCTCCATGAACGCGAACCGCTGCATGGTGATCGCGAGCATGAGTCCGACGCTGACGCCGACGACGAAGCCCCCCATCGCGATCATGAGCGAATAGCCGGCAGCCATGATCACCGCCTGAAGCACGGTGGTGCTCGAGCCTCGCATCTCGGGCTGGAAGGCACCGGTGACCATGGTCCAGACGTTCGGCATCGTCGTATCGCTCGTGTTGAACGGGAATGGGACGACGCTGCCGACGGCCTTGACGAGCTCCCACATGATGACGGACAGGAGGATTCCGAGAAGTGCCCAGCCCGCTGAGGCAGCACCTCGCTTGAACCGCCGGCCCGCACTGCCCGACCGCGCAGTGCGCCCGGGGGCCGCATCCATCCCCGCCTTCGTCACCGTCACAGATTGGCTCACTGAAGTTTCGCTCCTGTTACCTGGTGTTGAAAGTAGATACACGTGCCAGATGGCGGCACGGGATCACCTTGTCATGCACGCATGATGGCCGCTACTCGGTTGCCCGAATTGCATCCCCGATCGCCGGAATGATCTTCTCTCCATACTGCGCCATCGTATGGTCCTTGTCATCGTGCTGCAGGTAGAGAGCGAATTGATCGACGCCGAGTGCCTTGAGTTCGTCGATCCGGCGGATGTGCTCCTCCGGCGTGCCGATGATGCAGAACCGGTCAATGATCTCGTCAGGGACGAAGTCGGTGTGGGAGTTGCCGGCCCGGCCATGCTCGTTGTAGTCGTAGCCCTTGCGGTCCCTGATGTAGTCCGACAGGGCCTTGGGCACCGCGTCGCCATCGGCGCCGTAGCGGTCAACGATGTCGGCGACGTGGTTGCCGACCATGCCGCCGAACCAGCGCAGTTGATCACGGGCGTGGGCGTTCGCCTCGGGGGATCCATCGGTGACGTAGGCGGGAGCCGCGACGCAGATGTAGACGTCGTCGGGGTTCCGGCCGGCCGCGGCCGCCGCATCGCGAACCGCCTTGATCGTCCACGCGGCGATGGAGGGGTCGGCGAGCTGGAGGATGAAGCCGTCGCCGACCTCGCCGGTGAGTGCGAGGACCTTGGGGCCGTAGGCGGCGACCATGACCTCACTGCGGCTGGCCGTTGCCCATGGCAGCCGCAGGCTGTTGCCGTTGTATTCGATGGACTCGCCGTTGACGAGGCCCTTGAGGTCGATGACCGCCTGGCGAAGCTCACCCACCGTTACCGGCTTTCCGTTGGTGACGCGCACGGCCGAGTCTCCCCGGCCGATGCCGATGACCGTCCGATTGCCGTACATCTCGTTGAGCGTCGCGAAAACCGAGGCCGTCACCGTGATGTCTCGGGTCGCGGGGTTTGTCACCATCGGCCCGACGATGACCTTTCGGGTCTCGTTGAGGATCTTGCTGTAGATGACATATGGCTCCTCCCACAGGATGTGGGAGTCGAAGGTCCACACATGCGAGAAGCCGTAGGTCTCGGCCCGCTTTGCGAGGTCGACGACGCGGGCTGCAGGGGGAGTGCACTGTAGAACGATGCCGATATCCATGGAATGCCCTTCGGTTAGAGGGTAAGGCGGAAAGTGTCTAGCGGGTGCGCGGGAAACCGAGGTCGACCGATGAGGTCGACGGATCGGGCCAGCGCGAGGTGACGGTTTTCGTGCGCGTGTAGAACTCGATGCCGGCCGGGCCGTACATGTTGCTGTCGCCGAAGAGCGACGCCTTCCAGCCGCCGAAGCTGTAGTACGCGACGGGGACGGGAATCGGGACGTTGATCCCGACCATGCCGACGTTGATCTCGAACTGGAACTGGCGCGCTGCTCCGCCATCGCGGGTGAAGATCGCGGTGCCGTTGCCGTACTGGTGCTCGTTGACGAGCGCGACAGCCTCCTCGTAGGTGCCGACGCGCGTCACGACGAGCACCGGTCCGAAGATCTCCTCGTCATAGACCGACATCCCGGGCTTGACGTTGTCGACGAGCGAGACGCCGAGGAAGAACCCCTGTGCGGGGAGGTCGGCGTCACGGCCGTCGACGACGACCTTCGCGCCCTCGCCAGCGGCTCCCGCGAGGTATGAGGCGACCTTGTCGCGGTGCTCGCCGGTGATGAGCGGGCCCATCTCGGAGGTGGGGTCGGTGCCTGCGCCGACCTTGATTTTCGGCAGGCGTGCCGAGATGGCTGCGATCAGGGGATCGGCGACTTCGCCCACGGCGACGACCACGGAGATGGCCATGCAGCGCTCGCCGGCAGATCCGTAGGCAGCGCTCACGGCTGCGTCGGCAGCCATGTCGATGTCGGCGTCGGGGAGGACCACCATGTGGTTCTTCGCGCCGCCGAGGGCCTGAACTCGCTTGCCGTTGGCCGTGCCGGTCGAGTAGATGTAGCGGGCAATCGGGGTCGAGCCGACGAAGCTCACGGCTGCGATGTCGGGATGCTCGAGGATGCGGTCGACCGAGACCTTGTCACCCTGCACCACGTTGAACACGCCTGCGGGAAGGCCGGCCTGGGCTAGGAGCTCCGCCATGAAGAGCGTGACGGACGGATCCTTCTCACTCGGCTTGAGGATGAAGGTGTTGCCGGTGGCAATCGCGTTCGCGAACATCCACATCGGTACCATCGCAGGGAAGTTGAAGGGCGTGATGCCTGCGACGACTCCGAGGGGCTGCTTGATGGAGTAGACGTCGACGCCGCCGGAGACCTGCTCGCTGTAGCCGCCCTTGAGCAGCGACGGGATTCCGCAGGCGAACTCGATGTTCTCCAGGCCGCGGGCCAGCTCGCCCGCTGCGTCGCTCGGGACCTTGCCGTGCTCGATCGAGACGAGGTCGGCGATCTTCGCCCGGTTTTCGACGATGAGCTGCCGGAAGGCGAACATGATCTCCGCGCGCTTGGACAGCGAGGTGAGCCGCCAGCTGGTGAAGGCTGCCTTGGCCACCGCAACGGCCCTGTCGACCTCGTCGATCGAGGCGAGGCCGACCTGGGCCTGGACCTCGCCGGTGGCGGGGTTGTAGACGGGGCTGGTTCGGCCCGAGGTGGACGGGACGAGTGCCCCGTTGATCCAGTGATCGATCGTGCGCAAGGAGTTCTCCACTCTTCAATCGTGTGTTCGTACTGACGGGATGTTGGCGCTTCGGCGCTTGTGGCGCCTCTAGGCGATTTCGTGCTCGTCTAGACGAGGTACTGCGAGAGGCCGCGCTTGAGGTACTGCCCGTGGCCCTTCGCTCCGTGGTACTCGTTGTTCTCGACGACGACTCGGCCGCGGGAGATGACGGTGTCGACGTGGCCGTCGATGACGACGCCCTCCCATGCCGAGTGGTCCATGTTCATGTGGTGGGTCTTGTGGAACCCGATCTCCGTGCGTCCGGCCGGGTCGTAGATGACGATGTCGGCATCGAAGCCGGGCTGGATGGCTCCCTTGCGCCCGTACAGGCCGAACATGCGCGCTGGAGTGGTCGAGCAGAGCTCGACCCAGCGCTCGAGGGTGATCTGGCCGTCGACGACGCCCTGATAGATGAGGTCCATGCGGTGCTCGACGGTGCCGATCCCGTTGGGAATCTTCGAGAAGTCGCCGAGTCCGAGCTCCTTTTGCTCCTTGAAGCAGAACGGGCAGTGGTCGGTGCTGACGACCGACAGGTCATTGGTCCGCAGGTACTTCCACAGTTCGTCCTGATGATGCTCGGCCTTGCTGCGAAGCGGGGTCGAGCAGACCCATTTGGCCCCCTCGAAGCCAGGCTGGGACAACTGGTCCTCGAGTGACAGGTAGAGGTACTGGGGGCAGGTCTCGCCGAAGACATTCCAGCCCTGGTCGCGCGTCTCCTGGAGGATCTTCACCGCCTGCTTCGCGGACATGTGCACGACATACAGCGGCGCGCCCGTCATGCGGGCGAGCATGATCGCGCGGTTCGTCGCCTCGGCCTCGGTCTCCCAGGGCCGGGTGAGCGAGTGGTACTTGGGATCGGTCTTGCCCTGGGCGAGCGCCTGCGCGATGAGCACGTCGATCGCTATGCCGTTCTCGGCGTGCATCATGATCATCGACCCGTTGTTCGATGCCGTCTGCATGGCCCGCAGGATCTGGCCGTCGTCGCTGTAGAAGACCCCGGGGTAGGCCATGAAGAGCTTGAAGCTCGTCACGCCTTCGTCAACGAGCTCGTCCATGGCCTTGAGCGAATCGTCGTCGACACCGCCGACTATCTGGTGGAAGCCGTAGTCGATATGGCATTCACCCCGGGCCTTGTCATGCCAGGCGGCGAGGCCGTCCTGCACCCGCTGGCCTTGCGTCTGCACCGCGAAGTCGATGATCGTCGTGGTGCCGCCCCAGGCGGCAGCCCTCGTGCCCGTCTCGAAGGTGTCTGACGCGAAGGTGCCGCCGAAGGGCAGTTCCATGTGGGTGTGGCAGTCGACGCCGCCGGGGATCACGTACTTCCCGGCGGCGTCGATCACCCGGTCTGCGGTCGACTCGAGGCTGGCACCGAGTGAGGTGTCGCCCTGGGACAGGACGGCCGCGATGCGCTCGCCATCGACGAGCACGTCGGCATTGATGATTCCCGTGGGTGACACCACGGTGCCGTTCTTGATGAGGACGGTCATGGCAACTCCTTCGTGCTCTAGTCGGTGATCGGACTTGGTGCGTTGGTCGACGTTCTTCTTCGCTGGTGGTGATTATGGACGGGTGAGGTCCTGGTAGGCATCCGGACGGCGGTCGCGGTAGAACGCCCAGCGATTTCGCACCTCGGTGAGGAGGTCCATGTCGAGGTCTCGAATGATGAGCTCGGGGTTGTAGGCATCGCCCTTTTCGCCGACGTAGTTGCCCTCGGGGTCGACGAAGTACGACTGGCCGTAGAAGTCATCGTCGCCGAGGTCCTCGATGCCGACCCGGTTGATGGCGCCCACGTAGTACTCGTTCGCGACCGCTGCGGCGGGCTGCTCGATACTCCAAAGGTACTGGGAGAGGCCGCGACTCGTGGCCGATGGGTTGAACACGATCTGGGCGCCGTTGAGCCCGAGCGCGCGCCAGCCCTCGGGGAAGTGGCGGTCGTAGCAGATGTAGACACCGACCTTGCCGACTGCAGTGTCGAAGACCGGGTACCCGCCATTGCCCGGGCGGAAGTAGAACTTCTCCCAGAATCCGCCGACGTGCGGAATGTGCTGCTTGCGGTATTTGCCCAGGTAGGTTCCGTCGGCGTCGACGACCGCGGCGGTGTTGTAGAGGATGCCGGGCTGCTCCTCCTCGTACATGGGCAGGACCATGACCATTCCGAGTTCCTTGGCAAGTGCCTGGAAGCGCTCGGTGGTGGGTCCGGGGATCGACTCGGCGTACTCGTAATAGGCCTTGTCCTGCACCTGGCAGAAGTAGGGGCCGTAGAACAGTTCCTGGAAGCAGAGCACCTGGGCGCCCTGAGCTGCGGCTTGCCGTGCGTAATCCTCGTGAACCTGAATCATCGACTCTTTGTCGCCGGTCCAGTTCGTCTGCACCAGTGCAGCGCGCACAACGGTCATCGTGGTCCTCCTTTTGGGCGCTGGAGCGCCATTTCGGGCGTGTCGAGCAATGCGGCCTTAATGAACTTCTGAATAGTAGACACAAATGATTGTGCTACAAGTACAATTGCGCAGATTGCCATTCTATGGAAATCAACTGAGCACCGAGCCTATGGTTTCGTGCCGGTGACAGCAGGGAGGGGAGTTGCGTGCTCGCGCACATGATCCTTCCGGTCCCCGATCCCTTGCCTTCGAATAGCGCGGTGTCGTGATGGTGGGCTCCCCGGGCAGCGCCCGGACCACGGATCCTGCTGTGACAGCCCTCGTATGCGCGGCGATCTCGGACCCGTCGCCCAAGGGCATCGCGGCAGCACTGAATCGACTCATTCGGGCAGGGCGGCTGACGACTGGAGAACGCCTACCCACTGTACGCGATCTGGCAGTCCGACTCGGAGTGAGTCCTGCGACGGTGAGCGAGGCATGGCAGGCTCTGAGCGCGGTCGGTGCCATCGAGTCTCGCGGCCGAGCGGGGACCTTCATTCAGGAGACTTCGGAGCCGAGCCGGCCCGTCCGCTATCTCAGCGTGGGCTTGGCGCCCTCGGCCTCCGGCATCGACCTGTCCACGAGCATGCCGGACCCGTTGTTGCTGCCCTCGCTACGCACCGCCCTTGAAGCGGTGACAGGAAACTCGCTGGCCTGGACGACCAGCTACCTTGAAGACCCCGTCCTGCCTGCGCTTGAAGCCCTGCTGAGATCAAGTTGGCCATATGACCCCGCCAGGCTGGTGACGGTCGACGGTGCACTCGACGGATTGGCGCGGGTGATCGAGCAGGTCGTGGGCCTCGGCGACCGGGTCGCCATGGAGAATCCGGGCTTTCCTGCCCTGATTGACCTCCTCGAATCACGCGGCGCCGAGATCATCCCGATGGCCATGGATGACTCAGGTGTGCTCCCGCAGGAGTTGGCGAGGGCACTTGAGCAAGATCCGGTTGCCGTGTTCATGCACCCGAGGGCCCAGAACCCGACTGGCGCGGCCTTCACGCCAGCCCGGCTGGGAGAGCTCGTCAAGGTCCTGCGGCCGTTCCGCGCGATCGTGATCGAGACAGACCACTCAGGTGCAATCGCAGAGTCTGAAGACCTCAGCGTGGGGTCGTTTCTCGTTGATCGCACCGTGCGGATCCGCAGCTACTCGAAGTCCCACGGACCCGATCTGCGCATCGCGGCGCTTAGCGGACCCGCCCATATCGTCGACCCGCTCATGGCTCGCCGGATGCTTGGCCCAGGCTGGACCAGTCGGATCCTTCAGTCGGTGCTCGTGCAACTCCTTGTCGACCCGCATTCTCAGGCATCGGTTGCGCATGCCGCAGGTGTTTACAGCCGGCGCACATTTGCATTAAAAGCGGCACTTGAGGAAAAGGGCGTTCGCGCAAGTCCCGGTGACGGCCTGAACATATGGGTCGAGGTGAATGATGAGCGCTCTGCCCTGCTCACCCTCGCCGCGGCCGGCATCAGGGTGGCCCCGGGCAGCCCGTTCATGGTCGAGCCCTTGCCTGCTCAGTTCCTGCGCATCACGTCCGGCCTGCTGCCTGACGAGCCCGAGGAGCTTGCAGAGATCGCGGGCCATGTCGTCGTTGCCGCTCGTGTCCTGCCAAGTGCGCGTGGCGGGATTTCCTAAGCGCAATCGCCGGGCGTAGCCGCTGGCACCCAGGAACATGCAATCCCCACCCAGCAACACGCAATGCCCACCCAGGAACATGCAATCCCCACCCAGGAAGATGTGAATGATGATGATGGCCGACCTTGTCATCCGTAACGCCGCCGCGGTGGTTACGGATTGGACCCAGCCTCCGATCCTGAACGCCTGGCTCGCTGTGAGCGACGGTCGCATCGAGGGCGCTGGCACGGGGATGGCACCCTCGGCGCGAGAGACTATCGAGGCACGAAACTGTCTCATCGCGCCGGGATTTGTGGCTGCTCATCACCATCTGTCGCAGGGCGCTAGCCGGGGACTGCAAGCGCCAGACGGCCTCCTCGGATGGCTCGAGGTCCATTACCGAGCGTGGGCCCGGATGACCCCGGAGGATGTGCGAGGCGCCGCTTCGGCCTCCCTTGCGCAACTCGCCCTCGGTGGCTGCACGACGGTTGCCGGCTTCGAGTACCTCCATCCTGTCGATGAGGACTTCGTTACCCCGGTGGTCGAGGCGGCTGAGCAGATTGGATTGCGGCTGACATACGTTCGCGGGTGCGCACCCAGACTCGAAGGGCGTCTTGCCGAAGTCCTCGCGGCGACGGGCACTGATCTACGCCGACTTCTCGAGCCCGAGGATCTCGCCATCGCGCGGACGCGCGAGACCCTTGCCCGGCCGTCGACCGAGACGCTGAGGTGGGCTTGCGGGCCCACGACACCGGTGCTGGACGATGACGGGGCCTTTCACTCGAGGCTCAGCGAACTCGCCGACGAATTCCAGGTCGGGATGCACACGCACTTCCATCCGCTGCCGGGATCCTTGGCCGAAGGCGAGACGGCCTTCGACCTCGCTAGGCGCGTCGGCCTGGTCCGTCCGGGGAATTGGTTCGCACACGGATCGGCGCTCACGACGCGTGATGTCCATGAACTGGGGAGGGCTGGAGTCGGTGTCGTGCACAACCCGAGTTGCAGCATCCTCCTTGGCTACCCCGTTCCGCCCCTCGCGCAGTGGTGCGCCGGAAATGACCGGGTCTCAGTGAGCGTCGACGGCGCCGCTTCGAACGATCGCGCCGGCATGCTCGGCGAGGCGCAGCTCACGTGGCAATTGCAGCGAGCGATGCAGGATGCGGGGGGACCGGGGATGTTGCCGTCACAGGCCTTGGAGCTTGCCACGGCGGCTGGGGCACGCACGCTCGGCTGGCAGGATGTCGGCACGCTCGCGGATGGCCACTTCGCGGACCTTGCCGTGTGGGACTTGGGGACCTTGGAGTTCGCCGGCATTCCATCGCGCGCGCTCCGTGACCCAGCATGGCTGCTGTTTCGGACATTCTCGGGATCGCGTGCGCGCGACGTCTTGGTTGGAGGCAGACGAGTCGTGTCGAATGGCGTCTTGACCGGAGCCCATGAGGGCGAAGTCGCTGAAGAGGTGAATCGAATCGCAGAGCGACTCTATGGATAGCCGCCCGAGCATCGCTCTCGATCATTAGGATAAGGAATATGAATCCATATTCAGACCGCAGACTCTTCGGGCGCCCCTTGACGATTGAGGGAAACACGACCGCCGCACTAGTGATTGACATGCTCAATGACTTCTGCGACGAGCAGGGCAAGCTCGGAAACTCAGCTGCGCTCGAACTGTGCGAGAGTCAGAACCTCGTGCTTGACGCCGCCCGGCGAGGTGGCGGCACGGTGGTCTTCGTGAACGAGCAACACCGGGTCAATCTCGAGCCGAAGCGCGAGTTCGCCAAGCAGATGACACATACCTATGAGGGAAGCTGGGGAGCCCGAGTCGTCGAGCCCCTCGTGGTGCAGGACACCGACATTGAGGTCGTGAAGCGCCGATACTCGGGCTTCTTCCAGTCAGACCTCGACCTTGTCCTTCGCGATCGCGGAGTGACCACGGTGGTCCTCATGGGCGTGCTCACGAACATCTGCGTTCGGGCCACGGCCCATGATGCATTCTTCCTCGGTTACGACGTGGTCGTTCCGACGGACACCGTGAGATCCATGACACCGATGGAGCAGCACGCCTCCCTCTATGACATCAGCACCCACTTCGGCTGGGTGACGACGAGCGACGAGGTTTGCGCTGCCCTTGCCAGCGGATCGCCGATCATGAACCAGATGATGGAGCCCACGGTGCCGGCTTCGACTGCGCTCTAGCCGCCAGCAAGCAACCGCTTGGGGTTGTCGCTGAAGATGCTGTCGAGTTCGGCTGGGGTGAAGCCGCGCTCGCGCATCTGCTCGGCAAAGGTGCCATGCGTATAGGCGTAGCCTGGGCCCCCATAGCTCGCGAGGTCTCCCAGTACGCAGCAATCGGTACTCAGCAGCACCCGGTCAAGGTATCCGTCACGGCGCGCCACCGAGAGCAAGTCATGCCGGTGCTCGACCTCCCAGGGACGCAATTGGTAGACGAGATCCCAACCCTGAATCCTGTCGTACGAGAGCCAGACACCCAGATCGATCGCCTCGGCGTGGGCCTCGGGGTTGGCGATTGAGTCCATGTGGCAGAAGACGACGCGGTCGGGTTGCACTCCCTCCTCCATGAGGATTCCGAGGGCCTCCGGGCCAGAGAAAACACGCTGCTGGTGCAGGAAGATCGGCAGGCCACACTCGGAATGTGCTCGCGCGACCGCCCGAAGCACGCGCTCTTCCCTCGCTTCAACCCTCGTTCCCGCGACGCCGATCTCGCCAATGACCCCCGGCCGTACGCCGTCCACCCCGACCTCGATGTCACGAAGCAGTTCCTCGGCAAGCTGGTTGGTCGAGGTAAGCGCCAAGGAGTCGGGGTAGGTGTTGTGGGTGTACCACCCGGTGCCCATCACGATGTTCACGTTCGCTCGATCTGACAGGTCCCTGATCGCGATCGGATCTCGGCCGAGGTCAAAGGTGGTGAGGTCGATGACGGTGCGGGTTCCGGCCGCGCGCGCATCGCTGAGTTCGACCAGTGCGAGGCTCGGATTTGCTAGGTACATGCCAGGAGCGTCGTAGGTCTTGGTGAAGAAGTGCTCATGGGCCAATGTCCAGCCGATGTCGTCAACGGGGACCGGGCCGAGGACCGTCTGGACCATTTTCTGACGGCCGTGAGGTCCCGCATTGCTAGCCAACGATCACACCGCCATCGACGATGATCGTCTGCCCCGTCACCATTGCAGCGCCCTCAGAAGCCAGATACTGAACGGCGCCGACCATGTCGGTTGCATCGAGTAGGCGCTTGACGCTCTGCGCCTCGAGGATCCGCTCCTCGAGCTCCTGAACCTGCTCAGGTGTGCCCATGCTGCGGGTTGCGGTCGTCGTCGTGTACCCAGGCGCCACGCAGTTGACCGTGACCCCTGTTCCGGCGAACTCGCGCGACATGCCGTTGGTGAGTGCCCAGACTGCACCCTTGGATGCCACATAGTGGAGGAAGTTCGGTTTACCCATGAACACGACATTGCTCGCTATGTTGATGATCCGTCCGTAGCCCTGGGCTCGCATGGGAGCGGCAGCCGCGCCGCACATAAGCCATACGCCCTTGAGATTGACATTCATGGAGCGATCCCAGTCCTCCTCCGGGATCTCGTCGAATGCGGAGAAGGACAGGCCGCCGTAGTAGGCAGCGTTGTTCACGAGAACGTCGAGTCGGCCGAATGAGTCCAATGCGCACTGAACAGCCCTGTGCGCGTCTGACGCCTTGGTGACGTCGATCTGTGTTCCGACCGCCACCCCACCGGATGCGGTGACCTCCTCGACCGCCGAGGACGGGTCCATCAGATCCGCGACGACCACCTTGGCACCGGAGTCCGCGAAGGCCTTGACATAAGCCAACCCGATGCCCTGGGCACCGCCGGTAATGAGTACGACACGATCCGCAAAATCCCTCATTCGTTCCACTCCCAGATCGACTTGTGCTCGAGAAAGGCATCGATGGCCAGATGACTCCACTCTCGGTGGGCGCTCCCACTGAGCTTGACCCCCCCAAATGGCATGGCCGGATTGAATTGACCGTAGTCGTTGATCCATACGACCCCGGATTCGAGTTCGCGTGCGACCCTGCGCGCGACGCCCGCGTTCCTCGTCCAGACAGCCGCGCTGAGTCCGAATTGCGAGTCGTTGGCGATCCTGATGGCGTCGTCTACGTTTGCTGCTCGCTGCACCACCAATACCGGGCCGAAGACCTCTTCCCGGGCGATCGGGTCGGACTCCTTGACGTCGACGAGAACGGTGGGCTCCATGAAGGCGCCATTTGGAAGGCCGGTGACATGTGCGACCCGCCCTCCGGTGGCGACGGTGGCGCCGTCAGCGACTGCCCGGTCCACCCAGCCGAGAACTTCGGCTCTGTGCGCCTGAGAGGTGAGCGTGCCGAACTCGGTGGCGGGGTCAAGCGGATCCCCGATGACCATTCCCCGGGCGGCCGCAACGACACCTTCGACGACTTGATCGTAGATCGACTGATCAACGATGAGGCGGGAGCCAGCCGCACAGATCTGCCCCTGGCCGTAGAAGATCGCGGAGGCCGCTCCCGGGATGGCGCGGTCGAGGTCGGCATCGGCTAGCACGAGGTTGGGTGACTTCCCGCCGAGCTCGAGCATGATGCGCTTGTTCTGCGAAGAGGTGAGCTTGCTGAGTCGCAGGCCGGTTTCCGTGCTTCCTGTGAATGTCACCCCGCTTACCCGTGGATGCATGCAGAGCGCTTCGCCGACGATTCTGCCGGCGCCGGTGATGACGCTGAAGACGCTGGTCGGCAGGCCCGCCTCCTCCCAGAGCCGGGCTAGGTGCAGCGCTGTGAGAGGAGTGGTCTGGCTTGGCTTGACGATGACGCTGTTTCCTCCTGCCAGGGCCGGGGCAGCCTTGGACAGCGTGAGAACGAAGGGGACATTCCAGGGAACAATTGACGCAATCACCCCTATGGGTTCGCGGGTGACATAAGAGTGGTGCCGGGGGCTGACATCAATGGTCTCGCCGCGGATGTTTCGGGCTAAGCCGGCGTAGAACCTGATCCCGTCAAGCCCGCGCGCAATATCTCCGCGCGACTCTCGAATCGGCTTCCCGGTTTGCAGGGTCTCCATTTCCGCAAGGAGCTCGCTGTCACGATCGACCAAGTCAGCCCATCGGAACATGGCACGTGCTCGCTCATCGGGACGGAGACCGGACCATAGTCCGCTCTTGAAAGCGGCATAGGCGGCGTTGGCGGCGGTATCAACATCCTTCTCGTCTGCGGCCGAAACAGCGCAGAGCACCTCGCTATTCGCCGGATCGATGATCTCTGTCACCGTGCCGGACGATCCATGCGTCCAAGTTCCATTGATGTACATCGGAAGCGGAGAGACGCTGAGCATGTCGTGCAAATCCTGATTCACTGCCCTGATCACTTTGTTTACCTTCCTGCATGCGACGGGTCGGAGGAGCCGGGTGTTGTGGTCGTTGCACGGGATTGAAGAAATGTTACTCATTGCAGAATCCAGCCGTGATGATTTTCGCGCTTTCGCATGAATCAGTGACAATCAAGTGCGATTAGTGGTCGCAAAGAAAGCCTTGCAGGCTATAGTCGGATGATCAAGTGGCTGCATCGCCTGAGCCACGCTTGGGAGCAACCCTCTCAAAGAATATGTTGAACATTCGGCTTCTGAATATGTTGAACATTCGCCTTGTCATCGATCGAATAATTCTCGTTAGGGGACCGCAGTGCCTTCAGCAGGTGTTTCTGTAATTGACGTGCATTCACATTTCTACCCTCGGTGGTACATCGACCTGCTCAAGGCTCGAACGACCATCCCCCGTGTTGCAGAGGACGCGCAGGGGGAGAAGTTCGTGATCTTTCCGGAGGAGGAGACGTCCGAGGAGGGCGGCCGAATCATCTCCGAAGATTATTGGTCACTTGATGCCAAGCTTGCCTTCATGGATCGGTTCGGCATCGATCAGACAATTCTGTCGTTGGGCAACCCGTGGCTAGATCCCTTTGAGGGGGACTCTGCAGTTGAGACCGCTCGCAGGTTCAATGCTGATTTCTCCACGCTGCGTGCGAGAACGAACAACCGCATCCTTGGGATGGGCGCGATCCCCGGCGAGAATGTCGATGACATTGCCATGATCATGCGCGAGATCGCTGAGACCGAAGGGCTTTTCGGTGCGATCACGGGGTCGAGGATTGGCGGTCTCACCTTCGACGACGCGACATTGGATCCAGTGTGGCGCGCACTTGAGGAGACCGGTCTGCCGCTGCTTGTTCATCCGCATCACGGAGCAGCACTCGATGAACTTGAGGGCTTCGGCCATGCGATGCCAGTGGCCGTCGGATTCCCGATTGAGACGACAATAGCGCTGGCACGCCTCATCTTTTCCGGAGTGCTGCATCGATTCCCGGGTGTGCGAATCATTGGGTCGCACGGTGGTGGCACGATTCCGTTCCTGGCGGGCAGGCTCGATGCCGGCTGGCGATCAGATCCCAAGTTGGCCGATCGGATGCCGACTCCGCCGAGTGCCGTTATCGATCGGCTCTTCCTCGACGCTGTCCTATATCACCCGCGAGCGCTTCAAGCGGCGGCAGATCTGGTCGGTGTTGACCACTTGATGTTCGGAACGGACCATCCCTTCTCCATCTCCGATCCTCAGATGAATATCGAGTCGATCCGGGAGGCCTTCTCCGACCCTGATGCTTTGCGCGTTCTTGCCGGCGCGGCCATTGTGCTGTACGAGACATAGTGCCGAGGGGTGTTCGCAGCTGATCGGAAGGGTTCTCGATCCTGTCGTGTA
>CAFBNE010000072.1_pt1 | contig 16928 bp, 16 predicted proteins | sample 7269181 | NCBI WGS metagenome assembly CAFBNE01 (sample SAMEA6814085, study PRJEB35770) | uncultured Actinomycetes bacterium | biome: Freshwater; feature: Freshwater reservoir; material: water | place: Czech Republic | collected 2017-05-23 | depth 30m m
ACCTGCTGCGACTCCCACCACGAACGGCACCGCTCATGCACCTGCAGGTACGTCACCGCATCCCCAGGCGACAGCCCATCGACCGCGACCGACCGCAGCAACGACATCACCGACAGCCCCGGCTCCAGGCACGCCAGCTCCGCCAGCAGCTCACCCGCCGAGCACGTGAACGGATCAACACCGGTGAACATGAACCCACCCTAGAAAAGGGGTCTGACATTGGGACCACGACGGCCCCTGTCACCGAACGTTGGCGCGCACGCCCGCATAGATGGTCGGCATCGGAAAACCAAGCCGACATGGCACGCACAACGCCGTTGCGATTGCCGGAGAAAGGGAAGAATGAACCTCCCACTGCGGACCAACTCTAAGGAATACCCTCAGGCTTGCCCAGCTTGAAGGCAGCGGCCGGTCAGGACACCCCGCCGACGAACCACGGTCGAACACGGATGGCCCGAGATCGATGCTTCCTCAGCCCTGATGATGATCGACCCCACCTTGGCTCGATCGCCCTGATGGACAAAACTCAGGTGAGCGTCACGCCTTGGCGGTCCGTCAGACATCCTCGAGGCGGTAGCCGAGCTTGAGCGAGACCTGGAAGTGATCGACGGCTCCGTCGCGTACGTAGCCGCGCACCTGGGTCACCTCGAACCAGTCCACATGCCTCGTCGTCTTCGACGTGCGTTCGACGGCGCTGCTCACTGCGTCCTCGATGCTCACATTCGACGTTCCGACGACCTCGATCAATCCATACGTGCGCTCCATGGCGAGCAACGTAGCGCACGACGGGCGCAGTTCCCGAACCAGCGATACCGTTACGGGGTGACTACCAGGCGATCCCAGCGCGAGACGCCCCAGGATGTCTTCACGATCACGGGTGCCCAGCGCGGCCTAAGCCAGGAGCAGACCGGCCGGACTCGGCGGTATCTCATCTCCATGGGTATCCGTACCGGATGCGTGATCGCGGCGATCGTCGTCCCGGGGTGGCCAAAGTGGCTCTTCCTCGCAGGAGCGGTCATCCTCCCCTATCTCGCGGTCGTTATCGCGAACGGCGGCCGGGAGCAGGACGAGCCCGGTGAGCTCGGCCTCTCGGCACCGGTGCAGCAGGCGCTGCCCCCCGGCCAGTTCCGCGGATAGTCAGTTCCACGGATGAGCGTTGACCCGGTTGGTCGTTAGGCTCGCTATATGCTCGCGCTCCTTCGCACTCGCCGCTGGATCGGGTTCACGGCCCTGGTCATCTTCCTGATCGCCGCATTCGGGTTCCTCAGCCATTGGCAGTGGCAGCGCGCCGACGAGAAGCGCCTCCAGCGGTTGTCCGTCGAGCACTCGGCGGAGGGGTCATCTATTCCCCTCGAATCGAGGGGCGTCGATACCATCCCAGAGTGGGAGTCGGTGACCACGGTCGGCACCTTTGATCCCTCCAAGCAGGTACTCGCCCGTCAACGGCCTCTGGCCGGTGCGAACGGCTACTGGGTTCTCACCCCCATCAGCACCGCCGACGGCCTTGACATCTGGGTCAACCGCGGGTGGATGGCGGCCACCGGGCCGGCCATAACGACGCCTGAGTCGCCCCTTCCGCCAACCGGCGAAGTTGAGGTCACCGGTTGGTGGCGGCTGCCCGAGCAGGTGAGCGAATCCTCGCGAACCGGACTGCCCGAGGGCATGGTCGGCGCCGTCGATCCGAGTGTCCTCCCCGACACCACGACCATGACCGGCTACATCCAGCTGCTCGAGTCCACCCCCGAGATGACCGGGCTGGTCCCGGTGCCGCGTCCCACGATCGACGAGGGCCAGAACATCTCGTACGCCGTGCAGTGGCTCCTCTTCGCCGCGGTCGGCATCATCGGCTGGTTCATCTTCCTGCGTCGCGAGGCGATCGAGGACCTCGAGCGTGAATCCGTCAGGGAGGGCGCGTCGTCATGACCTCTCCCCAGTCCGGTCGCTGCTACATCGTCACCGGGGGCTCTCGCGGGCTCGGCTATGCCACAGCGGAGGCTCTCGTCGCCGGAGGCGGGCGCGTGCTCGTCATCAGCCGCGACCCGGCACGGCTCAACGCGTCGGTTGCAGCCCTTGGCCCGGCCGCGATCGGCATGCCGGGTGATCTCGCCGATCCACAGCTCGCGGGTGCCGCGGTATCCAGGGCCATGACGGACTTCGGAAGACTAGACGGTGCGCTCGTGAGCGTTGGCGGTCCGCCCGGCGGCAGCGTCCTGTCCACCACCGATGAGGCATGGCGTGCGTCGTTCGACTCCGTCTTCATCGGCACGCTGCGCCTCGTCCGCGAGGTGTGCGGCGCGATCGAGGCTGGCGGCGCGATCGGGATCGTGCTGTCGACCTCGGCTCGGGAGGTCCTGCCCGGGCTCACCATCAGCAACGGCCTTCGCCCCGGCCTCGCGATGCTCGTCAAGGACCTAGCCGACGAGGTCGGTCCCCGCGGTATCCGCATCGTCGGGCTCCTCCCCGGTCGAATCGCCACCGACCGCATCGCCGAGATCGACGCTGCCGGTGACTCGCGCAGCCGCGAACGTACCGAGGAGCGTATTCCTTTGCGCCGTTACGGCACTCCCGAGGAGTTCGGCGCCGTCGCCGCATTCCTTCTCAGCGATCAGGCCTCATACGTCACGGGGTGCCTCATCCCGATCGACGGTGGGTCACTTCGCGCGCCCTAGCCTCTTCGTGCGCCATTTGCGCCTAGGCGGAGGCGCCCGAGCGGTACCAGGCTGCAAGCCGCTCGAAGCCCTCGTCGACCCCGACCGTGGGCGCCCAGTCGAGCACCCTCCTCGTTTCCCGCTGGTCGAACCAGTGCGCCGTCGCGAGCTGCTCGGCAAGGAACGCGGTCATCGGAGGATCACCGGCCCGCTCACCGCGCGGATGCACCCGCCATGCAAGCTCTGCACCTGACCCCGCGAGCCACGCCAGCCGGAAGGGTACGCTCCGCGTCGGGGCCGGGGCACCCGCCGACACCGCCATCCGGCTGAGGAGCTCGGCGACAGTCCGCGGCTGCCCGTTCGAGATGACGAAGGCCCTCCCGTGGACAGCAGGCTCATGCACGTGCTCCATCGACGAGACGAGCGCTGTCACCGCGTTGTCGATGTAGGTGGAGTCGATGAGGGCAACTCCCCCGTCGATGAGGAAGAGCCGTCCGGCGTGCGCACGCGCCACGATGCGCCCGACGAGTTGCTCATCCCCCGGGCCCCACACCAGGTGCGGCCGGACCGCGACCACCGCAAAACCGGGGCGGTCGGCGGCGAGCGCGATGAGCTCAGACTCGGCCTTGGTCCGCGAATAGGAGCCGTGGGCCGTGATCGGGTTCGCGGGGCCCGCTCCTGCGCCGACCAGCGGGGATCCGGCATGGGCAACCGATGGCGACGACACGTGCACGAACCGGGCCACTCCTGCCATGCGGGCTGATTCCAGCACGTTGGCGGTACCGGTCACGTTGATCCTCGTGAACTCGGAGCGGGCGCCAGTCACCGCGACCTTCGCGGCGAGGTGGATGACCGCCTCGACACCCTGCATTGCCTCTGCAACAGCTGAGGCATCGACGATGTCACCGCGCACCTCACGGCACGGCAGCCCTGACGGCCGCCGCTGCAGCACGGTCACCTCATGCCCCTCAGCGATCAGGCCCCGGGCCACCGCTCCCCCGAGGAAGCCGCTCGCGCCTGTGACGAGCACCCGCATGCCGTCAGCCCCCCGCGCCGGCGAGGATGCGCTCAGCCCATGAGGCGAGAAGGGTCCGATCGATCTTCGAGTTGTGGCGGATATCGACCGGCAGACCACCGCGGACGAGGACCGCCGCCAGATCAACGCCGGTCACTTGCCGCAGCTCATCGGTGCGATCGACGTCGAGCAACGGCGATCGACCTCGACGTCCGGCTCCGGCCAGCACGATGATGAGAACCGGTGCAGCGGCACCCCGCGGGCCGACGCCGACGAGAGCCGCCTGCTCGACGAAGGGCAGGGTGAGCGCCCGCTGCTCCGCGCCGACAGGCGTGAGCACTCCTGATGACGTGACGATGACATGAGAGAGGCGGCCCTCGACCCACAGGCAGCCTGCCTCGTCGATGTGGCCGACGTCGCCGGTCCTATGCCACCCGGGATTGGCCGATGCGGTCCTGTTCGTCGCCCAGAGCCGGTCGTAGCGATCACGAACATGCGCGGCCCGGACGGCGATCTCGCCGGTGACGCCCGGGTCGAGGGTGAGGTCAGCCGATGGCCGGCCCTCATCATCGAGAACCGCGACGGCGAGTTCCACCCCGATGACCGGGTGACCGACCGGGACGCCCTCGGCGATGCCGACATCCGGGATCCCGGCGAGTTCGATGTCGGCGACGGGGAGCGCCTCCGTCATGCCGTAGGGCGTTTTGATCTGGGCGCGCGGCATGAGCTCTGACGCTTCGACCAGCGCGGCACGGGGCACGGGCGCACCAGCGAACATGGCCAGCCGAACCCCGGTGAACGCTTCTCGCTGCTGGGCGGTCAGCCGGCCCTGCGTCGCGATGACGTTCGCGAGCGCTGCGGGCGAGGCCCAGAGCACGCTGCCGCGGACCGCGGCGATCGCATCGCTCAGCGCTCCTGCAGTGAGGGTGCGCGGCTTCGTGACGTCCATCGCCGGGATGGCCGAGGTGATCCCCAGTGCCGGGCCGAGGACCGCCCAAGGTGCGAACGCTGCGACGAGCGCATCGGACTCGGTGAGCCGATAGTGCTCGCGGAGCACCTCGACGGTCGCGGCAACCTGCCGGTGCCGGTACACGACCCCTTTCGCGGGGCCGGTGGCGCCGGACGTGAACACGACGACGGCCTCGGTCTCAGCGTCCGGCAGTTCGGGTGCCTCACGCTCGGCGCCCTGCGCCGCGATCGACTGCAGCGAGGCGGTGCTCAACCGCAGCCCGGGGATGGCGAGGGTCCGGGCGAGGGCCAGGCCTGCGCGCACCCCGATGACATGCCTGGGCCGCGCGCCCCTGATGGCCCGCCGGATGCCCGCTAGGCCAAGGCCCGTGTCGGCAATGACAACGCTCGCGCCAATTGCCCAGCAGGCGTACACGACCGCGATGAGATCGGCCCCGGGCGGGACGAGCACCGAGACTCGGTCGCCCGGCTCGATGCCGCGCGCGCGAAGGCCTGCTGCGAGGCGGGTCACGCGCAGGCCGAGGGCCTCCCAGGTGACGAGGCGCGCGGTCCCGCGAGCCTGCATCTGCGCGAGCGCGATGGCTTGGGGTCGCAGGTCACGGGCCTGCGCGAGTGCATCGAGGAGGGATGTGGTCTTCGGTGCTGCGCGGGTCAGATCGCCGCGAACCTCGGGCGCCGGATCGTTTCCCTCACGCGATGACAGCCATCCGAGGAGGTCGGTGACGAGGCTCGGGGCGTCCTCGATGACGAGATGCGCGGCGCGCTCGTATCGGTGGACATCGGCGTGCGGGAGGCGATCGATGAAGTCAGCGAGGTAGCGGTCGGAGAACACCGGGTCGTTCGGGCCCCAGAGCAGCAGCGCCGGAGTATCCGCGTGATCGCGGATGCTGCCTGCGATCGCGTCGAGCGTGGCACTGCTCGGGTGCCCTGCTTCGAGTGGGATGTCGGCCACGAAATCCCCGATGGCCGCTCGCCGAGCCGCTGAGCGATACGGCGATGCGAATGCGCTCGCGACCGATTTTGACATCGGCCGCGCGCTGAGGAAGGAGCGGCTCAGCCGGGTCGTGCCACGCACGAACATGTCGGTCCGGACGGTGTTGAGGCGCAGGAGCGGTCCGCTTCGCGCGACCCGGATGATCGATGGCGCGGGCGACCCGACGGGCTGGTGGACGGCAGTATTGAGTAGCACGATTCCGCGCAGGTGCTCGCGATGCCGCAGTGCCCAGCCCAGTGAGATCGGCCCGCCCCAGTCGTGGGCAACGGTCACGACCGGCCCGGTGATGCCGAGCACCGCCGTGAGGGCATCAAGGTCGTCAACGCGATCGGCAAGGCGGCGATGGACGCCGCTTCGCTCGGAGAAGCCCATGTCGAGTTGGTCCACGGCGATGATGCGCATGGAACGCGGGGCGCGTGCGAGCAGGTTTCGCCACAGGTAGGACCACGTGGGATTCCCGTGGACGCACAGCACGGTGAGGGTGGGAGCGGTCTGCTCAGGCTCAGGGTCGGCGTGGGTGTCGAGCAGGTGCCAGGAGCGCATGGTGCCGGTGAAATCAGGTGCCTCGATGATGCGCGACCAGCGCGGTTCGAGGCCGGGCAGCCCGGCTGGCGGGAATCGGGCCGGTTCGGTCACCAGGCGATCTCGATGACCGCCGCGTTCAGCCCTGACCCGATCCCCATGCAGGCAACCCGCTGGCCGGCGACGAGATCCTGGGCGGCATGGGCAAGGGTGAAGGGCACCGAAGCCGGTCCGATGTTGCCGCGGGTCGGGAAGGTCACGGGCACCCGGGCCATGTCAATCCCCATGACCTCGACGATCGCGGCGGTGTGGATCTTCGAGACCTGATGGATGACGTAGGCGTCGAGATCAGACCAGTCGAAGAATGGCTGGGCCGCGTTCCAGGTATCACGTGCGAGCTCGACACCCGCCTCGAGCAAGCCCCGGGAATCGGTCGTCATGCTGTTGAGGTCACCGATGCACAGACGGTAGTGCTGGGTCGCCGCACGGGCCACGCCACCGACGAATCGGTGTCCCTCGGGATGCTCCGAGGCCCTGCCGAGGACCATGGCCGCGCCACCGGACCCGAGGGTCAGGGTTGCGAAGCTCGCGAGGACATCGGCTTTCGTCGAGTCCGGCTGCTGCAGCCGGGCGATCGTGCTCTCCTGCGGCTGTCGGCTGCCCTCGCCGTCGACGACGAGCGCGTAGTCGATCTGGCCGGCATCGATGAGCGTGGCGGCCAACTGCATGCCGTTGACGAAGCCGAGGCAGGCATTGCCGAGGTCGAAGTTCAAGCAGGCCGTCCCGAGCCCGAGCTGCTGGTGGACATCGACCGCTGCAGACGGCTCGAGGTGGTCGCGGCAGACCGAGGTGTCGATGAGCAAGCCGATCTTCCCCGGATCGATGCCGGCATCGGCAAGGGCCTTTGCCCCGGCCATCGACGCCGCATCTGCGAACGAGACGTCAGTCGGCCACCATCGACGTTCACTGATGCCTGCTAGCCCCTCAAGCATCCCCGGAAGCAGTCCGACGCGAGCGTAGGTCTCGAGCAACTGCTCATCGAGTTGCTCAGAGGTCACGACGATCGGGGCATCAACGACGGACACCGACAGGACTGCCGTATCGGAGTACCGATATGTGGCGTTACCGCTCATGCGCAGCCCTCTTCATTCGGTGCCATCTTCATGCAGTGCCTTTCGACGAACGACTCGAAGGCCCGGTGACGGGTCCATTGGGCTAGCCTGCCATGCCTTCACCGGAACGACCATCCGGGTGCAGGACGATCACCTTCGCTACTCGGGTTCGTCCGTCTCGAACTGGGTCCGGTATAGGTCCGAATAGGCACCACCGAGGGCAAGGAGATCCTCGTGGGTGCCGCGCTCCACGATCCGGCCTTCCACGAGCACGATGATCTGCTGCGCACGGCGCACGGTCGACAGTCGGTGGGCGATGACGATCGCCGTCCTGCCCTCGAGCGCCTGATCGAGGGCCCGCTGGACCGCCGCCTCGCTCTCGCTGTCGAGATGGGCGGTCGCCTCGTCGAGGATGAGCACCCTCGGCGCCTTGAGGAGGAGCCGTGCGAGGGCGATCCGCTGCTTCTCCCCGCCGGAGAGGCGGTGGCCTCGGTCGCCCACGACAGTCCCGAGGCCGTCCGGCAGCATCGTGATGAGTTCACCGATCTGCGCAGACTCGCACGCCGCGAGCAACTGCTCGTCTGTCGCTCGGGGGCTGGCGTAGGCGAGGTTCGCCCGAATCGTGTCATGGAACAGGTGCGCGTCCTGCGTGACGACCCCTACGGACCCTCGCAGCGAAGTGAGGGTGAGGTCACGGACGTCTTCGCCTGCGACCTTCACCGCCCCCGCCGTGACGTCGTAGAGACGGGTGACGAGGCCGCTGATCGTGGTCTTGCCGGCGCCCGACGGACCGACGATCGCAGTCATCGTCCCAGCCGGAACGATGAAGTCGACGTCGTAGAGAACGTCTGCGCCAGCCTGGGTCGACTCCTCGCGAGCGATCGACTCCAAGGAAGCGAGCGACACCTGGTCAGCGGTCGGGTATCGAAAGCCCACCTGCTCGAACCGCACCTCTAGGGGACCGTCGGGCAGTTCACGGGCGTCAGGGGCATCGCTCACCATCGGCGGCAGGTCGAGGACCTCGAACACCCGCTCGAATGACACGAGCGCGGTCATGACATCGACCCGCACGTTCGAGAGCGCCGTGAGCGGCCCGTAGAGCTGAGCCAGCAGGCCGACGAGGGCGAGGAGGGTTCCGAGGGTCAGGACGCCGGTGATGACGAGGTTGCCTCCGAGCCCATAGGTGATGGCAGTCGCCAGAGAGGCCACGAGGGTGAGCGCGGTGAAGAACCACCGGTTTGCCATCGCCATGCTCACACCGACGTCGCGGACCTGTGCGGCGCGGTCGGAGAATGCGGTCGTCTCGTCAATCGGGCGACCGAACAGCTTGACGAGCAGGGCGCCGGACACATTGAACCGCTCGCTCATCTGAGCGCTCATGTCGGAGTTGAGGGACATCTGCCGACGGGTGAGAGCCTGCAGCTTGCGGCCCATCCACCGGGCGGGCAGCAGGAAGAGCGGCACGAGGACGAGGGAGACAAGGGTCACCTGCCACGACAGGATGAACATGGTCGTGAGGACGATGCTGAGCGAGATGAGGTTTCCGATGACCCCGCCGAGGGTCGAGGTGAACGCCTGCTGGGCGCCCATGACGTCGGAGTTGAGCCGGGAGATGAGCGCACCGGTCTGGGCTCGCGTGAAGAACGCGATGGACTGCTCCTGAACATGGGTGTAGACCTGCGTGCGAAGGTCGTAGATGAGCCCCTCGCCGATTCGGGCCGAGAAGTACCGCCCGACCAGCCCCACCGCGGAGTCGATGATGGCGAGCACCGCGATGATCACCGCCGTGACCGTGACGACCTGGGCATCCTTGGGGGTGATGCCCTGGTCGATGATCCGCCGGAAGAGCAGGGGCTGGGCGACGCTGAGGAGCGATGCGAAGACCAAGGTGATGAGGAACATCCAGACATAGGCCCGGTAGGGCCTGGCGTATCCGAGGATCCGCCGCACGAGTTCCCAGCCGACCTTCGTCCCCTTGACCGAGCGATCGCGGGTCATCGACCGGTATGCCATCCAGACATCCATGCTCATCGGGGAGCACCACTCCCGCGAATCTCGCGCAGGCACGGGATCTGGGCAGCACGCTCAGCTGCCTCCTGATCGCCCCGGTCCCGGTCCGCCGCACCCTGCAGGAGTGGCTTGAGGGCGCGCAGGCTGGATGCTGGCGCATTGAGGAAGGCGTCGGCGAGCGCGCGCTGTGCTGATGCGAGGGCGGCAACCGGATGCGCGCTGTGCGCAAGGCCGGTGGCGACCGCCTCGACTGCGCCCACGAATCGACCGGTGCCGCAGATGTCGAGCGCACGCGGGTACCCGACGCGGCGCACGAGCGGCCAGGTTCCGGCGAGATCGGGCACGAGACCGAGCGAGGTCTCGCGAAGGGCGAACTTCAGGTCATCGGCCACGAGCATGATGTCGCAGGCGAGTGCCAGCTGGGCGCTCGCGCCGATCGCGTGGCCCTGCACCGCGGCGATCGTGATGGCATCGTTGCGCGACCACCAGGTGAAGGCCGACTGCGCGCCGCGGATGAATGCATCGATGTGGACATCGGTCATGCCGGCCAGCGACGCGAGCGACTCCTCCCCCGGCACGCCGTCCGGACTCAGCATCCTGCGGTCCAGGCCAGCGCCGAAGCTCGGCCCTTCGGCGACGAGCAGGACCAGTCGCACGTCCGGGCCTGCCTCGGACTCGATCGCCGCAAGCCGACGCCAGGTGGCGGGCGTCTGGGCATTGAGGTTCTCGGGATTGGTGAGGGTGACGGTGAGGATTGGACCCTCGCGGTCCACCCGGATGCCGTCGGCCTCGCTGATCATCATGCTCGTCTCCGCGCTCATGCCGCTTCCTCCATCACGTGCAAATAGCCAAATCCTGGCGGTTTCCGCCGCTATGCGAGCTCAACGAGATCTGCATAGTCGTCATTCCATAGGTCCTCGTCACCGTCCGGGAGGATGAGGACACGCTCGGGCCCGAGTGCGTGGACTGCGCCGGGATCATGGCTCACGAGCACGACCGCGCCTTCGTATGAGCGAAGAGCCTCGAGGACCTCGGCACGACTCGCCGGGTCGAGGTTGTTCGTGGGCTCGTCGAGGAGCAGGACGTTGGCGCCGGAGACGACGAGGCAGGCAAGGGCCAGCCGGGTCTTCTCCCCGCCCGACAGGACAGCGGTCGGCTTGCTCACGTCATCGCCGCTGAAGAGAAATGAGCCAAGGACGGTGCGCTGGCGGGTGTCGTCGAGGTCCGGCGAATTGCGCTGCATCATCTCCAGGACGGTCGCGGTGGGGTCGAGCGTCTCGTGCTCTTGGGCGTAGTAGCCGATGACTGCCCCGTGGCCCGGCTCGATCGTGCCGCTATCCGGCGCATCCACCTGACCAAGAATTCGAAGGAGCGTCGTCTTGCCGGCGCCGTTGAGTCCGAGGATGACGACACGTGACCCGCGATCGATTGAGAGGTCGACATCAGTGAAGACCTCGAGCGAGCCGTAGGAACGCGAAAGCCCACTGGCCGACAAGGGCACCTTGCCACATGCCTTCGGCGTGGGGAAGCGCAGTTTCGCGACCTTGTCGGACACCCGGATTTCATCGGCACCAGACAGGAGCGAGTCGGCTCGGCGCAGCATGTTCTGGGCCGCCTTGGCCTTGCTCGCCTTGGCGCGCATCTTCTCGGCCTGCGCCCGGAGCACATCAGCCTGCTGCTCGGCATTGCGACGTTCGCGCTTTCGACGCTTCTCATCGGTTTCGCGGGCCACTCCGTAGGCCTTCCAGCCCATCGCGTAGACATCGATCTCGCGGCGGTTGGCATCAAGGTGCCACACCTTGTTCACCGTGTCCTCGAGCAGGGCGGTGTCATGGCTGATGACGATGAATCCTCCCTCATAGGTCGAGAGGAACTTGCGCAGCCATCTCACGGAGTCGGCATCGAGGTGGTTCGTCGGCTCATCGAGAAGGAGCACATCGGCCCCGCTGAAGAGGATGCGCGCCAACTCGACACGGCGACGCTGCCCTCCAGAGAGAGTGCCGAGCGGCTGCGAGAGCACCCGGTCCGGCAGCCCGACGGACGCGGCAATGGTTGCGGCCTCCGATTCGACCGCGTACCCGCCGAGCGCCTCGAACTCGGCCTCGGCCCTTGCGTAGCGCGCGATAATCCGCTCGCGCTCGACCTCGTCGGGCTCGTCCATCCGCATGCTCGCCTCCTGCATACGGCGGACGACATCGTGCAGGCCGCGGGCGCTGAGGATCCGGTCTCGGGCGAGCTCATCAGGATCGCCAGAACGAGGGTCCTGCGGGAGGTAGCCGACGGTGCCCGTGCTGCTGATCGCGCCCTTCGCGGGAAGGGTCTCCCCGGCGAGCGCCCTCGTGAGGGTTGTCTTGCCGGCGCCGTTTCGGCCGACGAGACCGACACGGTCGCCCTTGCCCACGCGAAAGGATCCTTCAGCGAGGAGGAGCTGGGCCCCGGCACGCAGTTCTATACCGGAAGCAGCAATCATGATGTGCCCAGTCTACGGCCCTCAGCAGGCCCCGGATTCCGTCAGAGATTGAAGCCGAGCGCACGCAGCATGTCGCGTCCATCGTCGGTGATCTTGTCCGGACCCCACGGCGGCATCCAGACCCAGTTGATCCGGAAGTCAGCGACGACGGGCGTGAGCGCCGCCCTCGTCTGGTCCTCGATGACATCGGTAAGAGGGCACGCAGCGGACGTGAGGGTCATGTCGACTGTTGCGATATTCGCATCATCGACACTCACTCCGTAGACAAGGCCCAGATCGACGACGTTGATGCCCAGTTCCGGGTCGACGACATCCTTCATCGCCTCGATAATGTCGTCGTCCGTCGCTATGTTCATTGGTTCTGCTCCTCGTTCATTGGGTCTTCTCGTTTGACTGAGGGGTCATGAGGCCGGACTGGATCTCAGCATCCTGCAGGGCCATCCATCCGAGCAGGGCGCACTTGATTCGGGCCGGGAACTTCGCCACGCCGGCGAAGGCAACGGCATCGCCAAGCACGTCCTCATCCGGCTCCCCCGCGCCCTTCGCGTGCATCATCGCGATGAAGGCGAGCCTGACGGCCTCCGCCTCCTCCACCGTGTGGCCGTTCACCAGTTCCGTCATCACGCTGGCGCTTGCCTGGGAGATTGAGCAGCCCTGGCCCTCGTAGCCGACGACGAGGCCGCCGCCGGTCGCGAGGCCTACCTCGACCGTGAGTTCGTCGCCGCAGGTCGGGTTCACGTGGTGCGCGGAGCCGAGGGGCTCGGCGAGCAGTCCCTGGCCCCTCGGGTGCTTGTAGTGATCGAGGATGATCTCCTGGTACAGCGACTCAAGGTTCACGGCGCGACCCCGAAGAACTTCTGGGCGGCGATGATCCCCGCCGCCGCGCGATCGATATCGGACTCGTCGTTGTAGATATATGGCGAGATTCGGGTGGTCGCCGGGATGCCGAACCTGCGGCAGGTCGGCCACGCGCAGTGGTGGCCCACCCGCACGGCGATGCCGAGGTTGTCGAGGACCTGCCCTACATCATGCGGGTGCAGGCCATCGACCACGAATGAGATGGTGCTTCCGCGTTCGAAGGTCGTGCTCGGGCCGATGATGCGGACGCCCGGGATGGCAGTGAGCGCCGAGAGGCTGTGCGCGGTGAGCGCCGCCTCGTGCTCGGCCACCTCGTCCATGCCGATTTCCTCCAGGTAGCGCACCGCAGCAGCGAGCCCGACGGCCTGCGCCACCATCGGCGTGCCCGCCTCGAACTTCTGCGGCGCAGGGGCGAACGTGCTCGTCTCGATCGACACCATCTCGATCATCGAGCCGCCTGTGAGGAATGGCGGCATGGCGTCGAGGATCTCGCTCGTCCCGTACAGGCAGCCGATGCCAGTGGGGCCGAGCATCTTGTGACCGCTCCACATGAGCAGGTCTGCGCCGACTTTTGCGATGTCGACCGGCATATGCGGCACTGACTGGCAGCCATCGACGATGCCGATGGCACCAACCTCGTGGGCGCGGTCCATGATGGCTCGGACCGGATTCACGGTCCCGAGGATGTTCGATTGGTGCACAACCGACACCACCTTGGTGGTGGCATCGATGAGAGCATCCATGTTCGAAAGGTCCAGGCGGCCCTCGTCATCGACCGAGAACCAGCGCAGGGTGGCACCGGACTTCGCGCAGAGCTCCTGCCAGGGCACGAGGTTCGCGTGGTGCTCCATCTCGCTGATGACGATGGTGTCGCCCGGCCCGAGGATGAAACGCGGGTCGATCGAACGGCCCTCGGCTCCCTGCCGTGACAACGCGGTCGCATTGCTGAATGCATATGCGCAGAGGTTGAGCGCCTCGGTGGCGTTCTTCGTGAAGACGATGTTCGATGGCGAGGCCCCGATGAACCCGGCGATGGCCGACCGGGCATCCTCGTAGTGGATCGTCGCCTCCTCGGCGAGCGCATGGGCCCCGCGGTGGACCGCGGCGTAGCTCGTCTCATAGAAGGCGCGTTCGGCGTCGAGCACCTGATAGGGCTTCTGCGAGGTGGCGCCGCTATCGAGGTAGACGAGTTCCTTCCCATCGCGCACGGTGCGCGACAGCAATGGGAAGTCCTTCTTAATCCTGGCGACGTCAAGGCTCATGGCGGGTGCGATCACGATTCCTAGGCGGGCTGCGCGGCCGTGATGAACCGCTCGTAGCCCTCGGTCTCGAGGACCTCCGCGAGATCGGCACCGCCGCTCTCGACGATGCGCCCATCGACGAAGACGTGCACGACATCGGGCGTGATGTAGCGAAGGATTCGCGTGTAGTGGGTGATGAGGAGGGTACCGGCGCCCGAGGACTCCCGGTAGCGATTCACGCCCTCGGCCACGATGCGCAGGGCATCGACGTCGAGGCCAGAATCGGTCTCGTCGAGGATCGCGAACTTCGGCCTCAGGAGTGCGAGCTGAAGGATCTCGTGCCGCTTCTTCTCACCGCCGGAGAACCCCTCGTTCACGCTGCGCTCGGCGAACGCCGGGTCCATCTGAAGGTCGGCCATGGCCTCCTTCATTTCCTTCACCCAGGTCCGCAGCTTCGGGGCCTCGCCCTTGACTGCGGTGACCGAGGTGCGCAGGAAGTTCGACACGGAAACACCAGGCACCTCGACCGGGTACTGCATCGCGAGGAAGAGGCCGGCGCGCGCGCGCTCGTCGACGCTCATCGCGAGAACATCCTCGCCATCGAGGGTGATCGATCCGCTGGTCACCTGGTACTTCGGATGGCCGGCGATGACGTATGCGAGGGTCGACTTGCCCGACCCGTTCGGGCCCATGACCGCGTGAGTGCGGCCGGACTCGACGCTGAGGGTTACGCCGCGCAGGATCTCCTTGTCACCGGCGTCGGTCTCGATCGATGCGTGCAGGTCATTGATGACGAGTTCACTCATGGCTGTCCTTCAGAGTTCTTCGGTGGCGGCTTGGGATGTGGCAGAGCTGTCAGTGGGCGAGACAACGGTGGGCGTCGATGCGACCTCGACCACGGTGTCATCGCCCTCACCGATCAGGCGTACCGCGTAGACCGGCACCGCCACGACGGCGGGCAGGCTGAGCGGGGCTCCGGTTCGCAGGTCGAACTGCGAGCCGTGGAGCCAGCACTCGATGGTGCACCCCTCCACCTCGCCCTCGGAGAGCAGGACGTCGGCGTGCGAGCACGCGTCGCGGATGGCGAACACGCCCTCCGCCGTGCGGACGACGGCGATCGCCGTGCCGAACAGGTCGACCTTGAGCGAACCGCCGGCCGGCACGTCTGCAAGGCGGCACGCCTCAATGAACTCGGGCGACTCTTTCGTATCAGGCATCGTCCGACTCCTCGTCTGCCATGCCCAGCCGGGCCGAGATCCGCTGCATCATCGTGTCACGCCATGCAGGCATGCCGAGCCTGCCGAGCACGTCGGCGAAGAACCCGCGAACGACGAGCTGGCGTGCGAGCTCCGCGGGGATGCCACGGGACTGCAGGTAGAACAGCTGCTCGTCGTCGAACCTGCCCGTCGCGCTCGCATGACCGGCACTCACGACATCACCTGTCTCGAGCTCGAGGTTCGGGACCGAGTCGGCGCGCGGGCCATCGGAGAGCAGCAGGTTGCGGTTCATCTCGTAGGTCTGCGTGCCGATTGCCTCGCGGCGGACGAGCACATCGCCGATCCACACCGTGTGCGCGAGGGCTCCGGAAAGCGCACCCTTATAGATGACATTGCTCGTGCAGTGCGGCTGCTCGTGCTCGACAAAGATCCGCTGCTCAAAGAACTGCTCGCCCTCGGCGAGGAACACCCCGAGGAGCTCGGCGCTACCGCCGGATGACCGGTAGTGCACGGATGGCAGCAGGCGAACGGCTCGGCCGCCGAGCGTGACGGTGCAGGCGGTGAAGCGAGCATCGCGGCCGACCGTTGCCGGCAGGTGCGCGACGAGGCGATGCTCCTTGGGCCCGTCGACGACCATGAGGAGGGTGAGCTCCGCACCGTCGGCGACATTGATGACGATGGCGCCCGAGATATCGGCGACGGTGTTCGCCTCGATGACGATCCTGGCCGAGCTGAATGCCCCGGCCGTGATCTCGACATGCTGGTAGGCAAACGAACTGCTTGCCTCCAGCCGCACGACGACGGGCTCATCGACGCGCGCCTCGCGCGGGATGTCGATGACGACGGCCGACCTCGCCCCCGATCTCGCGAGGGCACCAGTGAGATCAGTCGGCGTCCACGTCGATGCGACGGACTCGATCGGCACATTGGCCACGAACTCGCTCGTTGAGATTCCGGTAACAGTCCCGGCTTCTGGGTCGAGCGAGAAGAACGGCTTGAGTACGTCGAGCGGCGCGAACCGCCACTCGAGCTCGCGGCCGGTGGGCACGCCGAACGAATCCGGGTCGAACGAGGCGACCCGCGGGGCTAGGTCATGCGGAGGGGCGATCGTCACCCAACGGCCCCTTCCATCTGAAGCTCGATGAGCCGGTTCAGCTCGATCGCGTACTCCATCGGCAGCTCGCGTGCGATCGGCTCGATAAAGCCGCGCACGATCATCGCCATCGCCTCGTCCTCCGTCATTCCGCGAGACATGAGGTAGAACAACTGGTCTGCGCTCACCTTCGAGACCGTGGCCTCATGGCCCATCGAGACGTCGTCCTCGCGGACGTCGACGTAGGGGTAGGTATCAGACCTCGAGATGTCATCGACGAGGAGGGCATCGCACTTCACGGTGCTCTTTGATCCGTGGGCGCCCTCGAGGATCTGGACGAGACCCCGGTACGACGTACGGCCGCCACCCCGGGCAACCGACTTGGAGACGATGCTCGAGGACGTGTTCGGCGCAGCATGAACCATCTTCGAGCCCGCATCCTGGTGCTGACCCTCGCCTGCGAAGGCGATCGACAGGGTCTCGCCCTTGGCGTGCTCGCCCATGAGCCAGACGGCGGGGTACTTCATCGTGACCTTGGAGCCGAGGTTGCCGTCGATCCACTCCATCGTGGCACCCTCGTGAGCGACGGCCCGCTTGGTGACGAGGTTGTAGACGTTGGTCGACCAGTTCTGGATCGTCGTGTAGCGGCAGCGTCCGCCCTTCTTCACGATGATCTCCACGACCGCGGAGTGCAGCGAGTCGCTCGAGTAGATCGGCGCGGTGCAGCCCTCGACGTAGTGCACGTAGGCGTCCTCGTCGACGATGATGAGGGTGCGCTC